>Ga0326727_10002492_pt1 | contig 62534 bp, 39 predicted proteins | sample MB2enrmetagenome_FD_207643 | JGI IMG/M metagenome (GOLD analysis project Ga0326727, IMG submission 207643) | Lab enriched peat soil microbial communities from McLean, Ithaca, NY, United States - MB29MY | ecosystem: Environmental > Terrestrial > Soil > Wetlands > Peat | place: USA: New York...
AAGGTGGTCGCGCTGTCCAGAACGATGCCGGTCTTGCGGTAGGTTTCGAACCCGGTCGTCTGTACCGAGAGTGTGTAGTGGCCGATCGAAAGATAGGGCACGGTATATTCGCCCTTATCGCTGGTCTTGGTTTCCACGCTCACACTGGTTTCTTCATTCAGAACGGTTACTGACGCATTCTGTACGACGGCCCCGCTCGGATCGGTCACTATGCCTGTAATCGCGCTGGACTTCACCTGCGCGGACAAAGGGCTAATCATCAAGCAGATAGTCACACACATGCCGCAAAGCGCGTATAACCTCATCCTGTTTCCCGCAATCGAACTGCGTCTCATGCAACTCTTCCCTGCTGTGAAAGGGTTTTGTCCTTGCCACCAGAACTTGAGAATAGTCGTTGGCGTTATCATCTGACCTCCTGAGGATTGAGTTCGGGTGATCGTTAGCTTTCGTAACGCTGCACCTGTCAACCGCGACCCGCGGGATTTACAGACCCGAATATCGTGGAACCTATGTACTGCACAGGTTGCGGTCAAGTGGGCACACGTGCTTTAACGTGCAATTTACGTAAATGCCATTTGTTTTCTATAAACTACGGTCTAATTGCCCAAGCTCGCCTCGCCATTTATTTGTGATCTGCATGTACGGCTACACTATCCGGGAAGCGCCCGAATTGCAGAGCGCGCATAACGCGGCCTTCGTTGGCGCTGTGTTTACTTATCTCCAGGATGCGCCCATCGACCACGCACATTTCTATCGTGGCGACGCGGCATGGATGAGCCTCTTCGACCTGAACGGCTACTATTACAACCGGCTTACGTCTTCAAGGCGATGGGCCAAATGCTCAACACACCCGCGCGTCTCGGCGTTATAGGTGCTGACACCTTCGGCTTTGCCTTGCTCGCGGGCAAGTCCGAGGATGGCAAGAGCGTGCAGATCTCATCAGCAATTACGCAAAGCCCGCGGACTTCAAGCCCCGGCCAATGGTCACTGCTCCGGAGTCTATCGATCCAACCTGGCCTCCGCTGTGGGATCGCTACTCGGGCACGCGATTACCCAGTCGCACCGGCATTGTCTATCGCGACAATGCCGGCTACCACCTCATCATCGATACGGTGGAGTTGATCGTTCTCTAACGCAAGTAAGCGGCAAGAGCGGACCGATCATTTTGGCCCCGCCTGGGAGGGAGACCCATGCTCCGGCTCTTCAATATCGAGCCGTTGCCCCGCCTCCACTTCGCCGAGTTTTTGCACTATGCCAGACGGCCATTGAATCTCTATGGTGCCCAGCTTTTCTATGCCCATTCCGAAATGAAGTGTTAAATCGCTGCTGGAAGCGTAACCAACGCTGCTGTTCACGCCCCGTACCTGGGCGCCCCCGGCCGTCCTCAGCGTGACCAAGGCGCCGATCGCTGACCGGTTGCTGCGCGTGCCTTTGAGCCTCAATTGCAGCCATCGGCGTTGAGGGCTTCGATTCCACCAAAGCTCAATGGGGCCGTCAAGGGAGCTGACTGCGACATCAATGCGGCCATCGCGGTCGAAATCGGCGAAAACGCAGCCACGATGCAAACGGGCGCGCGCACGGCTCACCCCGGATTCCATGGACACATCGACGAATCTACCCCCGATATTCCTGAAGATGTGATTTGTCATTCCTTGGTCTGGGTCTACGCCTCCCCCGGCGACAAACAAGTCAAGCCGTCCATCGTTGTCGAGATCCACTAGCCCACATCCCCAGGCGCTCACCGGGGCACTCAGGCTCAGCAACCTGGAAGAAACGCTTCCGTCTTCGAATTCGCCATGCCCGCGATTGAGAAAAGCACCGAAGCCCTCGCCTTTCAAGTCCGTCATGACCAGATCGAAAAGGCCGTCCCCGTCAATATCTCCAAAGTCGGCCCCCATGCCTGAGACGGCGCGGCCATCTCCCTTATAGGCCACCCCGGCTTCAAAACCCATCTCTTCGAATCGATTTCCGGTGTTCCGAAACAGCAGGTTCCGAACATCGTCATTGGCCACGAACAGGCCAGGCCGCCTGTCGCCAGCGAAATCCGCGACGGCGATACCCATTCCTTTTCCCAGAATCTCCGGGATGGCGCCTTTTCCGGTCACTTCGATAAAGGTGCCGTCGCCTTCGTTGTGAAACAACTGCATCGGTTCGCCGGCATATTTATCCGGGGGGCAATAACGGTGGTCGTCAGCTGTGATTCCGCCGCAAATTGGATCGAGCCCAGGAGCCCAGTGGCAGTAGTTTGAGACGAACAGGTCCAATCTTCCATCGCCGTCATAATCGATCCAAGCCCCCGCGATGGACCACAATCCTTGCCCTGCAGATGACCTCAGGCCGGCGGCTTCGGTCACGTCGGTAAAAGTTCCATCGCCGTTGTTGCGGAATAGCTGATTACCATGAACGCCCGCAACAAACAAATCCTCATAGCCGTCGTTGTTGTAGTCGCCGACAGCAACGCCGATTCCGTACCCTTGGCCGGCAAGTCCGGCCTTCTCGGTGACGTCGCTAAACGTTCCATCGCGATTGTTCTTATATAGACGATTCCAGAATTCCGGCCCGCTCTTCTCAAGCTCGGGCATCCTCGCGCCGTTCACACAGTAAAGATCGGGCCATCCGTCGCCATCGAAATCGATGATGCCCAGACCTCCGGCCATTGTTTCCGGCTGATATTTGTGGCCGGTCGCGCCTGTGCGCAGCACGAATCCCAATCCACTTTTTGCTGCTCCTTCGACCATGCTTATGGGGCTTGCGGTCGCCGGCCATGCCCGCTGCGCAAGCCAAGCCGCCGGCAGGAGCGTGGCGCCGCCCAGCAGGAAATCGCGCCTGCTATGGAGCATCGGTCCCCTCGTGCACGCCGCTTTCGAGGTACGCATTGGCCAACCTGGACGCTTCCGCAGCCGCCTGCCCGGCTTCTTCCGTGCGGCCGAGCTTCCTGAGCGCCACAGCCAGTTGCCCGTGCAGCTGGCCCTTCGGGTCCGGGTAGCCCGCCTTTAACAGCGGCTCCAGGTAACGCACTGCCTCGCCGGGTTGACCCAACTGTTCGTAGGCCACGCCGAGTTCCACCTTGCTCCAAGTATTTGCGGGTTGCGCTGCAGCCAACTGTTTCAGCCGAATAACTGCTTCGGCATAGTTGCGCTGGTAGAGAGCGATCTCTGCGAGCGTCTGCACCGCCTCTGTCTCATGCGGGTTGATTGCCAATGCTGATAGTGCGGCAGTTCGCGCACGCGTAGGGTCAGCTGGGCCATCGGTCATCAGGCAGGCCTCGGCCGATTTGGCAAGAAGGCGCGCGTCGTGAGGACGTGACTTCAACGCTGCTGCATAGTCCTTCTCGGCTGCCGCGGGATCATTGCCAACAATCATCTCCAGGTCACCCCTCAGTTCGTGAAACGCGCCCACTTTCCCCTGCGCGGTCAGCCGGTCCTCCGTCCGCGATTCTTCGTTCTCGTAACAAAACTGAAGATAGAGCGCACCCTCGCGCTCAGTCGCGGTCCACCCGCGTTCAAGCGCCGGTATAGCCTTAGGGCAACCTCCTTCTCGAGCCAGAGCCACGCCGCGCCAGGTCCATTCCGATTGACTGGCTGTCGCTGGGCTTGGAAGCGCCGCCAACTTTTCCCATCGTCCTTCCAGGAAAAGCTCGCTGGCGCTCAGCCCCTCGCCATTCTGGGGTGCGCCTGAAACGGCTGCGCATGAATCCGTTGGGTTGCGCAGGCAGCCCCATATCTCTCCGGTCACTTCCGGTCCGGGAATCAACATCCGGGGCCACGCTGCAAGAGCTCTGTTCAGTTCGGCGCTCGATTGTTCGCCGAGAGATAGCAACCGTTTTTCCGCGACTTTCCAGTCCTGCACCGCGGCGGCAAGCAGAGCTTCAAGCTGCAGGGTGTCGGCAGCTTGCGGTTCGCGCTGCTCGGCCTCCTTGAGCGTCGTCTGTGCCTGCGCCCGGTTGCCAAGCTCCAGTTGCGCGATTCCGAGTTCTCCCCAAATTCCGCGTTGTTCCGGGTCAAGAGCCGCGGACTTTTCGAGCAGTGACTCGCTGGCTTCGCTTCCTTGTGGTTGGCCCCACGCCGACAAGCGCAGCTCCACCGCCTTGCCTTGCCGGGTCCCGAGCATGATTGTCTGCATAGCCTCGAAGCGATTCAGACAGAAGTTGCCCCATGCCAGAAGATGTTTCTCGTCTTCTTGCGAACGTGCAACTGCAGTCTCAAGAGCCTCTGACTCGGTGGCAAAATCGCCTGAGGATTCGGCCGCTGCCGCCTTGAAGTCGAGCGCGGTGACATCGTCCGGCCGCGCCTCGGCCGCAACCTGAAGCCACGAAAGTGCATCCCGCGGCTTCCCGCTGAGAAACAGGTCTTCTCCAAGCAACAAGTTGGCCGAGTAGTTATGCGGTGACGCCTGCACAAGTCGCTCAAGCATCGGAATCGAATGTGCGTAATCGCCGCGCAGGTGCAGCCCCTCAGCGGTCTTCAGCTGGGCTTCGAAGCCTTCGAGCTCGGCTGCATTCACCCTCTGTGCGGCGATCACCACCGCCATCGAGAGCACCTGCGCCCATACCACCAGAATCGTAACCGGGATCGTCTTCTCTCTTCCAGAATCACCGAGAATCTGCATGGTATTGGCTCAACAATTATGTTGCTTCCCCATTTGCGAGGGGTGTCTCACTTTTATCATATGTTGGAAGTGTCATCGTAAATCAGGTTCGTCCAGCTGGGACGAGCATGATGCTCGCATGCCGTCAGTAAAGGCCGGTTCTCGACCTGGCCGCAGCGGGTCATCAATAGGTTCGATTGGAATGCTAACGAGAAAACCAGGCAGAGATCGAGCCTTTGTGGTTCGATCGGCTGTTGCCACAAAGCTGTAATAAGAGGGAGACGCACTATGGGTGTTAAATTGCTTTCTTATGTCATCGTTGCAACTTTGTGGTCGTCGCCGTTGCCGGTTTCGGCAGGCATTCAACAGTTCTTCCTGAAGAACGGCGGCACTGGCGACGTATGGTGACCCCGCCAGACCGTAGGGAGCAAGCAGGATGAAGCCAGCAGAGAGATTATTCACCTCTATCCTCGCCACAAAAGATCGCCGCCTGGGCGGGTCAGCGCATCAAGGCATGACGCGAGATCGCGGCCCAGCGTGACCCAAGGTTCGGAAGATGTCATCAGGCCGGCGCACCAGGCATAATCTTGGGGCGATGCCGGTACAATGTGGATCGGAGTTTCCATTCAAGCCCCATAAACACCAGCATCATAACTGCCATCAAGACATACAACGTCTGTGAACGAAGGAGAGACCGCTGTCCACGCCCTGAATTCCGCCATCGTCGGCTCGACCCTTAGCCTCGGACATACCAAAGTGCGCCGGCGTCGGATATTCCCGAAAAGCAGACGAGTCCGAAGCCGGGTCGCCATTGCACTCCGTCTGGCAGCACGTTCTTTACATCATGCCAAAGACTATATGGGAGAGTTCTTCCGCAGGATCTGCCGCAAGCTCGGAAAATCTCAAGCTATTACAGCTACAGCTCACAAACATGCCCGAATCGTCTACCACGCGCTCAGCACACGAGAGGCATATGACGAATCCGTGTTCCACCAATGCGAAGAGGAGGCGTTGAAGCGCGCCGAAATGCGACTGCGCAGGCAGGCCGCACATCTTGGATTCCGGATCATTCCGGCGGATGCTGATTGATAGTTCGCGGGGGGCGGCATGGCGACTGAGATCTCGTGCCCTCCCGCCGGGCTGGGGTACGAGGAGGTTCCCGGAGCCTGGGACGTTTTCGGGGATACAACTCAAATGATGTTTCCCCTCCTCAATTCGGGGCGACCCCACTTCAGTAAAGCAGGCGGGGCGGGCCGGGCCGGAAACGAGATGGTAAGGGTGCGCGCACGAGAGACGCATCCTTCTGCGACCGAAGCGGATCCGCGATTCACTTGGCGATCAGTCCGTTGTATATCGAATTTCGAGGCGGCGAATTCTGACGCAGGAGTAGGCCAGCACCATAGCAATGAAAATGAGCAGGCCGAGGACAGCTGCCCAGGCGGGGACGGGTTCGGTCTGCACCGTCAGCAGCGCAAAGATGCCCTCGCCTGGGACATTGACCGGCATGAGATCACGCAGATAAGAAGCCACGCTGATCTTCTGCAGCAGCGACGGCATGACCGGGTTGATGGCCTCCCAGCCCAGGAAAAGCATGGCGGCCGGCATGGGATTGCGAAACATCATGCTGAAGAGAAGGAAGACGGCCCCATAGCCAAGGCATGCAAGAACAACGATTAAAAGATAGCCCTCGAGCTGGCCGAGGCCCGGTCCATGGAAGACGTAATCCTGTCCCGCCGCGCCGAATGCAGCGTACATCAGCGTAAAGTCGGCGAGGATCGCGGTTCCGAACAGAAGGATGGCGCTGATGGACCCGGCGACAAACTTGGCCAGCAGGAGCACCTCGCGGCGCACCGGCGCAAGAAGATAGAAGTGCAGGCTGCGCTCGACCATCTCCCCGCGAATGAGACGCGAGAAGATACCGAGGCAACCGAAGAACACGCCGAGGCGAATGTAATAGAACTGCACGACGCCGGCCAGGACGCCGGTATCGTCGCCAAGTTGGAAGGCGGGATGCCTGTCGAACATCAGGTGGATGAGAATAATGACGGCTGGTATAAAGGCGAGGAAATAGATCCAGCTTGCCTTCCAGGAGAACAGATTTCTACGGATTTCAATGCGGACCAGCCGTCGGCCTTGCATCCACCACAAGGCCCACGGCTGCTCAAGAACGGACCGTACAAAGGCGCCGGCTCTTTCTGTTATCACGAGGCACTCCCGTCTGAACCGATCAGGTACTGGTAGATGGCGCGGGTATCGTCGTCTGCGGGCGCGACCGCATCAATCTTCACCAATCCCTCGATGGCAATCGAGTTCAGCAGCCGATAGAACTCGTCGATATTGCCGGTGCGAAGAAAGACGCCCTTTCCATCGGCATGAAGTCTTGCTTCGACGCAATGGTTGAGCGAGAAAATCCGGGAGGCCAGCAGCTCAGGACGGTCGCAGCGAATGAGCACCTGCATGGGCTTGTCGCGCACTTCCTGGCGCACCTGGTGGATGTTGCCCTCGGCCACCAGGTAACCGCCGGTTATGAGAACTACGCGGTCCGAGATTCTGTCCACTTCGTCGAGGATGTGGCTGGAGATGACCAGGTGCATTCCCTGGCGGCTGAGCTCCTCAAACAGCGCGAGCGATTCAGCGCGGGCCATGGGATCGAGCCCGTTAAGCGGCTCATCGAGAACCAGCACTCGGGGGTGGTGCGCGATGGCCTGGGCAAGCCGGATCTTCTGGCGCATGCCTTTGCTGTAACCGGCGATGCGCCGGCTTGACGCGTCCCCGAGCCGCACGCGTCCGATGGCTTCGCGAGCCAGCCGCGTTGCATCCACCTTGCTCATTCCGTGGAGCAGCAGGCTGTCCATCAGAAAATCCCAGCCGGTCAAACCGCGCGGAAAGGAATCGAACTGGGCGCAATAGCCCACCTCGCGAAAGAAGCGCGTGGCGTCTCCGGACGTCATGCCGAGCACCGAAACGCGTCCACTGGAGGGCTGGACCAGGCCGGTCATGAGGTTCATCAGCGTGGTTTTGCCTGACCCGTTGGGGCCCACCAGCGTGGTGACTCCGGGAGGGATGCTGAGGGACACGCGATTGACGCCCAGGACTTCCCCGTAGAACTTCGACACATCTTCGAATACGATGCGATCGCTCATCGGGGTCATCCTCTGACCACCTCGCGAGCGCGAATGCGCGCATTGAGCATGACCACGCAGACGAAGCAGATTAAAACCAGCATTGCCGCGATGGCTGCATTGGGAATCTCCCTGCCAATGTGAATGGCCTCCGGCACGCCCATCAGCCGCTGCCAGAGTTGCGACATCATGACCGGCAGGTTGAGCAGCAGGCCCCACTTAGTGCGCAGAATTGCGCTGGCCACTCCGCCAACGCCGGCTGGAACAAACACCGCCGCGAAGATGCAGCCGGTTGCCACCATTCTCCATTTGACCCATGACGACAGGGCCAGGCCGAGGATGGAGAGAAGCGCGATCCAGAGGACAGACCCGGCAAACAGCCCGAACGCTACGCGGAGATTGGCGCCAACCCATGGCTGCGGCGATGTGTACCCCTGGTAAACGAAGAGCAGGAGTGCTGGAATCCAGGTGACGAGGGAGAGAGACGAGAACAGCGCGATGAATTTTCCCAACACGTATCCGAAGCGCGAGATGGGATGGCTGAGCAGGATGGGGAAGGCGTTATCGGCCAGGTCGAATGACACCAGGCGGGGTGCGATCCAGGCCGCGAGCACCAGCGCAAGCCAGCATTGAGAGGCGAGCACCTTGAGAAAATACGAGGCGTTGATGTTCAGTCCTCCGGTGCTCCCATGCAGGATGAGCGCCCTGGCGATGGGATTGTTAGCAAGATAGATGCCGATCAGGTAGACGACAATGGGAAGCATGGACGAAGCGAATAGGACCAGGGTGATTTTGGAGGACCACGCTTCCTCAAGTGCGTAGCGCGCCAGCACGCCGATGCGCGACGGCAGCGAGGTGACAGGTCCGGTGTAGGCGCGATACTCGTGCTTAAATACGGACAAGTTCCCCCCTTGCCGGCTCGCTCTCCATGGCGCGCAGAAAGATGTCTTCAAGCGAATCGCGCCGGCGATGGATGCGCCGGATCTGGATGCTGCTTTCGGACGCGAGAATGTAGACATCGCGCACTTCGATGGAGTCGGGCATAACGAGCTTGACCCGCCCGTCAGGGAAGGATGCGCACTCACAGCCCAGCTCTCGCAGGCGTTCGCAGAACTCGGCAGTCGAGCCCACGGTTTCCATCTCAATGAAATTGCGGTTCGATCGGCGCTCTTCCTCGATGTTGCGTAAGGCGGCCACACGGCCCTGCTTCAGGATCAGCACTTCATCGCACGTCTCATCGATATCGCGGAGCAAGTGGGAAGAGATAAGCAAACGGATGCTGCCCTCTTTGCGAATCTCCTGAATGGTCTGGATCATCCGCTGGCGGGCCATGGGATCGAGGCCGTTGGTAGGTTCATCGAGGATGAGAAGACGCGGACCGTGCGCGAGAGCCTGGGCCAGCTTGATGAGCTGTTTCATGCCCAGCGAGTAAGTGCTGATTTTGCGGTAGCGAACCTCGCCCAGGCCGACATAGAACAGCGCCTCGTGAGCGCGCTCCAGGGCTTCTCTCCGAGGTAGTCCAGCGAGCTCCGCCATGAAGCGGACGAAGCGGACTCCGCTTACGTTGCCGATGAATGAATCGTTCTCCGGCATGTAGCCAATGCCCTGGCGGATACGCGCGCGGTCGCGGCGAGTGTCGAGCCCGAAGACGCGGGCCGTGCCGCGGACGGGCTCGTGAAAACCCAGCAGAGTATTGATGAGTGTGGATTTTCCTGCGCCGTTGGGGCCAAGCAACCCGATGGCGTTGCCGCGCAACTCGCCGGTGAGCCCGTCGAGGACGGTTCGTCCGCCGAGTCGCACTTCAAGGCGATCAAGCTCAATCATGCCCACATCATTTAACTACGGCCGGCCCGGCAGACTTGTTCCGTGAATCCCAGACTTGTTTTGCGAATCGAGGATCGCGCCCAGCGTTAAGAAATCGAATCCGAAGAGGCGACTGTCGCTGGCGGCCTCAATGCGGCTGTCCTTGCCCCACGCGCAGGCCACGGTGGGCCTGGAATCGGCGGCCAATTTGCGAATTGCGTTCGCAGAATCACCACTGAATTGAGACAGCAGCGGCGTCAGTACCGGGCTCAGGTTCTGATATGCAACCGCGGAATAATTCTCATTCTCATCCCGTGGAAGCAACGCGCGGAACGCCGCAGACTGACCGAGCGTATTCCCGCTCGCGTGAATCTGCATCGCATCCATCAACAGGGCGCGTTGCGGCGCCACGATCATAAAGCCGTCGTCAAAAGTATAGTTCGCCACAACGTTTCCGGTGGTAACGTCTTGAATCGCGTAATAGCGCTGCGAGCCGGCGGTGCTCGTCTCGATGGCGACGGTATGCCCCTTGGTTCCCTGCGTCTGGCTGTTCACCGCCTGCACGATTCGCTCGAGCGTGTTCTCCAGCCGATCCGGGTCGTTGACTTCAATCACGACTTTCCAGGATGGAGTGGGCAGGACCGGACCATCGAGCGCAATCAGAAAGTCGCCGCCCATGTTGGCAACCAGGTCGTCGCGCACGTTGATCTGGAGCTTGGAATCGATATCGCTCCAACTTGCATCGGAGCCTTTGGGCTGTGAAGCCATCTCCATGATGTCGTCCGCGATGGCAGCAGGGTCCTTCGATAGCCCCGCCACCACAACGGCGGCATTTGGGCTCACAAAATCCAGCGACGCGATGGGCGCAGGAGCGGCCAGCCAGGAAGCCACCCGCTGCCGCGTACCGGAAAACTGCAGGTTCAGATGATTTTGCGGCATGCCGTTGGTTTCGCGATGCTCGGCAATCAGGTATTCGAGATCGCCCATTCCACTGTTTTCGAAGGCGCCTTCGCCCGCCGAAGCCTGCGTTCCGTGGTTCATTCTGTTTTGCAACATGGCGTGCAGGTCGGCGGCTAGAATGATGCCGGCGCCACGCTGATAAGCCGCGGTAATCTGCTTGCCGAATCCACCCGCGGCAAATCCGCTGGCGCCCGCATCCAACTGCGCGTTGAACTGCTTCAGGGTCGCGATGCTGTTGGAAAACATCACCTCGTGCTCGCGTACCAGGGCATAACCTCCAGGGACCTCGGTCGCGCCCGCCCCCGCCAGCGAAGCCTCACTCAGGACGACCAGCCCGCCCGTTGCGGCGGAGAATTGCTGGCGCAATTCGGCATCCAGGCCGCTGCGCTCGACCTGGGCGAGAACGACGATTCCTGGTTGATTCCCTTGTCCGATTCCCGCGATGACAACCTCGTCGCCAAGATACTGGCTCACCTCGTGGATTTTTTCCACCAGTGAATTCAGATCCTGGTTGTTATGCTTCTGGCCGCGCGCCCACCACTGCTGCAACTCGGGGCTTTGGCTCAACTGGTCCTGGAAGATGGCGTTGGCCTGGCTCAGGTAGTCGCCCAGATTTGGAATGCTGATATAGAGCAAAGTGTTACTGGGCATGCGCGGCAGAAGATCGCTGCTGTAACGCGGCTGCGGAAACGGAATCTGCGCAATGAGATGCTGCACATTGGCCAGTTGCGCCATGAGCCCGATGTACTTTTCGCGATCGGCACTCCACGCGAACTCCTGATCGAGCGGCTCGGGAGCGAGATTGTCGCTGGTAGCCATTTGCTCGCCCGGATGCAGCAGCGCATGCATGCCGGCGTGCGCCACTTCGACCGATCCCTGCAACACCACAACGCGCGACCCCTTGATCCCCGAGTTGATAGAAAAGAGCGTTCCGGTAACTGCCAAGCGGCAATCCGGAGTTCTCACATACAAATGCCCGGAGGTGCGGTGCGCGGCGGTGACGATCAGTCCACCCTCATCGAGCTTGACGGTGGTGTTCCGCCCGCGTGCGCTCACGCCCAGCGTGCTGCGCTGATTCACTTCTACAACAGAGCCGTCTGAGAGGCGCAGAACGACGTATGAGTCGCCCGCAGTTCGCATTCGGTCTCCCTCGAGCAGTTTTGCGCCGGGGGCGAGCCGCGTATTTCCCGGTCCGGAGATCAGGTAGGCCGAGCCGTCAATCGATTGCACCTCGGCGCGGACTCCCGGAGGTACCTGCCAGTAAGCCCTGTAGACAAAGGCCGCAGTGGCCAGCAGCGCGCACGAAAGCGCAAGCGCCCACCCCCATGCACGAGGGTGTCTCTGCGGCGTAGACGCGATGTGTTCCCGGGGCGCAACGCGAGGCCGCGCCCAGTCGACTGCCGTCCCTGCTCCACCTTCGCGGAAATGCCGCAGGCACATGCCACACTCGCCGAGATGGGCCTGCACCAGGAGCTTCCGGGCTTCAGAGAGAGTGCCGGCGCGATAGGAGTCCAGAAGCAGCCGCACGTCGTCGCAGTTCCGAATCGCACCGTAGAAAACTTCGTGATCTATTTGAATGCCCAGTCGCTGCGCAGCCTTCGCAGTAGATGCGGTAATGGCCTCGGTATCCGGCACATCGGTCCGTAGCACTTGAGTTGCTTTCTCCAGGATGGATTTCTCTTCCCGATTCATCGCGTCCCCCGTTGTAACTCGGTCAGTCGTTTCTTCAGCTTCGATCGCGCCTGGTGCAGGGTCACGGCCACAACCGCTGACGACGTGCCCATCAACTTTGCAATCTCGCGGTTCTCCAACTCTTCAAGGTAGCGCAGCGCAAACATCTCCGCGGCGCGCGGCGCCAGTTCGCCGATTGCCTGGCGCAGATGCCGGCCCAGTTCACGGCTCGAAATCGTGGTCTCAGGAGACGCGCTCGGCTCCGTCGATGCCATGGCTTCGGCGCACTCCAGCGGTTCAGTGGCCGCAGCTTTGCGGCGCCGCAACAGGTCAAGTGCACCATTGATGGCCGCACGGTACAGATAACTTCCTGCATTTGCCATGGTCGCCGCTTCACCCGAACCCAGGCGCAGAAAAACTCCTTGCGCAACATCTTCCGCATCGGCCATATTTCCGGCGATGCGATACGCCGACATCAGCACGCGCCGATAGTGTTCCGCGAACAGTGACGACAGGCGTTCGTTGTGTTCCCCTACCGGAAAGATTGCGGCAGCAGCGCTCACGGATCCACTTTCTTGACTCTTCATGAGGATGACGCTCCAGCAATACGATTATTAATAGCGCCAATGCTGATTACGGGCGAGTAGGGATCGATGTTCCACGGCAGGAGATCGGGACCGGCGGTATTGTTCGAGTGTTCTCTTGCTGTGCCGGTGTGCGCGAATGGAGATTCGCCTTCCGTCGCAGGCTTCTCGAACATTACCCGATCGCCAAGTCGCTCTTCGATGTGATTAGGGTGTATCGACATATAGGGGCGGGCAGCGACGGGCCTTTGTCGCTGGGGTGGGAATCGCGCCATACTTTGTTGTCGCCCTTGACCTTGGGGCCACCAAAGCCCGCGGGCTCGCCGCGTCTGGCGCGATTTTCGCTGGCAACGCTGGCTACCCCTATATGTCGATACACCCTGGTCCTGAAATCGGCATGGCAACTGCGATCTCGTTTCCTCCCGCCGGATTTGGGACCTGGGGAGCGTGGCTGTCAAGCTGACCCTGAGTACCTTGAGAGACACGGCGGCGCGATACAGGCGGGCTGGAAGCGCTTTGAGCCGTATTGCCTGCGTCACTCAGCACTGACCATGCTTGCTGAGAGTAGATGCGATGCGTTTACGTTGGCGCGGATTGCGGGGCACAGTTCCATCACTATCACGGAGCGGTAATGCCACCCGCAAGCGGATGCCATCGAAAGGGCATTCGGCGATCTCGCGCGTACGCACAAAATTGGGCACACGCTAGAATTGCCCGCAAACGGCCAAGAGGCCGCAAGTGATAGATGAATTATGAGTTTTATGGTGCGCCCGGAGAGATTCGAACTCCCGACCTACTGATTCGTAGTCCTTTTCAGGCCACTTTGCAAGATGTCGCAGGGTGTTGCGTGTTGTTGTTTAAACCAATTAGATGCAGCACATAGATAAAATGTTACCTTTGCATTAGGTTGCACCGAATAGCGCCAAAATCCAAACCCAACAGCCACCAAAACAGCCACCTAAGAATCGCCCAAAATGTTTCGGGGTTAGGCCGTTGCTCTTGCGGAGCTAACAACCTAACCCCTTGACGGCTAGCTGCATTCCTTCCAATGTTCGCGAAACATTGGCTTCGGAACCGCCACGACGGCTGAGTTTGTAAGTTCGGTCCTCTGAAGTGTGCTGCCGTTTCACTGTTCGTGTGAGGGCGATGAGTCCCCTCAATAACCCAACATCATGGCACGGGGCGTGACCCCATCAGCTACCGCACTTCAGTCGTACATGGATGCACCGTGTATACCCGGTGGCAAGGAAGCATATTTCCCTAGCTCAACGCGGGAAAACTGCAACTTTGATCCCGTCTGCTCCCTGCACGAACCCACTTCGGGACATTTTCAGAAGGAAAGAGGCAAGCCTCTTCATCGTGCACCCCCTAGAGAAATGTCTCATGCACATTTTAGTTCGCACCGTTCATCTATCGCAACGAAGAGAATCAAAGTAGTTACGCTTTCACGTAGGGCGTAAGATTTCACCGGAGGCAGACACATGCCAATAATTGAGCCGTACAGGATAGACCACAATGCCGGGCCGCGAAATTGCCAACACGATCTGGGCGGAAAGCAACACCCGGCGGAAGTGATTCTTCACAGCCGCGATGGACGCTTTGAGGAATTTCTTTGCAAACGTCACGCTGCCTTGGCGCTCTCGAATGACCTTGACCGGCTCGCAACGGCGGTAGTGGAGATTGCATTGGCTCCTGAGAAAACCATTCAAGTTTAGTGCCGCTTGCGCGAAACGTCGCACGAGGAAGACACATGAAATGGACGGTCTGGGAGGTTATCCGTCTGTTGCTCGTTGTTGTGGCGTCAATGGCAGCGGGAATGGCGCTCCTGTGGGGATTCGGTTGGTTGGTGCTGTGGTTAGATAAGGTTGTCAAGAGCTGGCACGGCAACACGGTCTGGGAGTTATTCAGCACCGCTGCTGGAGTCATTCTGATAGCTTTCATCGTCCGGGATCGAATCGTAACGGTCATCCTATTGCTCAGAGGCTACAGCGCCAAGCAGGTACTTTTCGGAGACGCTCCACACCGCCTGATGATGGTCGAAGAGAAATGGGAAGAGCGAAAGAGGAAGTGGCGGCGAGTTTTCGGTAGAGAGTGAACGGAAGTCTTCGGCCCGCGCCCGGCGTCGCGGTTTCACGAGCCGTGATGCGTCGCTCAACCCAAACCGTTCGGGGAGAAATGAACGAAATGACAACCACGAAAACAGCCACCGGCACTAAAAGAGCCACTGGAGAAATTCTCTCAAGTGGCCTGTAATCTCTTTGTTTTCTCGGGTTTTTATGGTGCGCCCGGAGAGATTCGAACTCCCGACCTACTGATTCGTAGTCAGTCGCTCTATCCAGCTGAGCTACGGGCGCACTGGATCAGGAACTTAGATAGATTATCAGGGATAAAGCGATGGCGCAACGCGGTTTCCCAATGAGTCCGAGACTCGGTCCCCAAGCCTGACTGCGGCTCTGGTCCAGGCGGTTCCGGCAACGGATTGAGGGACATGGGCCGGCGAAACAGATCGCCGCAGCATTTCCGGGGCCCGGCGCCAGGGGGTTTGACCGTAAAGGCAAGGATGATTGGAGGTTCTCCGCTGCACAAACCGGAATTCCGCACCTAAAACGCACAGGCTAAACCTCTAGCCAACCGCAGCCAGTTGTGTTAATGTACTGGTTTGCCAGCCTCGCGGATTGCTCAATAAGAGCAACAGCATCAGGCAGTTGGAGCGGGGTTGAGGCGGCGGAAGCAGAAACGGAATGCCCGATTACATTTATCTCCTGGAAAACCGGCTCTCGGCTGATCAGCGCCATGCGCTTGACAAGCTCAGAGAGGCCGCCCGGGACGCGGGTACTATCCTCTTTCTGACCGGGGGCGCGGTCCGTGACCTGACCAGCGGCCACGCCGTGCGCGAGCTTGAAGTCGCAGTTCAGGTAAATGCGCTCAAGTTGAAGAAATCACTTGAGAAACTCGGTGCCAAGGTGTGGGGCGAGGATGAAGCTTCTCGCACCCTTTATCTGTGTTTCCCCGGCACGGTTCGCGTTGACCTGGTAAGTACGCACCGGGTGGAATACCCCAAGCCGGGCAAGCCGGTTTTTCACCAGTCTTCCATTCAGGAAGATCTTCGCCGCCGGGACTTTACGACAAATTCCATGGCGATCTCGCTTAACGAAGGCTCGTTCGGGCTGCTCATGGATCCGCTGAACGGAGCCGCCGACATCGAATCGCGAACATTGAGGCTGGTTTCGAACTACGGGTTCCTCGAGGAGCCGTCGCTGCTGATCAGGGCAACCCGGTACAGGGCGCGCCTCGGCTGGGAGATGGACCAGCGGACGCTGGCTCGCTATGAATACGCCAAGAGCGAAGGCGCGATTGAGCAGATGTCGGCACATGCCCGTAGCCTTGAACTGGAGCAGATTGGCCACGAGGAAGACGGCCTGAAGGTGCTGCGCGCGCTCGACGCCGAAGGCTGGATGAAGGTGTTGTTCCCAGCCTGGACCCCGGCCAAGGCAGACGAAGAGAAGTTGAAGGCGCTGCACGACCTGGCCGTGGAATTGCTGCTGCAGGGCGTTCATGCCGACACGTCGGCGGGGCAGATGCAGTTGTTGACGGCAAAGCTCGCGCCCAAGGACCTGAGCGCGCTGAAGAAGCTGATGCTGCGGCCCGGCTTTGTTGAGGAGTGGAACGACTTGGACGCGATTGCCGCCGGATTCGCCAAGGTTCTGCTTGCGAAGCAGAATGCCACGCCGTCGGCCGGCTTCAAGCTGTTCACGAGCTATGATCCGGAAGCGGTTCTTTGGCTTGGGTTTACAAGCAAGGTCGCGGCGGTGCGCGAGCGCTACGAGCAGTTCCTGAAGGTGTGGCCCGAGGCGCGCCAGCGGATTCCGTACGCGCTCATGCAGGAGATGCGGATCACCCCGGAGCTGCCGGGATACCGCGAGCTGGTTCAGGCGATCTTCCTGGAGCTGATCGACGGCAAGCTGACGACGCCCGAGGAGATGCGGGCGTATCTTGAGCCGCATTCGCCGCCGGCTCCCCCACCGCCGGTGAGCGTGAAGCGCACCCGCGCCAAGCGGGGCGCAGAGGCGCGGATCAAGGAACAGGCCCTGGAGGAAGAAGAAGAAGAGGGCGAGGAAGCGCTGGGCGGCGACGAAGATCTCGACGACCTTGGCGCGGAAGAAGAAGAGATCGAGCTCGTGATCGGCAGCGAGGATCTGGACGTGGAGGCAGGCGAAGAGCCCGAGGAGGAAGAAGCCGAGGAGGCTGAGGAAGAGGAAGAAGTCCCGGCGAAGGCTCCCGCCAGGCAGACCGCTGAATCCAAGGCTGCGAAATCGGCCGTCAAACCGCAGGCGAAAACTGTTGCGCCGAAGGCAGAAGCGGCGGCAAAGCCGGAACCGGTGGCCGCGAAGCCTGAAGCGAAGAAGTCGGCTCCTCCCGCCAAGCCTGCAGTTCCAGTTGCGGCAAAGCCCGCCGCGACGCCAGCTGCCAAAACTGCTGCCCCCGTGAAGACGACTCCAGCCGCCAAGGCGACGGCAAAGCCGGCCGCGCCGGTCAAAGCCGCCGTCAAGAAACCGGCTGTACCCGCAAAGGCAGCTAAACCGGTCGCAACCCCCGCTGCGAAAAAGACCGTAGTCAAGAGCCCCGCCAAGGCTGCGCCGGCCAAGTCCGCGAAGGGCAAAGCGCCGGCGGCAAAGCCGGCAAAGAGCGCCAAGCCCGCGAAGCCGGCCGCGAAGAAGCAGATACCCAAGCCGGCCTTAAAGAAGAAAAAGCGGTAAGCGGCGGCTTCGGCGTTCGTGGCTCTATACCCCCGATTCACAATTGATTGCGAACGCTCAATCCCACTCTCGCCATCTCCGCGCAGAGTAAAGTAAGAGAGAGCAGACCGATGCCCGGATGGCGAAATCGGCAGACGCAGCGGACTTAAAATCCGCAGACCTTAACAGGTCGTGGGGGTTCAAGTCCCCCTCCGGGCACCATAGGATCAATAATTTAGATAGTTTTATGTTCTTCAAATGGAATGGCCGTCTCAACCCAATGGCTGTTTTGATGGCTGTTTGTCCTTCCGGCGTTTACGGTTCTCTTTCTGGCTGCTCTGGTCGGTGCTTTTGTGGCCGTGGCCGCGATTCGATCAATCGCCGAGAGCTTGTGATCTGGGGAAAGATACGAATAACCGGTACGCAGATGCCACGATCTACCTTTAGCGCAAATTTAAGGCTTACCAGGCGGCTCTAGCTCTTTATGACACGCGAGCCCGCAGGCTTAGGAATTGGTGGAGGACGACGAAGACCGAATCCACAAGCGGCTTGACGTCACCAGTGCACTGATGTTGATTGACGCTTCCGTTACAGTACTGCAAAAATGGATGCGCACTCCATTACATGTGCAGTACGCTCGCGGCGCGCATGGGCGCTGCGAGAAACTCCACCCTGACCCTCCGCATTGAGCCAGCGCTGAAAGCGGCGCTCAAGGCCCCACCGAAGCTGAGCACCGGTTCATTGCGAAAAAGAGAGGAACTCGATGGACCGCCGAACGTTTTTGGGTACCGCTACTGCTGCGGCGCTGGCTACCGGGATGCCCCCGGTTTCTTCAACGGCTGATGCACCGGAACTGAAACCGATGGCACTGGGGCTTCTGGTCAGTCCCTTTGCTGCGCCTGAGGCGACCATCAAACGGGTTCACGATATGGGGTTCTCGAACTGCTTCCTGTCGCTCGATGGATACATCGGCAAATTCACCGGGGATGCTGCCAGGCAGATCGGAGATTTGCTGGCCAGGTACGAGCTCGTGGCGACGGCGGTGGAGGTGGTTGGACCCGGGCGGCTCGAGTGGAACTTTCTCGAGGGACCTTCCACGATTGGGCTGGTTCCGCCCAATACGCGAGCGGCGAGGATCGATGCACTCAGGCAAGTTTCAGACTTCGCCAAGCTGCTGGGTATCCGGCAGGTGCAGACGCACTGCGGATTCATTCCGGAAAACCCGGCAGATGCTTTGTATCCCGGTACGGTGGAGGCCATCCGCACGGTTGCGCAGCATTGTCAGGGGAACGGACAGTACTTCCTGATGGAGACCGGGCAGGAGACGCCTACGACGATATCGAGGGCGATTCGGGACGTAAACATGCCCAATCTTGGGACCGGTTTGGATACGGCGAACCTGATCCTGTACGGCAAGGCGAATCCGGTGGATGCCGTCGATATTATCGGCGCGCATGTGCGCAGTGTTCACGCCAAGGATGGCAAATGGCCAACCGATCCGGACAAGCTCGGCGAAGAGGTCCTGATCGGCAACGGGCTGGTTGATTTCAAGAAGGTGTTCACGAAGCTGCACAAGCTGGGATACACTGGCGCGATCACTATTGAACGCGAGACATCGGGACCGCAGCAGATCGAGGACGTGAAGAACGAGAAGATATACTTGCAGCGAATATTGGATGAGGTATTGGCGTAATTCGCAGGCGTCAAGGCCGGGATCGCGCCTATGCGGAGTTTTGGGAAGTAGGGTGAGGCCGCCCGCCGCCGTGGCAGTTAAGCGCCCTTTTGGATGACGCTGACTTTACTGTGCCGGGTTTTCCGAACAATGTTTCCTGAAACGCCAGAGGATTCTTGTGCACGGGCTTAGGCCCGGTCTTTTCATTGCGAGGAAATATGAATCGACGGGAGTTTATGCAGTCAGGATCGGCGGCGGTTTCAGGGATGTTATTGCTCGATCCACGCGCGGTATTTGGTTATGAGGCAAACTCGGCGGTTCGGCACGGTCTGCTGGGGTGCGGAAATCGAGGCGCCGCGGTCGCCACTTCGTTTGCGCAGAACACCTCGGCCCGGGTCGTCGCGCTTGCTGATCTGTTCGCCGATAATCTGGCGGCGGGGCAAGCTCACTTCAACAAGGTGAACACGGACCTGGGACAGCCGGCAATCGACAGCAAGCTGCTGTTTCGCGGTCCTCATGCCTTTGAGCAGCTTGCAGATTCGAAGGAAGTGGACCTGATCCAGATTTCGACGCCCCCATATTTTCATGTGCAGCACCTCGAGGCGGCGGTGGCCTCGGGCAAGCATGTCTATTGCGAAAAGCCGGTGGGCGTCGACATAGCACAGGCCAAGCTTGCGCTCGAGATCGCGAGAAAAGTGAAGCCGAACCAGAGCGTCGATGTCGGCTTCCAGTGCCGGCAAGCCCCGCCGATTGCTGCGCTGGCGGAGAAAATCAGGGGCGGAGCGTTGGGAAAGATCGCTGCGGTCTCCGGCAACTACTATGCTCCTGCTGCGGCGGAGAAGAAGCGCGAAGGCGAGGGGCAGGATGAGTACCGTTTGCGCAACTGGCTGTGGGATCGCGTGCTCTCGGGCGACATTCTTGTTGAGCAGAACATTCACATTATCGATTTGTGCAACTGGATGCTGGGCGAACACCCACTGAAGGCTATGGCCACGGGCGGACGTAACGTGCTTACGCATTATGGCGACTGCTGGGATAATTACCAGGTCGATTTCACCTATCCAAACGAGGTGCACTTCTCGTTTGCATCAACACAGTTTGAGCCCGATAACGTATTTGAGGCAGGGCTCAGGCTGTCTGGCGCGAACGGCTCGGCAACGTGTCCGTACGCCGGTCCGATTGCGATTACGGGCAGCAATGCTTGGTCGTGGCAGGACTCGGAGTCGGCCGCGCCGGGATCAGGGAAGTTCGCGGCGAACGGAGCGTTTCTTGACAACCTGAAATATGCGGATCGCGACAAGGAGCGGACGTTTATTGCGAGCATTGTTTCAGGACCGGCGCATAATCAAATTTCCGATGGCGTGGAAACGGCGTTAAGCTGCATTCTCGGACGCATGGCGGGGTACCAGAAGCATGAGGTGACCTGGGAAGAGATGCTCGCCCAGAAGGAAGATTGGCCGCTGGGTTTTGGCCTGGAGCAGTTTGCCTGAGAGACCGGTGCGCAGCCAACCATGACGGGGCACGAACGAATTCTCGCAACACTCCAAGGCCGGTCTACTGATCACCTGGCGCTGATGCCGATCACGATGATGTTCGCCGCCGACATCCTGGTCGTCATCGGCCGGCTCTTGTTCAGCTGGCAAATAGCAGGGAAGCGAATTTACAGAGATGGCGCACCGGCTACTGCCGCAAGTGCACGTTTCACCGCACGAAATGCCATGCCGATTGTGTATGCGGCATTCTGATTGCCGCATACGATGTGGATTCACGTGCCATGGAGATGCATCCGATGTGAGTGCCAGTTCCGAGTTTGCCGGGAATCTAATTCCCTTGTATGAACGCGGCAAAGCGCATTTGTTGCTGGACCGCGCGCCGTGACCGGCACCAGGTGCTTCTTGCAGATCGCATTTCAAGCCTTCATACCGCACGCATAGCCCTATTGCTCGTTTTCTCTGTGGAATTCAAATGCGGGGGTTTGGTAAACTCCAGTACCAAGCCGGTGTTCGTGAACGATCCTCTTCCCCTCACGGATTGTGGAGTGAATCGATGCCGATCAATTTAAATGTCAACAACGTGGCGGCTACAGTGAACGTTCCGCCGGATATGCCCCTGTTGTGGGTGCTGCGCGACATATTGAACCTCAAGGGCGCCAAGTTCGGGTGCGGAATGGGGCTTTGTGGCGCATGTACGGTTCTGGTGGGCGGCCGCGCGGTGCGCTCCTGCATGACGCACGTGGGATCGATCGCGGACGAGCCGATCACCACTATCGAAGGACTCTCGCCGGATGGTCTACATCCGGTGCAGGTGGCGTGGCAGGCGCTGGACGTGCCGCAGTGCGGATACTGCCAGGCCGGCCAGATCATGTCTGCCGCCGCGTTGCTGGAGCGCACGCCGCATCCCACCGACGCGGACATAGACGCGGCCATGACCGGCAACATATGCCGCTGCGGAACCTATACGCGCATCCGTCAAGCCATTCACGAAGCAGCAGAAGCGGGCGCCGCAGCCCGTACCAAGTGAAGGAGGGCCCTCTCATGCGTTTGAATCGGAGACTGTTTCTGCAGTTGACGGCCCTTGCCGGCGGCGGCCTCGCTCTGGATCTTTATCGCTCACCGCTCGCCGCAGCTCAGGAGCCGGGGATACCGCCCAACCTCACACCCCAGGCCTTCATCCACATTGCGCCGGATGGCGTGGTAACCATCATGGCGCGCGCCTCAGAGTCCGGTCAGGGCATGCGCAACATGCTGCCTATGCTGATTGCCGAGGAACTGGATGTTGACTGGAAGAACGTTCGCGTGCAGCAGGCAGACCTGAACGAGAAGATCTACGGCCGGCAGTTTTCAGGAGGCTCCGCGAATACGCCGATGGGCTGGGAGCCGATGCGCCGCGTGGGCGCGGCCGGGCGTCAGTTGCTCATCGCAGCCGCTGCACAAACGTGGGGCGTCCCCGCGGCAGAATGCACCACGCAATCCGGCCGGGTGGTTCACGCCGCCTCGGGGCGCTCCTTGAGTTACGGCGAGCTTGCTGCCAAAGCTGCTGCGCTCGAACCGCCCGCGCTAAGCAGCGTCAAGCTCAAAGATCCCAGGGATTATCGCATCATTGGCCATTCGCAGGCCGGCGTAGATACACACGCGATCGTCACCGGGAAGCCGCTCTACGGCATCGACGTCCAGCTCCCGGGAATGTTGTACGCAGCGATTGAGAAGGCGCCCGTGTTTGCCGGCAAGGTGAAGTCCGCCAACATCGATCAGATCAAAGCGCTGCCAGGCGTGCGCCAGGTCCTGGTGATCGATGGCGGCATCACTCCCGCGGCCTACACGCCGTGGGAGCCAGGCATGGAGCCCGGCATCGCGATCGTTGCCGATAACTGGTGGCAGGCACAGCAGGCTCGTAAACAGCTCAAGGTCGACTGGGACCTGGGCCCGGCGGCAACACAAAGCACGGACGGCTTCAAGAAGCGCGCAGAGGAACTTCTTCAGCTCCCGCCCGCAAGCACGCTGCGCAAGTATGGCGACCCGGACGCCGCGCTCAAGTCGTCGGCCAAGGTCGTTGAGGCCACCTACGAATACCCGTTCATTGCGCACGTTACACTTGAGCCGCAGGGCGCCACCGCGCACTGGAAAGACGGCAAGCTGGAGATGTGGTCCACCAGCACTTTGCCGGAAGATGGTCACGGACTGGTAGCCAGGACGCTTGGCATCCAGGAGAGTGACATCGCCACTCATATGGTGCGCGCGGGAGGCAGTTTTGGCAGGAGACTTCAGAACGACTACCTGGTGGAGGCTGCCTGGATCGCCAAGCGCGTTGACGCACCCGTCAAGCTGCTATGGTCGCGCGAAGATGACATTGCCCACGACCCCTTCCGGCCCGGCGGAACGGTTGGCCTGAAAGGCGGGCTCGATGCGCAAGGCAAGCTCACTGCCTGGCGGCATCATTTCATTACCTATGGCGATGAAAAGAATGCGACCCCCGGTGGCGGCATCGAGGAGGATACGTATCCTGCGGGCTTTCCGCCCGCCTACGCGCTGTACACCTCCATGCAGCCGCTGACGCTTCGCACCGGCGCCCTCCGCGCTCCTGGTGACAACGCTTACTGCTGGGTGGCGCAGTCATTCCTTGACGAGTTAGCTTATGCTGCCGGCCGCGACCCGCTGGAGTTCCAGCTTGAGCTGCTCAGCAACAAGCAAGCGCCTTGGTCCTCGGGAGAACACGACGCCGTGGGTGACCATGAGCCAACAGGACAGTCTGTTCTCATTCCGGAGCGGTTCAAAGGCGTGCTTGAATTGGCAGCGGAAAAGTCGGGATGGGCTCATCGCAGCAAGGCGCCAGGGCGCGGAATGGGCATCGGCGCATGGTTCTGCCATTTGGGTTACTTCGCCACGGTTGCCGATGTCAGCATTGATACCCAGAACAGGGTGACGGTGCACCAGATCTGGGTCGCGGGGGATATCGGCAGCCAGATCGTCAACCCTGCGGCGGCCGAGAACCTTGCCTTCGGCGGCATCATCGAGGGGATGAGCCACATGGGGCAGGAGATCACGCTGGTGGATGGAAGGATCCAGCAGTCCAACTTCCATAACCACCCGGTGATGCGTATGAAGCAAGCGCCGAAGATTGAGGTGTATTGGCGCAAGACCGGCTACGCACCGACGGGTCTGGGTGAGCCGACGCTGCCACCGGCCTTGCCGGCGGTGAGCAACGCAATCTTTGCCGCCACCGGCAAGAGGATCCGGACCCTGCCGCTCCAGCGGAGCGGGTTCAGTTGGGCTTGAAAATTTCCTGGCGATAAATCTCTGGCGCGAATCGCCAATGCACTCATCGAGCACTGAAGGCTGAGGAATTCCTCGACTTTTCGGGTTCCGGGCGGATGACCGCCAATGTGGAAGTAACCCCGAAAATGACGCTCTGTCCGGATCGGCGAAAAACTGCTTTCAACGTCGCCGCCAGATTCTGCTGGGCATCTGCAAGACGTCGTGGCTAAGCATGGAGATGCGGACCTCGGGGGCGTTCCGGGCTTTCGGAGATGCGGAGTGGCCGGTGCTGTCCATTCGTCGGCCGGCGAGCGGGATTCAGAGTTCAATCAACTGCGGAGCGGCTGCGTGGGCGCGCCGGGAGCCGGCGTGCGCGGCGCCATCGGCAAAGTGGGAAAGCGAACCCCGGTGGCGGCGAACAGAGCGTTGGCGACAGCGGGCGCGAGAGCAACGATCCCGGTTTCGCCGGCTCCGGCCGAGGGCAGGTCCTTGCGGTCGATCAGAACAACCTCGATTTGCGGGACGTCGCTGAAGCGGGGCACGCGGTACTGCGCGAAGCGGGGATTGAGGACCCGGCCATCGGCGAACAGTATCTGCTCAAAAAGCGCGCCGCCGATGGCCTGAACTATCGCGCCGACAATCTGGTTGCGGAGGCCGTCAGGGTTGACGATGGCGCCCGACTCCCAGGCCTGGACAACGCGGACGATGCTTGCAGTGTGAGCAGCGGGATCGATGGCGACCTCGGCGCAGGCGGCGGTGTAGCCACCCTTATCTGTTGCGCCGGCGAGGCCGAAGCCGCGCGAGGGCGTGGATTTCTCACGGCCCCAGCCGAAGGCCTCGGCCGCGGCCTGAAAGACGGCGCGAAGACGGGCATCGGCGAGATTTTTGAGGCGGAAGTCGAGTGGACTGAGGCCGGCGGCGTGAGCCAGCGCATCCATGTGGGACTCGCGGGCGAAGACATTGGCCGCGGCCGCCAGCGAGCGATAAGAACCCTGGCGCAGCGGCGAGCGTGCGGGGTGGTAGTGGACCAACTGGGCGGGAACCACGTAGGGCGTGCCGATGGCGGCTGAGCCGGAGTTGTAGTTGTGATGCTCCCAGGCGGTGAGCGTGCCGTCGCGCTGCGCGGCCGCGCGAATCTCAATGACGCCGGCGGGGCGGAAGTAGGCCCAGGTGAACTCCTCGCCGCGGGTCCAGACGAGCTTGACGGGCTTTCCGGCGGCACGGGCGAGGCGCGCGGCCTCGATGGCGGCTTCGCCGGTGTGCTTGCCGCCGTAGCCGCTGCCCATGTCGGGCTGGATGACGTGGACCTGATCGGCGGCTAGATGAAAGGCCTGGGCGAGCTCGTCGCGGACGCCGAAGGGACGCTGGGTTCCGGTCCAGACGGTGAGGCTGGAGCCGTTCCACTCCGCGACGGCGGCGCGGGGCTCAAGCGGCGCGTGGGCGATGTACTGGACGGTGTATTGCTGGTCGACACGGATAGGCGCGGCGGCCAGTTCCTGCTCGACGGAGCCGGAGGCGGACTGCGGGCCATCGCCGGGATCGGAGCTGTCCTTGAGGATCTGGAAAAGCTCGCGGTTGGAGGGCTGCGCGGGGACGTTCCACTGGGCGCGGAGAAGGGAGACGGCGCGTTGGGCAGTGAATGCATCGGGCGCAACGATGCCGACAAAATCGCCGTCGCGGACGAACTGAACGCCGGGGAGTTTTTCCGCGGCACTGGAGTCGAGGGAGACAAGCGTGGCGTTGTAGCCGGTGGGGCGCAGCACCACGCCGAAGAGCATATTCGGACGGACGATGTCCGAGGGATATTGATGGCGGCCGGTGACGAAGTCGCGGCCATCGGCCTTGGGGACGGAGGTTCCGGCGATCTTCCAGTCGGCGGCGGGGGTGGAAGTCTCAGAATCGGAGACCACGCGGACCAGATCCTGGCCGCCGGTGAGCTCACCGTAGGTAAAGGAACGGGAGGTACGTGGGTCAGTGACCTTGCCGGATTCGGCGGTGAGCAAGGCGGCATCGAGCTGCCAGCGGGCGGCGGCCGCTTCAACGAGCGTCTGGCGAGCGGCGGCAGCCATGGTGCGGAGCTGCGGACCCATGGTGGGAGTGCTGCGGCTGCCGAAGGTGCCCATGTCGTAGGGAGTGAGAGCCGTGTCGCCCATGACCATGGTGATGGAGCCGAAGGGAACGCGCAGCTCTTCGGCGACGAGCTGGGCGAGGGAGGTGCGGATGTTCTGGCCGACTTCCACCTTGCCGGTGAACACGCGAACCTGACTCGCCGCATCGATATGGAGCCAGGCAGCGATGTCGCGGGGCAGCGGATGGCCGCCGAAGGAGCGTCCGGCCTCCTGCGCGACGGCAGGCGGGTGAGCGAGGCAGACCAGCAGGCCGCCGCCGAAGAAGCGAAGAAAGTCGCGGCGGTCGAGGGGCAGGGCAAGCAGGCGCCAGCGCTCCTCCTGGAAGGGTTCGAGCTCAGGGTCGACTTGCCCGAGATGATCGACGCGGCTGCTCATTCGGGGGCTCCGTGGGCGGCGCGGCGGATGGCGGCGAGGATGCGGGGATAGGTTCCGCAGCGGCAGACGTTGCCGTTCATCGAGGCGACAATCTGTTGGTCGGTGGGATGGGGCGTCTGGCGGAGGAGCGAGACGGCGCTGAGGATCATGCCGGAGGTGCAATAGCCGCACTGGAAGGCGCCCTCATCTAGAAAGGCCTGCTGGACGGGGGTGAGGCGGCCGTTCTGCTCAAGGCCTTCGATGGTGACGATGTGAGCGCCGCCGACGCCGCCGACCGGCATGAGGCAGGAGCGCGCGGCGACACCGTCGAGCAGGACGGTGCAGGCGCCGCACTGGCCCTCGCCGCAGCCATAGTGGGTTCCGGTGAGGTTGAGATGATTACGTAGAACGGAGAGCAATGATTCTTCAGGCGCGGCGGTCACGCTGAGGTGAGAGCCGTTGATATTGAGGACAAACTCGCCCATTGGCAAGCTCCGCGTCGGTTAAGGACCGGCGAGTACGGATCAGGATAGCGCAAATGGGCCGAGACGGGCAGAAGACGGCCGGAATCCAGCCCTGTTTTGGTTGTCTCGGCTGTATAACCGGCTACGCGTCAGTTATGCAATGGACAAACTGAACAGTCTAGGGTCTTCCGTAACCCATTGAATATAAATGTATTGATTTGAGTCTATTGGACTTGCTTGTTACGCTGGCGGAGAGGGAGGGATTTGAACCCCCGGTACCCTTGCGAGTACGTCTGATTTCGAGTCAGGTGCATTCAACCGCTCTGCCACCTCTCCGCGTTGTTTTCAACTACTTGCAATTCCTTGTCTATTGCTCGTAGTTGCCGGTGTCAGCTCTGGTGTCAGTTGGAACCTGCCCCAGTGTTGCGCTGGCATGGAACGCGTCCACGACACTGCTCGCGGCCACATTGACACCCGGCATAAGATGAGCATACCTCATGCTCATCTCTACCGTCGACTATGGCCGGCGTACTTGGCCACCGCAGCCAAAGGCACGCCGCCCATTACCCTGCGGCCCTGGTTGAACTGATGACAACGCCACTGATCCCTTTCGAACCTCTGCCCGCGCAGCGCGAGCGATGGCATCAAAAGCAAACCCCGCCCGAAGCGGGGTTTGGCAATCAGGCAAAAGCGCCGCTTACTCCTGGGAGATGCTGATCTGCGGCGATCCTTTTTTGGCGTCGATGCAGACCAGCCGCCCCTTTGTACCGGAGTTGGTGGCCTTGTCGACGCTGATGGCGATGCAGTAGCTCTCCGTTTCGGTCGTACCGCTCTGCGTGACCTTGAGGTCGAAGATGCCGTACGCACCGTTCGGGTCGAGAGTTGTATCCGGCACCACGGCGGCCGTGGCGGACTGGCCGCTCAAAGTCTCGTCCCAGTCGGCCTCGTTTTGGCCGCCCTCGTCCTGGGCAAAGTAAGTGAGGGCGCCGCTGCTGTTGGCCGTGATTTCTGTGGAGTTGAAGCTCTTGTTGTAGTCGCCGTTCGGCACCGTGAGGCTGAAGTAAGTAGAGGCCAGATCGCTCGCAGCCCACTTGCCGGAGCTGGGAACCGTTTGCGGCTCGATCCAGCCGAACTGATCCTGCGCTGTCGAGCCTCCGCCGTTGCCCACGTCTCCAAACAGCACCAACGCGGAGCCGGTGTCGTAGACGTAAAAGACGTCGCCGGTTTGGCCGGTCATCGTTGTACGCCCGGTGGTGGAGTTGGTGGAGAGACTGATGCTGCCGGAAATACTCTCAGTCTTGAATGTGCCTCCCTGATCTTCGAGTATTGGGCCTCCCGCCGTGAACGATGCACTGGTTGTGCTCCCGGTGAGCTGCACCTCCTGGGCTTTATAGTCGGTCAGGCTTGTATCCAACCCCGACATATACATCACCATGGGACCGCTTAGCGGATAGCTGGCCGCGACGTGCGCCGCATTTTGCGCCCGCATCTCGCCGATATAAAAGTCGGAGTTGTTGGATGCATTATGCGGATTGGCGGCCATGAGTACGGCCTCTCCTGCCGGGTTATTGGTGATGTATATGACCGACGGATTGGGAGGCTGGCCTGTCGGCCCGGCGGAGACCATCATCCGGCCATAGGCATCCAGAGCGGAGGTTACCGTGCCGGAGCCGGTCATATCTCCTGTGTACACACCGGCATCCACGATGTCCTGCACAAACGACATCGTAGTGCTGCTGGTGTATTGCATTGAGCCCGCGATGGTCTCTATGTTTCCCTTGTCGTCTTCGCCTCTCATACCGTAGACGTACCCTCCGCTTGGAGTGAGGGTGTTAAGCGCCGTCGCGGTGTTCTGCTGGTAGCAGTGGCCGGCGCCGTGATGAGTGCTGGGCGATGTGCCTGCGTCATCCATCCTCACCAGGTCGAATTCTGAGAATTGGCCGCTGCTGTTGAAGTTGGCGCCCGCGATGGCCCAAAGTCCCGGAACAGTTAGGTAGCCCCGGCCATCTGAGCCAATTACGTAGGTTCCGGTGACACTCCCGTTCTGGGAGGCGCTTGTGTAACCTTTTACTGGATTATTCGTGTCTACTTCGCCGCCGGTGATATTGCCGTTGCCGTCCGCCGTGAAGGCAAAGACGCTGCCGCCGCGGTATAGCGTGTTGCCAGTGCTGCTCTCCAGGATGCCGCCATCCCAGAACTGCTCGGCGTAGCAGGCGTATTGCCCCTTTATGTAGTTGTTATGGGCTGCCACGGTTTCGGGCACCACGGGCAGGGTGAATGTTGTGCTGACCGAATCCTCCGAGGTGTCAGTGACCTTTACCGTCACCGTAGTCGGGCCCGAGGAGGTTGGCGTTCCCACGATCCACCATGAATCCGAACCCGATTGCTGCAAACCGGCGGGCAGGTTCGAGTAAGTAACCGTGTACGGGCTCACTCCACCAGTGATGTTCAAATTGGAGAACGTGTACGGCATGTTCACCATGCCCTGCGGCACTTTGTCCACGGTGATCGTCAGCGGTGCTTGGGCGTTGATTGCGACGGTATATGTGACCGTAGCGGTGTCGCTGGAGTTGGTGGAGTCGACCACTTCGACCGTCAGCGAAACCGATTCGACCGAAGCCGGCGTACCGCCTACCCATAACGTGCTGCCGCCGGAATTGGCGAAGGTCAGACCGTCGCTGTTGGTGGCCGTCACATAGCTCATGTTGGTGGGAATGGTGGTGCCGTTCACAATAAAGTAGTAGTTACCGCCTCCCGCGCCGCCCGACGCATTGATGGCGCCCGAGTAAGCTATGCCGACCTCGCCCGAGGGCAGGGGATTGTTACTGGCTGGAGGCAGTGAAACCGGCCCCGTCTTAGTCTCAAAGTTCAACTGCGCCTGAGCGGCGTTGCCGTTACTGTCTTCAGCCCAAATTGCCCAGCTGTAGTTGGTGCCGGCGCTCAAGGTTGAGGGCGACGGCAAGTTGCTGGAGTTGGTCGGATCCACGCCCCAAACCAGCGGCGGCGTGATTTGCGAACTGGTGAAGCCGTTCGAATTCGAGTTGTTGCCTGGGATACTCCATATGGTCCCATTCGAACCGCAGCACACCCAGAACTGATAAACGTAATTGCTGGCGTTGGCCGGGTAGGTCCAGTCGAAACTGGGCGTGTCGTCGATGCCGGTGCCCGTCGGCGAGATGAGCGTGGGAAGAGCGCTGGAGGTCAGCACTCCGCTTACCACCCCTGTCACCGTCCCGGTCGTTCCATCGCTGTAAGTCACATCGAAGGTATAGGTGTCGCCCACCTTCGGCACATTGCTGCCGATACCGGCGTTGTACTGGAACGAATCGCAGCCCGAGCATTGGGGCCCCATATCCACGGGATTGATGAGATTGGGTCCTGAAGCCAACGTTACCGCTATGGGCAGCTTGATGCCCTGCCGCACTTCGAGGTCGAGGCTGTAATTGGTCGAGGTGCCGCCGCTTCCGTTCGGGTTCTGCGAGAACTGAGTCGTCACCGATACGTTGCTGGCGGCGCTGGGAAGCGTCGTGTTCTCCGTGGTGCTGCCGGAGATGGTCACATTCGGCGGACCGCCGTTTCCATTGCTGCTGTTGACGTTGGTGATGTCACCCGCATCGATCAGGCCGTTGTTGTTCTGGTCGATGATCGCAGCGAAGCCGTAGGTGCCGTCGGGGACCTCGACCGTGTACGACGCCGGACTTGTGGGCGGACTGGTCTTGGTGCCCACCTGGGTCATCCAGGCCTGCTCCGTACTGCTGTCGTAGAAGACCACGTACAGCGGCCCCGTCGCTGTTCCGGTCCAGGTAATTTGTCCGGTAACCGTGTTGGCCGCAGAGGGTGCGGTAAGTGTTATTGGACCCACGGTCGACGACCAGGAGCTCGTTGAACTTGCATTCACGCCCTGGGCGCGGAAGTAGTACGTGTCACCGGCTGTCAATCCTGTCACGTTGGCCGTATTCAGAATCAACACGTTGTTATTGTTTGCACCCGTGGCTGCAAAGCTGGTGCTGTTGCTGCTGCTGGGCGCGGCGAAGGTTGTGGTGGTGCTCCACTCCACCGTGTACGAGGTCGCAGTCTCCACGTCATTGCTGTTCGCGAGCGCAGCGTAGTTGATCAGCGCGCCATTGGCGGAGCCGTCGATCGGTCCCAGGGTCGGCGCCGTGGAGAGCGTCACCGCGGCCGGATCGGTGATGGTGATCGACTGGCCCGTCAGGTTGGCGGTTGAAACCGATATGTTGGACACGCTGCCCGTCGGGTTGGACGCGTTCTGCTGTCCATAGCCGAGATTGTCTCTCCAGGCATTCAGGTTGTAGTTTCCCGGCGCTACGCCGCGGATGGTGAACGGTCCCGGTGTGGCGATGGTGGTCCCGTTCGAGGGGCCGCAACTGTCGTTATTCAACTGCAGATAGATCGGTCCGGTCGTCGTCCCGCCATAGGTCACCGTTCCGGAGAACGTATAGCCCAGGGAGACCTGGAAGTTTTCTCCACTCACCGGGTTGTTGTCCACCACCACGTTGGCCTGCGTGGCGGGATAGAAGAGTGACTCCGGCCCGCTGATGGAGGGTGTGATCGTATAGGTCCCGTTGGGAATCGAAGCAAACGAGTAGTTCCCACTGCTGTCGGAGTACGTGGTCTGAACCGGACTGGTATTGATGGTGATGGTGAATTGGGGCAGTGTCAGGCCGTTGTTGTTGCCGCAGAAGTTGTTCAGCGTGATCTGCCCACTTACCTGCGAGCCGGCAGCATTCACCGTGAAGGTGTACTGCTGTGTGGTGCTCGTCTGCTTGGTGACCGTGTCGTAAATGGCCACTGTGAAGGTGAAGGTGCCCGTTCCAGAAACCGTAGTTTCGGACGCCGTGCTCAGCGTGAGAACGTTGTTGCCGGTGTCGCTGGCGTAGAACTGCTGGGACAACGCAACGGTGCCAAGCGCCGTGGGTGTATTGGAAGCGATCTGGACTCCGTTAATGATCCACGCGTACTGACCGCTGCCGCCGGTGATGTTGGCGATGATGGTGGCGTCATAGGTCTGGCCATCGGTCGCTGCGGGCGGGTTCGATGTGGGCAGCACATACGTCGACGTGTCGACGGTGATGCTGAAGCCCTGGCTGATCGAAGCATTGGTGGCGCTGTCGGTCAGCTTCATTGTGAAGCTGATCGTGTAGGGCGTGGAACCGGAGGCTGGTGCTCCGCCGATATTCACAGCGCCGGGGCCATTGGCAGAAGTGCTCAGGCCGTTATTCGGGAGCCCTGAGACGACGGTAAGCGAGAGGTCTCCCTGGTTGCTTCCGCCACCTCCGGTCACCGATCCGAAGTAGTTGACGCCGACGTACCCGGTGGGAAGCGAAGAGGAAAGCGTGAGTGCGCCGTAAATGCTGATTGTGAAATTGGCCGTGGCCGTCTGATTGGGTGTTATGCCCGAGTCAACCACCTTGACGGTGACGCTATAGCTGCCGGCGGTCGAAGGCGTGCCCTGGATGGCGCCGCTGGCGCCGTTGAGCGTCAGGCCCGGAGGAATGCTCGAACTGCCTTGAGCCGTCCAGCTCCACGTGTAGTTGGCGGGATTGCCCGAGCCGCCGGCCGCGGTCAGCACCTGTGTAGGCGTCTGATTCACATCCAGCGAGTTCAGGCCGGAAGTCGTGATGGTCAGGACCGTTGAGACCGTGATGTTGCCCGACGTGCCGGTGATCGAACTGGTCGTCGTATCGGTAGCCTTGATGGTCCAGGTGCCATTGCTCGCAAAGGTAGCCGAAAAGGCCTTCGTCCCATTGGTCAGAGTTGAGTTTGCGGGCAGGGTCGGCAGCGGGGCCGTTGTGTCGTTGCTTGAGAACTGGACCGTTCCGGTGTACGCGGGCGTGGTGTTGCCGTACGTATCGATCGCAGTCACCGTGAAGTTAAAGGCAACGCTGGTGGTAGCCGTGGAAGGAGCGACGACCGAGAGCTTGACCGTTGCTCCGGGACTGACGGTAATGTTGCCCGAGATGCCATTGATTGACGCGTTAACCGTGTCAGCGGCGGTGACGGTCTGCGTGCCGGCTGTCTTCAGCGTCACGGCGAAGGTTGCCGTGCCGTTGGTCAGCATCGAGTTCGACGGCAACGAGGCTTGTGTGTCGGTACTGGTGAACTTCACGGTTCCTGCGTATGCCGTGACTGTATTGCCGTATGAGTCAAGCGCCGTTACGGCAACATTGAAGGATGTACCGGCTGTGGCAGATGCCGGTGCTGCGACCTGGAAGTGCGTCGCCGATGCCGGGCTGACCGCAATCGTTCCCGAGGTTCCGGTGATCGCTCCATTGCTGGCGTCCGTGCCCGTCACGGTTTGGTTGCCGGCAGTCTTCAGAGTCACGGCGAAGGTCGCCGTGCCGTTGGTCAGACTCGAAGACGCAGGCAGCGCCGCAGCCAGATCCGTGCTGATAAAGTTCACCTTGTCAGCGAACGTGGTGACGGTGTTATTGAAGGTGTCTTCGGCGGTAACGGTGATATTGAAGGCTGTTCCGGCCGTAGCCGTCGCTGGCGCGGAGACCACCAGCTTGGTGAGTGTGGCCGGATTCACGGTGACCGAAGCGCCGCCCGTGATTGAACTGTTGCTGGTGTCAGTAGCCTTCACCGTCTGGCTGCCGGCGGTTTTGAGCGTTTCCGCAAAGGTGCCAATACCATTGGTCAGCGTGGAGTTGGCCGGCAATACCGCCTGGCTATCGGAACTCGTAAAGTGAACCGTGTCGGCGTAATTGACCACCGTATTGTTGTACTTGTCCTGGGCGGTCACCGTAACGTTGAAACTCACTCCCGCGGTAGCCGAGCTTGGCGCAGACACCGAAAGTTGGTAGAGAGGAGCGGCACTGACGTTAATCGAGCCCGATGTTCCGGTGATCGAAGCCGTGACCGTGTCGGTAGCGGTAATGGTCTGGGAGCCGGCCGATTTCATGGTGGCCGGGAAGGTCCCCGTCCCGTTGGTCAAGGTGGAGTTCGCGGGCAGCACTGCCTGCATATCCGTACTGCCGAACTTGACGGTTCCCATGTAGCCGGTTGCCGTATTGCCATAGGCGTCGTATGCGCTGACAGTGAAGTTGAAGGCTGTTCCTGCTGTGGCGGCTCCCGGAGCAGCAACCTGGAAGTGCGTAGCTGCTGCTGCACTGACGGTAATCGTGCCAGAGGTACCGGCGATTGTTCCATTGCTGGCGTCGGTGCCAGTTACAGTCCGGCTGCCGGCCGTCTTCAGCGTCACTGCAAAGGTTCCCGTTCCGTTGGCCAGGCTTGACGACCCCGGCAGTACTGCGGAGCTATCCGAACTGGTGAAGTTCACCTTGTCGGAGAACGTGGTTACCGTGTTGTTGTAGGCGTCAACGGCGCTCACAGTCACATTGATTGAAGTTCCGGCAGTAGCCGTGGCAGGCGCGGAGACGGCGAGCTTTGATACCGCGGCGGCACTGACGGCGACGTTGCCTGAAGTTCCGGTGATGGTTGGGCTTACCGTGTCAGCGGCGGTGACGGTCTGTGTGCCGGCCGTCTTCAGCGTCACGGCAAAGCTTCCCGTACCCTTGGTCAGCGTCGAGTTTGGCGGTAGCGAGGCTTGTGTGTCGGTACTGGTGAACTTAACGGTTCCTGCGTAAGCGGTGACTAGATTGCCGTATGCGTCAAGCGCCGTTACGGCAACATTGATGGGTGTACCGGCTGTGGCAGATGCCGGCGCTGCGACCTGGAAGTGCGTCGCCGATGCCGGGCTGACCGCAATCGTTCCCGAGGTTCCCGTGATCGCTCCATTGCTGGCGTCCGTGCCCGTCACGGTCTGGTTGCCGGCCGTCTTCAGAGTCACGGCGAAGTTTGCGGTACCGTTGGTCAGACTCGAAGACACAGGCAGCGCCGCAGCCGGATCGGTGCTGGTGAAGTTCACCTTGTCGGAGAAGGTGGTCACAGTATTGCCGTAGGTATCCTCGGCAGTGACTGTCACATTGAATGCGGTTCCGGCCGTAGCCGTGGCCGGCGCGGAGGCGACAAGCTTGGTGACTGTAGCCGGATTCACAGTGACCGTGGCGCTGCCGGTGTCTGCGGCGTTGCTTGTATCGGCTGCGGTAACGGTCCTGCTGCCTGCGGTAATCAGCTTCACTCCGCTGGCAAACGTGTGGACGCCGGCGTCAGCCGCGGTGAAGGTGTAATTGCCGGGCAGCACAACGCCCGAAGCGGTGTCGGAGCTGGTGAAGTGGACCGTGCCGGCATAACCACTGATGATGTTGCCGTATGTATCCGCCGCGGTCACGGTGATGCTGAATGCAGTTCCGGCAGTAGCCGAGGATGGCGCGGTGACAAGAAGCTGCGACAGCGAGGCAGGGCTGACAACGATGGTTTGAGACGATCCCGTGATTGAGGATGTCACCGTGTCGGTGCCCGTAATCGTCTGCTTGCCCTCTGTCTTGAGTGTCGCCGCGAAAGTTCCCGTGCCGCTGGTCAGGGTAGAGTTCGTGGGCAGCGAGGCCTTTTGATCGGTGCTTGTGAATGCCACGGTTCCGGTGTAACCAGTGGCAACGTTGCTATAAGCGTCGTACGCGGTCACCGTGAGGCTGATCGATGCTCCTGCATTCGCTGATGCGGGCGCGACGATCGCAAGGCGGTTAGCCGAGCCCGGGCTTACGGCAATCGCGCCGGAGACTCCGGTGAGGAGATTTGCGGAGTCGGTGGCCGTGACAGTTTGGCTGGCTGCGGTGACCAGCTTCACCCCATTAGTAAAGGTGTGGGAGCCGGAATCCGCAGCTACAAAGGTATAGCTGGCCGGCAACACAACCTTGGAGCCCTTGTCGCTCGTGGAAAAGGCCACCGTACCGCTATAGCTGGACACCGTATTGCCGTAGGTGTCCTCCGCGGTCACTGTGACGTTGAAGGCAGTTCCGGCCGTAGCCGTGCTCGGCGCCGAGACGACGAGCTGGGAGACCGGAGCGGCAGTCACTGAGACGCTGTTGGAGGTTCCGGTAATCGACGAGGTCGCTGTGTCGGTGGCGGTCAGGGTCTCTGTTCCCACAGTTTTGAATGTCGCAGCAAAGGTCCCAGTGCCCTTGCTCAGGGCGGAGTTTGCGGGCAGCGCGGCCTTGGAATCGGAACTCGTGAACTTCACCGTTCCCGTGTAGCCGGTTGCTATGTTGCCATTGGCGTCGTACGCCGTCACTGTGAAGTTGAATGAGGCTCCGGCGGATTCAGAAGCGGGCGCCGCGACCTGAAGTGTGGTGGCGGGGCCGGGATTGACATTGATCGAATAGCTCTGCGTCGCTAGATCGCCGTAATTGTCTGAGGCTGTGAGGGAAAAGGCGAAAGTGCCTGATTTCGTCGGCGTGCCGGTGATGGCCCCGGAACTCGCATTGAGCGTGAGTCCGTTGGGCAAGGCGCCGCCTGTTATGGCGTAAGCAAGCGGAGTAATGCCGCCGGTAGCTGCAAGTGAAGCGCTGTAGGTGGTGCCTGCCGTTCCAGGGCCAGGCACAGAGGCGCTTGGGGTAGGCAGCGTAATTGGCGTTGCTGCTTGAATTGTGATGGTCAGGGGAGACGAGGTCGCCGTGAGGGGATTGGGTGTGCCGGCGTCGGTAAAAGTGAAGATCAGGTTGCTATACGGCGAGCCGGCGGCGCAGGCGGCCTCCTGGGCGTTGCTCGTGAATGAAATCGTGCCTGAGGAATTCAATGTGAGGCACGCGGGCAGTGCGCTGCCGGTATTGGAAACGGCCCATTTATAGGGGGGAATGCCACCACTCCCCTGCAATGCAAGCGACAAGGATGCCCCGACGGATCCGGTCAGGCTTGAACTTGTCGTAGTCACTGTCGGCGCGGCGGGAACGGTAATCGTCGCTGTACCGGTGATGGTAGATTCAGCCACTGAAGTTGCGGTGATGGTGGCAGTTTGCGATGAGCTCGTAGCTGCCGGCGCCGTGTAGGTTGCTGACGTAGTGGTGGTGCCCGACAGCGTTCCGCCGCCGCTTACGCTCCACGTAACGCCGGCGGCGTTTTTGTCGTTGGTTATGGTTGCAGTCAAGGTGGTCGTGTCGGAACCATCCACAGTGCCCGCGGTTGCCGTGACAGTGATACTTATTGGTTTCGAGTGGCCGCCGCAACTAGTCAACGCAGCCGCCATGATACCAACGAACAGAGCGGGGATGACATACGAGCAGAAAGACTTGCAGTGGAACATGGTTCCTCCCTTGTGCACCTTTCCGGTGCGGCGGCTGTGAATGTTGTGGTGGTCTGAATCGGTCGGTGCATTTAACCCGAGGTGAGGGGGCAGCCGAAGTGGATGCGTTTCACTGCAGATCTGGCCCAGTGGCACGAACCAGGAGACGACGGTCCCGCTCTCCATCGGAGATCCCCCATGCCAACGGCGCCGTTTGATGCGAAGGATCGTAGGACTCGGTCGCACGGCAGGCAAGCTCGCTCTTCGCGAGACTCGGCCTTCGCTTCGGCACACTTCGATTAGCGGAATCATTCTTGGGGCGCCATTCGCGGCGTGCAATACGCCTTCCGGCGTATTACTTCAATGGTCAATATTGCGTGCTCTAATTCACCCTCTGAGAATCGCCGCACTTGCACAGCGGAATCATGGACTTACGATTTGACTCTGCCTGAGTCTGCTCGCTGGCGGCTTGCGCTGAAGCGGCAGTCTCGCCGCACATGCCGCACCTGCCCTCACCGCCGCGGCCAGCCGGGTCTTCACGCCGAGTTTGCCGAAGATGTGCTCCAGATGTTTCTTTACGGTGCGCGGGCTGATGCACAGGCTGGCGCCAATCTCGGCGTTGGACTGCCCGCGGGCAATCCACAGAAGAACGTCCGCCTCGCGGCGCGTCAGGCCGAGACGCCTGAAAGTGGAAATGGCAGCCGTTGTCTTCGTACGCAATCTCCGTGCCGGTCGTAGTTTTGATACCAGGGTGAGTTCGGGCTCGCTCACACGAGACGAATTCCATGTGCCGGGTAGCACCGCTTCACGAGGCCCATTCAGACTGTCGGAATGATTCTTTGCCGGGACGGCTCGGATGGCAATACGCTTTTCGGCGTATCGCTGCCTGCGTCCGTCAATTCCAGGGAGCGTGAGGATTCCCCGCCAGCACCAGCGTGGCAGCGGCAGTGCGGTTCTCCACGCCGAGCTTCGTGAAGATATGCTCGACGTGTTTCTTCACTGTCGCCGTGTGCAGCCCCAGAATGACGCCGATCTCATGATTCGTCTTGCCGTTGGCAATCCAGTTCAGAACCTCGGATTCGCGAACCGTCAGCCCCAGAATCGCGGCGATGTGTACATCCGGAAGCGCCCGTTCCTCTTCCATCAGAATCAGGTTCGCTCCGGGCTGCGAGAGCAGGCGCACCACCAGGCGTTTTTGATTTTTCTTACACACCAGCGGAGATCGAGCCGGCGGCGCATCGTCGCTACTCGATAATCTCGACACCTGCTCCCGCACCCAAAGCAGAAGATCGGCAGGCAGGCGGCGATCGGTTTGCCGCGTCGCACCGAAAAACTCCGCCAGGTAATGTCTTGCCTGAGTGCTGACAAACCGTACCCGTCCCTGCGGCCCGCATAGAATCACTCCCGCGCTCAGGCTGTCGAAGCCGCGTTGAAGCATCTCTAACTGATCCTGCAGGCGGCTGATCATTCTCGCGTTCTGCAACGCACGGCTGATGTGGGGACGGGCAAGATCCGCGATCGTTCGCTCCCGCTCGGTAAAACGACGGCCGTCATGCCAGCCGGCTCCGATGACTCTGGGTAACGAGCAGCCAATGCTGATGCAGAGCGCGTCTTCGATTCCATAGTGCCTGTAAAAGTCATTGTGCAACCCGCTGTCGTGAAGCTGCAATTCGCTCCAGAAATCCGAAATGCGCAGGGTGCAGGGGCCATCCGTGTGCAACGCGTGCACCATCACCGGATGTTCGTTCATGTGCAGCTCCCACAGACGGCCCGCTACGGGGCTGGCAAGTTCCGGGCTGGTGACACAGTTGTGCGACTCCCCTTTCTCCGGGTACATCTCGTTATAGGTAACGTGCGCGGCCGGGATGAGACGGGCAAGTGCGGCCACCAGCCGCGCGATGAAGCTTTCAAATGGCTCGGGGCCGCGGATCGCGTAGCATTCGCGCACGAACGCCAGGAGGGATTGCAGATCGGATTGCCTTAATCGCTCCATATAGGCACGATCCGCGTGCAGAGAGTAGTCCCCTGTAACCAGCTACGACTTTAGACGTAATGTGAAATGCATCTTACGCCAGTTCTGCTATTGCGTGCAAACTCAAGGCTGCGCCCTGAAAGCTATCCCATACTGGCTTTGAACGGGCGCGGCAGGGTGCCCTGTGGGTTCCGTGCCGCAAAGTGCCCATCCAAACTGGGGGTTCAGCCCCTCAGGGAAGCTCTTATTGATCCGGCCCATAAATACAAGCACCGTGCCCCATCCATTTCGCAGGTTTTATCGCGAAATGGGTGGGTGGCCGACACACTATTTACGTGCCGGATCAATAGGGGGTCTGAACGGTGCCTGTGAGATGGCCTTTCAAACCCGCCTCGGCGGACTGATTGGACACTGGGCGATTGCCGGCCCGGGTCCTGCATGATCTCCGGCCCCGGAAATTCATTGAAGAATCCCCCCGGGCTCTTGACAGTGGGGACATTTGTGTCACAATTATGACTGTCGGTCAAGAATGAGTGATATTCATAAATGGTCAAGAGTCGCAACCATGAACGTGTCCCGGCGGACCGGACGAATACTTCCGCAGCACCCGGCGCCGGCCGCCGCCAGCGCCGCGCCGCCGAAACGCGCGTCAAGCTCTTCCGCTCCGCTCTGGCGCTGATCGCCGAGCGTGGCCTGGCCAACGTCACTGTGGAAGACATTACCGAGGCCGCCGATGTGGGCAAGGGAACCTTTTTCAATTACTTCCCGACCAAGGAGCATGTGCTAGGCGTTATGGCCGAGATCCAGCTCGGAAAGCTGGAGGAAGCCGCGGTCCGCGTGGCCTCGGGCAACGAGCCGCTCCACACCGTGCTGCACCGGCTGGTTCAACGGCTTGCCGAAGAGCCGGGCCGCAGCCCCAAACTCGCCCGCGCGCTCATCTCGTCGTTCCTCGGCAACGAGAGCGTACGCGACATTTTGAAACGCAGAATGGCCGAAGGCCGTAAAGCCATTGCAGAGGTGGTTCGCACCGGCCAGGAGCGCGGCGAGATCGATCCGTCACTCAAAACGGAAAAGGTCGCAATGCAGCTACTGCAAATGATGCTGGGAACCGTGTTGCTGTGGTCGCTGCACGAGAAACCCGCACTCTCGCAGTGGATAGAAAACAGTTTTGACCACGCCTGGAGAGCCATTGCCGCGCCAGGAAAGTTGCAGAAAGCATGAAATACCGGATTCGCACCGCGGTTTTTCTTTTGTCGGCAGGGCTCGCGGCTGCATCGCTTAGGGTGATGCCGGCCAGGGCGCAGCAGGCCCCGGTCAGGCTCACGCTTGAGGATGCGATTCATCGCGCTCTCGAGGCGAACCTGAGCGTGCTTGAGGCGCGCGCCCGCACTGACGAAGACCAGGGGACCGAGACCCGCAGTCAGGCGGCGCTGTTGCCGCGCGTGAGCGCGCAGACTTACGCCAGCTACCAGAACCGTAATCTGCGCGCCTTCGGAATTTCGGTTCCGGGTCTTCCTCTGCCCAGTGTGGTTGGGCCGTTTTCGAATTACGACTTCAGGATCTATGCGCAGCAGAATCTGCTCGACCTGGGCAGTCTTCACACATGGAGAGCGAGCCAGCGCGCGCTCGACGCGGACCGGCTGACAGAAGAAGACGCGCGCGACCTGATTGTTCGCGTGGCCGCGTTGCTCTATCTGAATGCGCAGTCGGCCGAAGCGCGATCGCAGGCGGCGCAGTCGCGCGTGACGGACTCCACGAGGCTGCTGAAGCTGGCGCAGGATCGCCACGATGCCGGCACGGCCACGGGCGTGGATGTCCTGCGCGCCAAGGTTCAACTCGCCAACGACAAACAGGCGCTGCTCGAAGATGAGAACCAGTACAGGCAGTCGCTGCTTGGGCTGGCGCGCAATCTGGGCATGAGCCCGGGCACGCCTCTGGAACTGGCCGAGCCGTTGCGTTACCTGTCGCTCGACCAGTCTGCGCCCGATGCGCTGGTTACTTCGGCTCTGGCTTCGCGAGCCGACTATCGGTCCCTCGCCAGCCAACGTGAGACGCTTCTCGAACAGCGGCGCGCCAACCGCTCCCGCTTCTATCCCAAAGTGAGCATCAACGGAAACGTGGGCGAGCTGGGCCGCTCGATCGGCGGCGTGGCCACGACCGGCCTGATCCAGGGCCAGATCGACTTCACCGTTTTTGACCGCGATCGCCAGGGAGAGGCGCAGCAGCTTGCCGCGCGTCTCCGCAGCCTCGACGACCAGATCGGAGATCTGCGCCGCGGCGTGGACGAGGATATTCGCGCGGCGCTGCTGAATCTCGATTCGGCGGCGCAGCAGGTTGGGGTGGCGGCCGAGGGGCAGGAGCTGGCGAAACGCGAGCTGCAGGAGGCGCAGGATCGCTTCCAGGCCGGCACGGCCAATAACGTTGAGGTGGTGACCGCGCAGGACGAATTGGCCCGCGCCGAGGAGAATTACATCCTCGCCGTTTCCAGCCACGTGGACGCGAAGTATGCGCTGGCGCGCGCCCTGGGCGACACCGAGAAGAACATTCGGAAATTTGTGGGGAATCCGTGAGGCCGGCATCCCGGCCCCGCTCTCCGATTCACCCGGCGAGGTTCAATGCAATGAAACGAATGATCCCGATTCTGATTCTGCTCTGCGCGGCCGTGGCCGCGGGCGTGTACTTCTATCCGCGCTACGTCAAAAAACCTGCACCGGCGAACGAGATCGCGCTCTCAGGCAACATTGAGGCGCACGAGAGCCTGGTGAGCTTCAAGGTGCAGGGGCGTATTGTGCGGTTGCCTGTCGAAGAAGGGCAACAGGTGGCGCAGGGCGTGTTGCTGGCGCAGATTGAAGATGCCGACCTCAAGCAGAAAGTCCGCATCGACGAAGCCGCCGTCGCCGTGCGCAAGGATGACCTCGCGCTCACGCTGGCCGGCACGCGCGAGCAGGAGGTGCGCGCCTCGCAACAGGCGGTGATCGACGCGCAGGCCGACTTCAATCAGAAGACTCTCGACAACCGGCGCGCCGTAGAGCTCTACGCCAGGGACGAGATCTCGACGCAGGATCGCGACCTTGCCGCAACAGCGTTCAAGCGCTCCGAAGCAAGTTTGAAAGCTGCCGAACAGCGTTACAACGAAGCTGTTGAGGGCAGCCGCAAGGAAGACATCGCGATCGCCCGCGCCAATCTGAACCAGGCCGATGCCGATCTGGGCCTCTCGCGCATCGACTTGAGTTACACCACGCTGCGCGCGCCCTCGACCGGCGTCATTACCGTGCGCCAGGCCGAGCTTGGCGAAGTGGTTGCGCCCGGCTCGCCGGTGGTCACGCTGGCCGATCTCGATCACATCTGGCTGCGCGCCTACATCGCCGAGACCGACCTCGGCCGCATTCACTGGGGCCAGGACGCGGCCATCACCACTGACACCTATCCCGGCAAACAGTACCACGGACGCATCTCGTTCATCTCCCCCGACGCAGAGTTCACGCCCAAGAGCGTGCAGACCTACAAGGAGCGCGTGACGCTGGTCTATCGCATCAAGATCGACATCGACAATCCCAACCACGAGCTCAAGCCGGGCATGCCGGCCGACGCGCGTCTCGAGCTTGCGCCCGGGACCACGCCCGCGCAGCCGGCTTCCGCTACGCCTGCCAGGCAATGACCGAGCCGCTCCAACTCGCAATTGCGGCCGAGGGGCTCACTAAGAGCTTTCCCGGCGTGCGCGCCCCCGATATTCGCGCCGTTGACGGCATCAGCTTCGACGTCCGCGCAGGCGAGATCTTCGGCCTCGTGGGGCCTGACGGCGCCGGCAAGACGACGACTCTCCGCATGCTTGCCGGCATCATGCCGCCCCAGTCCGGCTCCGCCATGGTTGCCGGTCACAATGTGCTCCGCGACCCCGAGCGCGCCAAGCACTGGCTCGGTTACATGCCGCAGCGATTCGGGCTCTACGAGGACCTCAGCGTCGACGAAAACATCCGCTTCTACGCCGATCTTTTCGGCGTCCGCGGGAAAGAGCGGGTGCCCCGCTCAACGCAGTTGCTCGCCGCCGCCGGCATGAGCGAATTCCGCGCGCGCAGGGCGGGCAACCTGTCCGGCGGCATGAAGCAGAAGCTGGGCCTGGTCTGCGCTCTCATTCACCGGCCCACAGTGATTCTGCTCGATGAACCCACCACGGGCGTCGACCCCGTCTCGCGCCGCGACTTCTGGCGCATCCTCTACGAGCTTGCCGCCGAGGGCGTGGCGATTCTCACCTCGACCGCTTACCTCGACGAGGCCGAGCGCTGCCATCGGGTTGCCCTCATGCACCAGGGCCGATTGCTCTTCTGCGACACGCCCGCGAATCTCAAATCGCAATTCGGCAGGGATGTCTTATCTGTCACCTCGCCTGAGCCGCAACGACTGCGCGGCAATCTGGATCGCGCCGGCGGGGTTTCAAGCTTCGTGCTTACCGGCGACGGCGTGCACCTGGTTGTCGACCAGGCCGCGCGGCGAATTCCTGAGTTCGAAGCCCTCCTCAATAACGCCCACGTGCCCTTCGACTCCATACAGCAGGTTGAGCCCACCATCGAGGACCTGTTTGTAGACGCGGTTGCCGGTGAGGAAGAAGCCCATGCACGCGACTGAGACCTCGGTTGTCATCGAGAGCCTCGTCAAGCGGTTCGGCAGCTTTGTTGCTGTCGACCGGCTGAATCTTTCGGTGCGTAAGGGCGAGGTCTTCGGATTCCTGGGTCCCAACGGGGCAGGGAAGTCAACCACCATTAGAGTGCTTTGCGGCTTGCTCAGGCCCACCTCGGGCCGGGCCTCTGTTGCGGGCTACGATGTCGCCCGCGACCCCGAGGCGGTGCGCCAGAACATCGGCTACATGTCGCAAAAGTTTTCGCTCTACAACGATCTCAAGGTGATTGAGAACCTGCGCCTCTTTGCCGGCCTCTACAGCGTCACCGGTAAGCTCGCCGTGGAGCGAATTGCGTGGGCGCTCGAGATGGCGGATCTCAAAGGCCGGGAGCAGCGGATCACGGGCACGCTGCCCGGCGGCTGGAAGCAGCGGCTGGCGCTGGGCTGCGCGGTCCTGCATCGCCCGCCCATCATCTTTCTCGACGAGCCTACTTCGGGCGTCGACCCCATCTCGCGCCGCCGCTTCTGGGATCTCATCCACCAGATGGCCGGGCAGGGCGTGACCGTGTTTGTCACCACCCACTACATGGAAGAGGCGGAGTACTGCAACCGCCTTGCCCTCATCTTTCGCGGCAGAATTGTAGCCCTGGGTACGCCCTCCGAACTCAAGCGCAATTCGATGAAGGGCGAACTGCTGCTGGTGGAGTGCCAACCGCTGGGCCGCGCGCTTGAAGTGCTGCAATCGGCGCCCGGCGTTACGGACGCGGCTGTTTTTGGCAATGCGCTCCATCTTTCAGTTGAAGATGCAGCCAGTTCCGCTCCGCGCATCGTCGCATTTCTGCGCCAGCGCGGCCTCACCCCCGGCAAGATCGAAAAGATCCGCCCCACACTTGAAGACGCCTTCGTGTCCCTTACCACCACCAATCCCGCGGCGGAGGCGCGCGAGCAATGAGCCTCACCCGCCTGATCGCCATAGCCCGCAAAGAGGTGCTCCACATTGTGCGCGACGCTCGCAGCCTGGTCATCGTCATCGTCATGCCGGTCACGCTCATGCTGCTCTTCGGCTACGGAGTCAACCTCGACCTCAAGGGTCTTCCGGTTTACGTCTACGATCAGGAAGGCAGCCAGCAGAGCCAGAACCTGCTCAAGCACTTTCAATCGAGTCAGTACTTCCATGTTGTCCGCGTAGTCGATAGTTACTCCGCCGCCTCCCGGGCCCTCGACGATGGCAGCGCCAGGATGGCTATCGTGATTCCGTGGAACTTCTCGCGGCAACTGGGCGCGGGAAGGCCGGTTACGGTGCAGGCGCTGGTCGATGCAACCGACGACAACACCGCCAACGTGCTCATCGGCTACGCCCAGGCGGTGGTTCAGGGTTACTCCTCGCAGGTTCAGCTCGACTGGCTGCGCCACCGCGGCATCGCCGCCGAAGCATCGCCGGTCAGCGTGCAAACGCGCACCTGGTACAACGAGAACCTTGAGAGCAGCGCCTTCATTATCCCCGGCGTACTGGCCCTGGTGATGTCCGTGATTGGCGCCTTCCTCACCTCGCTCACCATTGCCCGCGAGTGGGAACGCGGCACCATGGAGCAGCTCATCTCAACGCCGGTCAGCGCCTTGGAGATCATGCTGGGCAAGCTGGCGCCCTATTTCGCGATCGGCATCTTCGATGTGCTCATCTGCGCCGCCTTCGCCATCGATTGGTTCCATGTGCCCTTTCGCGGCGCTTTTTCAACCCTGCTGGCCAGCTCCTCCATCTTCCTGGTGGCCGTGCTTTGCCTGGGCTTCCTTATCTCTGTCATCGCTAAAAACCAGTTTGCCGCCTGCCAGATCGCGTTGCTCATCACTTTTTTGCCTGCGTTTCTGCTGTCGGGGTTTCTCTTTCCCATCGAACAGATGCCCGCGGTCATACAGTGGATCACCCGCATCTTCCCGGCCCGTTATTATGTGACGGCGCTGAAGGACATCTTCCTCAAAGGCACAACAACGGCCATGCTTTATTCCGAGCTGGTCCCCCTGGCGCTCTTCGCCGTGATACTGGCGCTTGTGGCCACCCGCGCATTCCACAAAAGGCTCGACTAAAGGAGAAACCGCATGTTCGGGCGCCTGAAGCAGATGATGATCAAGGAGTTCATCCAGGTCTTTCGCGACAAGCGGACCCGCTTTCTGCTCTTTGGGCCGCCCATCGTCCAGATGTTGATCTTTGGATACGCTGCCACCTACGAGATCCATCACGTTCCCACCGTGGTTCTCGATCTCGACCACAGCCTGGAGAGCAGGGAACTGGTTTCGCGCTTTACCTCCAGCCCCTATTTCAACGTGCAGCGCCAGCTGACTGACCCCCGCCAGCTAGGCGATCTCATCGAACGGGGAAAAGCCACCATCGGCCTGCGAATCGACGCCGGCTTTGCGCAGAAGCTGGAGAAAGGCGATACCGCCCCGGTGCAGGTGATTGTCGACGCCACCAACTCCAACACCGCGCTCATCGCCTCGGGATATATATCGCAGATCGCGCTGGGCTTTGCACAGGGTTACCAACGGGATCGCATGTACCGGATCGCTCCGCAATTGATGGAGTCGATGCCGTCGGTCGAGCTTGCTCCGCGTCCCTGGTACAACCCCGGCCTGAGCAGCCGATGGTTCTTCGTGCCCGGCATTATCGGCAACCTGGCTTTGATTCTGGTGATCACCCTGACCGCCTTTGCCGTGGTGCGCGAGCGCGAGATCGGCACGCTGGAACAGATTATGGTCACGCCCATCCGGCCGGCCGAGTTCATTCTGGGCAAAACGCTGCCCTTCTTTCTGATCGGCGCTTTCGATATTGGCCTCATCGCGGTGGTCGGCACGCTCTGGTTTCAGGTTCCCTTTCGCGGTCACATTCCGGTGCTGGCCCTGGGCGCCTTGCTCTTCCTTCTTTGCATGTTAGGCGTGGGTCTGCTCATCTCCACGGTCTCCTCCACCCAGCAGCAAGCCATGGTGACCGCCTTCTTCTTCATCATGCCCGCCATCGTCTTCTCCGGCTTCGGCTTCCCCATCGGCACCATGCCACGATGGATGCAATACTTCACCTATCTCGTTCCCCTGCGCTATTTCCTGGTGGTGCTCCGCGGCACTTATTTGAAGGGAGTAGGCCTGGAGATTCTCTGGCCGCAGATGGCTGCAATGGCCGCGCTCGGCATCAGCCTGCTGACCTTGGCCATTCTGCGCTTCCACAAGGCCGTTGAGTAGGCCAACTGTCTCCCTTCCGCCGTCCGATGCGTCTCGTTCCCTCTCTAGCAACAGGACAATCGAACGAACGGAGTGAATCGTCTGGAGACTCGGTTTTGAAGGGGCACGGCTTCAGCCGTGCCATTTACATGGGCCAACGTGGGCCGGCTTTAGCCTTTGAGGAACGTCTTTTTACATGCGAAAGGCCTCCCTCAGAGGTTGAAACCCGACAACACTGACGCAGGATCTTTTGGCACGGCTTAAGTCGTGCCCTTTCAAATCAGTGGTGCACACGGCCTGTGGTCCCACCCACTAGCCCAGCGGTTCCCCACTCAATGCAAACCGTCGTGCCAATATGAGACAATTCCCCCTCGGTCGGGATCGGGCCCAATCGTTTATCCTTCATGGGACAGAGATAATCTCGAAGGCATTGATCGCGATCCGGCCGCATCGGCAAGACCGGGAAAACCGCGCCTTAAACCGTACAAGACAGTCCGGCTTGGGCCGGACCAGGCAGGGACGCAAGGGCACCAAGTCAGGGGAGTTCGACGGCTGATGATGGAATTCCATATCTCGCTCCAGGCGCGGCTGCGATACCGGTTTGCCGAATCCCTTTTCTCCTACAACGGCAACGTCGTCTTCGCCAGCATGGGGGCGTGCCGCGAGTTTGCCCATCGCATGAACACCGTCCGCGAGGCGCACAAGTATCCTGAGCGCGCGGTGCATGCCGGCCAGTTGTGGGCCATGGGCCTCATTGATGAGGTCAGCCACGTGCTGATGGCCCGCTACCGCGAGCAGTTCGACCCCGAAGTAATGACGCGCGCGCTCGACTGGTTCAGCGCGCAGGTTGGCCCCGATGCGCTCGACACAATGCTGCTGGCCTTCGTCGAGCAGTTTCCCGGCCAGAGCGTGATTCGGGGCGCCGAGACTCCCAGGCAATGGCTGGCCGGCTCGACCGATGGCGCAACGCACCGGGCCGCGGCTCTTGAAGAACTTCTGCTGCTCTGGACCGCAAACCGCAACCAGGCATTTCGCCCCTTCGAAGAGCTCTTTGAAGACAAATCGCTCGCCGAAAAAACCGTCTACCGCCAGGTAACGGCGCAAATGCCCGAGTACTTTGCAACCAGGCCGCTGGTTCCCGTTCCCGACGCCGAGCCGCTCAGCCTGCTCGATCTGTTGCGTGCCCCCGCCGAGGGTTCGCCCAACTCGCTCAGCGATCAGCTCGCGCTCATCCGCAAACTGTGGAAGCCTCTGCTCGGCGAGGAGGTTGAGCGGCTCATCCAGGTGGCCGGAGAGGTTCTGCGCGAAGAGGAACTCGCGATCTGGATGCAGTTCAACCCGCCCGCCGCGCAGGCCCGCGCCGCCGCCGAGATAGCCGCGAAACGCCGCGCGGAGACGGGCACGCAGCAATGGCCCTCGGTGGTCAGCACGGCCCAGGTTCCGGTCTTTGGCGATCCCGCCAACGAGTACGAAAAATTCTCGCCCGATACCGCCTGGATGCCCACCACAGTGCTCATCGCCAAGAGCACCTACGTTTGGCTGGCGCAGATGAGCCGCCAGTACGGCCGCCATATCGGCCGCCTCGACGAGATCCCCGACGAAGAGCTTGCCGCGCTCGCCCGCCGCGGCATCAACACGCTGTGGCTCATCGGCGTATGGGAACGCAGCCGCGCATCGAGAACCATCAAGCAGCTCTGCGGCAACCGCGACGCAGTGGCATCGGCCTACTCGCTCTACGACTACACCATCGCCGACGATCTGGGCGGCGAATCGGCCTACGTGAATCTGCGCGATCGCGCCTTCCGCCACGGCGTGCGCCTGGCCAGCGACATGGTTCCCAACCACATGGGCATCGACTCGCCCTGGGTTGCCGAGCATCCCCAGTGGTTTATGTCGCGCAGCGACACGCCCTACCCGGTTTACACGTTCAACGGCCCTGACCTCTCCAGCGACGGCCGCGTCGAAATCAGGATCGAGGACCACTACTACGAGCAGACTGATGCCGCCGTCGTCTTCCAATGGCGCGACAAGGCCACCGGCGAAATCCGCTACATCTACCACGGCAACGACGGCACCAGCTTCCCGTGGAACGACACCGCCCAGCTCGACTACCTGAATGCCGCCGTGCGCGAGCAGGTCATCCAGACCATCCTTCACGTTGCGCGACTCTTCCCGGTCATTCGTTTCGACGCGGCCATGACCCTGGCCAAGCGCCACTTTCATCGGCTCTGGTTTCCCGGTCCCGGCTCGAGCGGCGCCATCCCCTCGCGCGCCGAGTACGGCATGACCCAGGCGGATTTTGACCGCGCCATGCCCCACGAGTTCTGGCGCGAGGTGGTCGACCGCGTCGCCGCTGAAGTCCCCGGCACTCTGCTCCTGGCTGAAGCCTTCTGGCTCATGGAGGGTTACTTTGTACGCACTCTCGGCATGCATCGCGTCTACAACTCGGCCTTCATGGTGATGCTGCGTGACGAAGACAACGCCAAGTACCGCTCGGTCATCAAGAACACGCTGGAGTTCGATCCCGACATCATGAAGCGCTACGTCAACTTCATGTCGAATCCTGACGAGCGTACCGCCATCGACCAATTCGGAAAGGGCGACAAATGCTTCGGCGCCACCGTGATGATGGCTACGTTGCCCGGCCTGCCCATGTTCGGTCACGGGCAGATAGAGGGGCTCACTGAAAAGTACGGCATGGAGTACCGCTGGCCGCGCTACCAGGAGACGCCCGATCACGCGCTCGTCGCGCGCCACGACCGCGAGATTGCCCCGCTGCTCAAGCGCCGATGGCTCTTTGCCGAGAGCGAAAACTTTCTGCTATATGACTTCTTCACCGCCAACGGCTCGGTCGACGAAGACGTCTTTGCCTACTCCAATCGCACCGGCGGCGAGCGCGCGCTGGTTGTCTACAACAACCGCTATGGTTCCACGCGCGGCTCCATCGATCTCTCCGCAGCCTATGCCGACAAGGCATCTGGCCGGCTCAAGCAACGGCGCTTGCGCGAGGGGCTTGGGTTGAGCGGCGACGCAGCCGTTGTCCTGGCCTTCCGCGATTCCCTCACCGGACTCACATATCTGCGCCGCGCGAGCGAGATGCTCGAGCGCGGCCTCACGCTCGAACTCCACGCCTATCAGTCGCACGTTTTTCTTGATTGGCGCGAGCTCAAGCCCACCCCGCAGCAGCCCTGGGACATGCTCAGCGATCGACTGGCCGGCCACGGCGTCCCCAGCCTCGACGACGCACTCGTCGACCTCGGATTGCGCCCTGTGCACGACGCCCTGCGCAAGCTTCTCGATCCCGCCATCGTCAGGCAATTTGCCGATCTTGCCGAGCATCCGCGTGCCGTTCCCGCTGCCGAGCGGCCCACCGAGCGCGAGCGCGGAGGTCACTTCGATCAGGTTTGGGTGCGCGCGGAGAGTTTTCTCAAGCAGGCGCAAGCTGCATATGTCGTACGCCTGGTCGTAGCCGGTCAGCCTGGTGCCCCATCCGAGCCCATCGACCTTGCCTCGTTTGCACTTGTCTTCCGCCGCCGTTTGCGCGCCGCCATGCGTCTGCCCAATATTGAGTCGCTCTTCCCGGCGCCGTGGACGGCCGCCGCGCGCCGCATGTTGCCCAGCCCCAGTCCCGAGTTCACCGCTACCGCCATGTGGGGCCCGGTCTTTGCATGGTGTGCGCTCGAGCTGCTGGCTGAGACCATCGATCCTGAGAATCCCGAACGCGCCGCACTCGATCTCTTTGACCGCCTGCGTCTGCGCGAGCCGTTTGCCCACGCTTTTACCGCTCTCGGCTTTGAAAAAGAAGAAGGCTGGCGCGTCGCCGCGCGCATCAAGGTGGTGCTGCTTACCGGCGCCGGTGTTGGCTCTACACAGGAGGAGACAGTTTCCCAAGATGTGGGTGCCCCAGGTCTCGCTTCTGAGACCAGGGATAGCAAGACGTCTCCCGAACCTGCGGGTGCCCCTGATCCCTCGCAATTGGGGACCCTGGAAGGGAAGCCCGAACCTTCGACACAACAACCGGAAGCCCCCAGCGTCGTCCTTGCCCCCTCGCTCTGGCTCGATCCCGATGTCCGCTGGCTCACCGGCGTGCATGAGGCAGAAGGCCACCTGTACCTCGTACGCGAGCGTTACGAGGAGCTGCTCTGGTGGATGCTGATGCCGTCGCTGTTGAAGATCGCCGGCCAGGCTTCTCCCGATCGTGCCGCCGTTCAGGCGCTCAGCCGCACCGTCGAGGACGCTCTGGCAACCGCTGAGGCCGCCGGCTACCGTGTCGACAAGCTGCTGCGCTCAGGCCAAGACGAAACGGTAGAGGAAGCGGAAGAACGGAAGGTGGGCGAGGCCGCGGAACCCGGCGAAATCGGCGCCGGCGAAGTTGTCTCTGAAGAGTCCGACAGTGCAGCCCCGAGTAAGGAGCGGAACTGATCCGGGTCTCTGTCACACTTCGATGTGATCTCTGGCACTTCGCCGTCAACTCCTTTCGCTTGATAGTCTTCACCAGACCTTCTTCGAAGAGAAGCCGTGGTAGCCGTGTGAAGTGAAACAGACTCTGCTTGTTGAGGGCTCCCGCGGCGCGGCAAACGCTATTGTCTTATTTGTTTTCTTCCCTCGGAGGGGGTCCGGAAACGAGGGTTCGGCCAATGTCGCCCTCACAATCCCGGTCCCGAGCCAGCCTGAATCCGCCAGGTGCTGAGGCAAGGCCGTCGCTCACTCATAAGCGGATTAGGAAATGGTGCATTCGTGAGGCACTGAGGCCAAGTCAACGCGACCCTCAGGGAGCGGTGACCTTTCTCGATGTCGAGCGGACATGGATTTTCCTAATCCGCCGTAAATCCGCGCACAATTCAGGTTTTCGCAAGCTGGCAGGGTATGCATGGCTTTTCTTCCAGCCCGTGCATTGCCGGCAGGAGGGAATATGCAGAGCGCTACTCTTAAAACGGTACAAGGTGTTCTTGATGACCGCGAAAGGCTGTTGATCGATCAGGCGGTCGTCAAGTATTCGGGCCGCCCGGGCTCGTTGCTGGCCATTCTCGAGACGGTGCAGGAGGCAAATGCCCACAAATACCTCTCGATGGAGGCCTTGCGCTATATCGCCGAGCGCACCGGTGTCCCTCCCGCCACCGTGTACAGCGCCACCACTTTTTACTCGCTCTTCAACCTCGATCCCCAGGGCGACAACCTGATCTGCGTCTGCCGCGGCACCGCCTGCCACACGCGCGGGTCGCGGCATCTGCTTGAGAAGGTCTGCCTCGACCTCGGCTTGAGCGAGCACGAGTCAGGCGAGACCAAGGAGACTGAGAAACTTGCCCTCACTTCGCCCGATAGCAAGTTCACCGTCCGCACGGTTGCCTGCTTTGGACAGTGCGCTCTGGCGCCGGTGGTCGAGGTGAACCACCATATTCTGAGCCACGTGAACGAACGCACCCTGCAACGGGAAATCCGGGCCATCACCCAGGGGAGGAAATGATGCCGCGCATTCAGGATATTGGCGTCTTCAACGCGGTACGTGAAGCCGGTCTGGCCAAGCTTGTGCCTGCCATCCCGCGTATTACGGTCGGCATGGGCACCTGCGGCCATGGCAACGATGCCGAAGAGGTCTTCCACGCGCTGCATGAGGCAATCGAACGCAGCGGGCTCGAAGTGGTGCTGGTCCCGGTCGGCTGCTTCGGCTGTTGTTTTCAGGAGCCGCTGGTGGGCCTGCGCCTGCCCGGTTATCCGCTGGTGATCTTCGGCCGTGTGCAGTCCGACGATGCCGGCCGGATTCTCGAAGCCGTGTCGACAAAGACGATTCCTGCAGACCTGGCCTTCTGCAAAATCGAGGAGTGGGATCACATCACCGGCCACGTGCGCTATGGGCAGGGATACCCTGAGATTCCTTCCTGGGACGCCATACAGTTCTTCAAAAACCAGAAGAAAATGGTTCTCCGCAACTGCGGCCTCATCAATCCCTCCGACATCGAGGAATACATCGGCGTAGGCGGCTATCAGGCCCTCTACAAGGTGCTCATCGATGCGCGGCCTGAAGCGGTGATCGAACAGGTGAAGGCCGCGCGGCTGCGCGGCCGCGGCGGCGCCGGTTTCCTCACCGGCAACAAGTGGGACTTCCTGGCCAAGGCCAAGTCCGATACTAAGTACATCATCTGCAACGCCGATGAGGGCGATCCCGGCGCCTACATGAACCGCAACGAGCTCGAGAGCGATCCGCACGCGCTCCTTGAGGGCATGATCATCGGCGCCTATGCCATGGGCGCAACTGAAGGCATCATTTACGTGCGCGCCGAGTACCCGTTGGCTGTTGGCCGCATCAAACGCGCTCTCGAACAGGCCCGTGAATATGGCTTGCTGGGCGCCAACATCCTGGCCCGCGGATTCAACTTCGATATTGAGCTGGTGCAGGGCGCCGGCGCATTCGTGTGCGGCGAGGAGACGGCGATGATCGCCTCGCTCGAGGGCCGCGCGGGACGACCGCGTCCTCGTCCGCCGTTCCCGGCGCAGAGTGGCTTGTGGGGCAAGCCCACCAACATCAACAACGTTGAGACCTGGTACAACATCGCTCCCATCGTTATGAAGGGGCCTATCTGGTTCGGCGAGACGGGCAGCGCCAAGAGCCCGGGCACCAAGGTCTTTTCGCTGGTAGGCAAGATCCGCAACACCGGCCTCGTTGAGATGCCCCTGGGCACGCCGCTCAAAAGCTTCATCTACGACACCGGCGAGGGCCCCATCAACGGCCGCAAGATTATAGCCGTGCAAACCGGCGGTCCTTCGGGCGGCTGCATTCCCGCAGAGATGCTCGATACGCCGGTCGACTATGAGAGCCTCGCTCATCTCGGCTCCATCATGGGCTCGGGCGGCATGGTGGTGATGGACGAAGACAACTGCATGGTCGATGTGGCCAAGTACTTCATCGAGTTCACCCATCCTGAGTGCTGCGGCAAATGCGTGCCGTGCCGCGTAGGGCTCGACAAGGCTCTGCGCATCCTGAGGATCATCACCCGCGGCGACGGCACTCAGGTTCATCTTGAAAAGCTTGACGAGTTGTGCCGCATGGTGCGCGACACCTCGCTCTGCGCGCTGGGCGGCAGCGCCCCCAATCCCGTGCTCACCACGCTGCGCCATTTCCGCGACGAGTATGAGGACCACATCGTCGCTCATCGCTGCCGCGCCGGCGTCTGCCAGGAGCTCACCTTCTCCCCCTGCGAGAACAGCTGCCCGCTGCACATGAACATTCCGCGGTTCTTCTCGCTCTACCTTGAAGGGCGGCTTGAAGACGCTTTCGAATCCGTGGTCCTCGACAATCCGCTGCCCGCTTCAACGGGCCGCGTCTGCCAGCACCCGTGCGAGAATCGCTGCCGCCGTCAGTCGTTCGACGAAGCGCTGAACATGCGCGAGGTGCACCGCCTCATCGCCGACTCGATCTACGAGTCCGATCGATTTGAGCCCATGGTCGAGCGCATTCTCAAGCGCAAGCTTCCGCCAAGCGGCCGCAAGGTGGCTATAGCCGGCGCCGGTCCCACAGGGCTCACCGCTGCCTTCTACCTGGCCTTGCTCGGCCACGACGTGACCATCTACGACGATCACACCGAGGCCGGCGGCATGTTGCGCTTCGCCATCCCCGAATACCGGTTGCCCAAATCCGTCCTGCGCCGCGAGCTCGACCTGATCGAGCGCACCGGCGTCAAGATGGTCTTCAACACGCGCGTCGGCTTCGATCTCCAACTGAACGATCTGGCTGGCAAGTTCGATGCCGTCTTCATCTCCATCGGCACGTGGAAGGAGTCCTGGCTCTATCTCGCCGGCACTGAGTTGAAAGGCGTATACCCGGCGCTTGAGTTCCTGGAGTGCATCGCCCGCAACGATGAAGTGGCCATGGGATCGCGCGTGGCCATTGTCGGCGGCGGCAACGCGGCCATCGACTCCGCCCGCACCGCGCTGCGCATGGGCGCAAAGCCAACCATCCTCTATCGCCGCGAGCGCAAAGACATGCCTGCCATCGACGAAGAGATCCAGGCTGCGGAAGAGGAGGGTGTTCGTTTCATCTTCCTCGTCGCGCCGCATCGCATCCTGGGCAACGCCAAAGGCAGCGTGAAAGCCATCGAAGTCGTCAAGACCCACCTAGGCGAGTACGACAAGTCCGGCCGCAGAAAGCCGATCCTGACCGATGAGGTCCAGCGGTTCGAGTGCGACTGCGTGATCCTGGCTGTTGGCGAAACCTTCGACCTTGATTTCTGCAGCGCATCAGGCCTGGAACTGAAGGGGTCGGGAACCATCGTCGTCGACCGCTACACCTTTGAAACCAGCCGGGAGCGTTTCTATGCCGGCGGCGACGTCATTACCGGCGCGTCCAACGTCTCCAACGCAATGAGCTGCGGAAAACAGGCGGCCAACAACATCGACGAGATGTTGATGGGCGAGAATCGTTGGGACCGCCTGTTTCCCGACTTCGAATACAACCACCAGACGCCGCCGGAGCCGCGCCTGAGCCGCCGCCATGCAGCCAAATCGCTGCCCGCGAGCGCCCGCGCCGATGCGCGGCAGGAAGTGATTCCCGATCTGAGCACGCAGGAAGCATTGGAAGAGTGCCGCCGCTGCCTGCGCTGCGATTTGAGAGCCACCGTGAGCGCCGGTTGAGCGCCATAGAAGGGAAAGGAGCCTCGCTTTGCCGAATAAAACCATCTCCGTCCGCATCGATGGCGAACTGGTAACCGCCCAGGAAGGCGAAACCATCCTCGACGTGGCCCGCGCGCATGGAAGACACATCCCTACGCTCTGCTATATGAAAGGCCTCAGCTCCGTGGGAGCATGCCGGGTGTGCGTGGTCGAACTGGCCGGCGCCGAGCGCCTGCTGCCTGCATGCACCACTCCGATGCAGGAGGGCATGTCGATCGTCACCAAGTCGGCCCGGCTTGACCTTTACCGCCGCATGGCCGTCGAACTGCTGCTCGTCGAGCGCAATCACATCTGCTCTTCGTGCGTCTCCAACGGCCATTGCGAGCTGCAGACCCTGGCGCAGGATCTTGAAATCACCCACGTGCGCTATGCCTACAACCATCCCCGGCTCCAGGTGGATATGTCTCATCCCCGCTACGTTCTCGATCACAACCGCTGCATCCTCTGCACGCGCTGTATCCGCGTCTGCGCCGAGGTCGAGGGCGCGTACGTGTGGGAGATTGGCGGGCGCGGCATCTACTCGCGGATCATCAGCGACCTGAAGGACGACTGGGGTCATGCGAGCAATTGCACCGGCTGCGGCAAGTGCGTGCAGGCCTGCCCCACCGGCGCCTTGGCTGAAAAGGGCTTCGCCGTTCACGAGATGGTGAAACAGACTGAGAAAATCAGCCGGCTGGCCGACCAGAAGGCGCACCACCCGAACGGCGCGCACGCCGGATAACCCGCGTCTTTCACAGGCGGTCGAAAATCGTGGCGCCGGCCTCCAGAGGGGGTCCCGAGCGAGTGGTTTGTACTCGCTGGACTGGCAGACCGGCTGTACAAGGGTCTCCAGACCCTGAGGGTCCCGCGAGGCCCTTGGAGTCATCACATTCGCTGCTTTCGTGAGAAATGCAGGCCAAATCTCCGGCGCATTTGTCGCAACCGGCTCGCGCTCGTAGAATCACCTAAGGGCCGGCGGCGCGCTTCTCAGCCGGGCCCCCTATACAATGAGCGAACCGGAACCAGAAAACTCGCAGCAGGCTTTGCCGGTTTCTCCGGCATGGATCAAGGTTGAGAGGGCGCGCCATCCCCAGCGGCCCTACCCCATGGACTTTTTCGAGAGGATCTTCACTGACTTCAGCGAGATTCACGGCGATCGCGCCTTTGGCGACGATGAGGCCGTGGTGTGCGGCATGGCGCGGCTCGACGGCGAAGAGATGATGCTCATCGGCATCCGCAAGGGCGGCAGCACCAAGGACCGCATCAAGCGCAACTTCGGCATGCCCAGCCCCGAGGGCTACCGCAAGGCTCTGCGCGTGATGAAGCTTGCCGAAAAGTTCTCGCGGCCGGTCATCGTGCTCATCGACGTAACCGCGGCCTACCCCGGCCTCGGCGCCGAAGAGCGCGGTCAGGCCGAAGCCATTGCCCGCAACATCCGCGAGATGGCCCGCCTCCGCATTCCTACAATTTCAGTCATCACCGGCGAAGGTGGATCGGGCGGCGCGCTTGCGCTGGCTGTCACAGACCGCGTGCTGATCCTCGAGAACGCGATCTATTCGGTCATTCCGCCCGAGGGCGCGGCGGCCATCATGTGGCGCGACGTTGCGCACAAGGATCGCGCCGCGGCTGCGCTGCGCGTTACAGCGCCTGAGGTTGCCGAGCTTGGATGCGTCGATGAGATCATCCCCGAGCCGCCAGGCGGCATTCATGTCGACCACGAGGCTGGCGCGCAGTTGCTCGGCGAGGCCATCCGGAGTCACCTCAACGAACTGAAGGCATTGCCTGTCGATGAGCTGCTGGCCCGGCGCCAAAAGAAGTTCCGCAATATTGCCCAGTTTTATACCGAAGAATAATTCCAACCTGGGGCCTGCCCACCCCGGTAGTGTGGACAGGCCTTCGGCCATCAACCGGATCGACGGATGCATATCGCACAAACGCAGATGATTTCGGGAGTCATCTTCCTCACCCCCATCATCCATGTATGGAGGAGCGCATGACTTCGGCTCAGAGTTCCGGCGGCCGGCTGCGCGCCTACTTCGAGTTTGTCGCGGCCGTCTTTTACTTCTTTCTGGCGCGGACGCTTGCCCACCATGGCGCGCAGGGGCTGGTCCACGACGAATGGAACCCGCTCATCGAGCAGGCCATGCTGGCCTTTCTGCTCGTCGCCGGTTACGCGACCATGGGCTTCTGGCTCGACCGCGAGGCTCACCCCATCGGCGGCCAGGGATTTCCCTCGCGCGACGGCCTCAACACCGAAATCGGCTTGGGGGTTGCGACGGGCTGGGGGTTGGCCGTCGTCTGCGTACTGCCCCTGGTCGTCTTTGGCGGCATCACGGTTGTCTTCTCCGGCGATCTTGCTTCATGGGGATGGATGGCCGCCGATGCGGCTTTCTTTGCGCTGGCCGCTCTCGCTGAAGAAGTCGCCTTCCGCGGATACGGCTTCCAGCGGTTTGTGCGCGCTTTGGGACCCTTCGGCGCTTCGTTCGGTTTTGCCGCTTACTACGCGCTGGTCCAATCCCTGGTCCCCGGCTCGGGCCGCGCCAGCTTTGCGGTCTCAGTGGCGCTTGGGTTGGTGCTGGCCACCGCATACCTGCGCACGCGCGCTTTGTGGCTTGGCTGGGGGCTGAACTTCGGCTGGAAGGCCAGCCGCGCGCTTCTTTTCGGCCTCGCGGTGAGTGGCGACGGCACCCACTCCCACGTCGTTCAGGGCGATCCAATGGGACCGCTGCGGCTCACCGGCGGCGCCTTCGGTCTCGATGGCTCCTGGCTCGCCGCTGTCGTGATGCTTGCCGCCATTCCGGTGGTCTTCCGCATTACCCGCGATCTCGACTTCCGCTACAACGCGCCGGTAATCAAGCCGGCCGGAATCCCCGTCGATCTCGACGCTGCGGCCCGCGCCCAGCACGAGGCGGCAATGGGCGCCTCAGAACCTGCCCCGCCCGCCCTGGTACAGATTGTCGGGGCCCCCGCGCCGACGCCCGCTGATAGATCCTCAAATGGCGAGCCCCCGGGCTCCCGATAAACGCGCGGAGACTATGCCCCCCTCCCATTTTGGGTAGTTAAGTGGTTTGTTTTCATACAATTGTACCTTTAATCTCTTGCTGCAACCCGCTGAAAATAAACGGCTTGCTGCGCAAACTCGTCAAAAGAAGGCCGCGGGACGATTTCTTGCGCCTTATGTCGCCACGTTTGCAGTCTCGGAATGTTCACGGCGCTTCTCAAGCATTACCCAAATGGGAAATCGCAAATGATGCGGGATGATCCATCTAAGAAGAAAAAACAGCAGAGGGACCGGCGTTGGTCTTCCTTTTCTGGCGGCAAGGATCAAGAGCGGCAAAAACGCCCTCCAATCACCCTGGTTTGAGGCACTCGCGCCAACGCGCTCCAACACGAACGAAGCATACGATTCGGCTGAAAAGTGCGACCGCATCTGGTTGACCCACTTGAGGGAGCTTCGCCAGTCGTCACTATTGCCGATGGCTGCTCTGTTTCGGTCGACATGCCAGATTGACAGGGGTTCAGGAACAAACTCCAATCCGACTCCAGGCAGGTCAACGGCTCGAATTAGCCAGTCAAGCTCCTGGTGTCTCGGCAGTCCACTTGTAAATAAGCAACTCTTGAAAAGGGCGCTTCGGGCGACGAGAGTTGACGTCTGAAGGCCGCCCTCGCCTGGCAACAATTCTGTTCGCAGCACAGCATAGTCAGCGAACGGAAGAAACGGCTTGTTCCGCGGCCAAATGCGGTCGATGGCCGGAGTGCGCAAAACCATCCTGCTGGAGATCACAGGAAGGCTGTACGACGAGCGCTCGCCCAGCGCAATTTGCTTTTCCAGTTTTTGCGGCATCCATTCGTCGTCGTCGTCGAGGAGCGCGATCCACTCGCCCCTGGCTGCTTTGATGCCTGCATTTCGGGTATCGCAGGCTCCTACGCTTTGCGGTAAGGGCAGGATGCGCAGGCGCGCGTCGGAGGCTTGCATAGTTTCCAGTGCCGATACTGTGGCTTGATCGGGACCGTCCACCACCACGATCACCTCGATGTTCGCGTAAGTCTGCGCCAGCGCGCTCCGCACCGCCCGCAGGACGAGTCCCGGACGATTCCGCGTGGGGATGACAGCCGTGACCATTGGATTACCGTAATGCATTCTAACTCCAGGCTGTCGGTAGCGCGTTCGCTACAGGTAGACTCCCATTTGGCGGACTTTTCGGGCGTCTTCTGTTATCGCGCTCCGCCGGATGGCGGGCGGCCCAGGTCTTGAAAAATGCTGATTGATCCACAACATGAGGGTTCCCCATGTCTCGATTTTGAGACCTGGGAACGCAACAGCGCCTCAGTCGCCAGGGATCGCCTCCCTGAAGTCGGCATGGCGGCCGGAATTCTGGGCTCTGCCGCAGGGCTGGGTTCCGAGCAAGCTCCCGGGGCCCGGTGGCATCTCCGGGGACGTAATCCGTTCAGCCTCCACTCGGAGGCGAGTGAAAGCGCACCGGCGGCAGCGGAGCTAGCGGAGTTATCCGCTTTTTTCTGCCCCGCTCTTGATAACCGCCTCCATTTGCGTAATGCTTATCTGAAGCATGGGAGGCTCCCATGATCGGCTCTCACCTTCCCCGGTGTTCGCGTCCGCTTGATAGCCACGTCCGAATCCACCTTTCCGCAAATCGTGTGCGAATCTGCGCGACCGTTCTCGCCGCGTCGGCCTTATTAGTCTGTTGCGCCCATGCCCAGGTGATCACCATCGACACCAGCGGGAGGAATGCAACTACCGCCGATGGGACGGTGGATCGCCGCTACCAGCAGATTCAGCCCACCAACATTCAGCTCTCCAAGGTCGAGATCAACCCCAAAACCCGCACCGAGCTTCTGCGCCTGATGCAGGCCGAGCAGGGGTTCGCCATGCGTCCCCTCCCGCGGGGACACAAGGGGCTCGTTCTGATCGCCAACGGCAAGCTGCAACCGGCAGGCGAGGCCTACCTGAACATGGTGATCCAGGAAGGGTTGTGCGCCAAGCCCGGCGATCGCGTCGTCATTTCCGACGTCAAGTTCGACCGCAACAAGATGATCTTCGAGTTCAACGGCGGGCCTGACCTGAAGCACCGCATCCTGCGGCACATTGAGGTTGGCGGTCCCATGGGCGCAGGGCCGGTTGTGCAGGACGACGGAACCCCGGCCACCGGCTCGCGGCTCACCCTCGAATTCAAGGAGCATGTTCCTGAGATGACCGGCGCCGACGTCAAGGCATTGCTGGCTCCGCTTATCTCGTTCGACGTAAAGACGCCCGTCCAGGCCTTCACTGACACGCTGCCCCCCCAGCTCAAACAAGCGATTCTCTCTCACCAGGTTCTGGTGGGCATGAGCACCGATATGGTGCTCTTCGCCAAGGGGCAGCCGCTCACCAAGAGCCGCGAGATGGACGGCCAGGAGCCATTCGAGGAGTGGATATACGGCAAACCGCCCGACCCGGTCTATTTTGTCCGCATCAACGGCAACCGCGTGATTCGCCTTGAGGTTGCAAAGATGGGCGAGCCGATGCAGATCTTCTCCACTGACGTTGTCACAGGCATGATGCGCACTGACGGCACGCCGGTGGTTGCGCAGAACACGCATGTCCGCGTGGTGAAAGAAGGCGATGCGGAGATCGACCCTGACAAGCAAGCGGCCCCGGCCCCGCCCAGCCTGCTCAAACCGGGCGAGCAGACCGGCGACGGCCGCGACAAGAACACCGCAGGTCAGATGGGCCCGGTGCAGCCCCCCAAGCCCAATCCCGAGTACCAGCCTGACGTGAATCCCGATGCTCAACAGCCGTCCGCGCCCGCCTCTGCCCAGCCTGCGTCCGCTCAGCCCGCCGCGCCGGCTCAACCGTCCAGCCCGCAGCCGCCCTCAAGCACGCCGCCGGCCCCCAATTCCAGCCCGTCCCCAAGCCCCTCGGGCACGAACTGAACTTTACGTCTGCCCCGTAAGGGGTGCCCCAGGTCCCTCGCACTTGGGGACCTGGGAAAGCCGCAGCAGATATGAATTCCGCCCCGTAGGGCCGGTCGAGAACTCCCCCTCCGCAACCCGGCCCTCATGTAAACTTGGATCAGCGAGTCTTGCTCACACAAGAGGCGGGCAGACCGCGCCGTTGAAGCCGTCCGCCATGGCGGATGTGTGCAGAGACACCCACAAAGGAGAAACACCCCACCGATGGCCAAGATTGCAAAAACAGGCGACCGCAAGAAGGTAATGGACACGACGAAGTCGACTGACTGTCCCAAGTGCAGCAAACCCACCCGCATCGTCAAGCGCGTGAAGGACCGCGAGCGCGGCGTCCCGGGAGGCGTCTATATCTCCTGCTCTGTCTGCGACTTCTACGAAAAACTTTAAGCTGAATCTATACTGATGGGCTGCCGGTCCCGGCGGCCCATACCCCTCGAAACTCCTCATCCGATCCCTGATTCTGATTCTCTGCCGCTCCAATGAGTGAACCGCAGTACAATCCCTCGCGTACTTCAAACTACAAAGGAGAATCGCATGAGCAGGATCGTTCGCCTTCCCGGCCTCTTGGCATTACTCTGCCTCGCTGTTTCCATGAGCTACGCCGCCCCGCCCAAGGGACAAAAGACCGCGCCCGGTACCATCGTCATCGTCTTCAAAGACGGCCATCGCCAAAGCTTCAACCTCTCTGACATCGATCGCGTCGAATTCGGCGGCAGCGGTAGTGTCGCGGTCTCAGGCGAGGGGTCCGGCGCAGGCGTGCCGAGCCGGGGCCGTTTCCTTGGCAAATGGGAGGTGGGCGACGGCTCAGGAGGAATCTTCTACATCACATTGAACGAAGACGGTACGGCCTACCGCACTCTTCGCGCTATTTCCGGCCATTGGGTTTACGTGGATGGCGAAGCGCGTGTTACCTGGAACGATGGGGCTCAGGACGCCATTCGCAAGGTTGGGACGCAATTCCAGAAGTTCGCTTATGTGGCCGGCAAGCTGTTTACCGACGATCCCGACAACGTGACCGCCGCACACAATACCACCCCGCACCCGATTTGACCGCGGGTTTTCGTAGTTTCTACCACTGTACTTGGGTGCCCCCGGTCCCTCGCCTTTGGGGACCGGGGATGGAGGCGCCACGCCGGCGGGTGCCCTAGTCCCGTACAGAA
>Ga0326727_10002493_pt1 | contig 62474 bp, 62 predicted proteins | sample MB2enrmetagenome_FD_207643 | JGI IMG/M metagenome (GOLD analysis project Ga0326727, IMG submission 207643) | Lab enriched peat soil microbial communities from McLean, Ithaca, NY, United States - MB29MY | ecosystem: Environmental > Terrestrial > Soil > Wetlands > Peat | place: USA: New York...
GACGAATCTCCTCTTGCAGGGCAGGAATTGCCATGACCGCATCGGGAATGGTCAGCGCTTTCATGCATAGATTATATGATCTCCCGATAAATATGTCCAATTATTAATGACGCTGCGTATAGAAACGGGGGAATTCAGGTGGCCTTTCCCTTATAAATCAGCTCTGGTATTAAGAACACCTGGGTGTCCGGGGGCACCGATTCGGTGATCCAGACGTTGCCGCCGATGACCGAGCGGGCGCCGATGACGGTTTCTCCCCCCAGAATGGTAGCCTGGGCATAGATAATCACGTCATCCTCCACGGTAGGATGGCGTTTTTGGGTTCTCAAGGAGTCCACCACCTCCTTGGGGAGAGACAAGGCCCCCAGCGTCACTCCTTGATAAATCCTGACCCGGTTGCCGATGTCCGTGGTCTCCCCTACCACTACCCCGGTCCCGTGGTCGATGAAGAAACTCTCGCCGATGTGGGCCCCGGGATGGATATCGATCCCCGTCAGGCTGTGGGCGTATTCCGTCATGATGCGCGGCATCAACGGCACCCCCTGGTGCAGGAGTTGGTGGGCGAGACGATAGACGGTGACCGCGAACAAGCCCGGATAGCTGAAGATTACTTCGTCGTAGCTTTTGGCGGCCGGGTCGCCCTCGTAGGCGGCCACCACGTCCTTGGCCAAGATGACTCTCAAATTTGGCAGCTCCCGCATGAACCGCAGGGCCTCTTCCATGCCCCGCTCCTCGCAGTGGGTGCAGTCCAGGTTATAGCGCAGGCATTCATGCCGGATGCACAGCATAATCTGCTGGGACAGGGCCTCAAAAAAGGTCACCGCTTCCTGGCCGAAATAGTAGCCCAGGTTAACTTCGTCTACGCGTTTGCGGATGAAGTAGCCGGGATAAAGGAGACGACAGGCCCGGTAAATGAGGTCGATGGTCGCCTCCCGGGAGGGCAGGGGCTCCGGGCCCACATGGTCAAAGCAATCCTGCAGCCGGCAGGACAGGACCAATTGCTCCACAATCTCCGGGAGTTCCGCTCGGTATTCCTGCTCGGTTTTCACCTCTTTTTTGCAAAGCTCTTGCAGTTTGGCTGGTTCATCCATGGGACTTCATCCTTCTTGGGCCGCAAAAATGGCCCGCGCTATCCGGCTCCGCCACTTCCCCCACGTTGGGGGGATAGAGGTAATGGTCTATGACTTTCTCCGAATATTCCCACATCAATTTAGTCCCTCGCTCCTCAGGCTATTGTCCCGGTGCTAAGTGACCAACATTTTCTAGGATAATTTACACCCCTGGCGCGCAACAAAAAGGGTGGTTCAGGGCATCATTTTCCCCCAAGGAGATGGGCCTTACCTGGCTAAGGTCAAAGGATGGTTGACTATTGCCGAAGAGTCTCATATGATTTATATTACAAAATTATTATAGATTATAGAACTATATTTAACTCGAAAGAACCATGACCAGGAGGCGTTACCAAGATAAATGGATGAGCCCAATGCCGGAGATTGAGCTGATGGAGCAGATTCGCGCCCGGAAAAAGGCCTTGGGAAAAGAGCTCCTCATCCTGACGCATCACTATCAGCGTAAGGAAATCGTGGACTTGGGCGACTATAAGGGTGACTCCTTCGGCCTCTCCAAGAAGGCGGCGGCGGCCTGCGACGCCCGGTTCATCGTCTTTTGTGGCGTTCATTTCATGGCGGAAAGCGCCGCCATTCTTTCCCAGCCCCACCAGGTGGTGCAGATTCCTGACCACAGGGCCGGGTGCCCGATGGCCGATATGGCCGACATCGACACGGTCCAGGAGGCCTGGCAGGAACTGACTGACGTCGCCGGGGAGGCCACCGTCGTCCCCATTGTCTATATGAATTCCGACGCCTTGCTATTCCCTGTGTCCCAACATGTTCCGGATTAATCTGGAAAACCTCCTGGGGACTTTGGAAAACCTGGGAGAGATCCACGTGGTCACGGTGCCGGAAGCCGTCAAAGCCGAAGCCCGGATCGCCCTGGACCGCATGCTAACTTTGACCAATAGTTAAACCAGAGCGCCTTTCCTGGAGCAGGTTAGAAGCTCAGCCTAGGAGGAATTATGGCAAAAATTTTAGACTTTAGTGGTCTCGCCTGCCCCTTGCCGGTGATCCGCACCAAGGAAGCCCTGGAGGCAGGGGAGGCTGAATCCCTGGTGGTAGTGGTAGACAACCACTCCGCCCGGGACAACGTCAGCCGCTTCGCCCAGAGCCGGGGCTGCACGGTAACCGTAGCTGCGGCCGGCAGCTGCTACCATCTGACTATCAAGCCTCCAGTTGGGGCCGACGCCAACTCCTGCGTGATGCCCACTCCGGCCCCCGTCGCCGTGAGCCGGGTGGTGGTGTTCGCCTCGGACCGCATGGGCGAAGGCGATCCGGCCCTGGGAGAGATCCTCATGCGAGCCTTCTTCCAGTCCCTGGTGCAATTGGAGATACCGCAGAAATTACTCTTTTACAATCGGGGGGTCTTTTTGACCCTGAATGATTCCGGGGTTTTGCCCGAACTCAAGGGCCTGGAAGAAATGGGGGCGGGCATTTTGGTGTGCGGCGCCTGCCTGGATTTCTATAAGGTGCGGGAGCGCCTGGCGGTGGGCCAGGTTTCCAATATGTTTACTATCCTGGAAACCCAGATGCAGGCCCACTGCATCATCCGGCCATGACCCCGTAGGCAGTCGCTTTCTTCGCCTGGAGGAAACAAAGGGACCGGGAGGTTAGAATGAAGCTCTCCACCAGAAGCCGCTATGGCACCCGCCTTATGTTGGATATGGCCCAGCATTACAACCAGGGACCCGTGCAGTTGGGAGACATTGCCAAACGCCAGGATGTTTCCGTGAAATATCTGGAGCAGATTATCATCGCCCTGAAGAAAGGGCACTATATCAAGAGCGTGCGCGGCCCCAAGGGTGGCCATGTTCTGACCAAGCCCCCCCAGGAGATCACCGTGGGTGAGATTGTGGCTCTTTTGGAAGGGGGTGCAAGCCTTATTGAGTGTTCAGACCGACCTGAAGTCTGCGGCAGATCTGATTTCTGCCTAACCCGCAAGGTGTGGAAAGAGGCCGCGGAGGTTATGTTTGAGAAACTGTATTCCATTACCCTGGCCGACTTGGTGGCCATGCGAATTGCCAATCCAGAGAAAAAAGAGAAGAATAAATTTGAGGAATTGACAAATCCTGCTAGTAGGTAATGTCTTCAAGAAGGCAGATTGTCCGGCGAAATGGCCATCCCCAGCGATGTCTGCCGAATATCTTAAGCATCTCCATGCCGGGGGTCGATGGCCTGTCCATTCAGTTAGGTTTGGACCTCAGAGGCATCCAGATTTCTTTGGGTTCGGCCTGTGCCACTGGTAGTCCGGAGACTTCGCATGTTTTGAGGGCCATCGGAATTTCGGCTGACCTCGTCCGAGGCTCCATCCGCTTCAGCTTGGGACGGAGGAACACCAGTGACGAGATTCGGCGGGTCATCGAGGTGATGCCGAAGATTGTAAGCGCCTTGCGCCAATAGGAGATGCCATCCGGGGAACCTCAGACAGGCTATTAGGAAATTTTTTTCTGAACCGGCAAAAATTCTCTTGCCTTTTATTAATCTATCAAATAAATATATATCGGATAGGTCAGAAATGCTGAGAGCCAAACAGGGCAGGAGAAGTCCCATAAATATGAAAAGCGCTGGAAAAGAACATTCCATTTCCATGATGTGCTGCATGGGCATGCCTGGCCTCCATGGTAGGGGGGGTCCGCCTATGTAAACCTCATTTGAATCCGGTTTACAGGTATGGTCGCCCACTACCCACAGATAGGGCTAGTGGGTTTTTTATTTTTTTACCAGGAGCGAAAACTGGAAAATTCGGTGGGCTCCAACTCACCAACCGGATGAGAATTGTGGTCAATCTGAAAAATGCCAGAGGGAGGTTATTATGGCCAAGACAATCCAAGAAATCAACGAGAAGATCAGGCAGGGCAAAGCCGTGGTCTACACTGCCGAGGAGATTATCGGGGTGGTCAAGGAAAAAGGTCTCAAGAAGGCAGCTTCCGAGGTGGATGTAGTCACCACCGGGACCTTCGGTCCCATGTGTTCCTCGGGGGCCTATTTCAATGTCGGCCATTCTAATCCCAGGATAAAATTGGGGGGTGGCCAGGTTACCCTAAATGATGTCCCGGCCTATGCCGGCTTTGCCGCGGTGGACCTCATGGTGGGCGCCACCGCCCTTCCCGAGGATGATCCCCGCAACAAGGTCTTTCCCGGTAGATTCTCCTACGGGGGGGGCCATGTCATCGAGGATCTGGTGGCGGGAAAGGATGTCCGGCTGCAAGCTTCCACTTACGGCACCGACTGCTACCCGCGGAAAACCCTGGATACCTGGATCCGCCTGGAAGATCTCAATGAAGCGGTCCTCTTTAATATGCGGAATGCCTACCAGAATTACAATGTGGCGGTGAATCTCTCGAACCGGGTCATCTATACCTACATGGGGGTGCTCCAACCCAAGGGGCGCAATGCCAACTACTGCACCGCGGGCCAACTGAGCCCGCTGCTCAATGACCCGCTTTATCGCACCATCGGGGTCGGCACCCGAATCTTCCTGGGAGGAGGCCAGGGGTACGTGGTGAGCCACGGTACCCAGCATAACCCAGGGGTGCCGCGTACCGAGGCGGGCGTTCCCACCAGGCCGGCCGGGACCCTGACGGTCATAGGGGATCTGAAAAAAATGAGTCCTCGATGGCTGCGGGGGGCCTCCTTCAGGGGCTACGGCGTGACCTTGACCGTGGGGCTCGGCATTCCCATACCCGTCCTGGATGAGGAGATGCTGAGTTTCGCCTCTGTGAGCGATGAAGAGATCATCGGCCCGGTGGTGGATTACAGTGAGGCCTACCCGAACTGCAAACCGCAAGTCCTGGCTGAAGTAACGGTGGCCAAACTCAAATCCGGAGAAATCACCCTGAATGGCCAAAAGGTGGTGACCGCCGGTCTCTCTTCTTATGCCAGGGCCCGGGAAATCGCCCTGACCTTAAAGAAGTGGATTGAAGAAGGAGCCTTTTTGCTGACCGAACCTCTGGCGGCGCTGCCGGCTCCGGATTCCGGTTATGCTTTTAAACCGCTCAATTTGAGGCCGTGGGAACCCTTGAGGGAGGCCGTTTGAAAAATTCACCCCTGGAAGCAAGAGGAGTCAACCATGTCTAACGAGAAAGTAGTGCTAAATTTCCCGCCGCAAGTCATTGACCAGCCCATCATTTACCGGTTGATCAAGGAGCACGGTCTGGTGGTCAATATTCTGCGGGCCCGCATCAGCCCCAACGAATGGGGGCGCATGGTCGTGGAGATCGGCGGCAATGAAGCGCAATTGGCGGTGGCGACGAAGTTTCTCGAGGGATTGGGAGTACGCCTCGAGTCTCTGGCCGGAGAGATGAGATGGCTGGAAGATCGCTGCATCCAGTGTACTGCTTGTATAAGCCTCTGCCCCAGCCACGCCCTGGATATTGATCGGGCCGGTATGACCGTATCCTTTGACCAGGAGAAGTGCATCGCCTGTGAACTCTGCCTGAACACGTGTCCTTACCATGCCATAGAAATATTTTTTGACTAGTCATGGTTGCTTATGAGGGGCAGCCCTGGCAATCCGGGGAGAGGGTTTCACTCGCCAAGGTCGCTGAGAGATCCTGGCCCTGGAACCGCACCGGGTTTGCCCCCATCTCAGGAGGTTACCCATGGCAGGAATTTATGACGACAACAGTCTTAGTATCGGCAATACCCCCCTGGTGCGCCTGAACCGGATTCCCAGGGGTCTTCCCGGGACTATCGTCGCGAAAATCGAGGGGCGCAACCCGGCTTATTCGGTGAAATGCCGCATCGGCGCCTCGATGATCTGGGCCGCCGAAAAGGAAGGCAAGCTGAAACCCGGTTCCCGAGATGTCACCGTGGTGGAACCTACGAGCGGCAACACTGGCATCGCCCTGGCCTTCGTCTGCGCCGCCCGCGGCTACCCGCTCCTCCTAACCATGCCGGAAACCATGTCGCTGGAGCGGCGCAAGATGCTCCAGGCCTTTGGCGCGGATCTCATCCTCACCGAAGGGGCCAAGGGTATGCCCGGAGCCATCGCCAGGGCGGAGGATATCGTGGCCGCTGATCCGGCAAAATACTTCATGCCGCAGCAGTTCAAGAACCCCGCCAACCCGGAGATCCACTTCAAGACCACGGGGCCGGAAATATGGCGGGACACTGAAGGCAAAGTGGAAAGCTTCGTCGCCGGGGTGGGCACCGGCGGCACCATCACCGGGGTGGCCAGATATATCAAACAGGAGCGAAAGAAACCCATCTGGACCGTGGCGGTGGAACCGAGCGCCTCGCCGGTATTAACCGCTATCCGCCAGGGCCATGAGCCCAAGCCCGGCCCCCACAAGATTCAAGGCATAGGCGCTGGTTTTAAACCGAAGGTTTTGGATCTGGACCTGGTGGACGAGATCGCCACGGTTTCCAATGAGGAAGCGGTGGAGCTGGCCTTGCGGCTGCACAAAGAAGAGGGAATCACCTGCGGCATTTCCAGCGGGGCGGCAGTGGCTGCGGCTTTGCGGGTGGCCGCCCGGGAAGAGAACCGGGGGAAAATCATCGTCACCGTGCTGCCGGACGCCGGCGAGCGCTACCTGTCGAGCATCTTGTTTGAGCACCTCAAGGGGTATGAAGAATTATGAAATTTAAGTACATGACAGGGTTGGAGAACCATGAGATCAGAAAGCCCTTATGAGAGGCCGATTAAAAAGCCAGACCGGGGCCGCCGCCTGAAAAACCCAGGCCGCTCCCAAGGAAGGGGGAGGCCTGGGTCAGTGGGGTCAGCCTAGCGAGACGTTTCGGGCTGCCCTGGCTGCGGAGGCACTTTCCTCTGTTGCTGCTGCTGGGATTGCGGCTGCGGCTGCGGCTGGGGTGCCCGTTGGATCTGTTGCGGTGCCGGACCCGGTCTCTGTCCCACCGGCGGAGCTCCTCCAGCCGGGCCAGGTCTCTGTCCCGGGCGAGGGGTCACTTGACCCGGACCAGGTCTCTGTCCCTGTGGTTGGGGTCTTTCAATGGCGCGACCATTGAATCCTTTCTGCCACCCACCGCCCTGGCCACTATGGTACCGGTTATAAAAATTCTGGTCATAATGCTTGCCAGGTTGGTGTCCACGCCAATAAGGATACTGTCGCTCAAAATTTTGCCAGTATTGAGGATGTCCCTGATACCACGCATTCCATCTCGGCTCATACCAGGAATTGGGTCTTACAATATAGACCGGAGGATAGGCGTAATATGGGGCAAATCCAATCTTAGGGCCGAAAAAGAAATTCAGGATGCCATTCAAGAACCAATCACCTTTGTAAAAGACCCATGGGGTATTGGTCCCAACCCATGGAGTCAGTACAGGGCTCGATGCCGGCGCATAGACCTGAGCCTGGGAAAAGGTAGACATTGTCCCGATCGCGCCACCAGCCAGCAAAATCGCTATCACCAATACAAAACTTAAATTTTTCATGCGAACCTCCCAATGAGTATCCTTTTTTCAAATGATGCTGCCTCAGTCTCTGGGGTAGTTATACCAGTCCAAAACGAATTCCTTGAAGGATTGGCCTGAGAAAGCGGCCCTGGGTGCCAGCAGGCCTCTTTTTCTTCGCCCCTCCCTTATTACGTTTAGATAGCCATCCCCCCACATTTGTGAACCCCAAAATCACTTTCTAGCTTTTTTTTAATTTTTTTTCAAGAGAGCTTCCCCGAATGATGGCAGTTTAACTCAAGATCAAGCGGCGGCCTGAGCGAGGTGGGTCTCAAATCGGTTCCTGGGATATCGGGAAAAGGAACAGGCAGCCTCTCGGCAAAAAACTCCTGGAGGGGGCGCCAGGGTTTCTTATCACGCCCGGCGGGGCCAGGTGCAGGTGGCCTCAGCTTTTCCCCGGGCGCACCATCATCGAGCGGTGCTGAGTTGGGTTCACGGTCCAATAGATTCCCAAGAATCTCGGAACCAAGGGTTTTTTTGCCCGGGGAAAATGCAGAAAAATTAGCCCCTGTTTCCTTTTATACCTATATATAGCTAGTTAAGTGAAAGCATCGTCCCATTCCGTTAACTTTTTAGTAACCCTACCGGTATTAAATATTAGTCAAACAAAAGAAAGGCAGAATCTTTCTGGATTGAGCCCTGCCTGGACCGGTCAATTACAGCGGGGCCAGGTCATCTTCTGGTTAGCTAAAATTATGAAGGAACCTCAGGAGATCCAAGCATGAAAATCGTGGTCGTGCTGGGAAGTCCGCGGCCCGAGGGGAACTGCGCCATCCTGGCCGAAAAGGTGTGTGACGCGGCCGAGAGTCTGGGGGCCGAAGTTCGAAAGTTCTGGGTAAATAAAATGAATTTTAAAGCGTGTCAGGGGTGCGAATCCTGCAAGACGACCAGCGACCGGTGCATTTTGAAGGATGAGCTCACGGAAGTTCTGGGGGCCATCATGCAGGCTGACACGCTGGTATTGGCCTCTCCGGTTAATTGGGGGGATATCAGTGGGCGCTTGAAATGCTTCTTTGACCGGGCCTATTCTTACCTTAACCCGGACTTTTCCAGCCGGTTGCCAGGCGGGAAAAAAGCCGTACTTATCTTACTCCAGGCCGAGGCGGATGAAGGCGAGGTCAATGACATCTTTCCCCGCTATGAGCACTGGCTAAGGCTGTATGGCTTTTCCCCGATTTATCGGCTCATGGCCACGGGCGTCAGATTCCCCGGGGATATAAAGCGGCAGACACTCATCCTCGAACAGGCCGCCGTCCTGGGCCGAGAGCTCATGGCAGCAACGGTCTTTGCGCCCTGGGGTATCGATGGGTATGGGAATAATAAATTGCCATGCCCAGGACTTAGCGGCTGAGTAAGGAAACAGGCAGGTATGGTCTGGATGGCGGGAATTTCTCGCCGCCTGCCAGGCGTCAGGCGCTTGCCTTAAGAAAACGTTAGCTAAAACCAGCCCTACCGGCTGTTGCCCGACAATCTACTGAGTCCCTCGGGATGGCACCTTATGGAAAGGCCTCCGGTGACGGGGTGATTCAGCGAATAAACCTCCCCCGCTTGGCACCGCCAAGCTATCCAGGGTTTACCAGGGCGCGGCGGGGTAGAAACCGGGATTTGCTGATTTTTGCTGGAAATGAGGAGGATATCGGAGCATAATTTTAAGGAGGGAGAAATGCGGATAGAGGGCAGATATACGTAACCTGGGGCTACGCCTGGCGGCGCCCGGGCCCGGGTCTTAACCCTCTGCGCCCGGAAAAGAAGAATATGGCTGATTATCGATAGTTAAAATGCTCCCAAAATTTATTTTTGGAGATCGATTATATCCTTTGCTCCGCAAAAGATATAACTTCTGGTCAGTGATGGGAGGGACAGTGACCTAAGGTCCCTGCACTCCCCCCACGCCCCCCTCCCGACCCACGGGTGGGGCTGGAAAGACGGGCCAAAGGCCCGACTTTCCAGCCCTGCAACAGCCTAACCACACCCCAAGACAGTTCGCCACGATCTTCTAAAGATTTTCCTGGGCATCGCCCCGGAATCCTGGTAAAATATGAATGTTTAAACCATCTTAGGTATAAGTAACGTTGGATACAGTTATCGAGTCGGTGGTCTGCCCGGGCTGTAGTTGTCTCTGCGACGACCTAGACGTCACCCTCAACGATGGCGGGATCGTGGAGGTGACCAACGTCTGCCTCTGGGGGGCGAGCAAGTTTTTTACCACCCCCAAGTTTCATCCCCAAAAGGAACGGCGCCGCCTTCTCCACCCCCAGGTCCGGCGCCGGGGTAAAGCAGCCGAAGTGGCGTATGAGACAGCCCTGGGGCAGGCGGCCGAAATTTTGACCCGGGCCCGCCGACCGCTGGTTTACGGTCTCACCAACCTGGGCTCCCGAGCCCAGGAGGCGGCCCTGAAGCTGGCCCAGAGCCTGAAGGCCAGGCTGCTGCCTGGGGATCACGCCCTCATGGCCCCCTACTTTCGCCGGCTGCAACAGCAGGGCCTTTACTGGGCGCCCCTGGAAGTGATCCGGGACGAAGCGGACACGGTGTTGTTCTGGGGCGTCAACCCCCTGCACTCCGCCCCCCGGCACGTGGTTCGCTACGCCGCCTTTGCCCGGGGACGGTTCACCGAGCGGGGTCTGGAAGACCGGCGGGTGGCCGCGGTGGACCTCTACCGGAACGAGCTGGCCAAGTTCTGCCACCTCTTTATTAAGGTGGCCCCCGACCAGGAACTGGTCTTGCTTCAGGGTCTTATGGAAATTCTCTTCCAGGGCCGAAAATCCGCGACGCGGGTCCGGGGTACCCGTCGGCTGGCGGACTTGCTGGCCCGGGCCGGGTACGGGGTGATTTTCTTCGGCCGCGGGGTCAGCTATAGCCGGGGGCCCGAAATTCTGGACGGACTGGCCGAATTGACGGCCTGCCTGGGGGCGCGGACCCCCTTCGTCCTCTTTCCCCTTTCCGGAGACTTCAATGCCGCCGGGCTTTATCACCTCCTGCTGCGGGAACTGGGGAGCGCCGAGGCCCCTGACTTCGCTACCGCGGCCGGCAAGGGCGTGGGGGCTAAAGCCGTCGATTTCAGCGACGCCGACGCCCTGCTGGTGGCCGGGGCCGATCTTTTCTGGTTCCTGTCGGAGGAGCAGCGGGAGGACTTGCAACGCCGCCAGGTGCCCATTGTTGCCCTCAGCCCCTTTGCCAACCACACCACCGTCAAGGCACAGGTCATTTTGCCGGTGGCTCTGGCCGGCGTGGAAGCCGCGGATGTGGCCTACCGGCTGGATGGTTTGCCCCTGGGTTTGAAAAAGCTGCTCCCCGCGATTTGCCCCCCGGACCACCAGGTTTTGCGCGACCTGCAGCTATTTTTTTAATATTCGGAGCACAGAATGCTGTTCACCCGGAATTTTCCCGTGGTAAAAATCCCCCTCCCCCTTTGAAAAAGGGGGATACAGGGGAATTTCAAGAGTGGCTTGGACAGTAAAATGGCCTCTATTTTCGGCATTGAGTAATTTAAGGGGGACCACCTGCATGCGCCTTAAAATCGCCGGGGGCCGCGTGTATGACCCAGCCTGCGGCTGGCAGGGAGAAGAGCGGGACCTCTACGTCCTGGACGGCCGCCTGGTCCCCCGCCTGACCGCCGTGGACCGGGTGCTCGAGGCCCGGGGCCAGGCGGTGCTGCCAGCCGGGATTGAGCTGCGCGGCCAGGTGGCCACCTGCGGCCTCAATTTTTTGCGCCTGCGGGGCCTGCTCCCCTCTCCCCGGCAACTGGGGGAGAACTACGCCCGGTTGGGATACACCCACGTGCACGAGCCTTTCCTGACCCTGGCCACTGCCGCGTACGTGCACCGGGAACTGGCTGCCCTGCCCGTGGTGGACACTTCAGCCTCATTAGTCTTGAACCTCAGGGACCTGGACCTCTGGCTAAACGCGCCGACAAGGCTGCCCGAAGTGGCGGAAACACTCCTATATTTGCTAACCAGGACCCGGTCTCTCAACCTGAGGGTGGTGGAACCTTATGTGCGCTACCGCCAGGACTTTTATCGGCATCGCGTCCTCAGCACCGAAAAAACTCTGGAGGTCCTGCCCCGGCTGGCCCAGGTCGGAAACTTCACCATGACCCTGGAAGCCAGCCCGGAGTTGCTTCAGGCCGGGCTGCCGGAGCCGGGCCTCTTCCACCTGGCCGCGCTGGGCCCGGCGCTGGAATCCGAGGGGCTCCTTGACCTCGCCCTCGCCAATTTGGAAGCGGGAGCCACGGCCGACCTGGGCCTGGTGTCCCATCCTCTTGCTGCTCCCCAGGAAAGGTTACCCGTGAGCCTGGACCTGGGCGGTTACCGGCCGCTGGAGCTCTGTCCCGTCGTGGCCGCCGAGACCGCCCGGCGGGCCCTGACCCTGGCCCTCCACTACCAGGGGCCGCACCTGGCCTTCTCCGGGGCGGCGGCGGCCCTGGCGCCGGCCGCGGCTTATCCAGAGCTGTTCTCCTGGCTGTGGGACGCCGGATCCCGCCCGGAAACCTGGGCCGCAGAGCGGGGTCTCCGGCAGTATTCCCTATCGGAGTGGGTCTGGACCACCCGCACCCTGCCAGCCCGGCTGCTGGGCCTGGCGGACCGGGGCACTCTGGCCCCCGGAGGCCGGGCCGACGTGGCCCTGTACGACTTCCCGCCCCAGGCGCCGGCCGGCCGATGGCGCCACTACCTGGGCCGTTGTCGCACCCTGCTCAAGGCGGGCGAGGTCGTGGTGGAAAACTTTTCCCTGGTGCAGCCCCAGGTCCCCAGGGCCACCTGGTACCGAGAGACCCTGGCGGAGGCTGGACCTCTGGTGGCCGAAATCTGTCAATACCGGAGCTTTCGCCCGGAAAATCTCGGGGTGCCTCCGGAGTTGGAAATTTCCTGGGTTGCCTCTAAGACAAAAATATCGGCCCTGGGCTAATAAAAGCAAACAGTTCGAGCGTGGGACATCTTTATAAAAACGATTCTCTATCGGCATGGCGCTCTACAAAGCAGTTGCTTGGTATAAAATGGCGTTCTCCAGCAGGAGCTTGAGAACGGGGTAAGTTCCCCTGCTTCCTCCTTTTTCAAAGGGAGACTTTGAAAATCATTCCGCTTGGTTCCCCCATTTTCCAAAGGGTGGGAAGGGGAAATTTTTTACCGCGAGCAAATCTGCCCGAGACATGGGACTTGCTTAATTACAGCCAAACAATTTAACCCAGGCATGGCCACCGTAGAAGAACTCCTAGAATTTCTACCCCGCAGCGACTGCTGGCAGTGCGGCCGGAGCTGCGCCGAGTTCGCCGCTTTCCTGCTGAGCCGGGAGCTGGCCCCGGAGGACTGTCCGGTGCTCGCTGAGCCGGAATTTGCCGGCTTTATTGAAGCCCTGCAAGAACTGCTGGGCCCCGGCGCTGCGCCGGCCCCGGGCATGCAGATCGACCCGGAAAAGTGCAACGGCTGCGGCATCTGCGTCACCATGTGCGAGTATAACCTGGGCAACTGCCCCGAGGCCCGCCTGGGAAGGGGCCCCCGCCTCCAGGACCGGGTCGTCTTCCGGGTAGTCAACGGTGTGGCCGTGGTGGTCCATCAGGACCTCTGCACCCGGATGGTCCAGGCCGCGGAAAAATGCAGCAAGTGCGCCCAGTACTGCCCCACGGAGGCCATCACTTTAACGTAAATGAGGGCCGCGGCCTTTTCCAGGAAAATGGTTTTCGGTTTACAGCGGTGTGGAAAGGTCCTTTTCCAGATGGCCGTATCCAGCGGCAAGGCGAAAACTGACATGACCCCGACCATCCGCGTCCAGGACCTCGACCAGCACTTTAAGGAAGAAGTGGCCCGGGAGCCGGGCTGCCAGCACCTCTTTCGCTGCTTTGCCTGCGGCGCCTGCACGGCCAACTGTCCGGTGAGCGAAGTGGAGCCCACCTTCAGCCCCAGCCTGATCATCCGCCAGGTCTTGTACGGGATGAAGTCGCAGCTTCTCACCTCCCCGGCCCTCTGGTACTGCACCCGCTGCGCCCAATGCTCTTTTCAGTGTCCCCAGGACGTCCGCTTCGCGGACATTGTTCAGGGACTCCGGAACCTGGCCGTCCGGGAGGGGTGGGTGGACCCGTCCAGGGGCGCTCAGTTGGAGCGGGCCGAAAAGCTGGTCCAGGAACTCCGGCGCCGGCTCCTGGCCGAACTACTGGCCGCGCCCGGAGTCGGCCTGGACCTGGAGGCCGCGCTGGCCCGCTTGCTGGCCGACCCGGACCTCTTTTCGGAAAAGGAGCCTTAAGTTCCATGTCTCTGGTCCGGCCTCTGGAGCGGGTGGCCAGTCCCCGGGTCCTGGTAGTGGGCGGGGGGATTGCGGGCCTGCACGCGGCCCTGGAGGTGGCCGCGGTGGGGCTTCCCGTCACCCTGGTGGAAGAAGGCCCCTCCCTGGGCGGCTTGATGGCGCAGTTGGACAAAACCTTTCCCACCAACGACTGCGCCATGTGCATCCTCTCCCCCCGCATGCTGGAGGCGGCCCGCCACCCTCTCATCGACTTGCAGACTTTGACCCGAGTGGTCCAGATCCAGGGGGAAGCCGGAGACTTCCGGGTCTGCCTGAGCCGCCGGCCCCGGTTCGTAGACCTGAGCCGCTGCTCCGGCTGTGGGGAGTGTGTCCGGGTCTGTCCCCGCCGCCTCCCCGACCCTTATAATCTCGCCTTGAGTCAGACCAGGGCTATTCATATCCCGTTTCCCCAGGCCGTGCCCCAGGCCGCGTATATCGAGGCCGGGGCCTGCCGGGCCCTTCAGGGCCGGAAGTGTGAGGCCTGCCTGCAGGTGTGTCTGGCCGGGGCCATTGACCTGGAGCAGGCCCCCGAGACCTGGGTGGAGTCAGTGGGGGCGGTCATCCTCGCGTCCGGGGCCCGGCCCGCTCGCCCGGTTCACTTCCCCGGCATAGGCCACCCCGACGTGGTCACCAGCCTGGAGTTCGAACGCCTGCTCTCCGCCACCGGTCCCGGCGCAGGCCGGCTGCTCAGGCCGTCGGACGGCGCCCCGCCGGCGAAGATCGCGTTTGTCCAGTGCGCCGGTTCCCGGGATCTGCGCCAGGGCGCGACATATTGCTCCACCCTGTGCTGCCTGGCCAGCCTCAAGGAAGCCATGGTGGCCCAGGAACTGAGTGCCGCGGGAGTGGATTGCGCCTTGTTCTACCTAGACCTCCGGGTCCAGGGCAAGGGATACGAAAGTTATCTGGCTCGGGCCCGGGAGCACCGCGTCCGCCTGATCCGCTCCCGGGTAACCGCGGTTATCCCCCGAACCGGGGGCGGCGTCCTGGTCCGCTACACCCAATCCCAGGGGCGGCCTAAAGAGGCCCATTTCGACCTGGCGGTCCTGGCCGTGGGCCTACAGACCACCGACCCCTGGCGTAAATGGGCCGCGGCCCTGGGAGTGCCGCTAAACGAGCACGGCTTCATCCGAACCTCTCCCCTGACGCCGGCGGCCACGACGCGGCCCGGGGTGCTGGTGTGCGGCACGGCCCGGGAGCCCATGGATATCGCCGACGCGGTCACTTCCGCAGGGGCCGCGGCCGCGGCGGTGGGCCAACTTCTCACGGTCAGCCCCCGAGTCTGGGCCTGGAAGAGAGAACCGCCGCTCCCGGCGCCGGCCGCGGAGGCCACCCCCCGGGTCGGCGTCTTTCTCTGCGACTGTGGCACCAACATCGCCCGAACCATCGACCTGGAGAAACTGACCGCGGCGGTGCGGCAGTTCCCCGGCGTGGTCCACGTGGAAGAACAGCTCTTTTCCTGCGCCGCGGAGGCCACCGGGCGTCTGGCCGAGGCCATCCGGACTCTGGGGCTCAACCGGGTGGTGGTGGCGGCCTGTTCGCCCCAGACCCATGAACCACTGTTCCGGGAGGTGGTGGCGGCTGCGGGCCTCAACCCCGGTTATCTTGCCTTCGCCAACCTTAGGGAACAGTGCGCCTGGGTGCATCAGGAAGACCCGGCCGGGGCCCAGGAGAAAGCCTGGCGGCTGGTGGCCATGGCCGTGCTCCGGGCGCGTGTCCTGGACCTCCTTACCGTCCAAAAATTCCCGGTGCTGCCACGGGCCCTGGTCCTGGGTGGGGGGGTGGCCGGCCTAAGCGCCGCCCTGACCCTGGCCGACCAGGGATTTCACACCTATCTGGTGGAGCGCTCCCCCTACCTGGGGGGTCTGGCCCGGCAGCTCCACTTCACCCTGGAAGGCTTAGGCCCTCAGGAATTTCTCCAGGACCTGGAGTCCGCGGTTTACGGCCATCTCAACGTGCAGGTGCTGACCAGCGCCGAACTGATGCGAGTGGAGGGCCACGTGGGCCAGTTCCGGAGCACGGTGCGCCGGGTTAGCCCTTCCGGCCCCCAGGAGCACCGGCTGGAGCACGGGGTCATCCTGGTGGCCACCGGCGGTCGCGCCTTCGACCCCCAGGGCCGCTGGCTTTACGGGGAAGACCCCCGGGTGCTGACCCAACTGGAACTGGAAGACCACCTCCAGGCCGGCGCCCCGGCCCTGGCCCGAGCCCGCCGCCTGGTGATGGTCCAGTGCGTGGGCTCCCGGGAGCCGGAGCATCCCTACTGCAGCCGCGTCTGCTGCTCCCAGGCCCTGAAAAACGCTCTGCTGCTGAAAAAGCGCTATCCCCTGCTGGACGTCACCATCCTTTACCGGGACCTGCAGGCCTACGGCTGGCGGGAAAGCTACTATCAGCAGGCCAAGGAACAGAGGGTGGAGTTTCTCCCCTACGGCGAGGCCCGGGCGCCAGAGTTGTCGGCCCCGCGGCGGGGGCCGCTCACGGTGCGGGTCTGGGATGAGCTTCTGGGCGAGGAGGTAGAGCTGGCCGCGGACCTTTTGGTCCTGAGCGTAGGTGTCGAGCCGGCCCCGGGCAGCCGGGAGCTGGCCCGGCTGCTGAAGATTCCCCTGACCCTGGAGGGCTTTTTCCTGGAGGCCCACCAGAAATTGCGCCCGATGGATGCCCCGGCCGACGGCATCTTTCTCTGCGGCTTGGCCCACTACCCCAAAAGCCTGGCGGAGGCTGCGTCCCAGGGCCAGGCCGCGGCCATGCGCGCGGCCGGCCTCCTCTTTCAAACCGACCTGCCGGGAGGGGAAGTCATGGCGCTCATCCACCGGCAGAGGTGCCGCCGCTGCCTGGGTTGCCTGGAGGTCTGCCCCTTCGGGGCCATCGACCTGGACGCGGCCAGGCGACCAGAAGTCCAGGCCGCGGTCTGCCGGGGCTGTGGCATCTGCGCGGCGGAATGCCCCGGGAATGCCATCCGGATGAGCCGCTACAGCGACGCGGAACTGGAGGCCCAGATTGAGGGGGCCCTGGGGTGAGGAGTGAGGGGCCAGGGATGAGGGAGCAAGAGGACGTGGGTCTAACTATCTTTAAGACGTTAAAAATACACGTTATTTTAAATTATCTTGGGGCAAACATTCTGCTTTTTGCTGACGGCTAACAGCCAAAAAGGAGCAAGTCATGAGGTCGAGTTACTGTGGCCTGTGCGATGATTGCCAGTTGGGCAATCCCTCGTTTCTGGAGACCGTGAGCCAGCTGAAGGAATACCTGGACGGCTTTCGGGCCAACGTCTGGGCCCACTGCTTCCCCCAGGCAGAGGGCTTCAGCTTCCCGGAATTCCGCAAGGGCCTGGACTGGTTTCTCAGCCACACCGAATGCCCTGGCTGCAAGGACGGGCGGGGGTTGGAGGACTGCCCCATCCACACCTGCGCCCGCGACCGGGCGCTGGACTCCTGCGACCAGTGTCCGGATTTGGAATCCTGTGACAAATTCGACTTTCTGCTGGGCGAGTTCCCCGAGGTCAAGACCATTTTGCGCCGCCGTCAGTTGAAATACAAGGCCAAGAAGTTCCACCAGCGCCTGGAGTCGGAAAAGAAATAAGGTCGGGGGAGCCACTGGTCATGAAAGCCATCCTCAGCAAACGGGAAACCGCCCGGTATCTGGAGCTGACCCTGCGGATGTTCGTGGACCAGGTGAGCCTGCGCCTGGATAAGGAGGCCTGCCTGAAATGCGACATCTGTGCGCTGGTCTGCCCCCGAGAAGCCGTGTCCATCCTGGCGGGAGAAACCGAGCTGGACATCACCATCGACCACCGGCGCTGCGTGCTCTGCGAAATCTGCTCCCACTTCTGCCCGGTGGCCGCGGTGACCCTGACTTACAACGGCCAGCCCAAAACCATCCTGGCCGACCACCAGGGGCTGGCGCCGTTTTTGCCCAAAATCGTCATTGACTCGAGCCGCTGCCCGGCACCCTGCCCGGCGCTTCCTGAGGACGAGACGCACTGGTGCCGGCGGGAACAGAAGCTCATGGCCAACGCTCCCCCGGAGTGCCCCAAGCGCTGCCAGAACTGCCTGACGCGCTGCCCCCGCCAGGCCATCGTTTTGAACGAGGCCGGTAGCGAGACCGTGCCCCGGCCCGAGGTTTGCCTGCGGTGCGCCCAGTGTATGCAGGGCTGCGAATATGAAGCCATTGAGATTAACCCCATGTTCCTGGGTCGGGTGGTCATTGACGACCACAAGTGCCCCTCGGACTGCCGGAAGTGCATCGACCTCTGCCCGGTTAAGGCCATTGCCCGGGAAGGCGAACGAGTTTTCGTCAAGACGGAGACCTGCGGTTACTGCGGGGTCTGTCGCAACATCTGCGACCAGGATGCCATCACCCTGGTCCGGGAAGAGGTGGTGGCCTTGTCCGGCGAGTATTCCCAGGCGTGGATAGAAGCCATAAGTAAATTGACCGGGTCGCAGTGAATAGAGACAGGGCGAAAAATGGAAAAGGTAGAGATTTAACAAAATTCCCCTCCCAATCCGCAGATGGGGCTGGAACGGCGAGCCAAAGGTCCGACTTTCCAGCCCAGAAACCTCATAAGGGATTGGGGGAGGGGTAAGGGGCACAGGCGAGACGCCCGGGCCCACTGGCCTGCTTTGTCGCCCTGGGGCTTTGAAAACTCTCTAAGAAACCATGTCTGATCACGCCCGCATCGGCCTATATATTTGTCACTGCGGCCTCAATATCGCCGGGGTCATCCGGCCCGAGGACCTGGCCTCCCGGGCCCAGGGTCTTCCCGGGGTGACGGTCTGCCGCCACCACCTGTACACCTGCTCCGAGGCCGGGCAGAATGAGATCCAGAAGGACATCCAGCACTTTGGCTTGGAAAGGGTGGTGGTGGCGGCCTGCTCTCCCAAACTCCACGAGCCCACTTTCCGGCGCTTGCTGGCGGGAAGCGGCATCAACCCCTATCTCCTGGAAATAGTCAATATCCGGGAGCACTGCTCCTGGGTACATGCCGGCGAACCGGAAGCCGCGGCAGCCAAGGCCCTGGAGCTGATCCGCATGGGACTGGCCAAGGTGCGCCTGGCCCAGCCCCTGGCCGACCGCCGGGTCCCCGTGCACCGGGAGGCCCTGGTGGTCGGTGGCGGCCCCGCTGGCCTGCGCGCCGCCCTGGACATCGCCGGGGCCGGTTTTCCCGTGACCCTGGTGGAGCGGGAGCCCATCCTAGGGGGGATGGCCAACCGGCTGCACCGCATCTTTCCTAAGGGAGAGACCGCGCTCAGCCTTATCAACCCCATGATGGCTGCGGTGACCCTGCATCCCGGCATCCGGGTGCTGACCGGCAGCCGGGTGGCTGCGGTGCGGGGCCACCTGGGCGAATTCCAGGTCGAGGTGCGCCAGGATCGGCCCCTGGTGCGCGAGGAGTGCGACTGCTGCGGGGCCTGTGCCACGGTTTGCCCGGTCAAGGTCCCGGACCCGGACCAGGAGGGTTTGGGTCTACGCCCCGCCATCTACCTGCCCTCCTCCCGGGCCTTTCCCGCCCGTTTCGTGGTGGACCGGGAGAACTGCGACCGCTGCGGCCTCTGTGTCCCGGCTTGCCCTCAGGGGGCCATCGACCTGCAGGCGGCAGGGGTTATCGAACATACCCTCCGGGTAGGAAGCATCGTGGTGGCCACCGGTGCCCAAGCCTTTAATCCCCGGGGCAGCCGCTACGAAGCCTGGACCACCCTCCCCCACGTCCTCACCACCCTGGCCTTGGAGCGTTTTCTGGAGGGAGTTGAGGGGAGGGGGCAGGGGCCGTCGGCCCCTGGTCCCCTCCCCCAAGACTTCGCCTTCATCCTGTGTGTGGGCTCCCGGGAGGAGGAGGGGAATCGGTATTGCTCCCGGGTGTGCTGTCCCACCGCCTTGCGCCAGGCGCTGGAGCTGAAGCGTCTTTGGCCCGAGGCCCGCATCCGCGTCTATTATCGGGACATCCGGGCCACCAAAAACGGTTGGGAGGATCTGTACACGGAGGCCCGGGAAGCGGGGGTCTGGTTTATCCGGGGGCAGGTGACTGATCTTCAGGCTGACGGTGAGGGGCGGCTGGTGATCCAGGCCCAGGACGAGCTTCTTCAGGCTCATCTGGAGGACCGGGTGGACCTGGTGGTGCTGGCGGTGGGGATGGTGCCGGGCCGGGGGGCGGCTCTCCGGGAGGTGCTGAAGCTGCCGGTAGGACCGGACGGGTTCTTCCTGGAGGCCCATCCCAAGCTGCGCCCCCTGGAGACGGTGCTGGACGGCGTGTACCTGGCCGGGGCCTGCCAGGGCCCCAAGGACCTGGCCGAATCCCTGACCCAGGCCTCGGGCGCCGCGGCCAAGGTGCTGGCTCTCTTTGCCCACGAAGCCATCACCCTGGATGGCCTGATCGCGGCTGTGGACCAGGAAAAGTGCCGGGGCTGCGAAACCTGCTTTCAGGAGTGCGTGTTTCAGGCCATCGAGATGGTGGGGGAGGGAAAAGAGAAAAAGGCCCGGGTGATCGAAGCCGCCTGCAAGGGCTGCGGGGTCTGCGCCGGGGCTTGCCCCCGGGGGGCCATCGCGGCTTGGGGCTTTACCGACGAGATGCTCCTGGCCCAGATCGACGAAGCCCTGGCGGCAGAGCCGGAAAACAAGATCTTGGCCTTCTGCTGCCACTGGTGTGCCTACGCCGCCACTGATTTTGCCGGGGTCTCGCGCCTCCAGTATCCCACGGCAGTGCGCATCATCCGGACCATGTGCACCGGCCGGGTGCACCCCAAGTTCATCCGGCACGCCTTCGCCCGGGGGGTCGGCCAGGTGTTGGTGGCCGGCTGTCATCCCACCGGCGAGTGCCATTACGTGGCGGGCAATCTCAGGGCCCAGGCCCGCCTCGAGAAGCTCAAACCCGCGCTGCGGAAAAAAGGGATTGACCCCTCCCGGCTGCGTTTGGAATGGATTTCCACCACTGAAGGCCGGGCCTTCCAGAGGGTCATTCAGGAAATGGCCGCGAATTTAAGAGAAGGGCGAAAAGGGAAAAAGAGGAAAAGGCGATAAGGGGAGAAAACGTAGCCGCGGACTGCTGGTTTTCGGCTGGCGATTTTCGGTGGTTTAGGATTTTGTTTTTATCTGGTTCCCAAGATCCCCTTGGGAACCCCTGGAGGCCAGCCCCTGATTGGCCACGGCTTTTATCTGAAAAAACCATTTGCATGGGTAGCGCCGGCCTCCGGGCTCGCCATCCAGGCCTCTACGATCAATGGCGGCCAGGGACGGCTATCCTGCCAAAAATTGCGCAACCAGGGACGCTATGACTCAAACCAGGCTTTTAATCTGTAATTGCCCGGACTTAGCTTTCAAGCCACAAGACTTAGCCGCGTGGCTGGGCCGGGCCGGGGTGGCGGTGCACCTGGCGCCGCCCCTCTGCACCCCGGCGGGTCTGAGGGAGTGGCGTCCTCGTCTGGCCGCGGCGCCGGGGGAGTGGCTCCTGGCCGCCTGCGGGCCGGAGCGCCAGGCCGGCTTCTTCGGGCTCTGGGCCCAAGACGCGCTCCGGGTGGTGGATCTCCTGGCCGCCTCTGACCTGGAGGCCGCGGCCAGCGCCCTCACCCTTGCCCTGGCCAACCTGCCGCCACCCGAGCCGCAAGTCCCTCCCCAGTCCCGGGAAGTGCTGGTGGTGGGGGGCGGCATCGCCGGCTGCCAAGCCGGCCTGGACCTGGCCCAGGCGGGCTTTAAAGTCTATCTGGCCGACTCTTCCCTGAGCATCGGCGGCATCATGGCGCAGCTGGATAAGACTTTCCCCACCCTGGACTGCTCCATCTGCATCCTGGGGCCCAAACTGGTGGAAGTGGCCACCCACCCCTTGATCGAACTGCTGACCTATGCCCGGCTGGAGAGACTCTGCGGCCAGGCCGGCAATTTTCAGGTGGACCTGAGGTTAGAGGCCCGTTACGTGGACATGAGCAAATGCGTGGGCTGCGGGACCTGCGCTGAGGTCTGTCCAGTCATCGTGCCCAGCCACTGGAACCTGGGCCTCAAACCCCGCAAGTGCATCCGCGTCGTCTTTGCCCAGGCCATGCCGCTTCGGGCCACCATCGAAAAGGAGTATTGCATCGACTGCCGGATGTGCCTCCAGGCCTGCGACCACCAGGCCATCCACCTGGAGTCGACCCCCAGCCGGCGGCGGCTCCACGTGGGGGCCGTCATCGTGGCCACCGGGGCCCAGCCCTTTGACCCGGCCATCAAGGGGGAATACGGGTACGGGCGCCTGCCGGCAGTGGTGACCAACCTGGAGTTTGAACGGATCGTGTGCGCCACCGGCCCCACCCAGGGCTCCCTGGTCAGCCCGGAGGGCAGGCCGGTCAGGCAGATCGCCTTCCTTCAGTGCGCCGGATCCCGGGACCGGCGGTTTTTGCCTCACTGTTCCGGCTTTTGCTGCACCGCGTCCATCAAGCAGGCCCTGCTGGCCCGGGAGCATGAAGCCCAGGAGGTCACCATCTTTTACAACGATATCCGCACCTCGGGCAAAGGCTATGAAGAGCTCTACCAGCGGGCCCGGCGGGCCGGGGTGCGGTTCGTCCGGGGGCTCCCCGGCCGCATCGAAGCCGACGGGGACGGCCGACCCCTGATCATTTACGAGGACCAGGAAAGGGGCCGCCAGGCCCGGCTGGCAGTGGACCTGGCGGTGCTGGCGGTGGGTCTGGAGGGCCCCCGGGAGGGCCTCCCCTTTACGGACCAGCCTCCGGCCCGGGACGCGCAGGGGTTCTACTTAAGCCGCCATCCCATCCTGCACCCTCTGGATTCAACCGTGCCCGGCGTCTTTCTGGCCGGCACCTGCACAGGCCCCCGGGACATCTCGGAAACCGTGTGCCAGGCCAGCGCCGCGGCGGCCCGGGTGATCAGGATGTTGGGGGGCCTGGGAAGTCCGGATCGGGCCTAAAAAGAGATTTCACTGTCGGGTTAGCTGGCCCAGAGAAAATCCCCCTACACCCCCTCCCCACCCGCAGATGGGGCTGTGAAGGCGGGCAGCCGCGGGAGGACAGCTTAAGTAATGCCAAGCGGCAGGCCATGATGGACGACGGGGCCCAGGTGAAGAGCGGCGACGAGGACCCCCAGGGAGAGAAAAGCCAAAGGTTTAAAAAGCTGGAATGGCTGATTATGCAAAGCCTAATAAATAAATATCAGAAATTGGAGGGGGTAGGAGAAGAGGGGGAAGAATCCCCCGAGTAAAAGGTCAGGCCGCCGGGCTGCCGCTGGCTTTCATGGTTAACTCGAATCTCGAAACCGTAAAATACCCTCTAATTTACTCTTGAATCCAAATACATTCCTCCGCCATCTCATCCCCTTCAGACCGAATAAAACAAATCCCAGGTCGGTATTCACGAACTTAAAGCGGTCCCTCCCTTTAATTTTTCCAAATTCTTGCTTATCTTGTAAATTATAAGTCAAGCCCTTTTGGCGCCTCCCCTCAGGACAACTTTACATTCTTTGAGGTGTACCATGAAAATCTGCGTTTGTTTTTTTTTGACCCTCCTGACCTGGGCTGTCGGCTGCGCCCCGGGATATTATGACCGCCGGCCGGCATACCCGGAACCCGGGGTGACCCTGAATTGGGTGCAGAATCCGGAGACCGAGGAAGAGTATCAGATGCGGTTGTGGAGCGAAGAGGCCCACGGCCATTGAAGGAGCTGGCAGTCTGTCAGCAATTAGCTTTAAGCGCTCGGCAGCCGCGGGAATAGGGAAGACTTCTTGAAAGACTTGAGGCGACGTGGCAAGATTTACCAGGAAACCCCTCTATTGGGCGCGGCTCGCCAGCCGCCCCTCCCAAAAATTGTCATTTTCGGAGGCAGCCAAAATTTTCCCTGAATAAGTCAATGAAGCCGACCTTGGACCAGCTCTTTGCCGCAGCGGCACAATTTTGCCCGTCGGGCCGGGTTTTGGAAGTCCGATCCTACGGCAGCGGCAATGTCCATGACACCTTCCTGGTGACGGTGGGGAAGGCGGAGGAACTGCGCTTTATCCTGCAGCGCCTCAACACCCGGGTGTTCCGCTGGCCCGAGTTGGTCATGCAAAACCTGCGCACCTGCACGGAGCACCTGGGTCGGCGGTTGCCGCAAGAGTCCCTGGGCCCCGGACGCCGCTGGGAGGTGCCTCGGGTCCTCCCGGCTCGGGAGGGTCGGGACTATTACCTCGATGAGCAGGGGTCGTTCTGGCGAGGCCTCAGCTTTATTGAGGCGGCCCGGACCTTTGACACCCTCAGCGACCTGGGGCACGCCCGGGAAGTGGGCTTTGCCCTGGGATCCTTCCACCACCTCCTGAGCGACCTGCCGCCCGAGAGGCTGGCCGACACCCTGCCCGGGTTTCACGTCACCCCCCAGTATCTGGCGCATTATGACAAGGTCCTGGGGCAACACCCTGCCCCCCAATCCCCGGAAGTGGCCTATGGCTTGCAGTTCGTGGCGGCGCGTCGGACCTGGGCCCAGGTCCTGGAGGAGGCCAAAAAGCAGGGCCGGCTCCAGTTGCGGCCGATACACGGCGATCCCAAGGTCAATAACGTGATGCTGGACACCGCCAGCGGGCAGGCCGTGGCCCTGATAGACCTGGACACGGTTAACCCCGGTCTGGTGCATTATGATATTGGCGACTGCCTGCGTTCGGCCTGCAACCCTCTGGGGGAAGAGACCGAGGACTGGGAGGCGGCGCGCTTCGACCCAGAGCTGGGGCGAGCCTTGCTCCAGGGCTATCTGGCGGTGGCCCGAGGCTCTCTCACTAAAAATGACTACGCCTATCTTTATGACGCCATCCGCCTCTTGGCCTTTGAACTGGGACTGCGGTTTTTCACCGACTATCTGGCCGGCAACGTCTATTTCAAAGCCAGGCACCGGGAACACAACTTGGGCCGCGCCCTGGTGCAATTCAGACTGACCGAGAGTATCGAAGCCCAGGAAAAGACGCTGCGCGCTATGATCAGGGACCTGAAGTGAAGAGGCGATGTTTTGTCGGGCAGCCCTTTACTCGACGTTGCTGAGAAAGCCGCCCTTGGGGTAAATGTTGCGCGGATTCCAGAACATCCAACCATTGGAGCCGAATTGTTCAGCGGCCTTGATCTGGTTCTGCACCCGCTCTTCGCCGAAGTCGCCGCCGTGGAAGGCGTAGTCCCGGAAGGCTTGTAGCCAGGGGCGGAAGCGCAGGGGCGAAACCCCGGTGCGCTCCAGGCCCCGTTTCAGGGTCAGATAGACAATCTCAAAGGGATGCTGCACCGGATTGCGGTAATTGGGGATGCCGAGGTGGTAACCGGAAGGATAGAGCATGGGGCAGACCACGTCCACGGCGCTGACCGCATCGGTCACCGTTTGGCCGATGCCGGTGTCATCCAGGTTCCAGAAGACGTAGCCGAAGATGTCGGCGCCCACCATGACATTGTAGGGGGCCAGGGCCTCGTGGGCGGCCTTCAGGAAGCCGCTGATGGCCCTGGAGCGATTTTCCATGGTATTCGGTTGGCTGAAGGTTACCCCCTTCTTATCCGGGCAACGGACGTAATCGAACTGAATCTCGTCAAAGCCCAGTTCGGCGCCGATCTTGGCGATGGCTAGGTTGTAATTCCAGACTTCTTTATTGAAGGGATCGACCCAGCGCAGCTTCTCCCGGTCCTTGAACACCTTGCCGCCGACCTTCACGGCCCACTCCGGCTTGGCCGTGGCCAGGAGATCGTCCTTGAAGACCACGATACGGGCGATGAGGTAGAGGTTCCTTTCCTTGAGGCTGGCCACGAAGGCCTGCATATCCTTGATGAGGATGGTTTTCTGGGCCCCGGCCTCTTCAGCCAGGGGCAAGTCTACCTTGAAAGGAATAAAGCCCCGGTCGCCTTTGATGTCGATAACCAGAGCGTTCATCTGATTTTTCTCAATGGTCTCCAGGACGGCGCCACGGATCTTGTTGCTCCAGGCGCCATAGACCGTGAGATAAAGCGCCTTGGGCTTGAAGGGCGTCAGGGGAATTTCGGTATCGGGCTCTTTTAGCTCTGCCGTGGGTATTTCCCGCCGAGCATAACCTGGGGCACGCAGTTTCAGGGTCTCGCCGTTGCCCTCGAGGCGGAAGCCGCCGTCTTTGCCGGAGAAGACCACTTCGGGGCCCAGGGTGAGGATGGCGCCGGCGACGGGCTGCCTGGTTTTGGCGTCCACCACCTTGCCGACATAGGCGGCCTGGGCCGTGGCTGCCAGGAGCAGGGCCACCCCCGAGAACAGTAAGAAAATGGGCAGTCTTTTCATTTATTCCCCTGGTATCTGCCGCTTTTGGGGCCAGCGGCGGGAATATTCCTCCGGCGCCGCGGGTAAGGCGGCGCCCCTAACTATCGGCTAACGATTTAGGGGGATTTAACCCGGTTTAAGGGTTAGATTGCCTCACTTGCCTGGCCCGCTCCGGGCGTTGTCCATCCCCACTTCCACCTGCATCTGCACCTGAGGGCTGCTGGACCGCGGCTCCTTGGCCGCACCTCAGCATCCCGCCAGGAAAAACCAGGCAGCGAGGCCCAGCAAAAAGCCGCATTTCCCCACCAAGTTACGCCGCATAACGCCCCCTAGAAATTAATCTCAGTTTTTTTGCCTTTCTTTTCCTGGGCATGGCCGCTGACGATGGCGGCAAAGCCCTTGACCCCATCGCCGTTTTGCATCAGGTAGCGGGGCTGCGACATGATCTTTTCCGACCTATCGGCATTTCGCCGATCAATGCTAAAGGCCGCCACATAACCGGCCTTCTGGGCCTCGGACTCCAGGTAGTCGTCATAGATGCCGTAGGGCCAGGCCAGGTATTCGATCTTGGTGCCCAGCTTCTTTTCCAGCACATTCTTGGACTTGATTAGCTGGGTCTGCACCAGCTTCTGATAGTCCTCGGGCTTGAGCTTTTTCTTCTCTCGCTTGAAATTGGGGTGCCAGAAGGTGTGCCCTTGCATGTCGAACAGCCCGGTCTGCTGCAACTCCTTAAGCTGCTCCCAGGTCATGGCGTAGGGGGCATAGCGATTGGAAATGCAGGACGGATACAGGAACAGGGTCACGGGGATCTCGAATTTCCGCACAATTGGCAGCATCTCGGTAAAGACCGATTTGTGGCCGTCGTCCGCGGTGATCACCACTGACTTGGCAGGTGGCGCCGGGCCTTCGCCCCTGAGGTAATTCACCAGGGTTTTGAGCGGAATGACGGTATAGCCGTTGTCCTTGAGCCATTGCAGTTGCCCGGTAAACACCTTGGTGGTCACGGTCATACTGTCGGGCACTGTCGGGCCGAAGCGGTGATAGCAAAGGACCGGAACGCTGACCGGTTCCTGCGCCCTGGACCCGGGGGTGGTGAGGCAAAGGGCGATTGCGATAATACTGATAATCAGAGAGAGGTTACGAATCATGCGGCAAATTTCCTTCAGGTAATTAATCTAAAGAGGCTTTGGAGTTGGCTTTCTTTTCCCAGTCTATGACCCGGGCCCGGAACCCTGGGGTATAGGCTTCGGGGAGCTTCTCCGTTTTGATCGCCAGCCGGCGGTTCAGCAACTCCTGCCAATCCGGCCGGAGAAAATAGCCCTGACCGGCTTGCAAATTGAGTTGGACCGTGTCGGTGAATATCTCCTGCCCCTTGGGACCCAGAAGATCCACCCGCACCGCCAGACGGCGGGCTCCTGGCTTTAATTCCACTGCATAAGTCGACAGGTAATCCAGACACTGGCCCTGGTAAACCTTCTGGCCGTCCACCCTGGAGATGTCCAGCCGGTATACCTCGGTGGAGTAGGAGGGCTGGTCCGGGGCCCAGGGAGCCCCCTGGAGATGGAGATCGGCAGCGGGCAGGACTGCCTGGACCAGATTCGGATCAGTAATCACCAGAGCCACTTGCGCCGGAGGCTCCTTTTGCGGGGTCTCCCGGTAAATGTAAAGATGCTTGTAGCAACAACCGGCCAATAACCCCAGGCCGGCTATCAGGCTCAACCAGGCCCGCAGGCTGCGCTTGGAATACCATTTGGCTATCGGCATAGTCTTTCTCCTCACTGGCAAGATTAACTCACCTGGCTAAACGTTCCTGACCAATTTGGGCCGCCCCGAAGAGGAAAATCTCCTGTAAGGGTGAGGCCCTCACCGCCCCTATCGAGGACTTTCCCGGTAAAGCCCAAGGGGTTAAAGGATTTGGCCGGGATGGCAAACTAAAGGGCGGGTGGCAAACCCGCCCTTATGGCGGCCAGGAGGTTCAGGCTCAGTTTATTACTAGCCCTAATTTGGCGCGCAAGTCAACCTCTAATTCCCCGGATAATAAATTTCTATTAGTGAAATTGTGCAAAAACAAATAATACAAGTTGACAACTTTCCCGAGATTTTTTAACTTAGATATATGTTATAGGAGAAATGGCTTGATTAATGGTTAACTGGTTGGATTTCCTTTTTTTCCCGCTATCATTCTCCTTGGCAAACCCCCACCAATTTAGTTGAGGTAAACCATGGGCATTTCCCGCCGAACATTCCTTAAAGGTTTGGGGAGCGGACTCGCTGCTCTGGGCCTCTCGGATGTCATTCTATGGCGTTCCGGGTGGGCCGGCGCGGTGAAACCCGCCAAGATCATCGAGGCCAAAGCCACCACTTCCATCTGTCCCTATTGTGGGGTGGGCTGCGGCCTGGTGGCCTACACCAAGAACGGCAAGCTGGTGGACGTAGAAGGGGACCCGGACCATCCCATCAATCAGGGCACTTTGTGCAGTAAGGGCCAGGCGGTCTTGGAGGTGGTAACCAGCCCCCGGCGTCTGATGAAAGTGCGCTACCGGGCCCCGAGCAGCGACCATTGGGAGGAGAAGGAGCTGGATTGGGCCATAAAGACCCTGGCCCAAAGGGTCAAGGCCACCCGGGACGCCAGCTTTATGGCGAAGTCCAACGGTGTCACGGTGAACCGCACTGAGGCCCTGGCCTCCATCGGCGGGGCCGCCCTGAACAATGAGGAGTGCTATCTCATCGCCAAGCTGACTCGAGCCCTGGGCATCGTCTATTTGGAGCACCAGGCCCGCCTCTGACACTCCTCCACGGTGGCCTCGTTGGGGCCCACCTTTGGCCGGGGTGCCATGACCAATCACTGGAACGATCTGGCCAACAGTGATTGCCTGATGATCATCGGCTGCAACCCCGCCGAAAACCATCCCGTCAGCTTCAAATGGATTACCAAGGCCCAGGAAAAAGGCGCCAAACTTATTGTGGTGGACCCCCGCTTCACCCGGTCCGCCGCCAAGGCCGATCTGTATGTGCGCCTGCGGCCCGGCACCGACACGGCCTTGATGGGCGGCCTGATAAATTACCTCCTGGACAACAACTTGTTTCATAAAGAATCCGTGGTCAATTATACCAACGCCGCCTTCGTGATTAATAAAGACTTCGCCTTCCAGGACGGCTTGTTCTCCGGATACCAGAAGGATAAACGGGCCTACGATCCCGTCACTTGGGATTATGAGGTGGACAAAGAAGGAAAACCCGTCATCGATCCAACTCTGAGTCATCCCCACTGCGTCTTCCAGCTAATGAAGGCGCAATATGCCCGCTATACCCCGGAGATGGTGGCGGTCACCACTGGGGTGCCGAAAGAGGTGTTCCTGAAAATGGCGGCGGCCTATGCCGCCACCAGCGCACCCGGCAAGGCCGGCACCCTCCTCTACGCCATGGGCGGCACGCAGCACTCCACCGGGGTGCAGATCATCCGGAGCTACTCCATAGTGCAAATGCTGTTGGGTAATATGGGGGTGGCCGGCGGCGGCATTAACGCCCTGCGGGGGGAAAACAACGTCCAGGGCTCCACGGACATGGCCTTGCTGTTTCATCTGCTGCCGGGCTACCTGGGCGCCCCCTTGCTGGCGGCCCATCCCACCCTGAAGGATTACCTGGATAAATCGACTCCCAAGGCCAGTTTCCTGACCAACCTGCCCAAGTTTTTCATCAGCCTCCTCAAGGCCTATTGGGGCGACGCCGCCAGGAAAGAGAACGACTTTGCCTACGACTATCTGCCCAAGGCCGGCGGGGGTTTCCAGGGGGCAGGTTATTCCTGGATTCCCCTGTTTGAGGCCATGGGGGCCGGCACCCTCAAGGGGCTGCTGGTCTGGGGGATGAACCCCGCGGTGGGCTCGGCCAACCTCAACCAGACCTACCAGGCCCTGGACAAACTGGAGTGGCTGGCCGCCTTTGACCTCTGGGAAACAGAAACCGCGGTCTTCTGGAAGCGGCCCGGGGCCAATCCCAAGGAGATCAAGACCGAGATCTTCCTGTTCCCGGCGGCCGACTCCTTGGAGAAAGAAGGGAGCGTCTCCAATAGCGGCCGCTGGATTCAGTGGCGCTACCAGGCGGTGAAGCCCCACGGCGACGCCCAGAGCGACCTGTGGTACGCCAACCGGCTGGGGCTGGAGTTGCAGAAGCTCTATAAGGAAGACCCCCAAGCGGTCTTTCCGGACCCCATCGTTAACCTGAATTGGAACTACGGGGCCGCCCCGGACGTCCACCTGGTGGCCAAGGAGATCAATGGTTATACCGCCGGGGACAAAAAGCAGGTAGCTAATTTCCTGGGCCTGAAGGAGGACGGCTCCACCGCCTGCGGCTGTTGGATCTACTCCGGCTTTTACCCCGGCCCGGACAAAAAGGACAATAAGGCCGCGGCCCGGGACAAAAAAGACCCCAGCGGCCTGGGACTCTACCCCGGCTGGTCCTTCGCCTGGCCGGTGAACCGGCGCATCATCTACAACCGCTGTTCCGCTGATCCCCAGGGCCAGCCTTACAACAAGGAGCGGGCCCTGGTGCGGTGGGATGAGGCGGCCAAAATCTGGAAGAACTTCGACGTCCCCGACTTCAAATGGATTGATCCGGCCACCAAGGTGCCCGTACCCCCGGAGGAATCGGCCAAGGCCCCCTACCTCATGCTGCCGGAAGGTAAGGCTCGGCTTTTCGTACCCAAAGGACTCTGTAAAGACGGACCCTTCCCGGAGCATTACGAGGCCCTGGAATGTCCCTTCCGCAATCCCCTGTCCCCGCAGCAGGCCAATCCCGTGGTGAAAATCTGGAAATCGGAGCTGGATCAGCTCGCCGAAATCTGCGACCCCCGGTTCCCCATCATCGCCACCACCTTCCGGGTAACCGAGCACTGGCAGGCGGGGGCCATGACCCGGAATCTCACCTGGCAGTCGGAGATGATGCCGGAGATGTTTGTGGAGATCAGCCCCAGCCTGGCCGAGGCCAAAGGCATCAAGGCCGGTGATTGGGTCAAGGTGACGAGCGTCCGGGGCGAGGTGCTGGCCCGGGCCAATGTGACCCACCGGGTGGCGCCGTTTTGTTGCGGCACCGGCGGCCTCCGGAACACCGTGGAGATGGTGGCCCTGCCCTGGCACTTTGGCTTTGCCGGCTATATCACCGGCGGGCCCAACGGCAGGAATTACGCCGCCAATCAACTGGCCCCTCAGGTGGGGGACGCCAACACCATGATCCCGGAATACAAGGTATTCCTGGTGAATGTGGAAAAAGTTTAGGATGCGGGCCTAAGGGAGAATGTTTATGAGCAAAGCCATCTTGATCGATACCACCAAGTGTATCGGCTGCCGGGCCTGCCAGGTGGCGTGTAAGAGCTGGAACGACCTGAAGGGCCAGAAGGCCACCTTCAGCGAGACCTGGTCCAACCCGAGATATCTGAGCAGCAACCAATACACTCGCATCATCTTCCGGGAGATTGCCCGTCCGGATGGCCAAGTGGAATGGCACTTCATCTCCCGCCGTTGCATGCATTGCCATGACCCGGCCTGCGCCAGCGCCTGTCCGGTGGCGGCCCTGGTCAAGCTGCCGGAGGGGCCGGTGGTCTATGATGACGACAAATGCATCGGTTGCCGCTACTGCATGATGGCCTGTCCCTTCCAGATTCCCAAGTTCCAGTGGGAGTCGGCGGTGCCCCTGGTGCGCAAATGCACCTTCTGCGCCGACCGGCAGGCCATGGGCCTGGCGCCGGCCTGCACCACCACCTGCCCCACCGAAACCCTGTTGTTTGGAGAGCGGGCCGAACTTCTGAAGGAGGCGCACCGGCGCATCGGCACCGAACCCGAAAGATATTATCCCCAGGTTTATGGGGAGAAGATCGCCGGTGGCACCTCCAAATTGTATCTCACCGCGGTCTCTTTTGAGGAACTGGGCCTGACCCAGGTGGGCTTCCGCACAGATTTGGGAGATAAACCCCAGGGCCTTTACGGCCGGGAGTGGATGTCCAAGGTCCCCTATGTGGCCCTGGCGGTGGGCGGCCTGGCGGTGGGCCTCCATTACCTCAACCAGCGCCGGGCCGAAGTCCAGACCGAAGCGCGGAAGGAGGACTGAGCCATGGCGAGGAAGCTCGAAAAATGGTATCCCGGCGAAGGCAAATTGACCTTCGGCTGGGCCGTCATCTATATCCTCCTGGTATTGGGTTTCATCTCGGCCGGCCTTCGCCTGATTTTTGGTCTGGGCGCCACCACCAACCTGAACGACGCCTACCCTTGGGGCCTCTGGATCAGTTTCGACGTGCTGGCCGGGGTGGCCCTGGCCGGGGGAGGCTTCACCATGGCCGCAGCCATCTATATCTTCAACCTGAAGAAATTCGAGCCCCTGCTGCGGCCCGCCAAGCTCTCGGCCTTCCTGGGGTACCTGATGTTCGTCGTCGGGCTCTTCTTCGACCTGGGCCAACCCTGGCGCATCTGGCACCCCATGGTCATGTGGAACCCGCAATCGGTGCTTTTTGAGGTGTCCTGGTGCGTCCTGCTTTACACCGCGGTGCTGGCCATCGACCTGTTCATCATTGGCCTGGAGCGCTACGGCAAGGAGAGCTGGGTCAAGTTCTTCCGGAAAATCTACCTGGTCCTGGTGGTGGCGGGCATCATGCTTTCCACCCTGCACCAGTCTTCCCTGGGGGCCCTGTTCCTGCTGCTGCCCCAGAAGATGAGCGACCTGTGGGCCACCCGGGCCCTGGGGCCCCTCTTCTTCGTCAGCGCCATCATCGGCGGGATGAGCGTCGTCACCCTGGAAAGCCTGATCAGCGCCCGACTCTATAAGCGTAAGCCGGAAATGGACATTTTGCCGGATTTCAGCAAGGGCCTGGGGATTGCCTTGCTGGTCTATTTTGCCATGAAGGTGACGGACCTCTATGCCCGGGGCGCCTCGGTTTGGGTCTGGGATAAAGCCCACTTCTTCTTCTTTCTGGAACTCTTCGGCACGGTGGCCTTGCCGGCTCTGCTCCTGACTTTCCGGGAGGTGCGTAATTCCGAAACAGGCCTTTTCTGGGCGGCGGGCCTGGCGGCCTTCGGAGTGGTGCTGAACCGTTTCAACGTCAGCCTCACCAGCTATGGGGGCTACCGGCAGTTCAGCTACTTCCCGTCCTTTATCGAGATCATTATCACCGCCTCTCTGGTGGCCCTGGGCCTCGTCATCTTCGACCTGGGCCGGAAGCTCCTGCCTATATACAAGTCCGAGCTCAGCGGGGAGGCGCATTAAACCGGTTTTTCGGTTAAAAACCCTAACCAGAGCAGGGCGACCCGCCGGGTCGCCCTCTTTGCCTGAAAAAGCGATGGCTTCTTGCCGCTGCTGTAAGGGTGGGTTTTAACCCCGCCCTCAGGTTTACGCCCCCAGCGCCTGCTTGGCCTTGGGAACCGTGTCCTCCGGGCTCACCTTGTACCAGACGCCGATGATTTTGCCCGCGGCATCGATGAGGAACGCGGAGCGGGTAATGCCCTCTACCGTCTTGCCGTAGCTCTTTTTCTCGCCCCAAACGCCATAGGCCGCGGCCACCCGGTGGTCGGGGTCGGCCAACAGGGGGAAATGCAAGCTGTATTTGTCGTCGAATTTCTTTTGCCGCGGCGGAAGGTCGGGGCTGACACCCACCACCGCCAACCCCAGGTCAGCCAGTTCTTGCCGGGCATCCCGGATGCTGCAGGCCTGCCGGGTGCACCCCGGCGTGTCGGCCTTAGGATAAAAATAGAGCAGGAGCTTCTGGCTCTGAAAATCCGCCAGTTTCACCATTTTGCCATGCTGATCCGCCAGTTCGAAGTCCGGAGCCGGATCGCCCGGCGCGAGCTTGGACATAAGTTACCTCTCTATAGTAAGTAGAAAAAAATTGAGTTACTCATGGTCAATTATTTATCCCCGGAAGCTGGGCAATCAATAATTTCAGCTACTTAGCCGCCCTGCCCCCGCCGGGGATCAACCGGGGGTTATGGGGGCCAAATTGTAAAACTATTTTATCACAAAAAACCCCGGCAAGATCACTCGCCAGGGAGCCTGGAAAAAAGAAAAGACCCCCTGGTATGGGGTGCCCCAAAAATTCTTTATGCGAAATTTTGCTGGACGGTAATGCCAAACTATTGTCTTGACATCAGCTTAATTCTGTGCTTTGGTGGGACTGACAAAAGCCACTTATGAGGCGGGGACGGCAAAGCCACGGGTTTTAAGGAAGAGGCCGGGTTGACTGGTAGAAGGCGGCTCGGTTTTTTGGTTTTAAGATAGGCGTACGCCAGATTAACATGACGAGGAGCAGGGACTATGAAAAAGAGCAGTCAATGGGTAATGGGGCTTTTATTTTTGGTAGTCGCCTTTGTAACGACACAATCGGCTTTTGGAGATATTCACGGCTTCTTGTGGGAAAATGGTACAATGACAGATCTCGGAACCCTTGGTAGCACTCAAGTCTATGCAGTCGCAATAAACAATAACGGGCAAATTGTAGGGCAAAGTGGTGCCTATGGTTTTATTTGGCAAAACGGCCAAATGACAAATTTTGGTTTGCTTAATCCTTATGATATAAATGATCGCGGGCAAGTCGTTGGTACATATACGACTAGTTCAAACATTACTCGTGCATTCTTATGGCAGAATGGAGTTATGACAGATATTGGTACATTTGGAGGATATAGTGTTGCCAGAGCTATTAATGATAACGGTCAAATAATTGGAGCCAGCTTAGATACAACTGGGCAAGTGCATACTTTTCTTGTGAATAATGGGACAATGATAGACCTCGGAACACAATTTGGAGCATTTTCCATCAATAATAGCGGAACAATAGCTGGGTATATTGATGTTGGAGGAACTGCTAATGCCGCCCTATGGGCAAATGGCTCAATTACCGATTTAGGGGTCTTACCAGGATGTAACATAAGCGTGGCCTATAGTATCAATAATGCCGGCCAGGTCGTTGGAAAAAGTTGGTCATCTACTAATATAGATAGTCAATTTTCTTTCATTTGGGAAAATGGAAAAATGACACCCATAGGCTCATTAGGCGGCATTTATACAGAAGCAAATTCAATAAATGATAATGGTTGGATTGTAGGAACAAGCGCTACAGTTTCTGGCGCTTTACATGCATTTTTATATCAAGGCGGAACGATGGAAGACTTAGGAACTTTAAACGGAATTGTTACCGATACAAGCCAGGCTTATGATATTAATAATTTAGGGCAGATTGTAGGCATATCTGACGCAAATCCTTTTCAACTCCCCGCCGTCCCCCTCCCCCCTACCGTCCTCCTGGTCGGCTCCGGCCTCCTGGGATTGGCGGGATGGAGGAGGATAAGGAAGAGTTAACCAACCATCGTTTTCAGCAAACCCTAAGGCAGGGTCAGCCATGGCCCTGCCTTTCTGTTTTTAGGTCGTAGAGAGTTGCTATCCATCTCCAGCTAATATTTTACAAAAAAGCGCCGGCGACCTTCCGGCTACCGGCGCCCAAATGCACCCTATCCGCACCCAGATCAGTTTTTGGAGGGTTGCGATTTTGCTAAGTATCTGTTATTATTGGCGCACCGGGAGGGATTTAACCCAATTACTCATGGTCAAATATTTATATAGTTATTATCCTCATCAAAAGAAAGCTGCCGCGCCGGGATTTTCCTCCCGACAAGAAAGAGAGGAACAATGAAAGCAAAAGTGGGTTTTATGGGTCTGGGTATCATGGGCGCGCCCATGGCCGCCAATATCCTCAAGGCCGGATATCCCCTCGCCGTCTATAACCGCACCGCCGCCAAGGCCGAGCCCCTGGCCAAGCTGGGGGCTAACGTAGCCCCCACCCCCAAGGCTTTGGCCCAGGAGTCGGACCTCATCATCGCCATGGTTACCGGTCCCGAGGCCCTGTATGACCTGCTCTTTGGCCCGGAGGGCGCCGCCGCGGCCTTTGGGCCGGAGCAGGTGTTCATCAATATGAGTTCGGTGTCGCCCAGCTTCACCCTGGAGTTGGCGAAACAGCTTGCCCCCACCGCCATCCGCTTCGTGGACGCCCCGGTCTCGGGCACCAAAAAGCCCGCCGTGGACGCCCAACTGGTTATCCTGGCGGGCGGCAACCGCCAGCGGGTCCAGGAGCTGGAGCCCCTGTTTCTCACCATGGGCAAAAAGGTGACTTACTGCGGCCGGATCGGGCAAGGGTCCATGATGAAGATGTTCATCAACCTGCTTCTGGGCCTCATGATGGAGGGCTTCGCCGAAGCCCTCAACTTCGGGCGGTTGGGCGGCCTGGACCTGGAGGCCATGCTGGAGGTGGTCGCCTCCGGAGCCATGAACGCCCCCATGTTTCAGGTGAAGGCCCCGAACATCCGGGACAAGAACTACCCGCCGGCCTTCCCCCTGAAACACCTGTGCAAGGACGCCAAGTTCGTCCTGGACACCGCCTACGAATTAGGGGCGCCGGTGCCCGCCGGCCAGATGCTGCTGCACCTTTACCGTCTGGGCGTAGCCCGGGGCTGGGGCGATGAGGACATCTCGGCAATTATGCGGGTGATGGAGTACCTGAGCGGGAAGTGAGGAATTTTGGAAAGCGGTTTACGCAGGACTTTTCAGCTTTTGGTAAGAAACCAGCTTCAGCCTGGTCAAGTCGTGATCTCCACTTGCCAGGTGCCCACAAAGGCTGGTAGCGGCTCTTCCACCTTACCGGCTTTCAGGTAGGCGACGATGGCCTCCCGCATATAGGCTTCCAGGGTCGGCAAATCGGGAGCCTGAGTATAGCACCCGGGCAGTTCCACCACTTCACCCACTAACCAGCCGCTTTCAGGGTCCCGTTCAACCACGATGGTAAAGGATTTTTTCATATCTTTCGGTCCCCTCGCTGAGGATTTCGTTAATTTAACTATTATTAGACAAGGATGCGACAAAATATACTTGCGCAACTACTCTTCCTACTAATCTCACATTACCCATACTTTCCGGTAATATAATCCTCCGTCCGCTGGTCCCGCGGCCGGGTGAAGATCTGGTCCGTGGAGCCGAATTCGATGAGTTCCCCCAGGAGCATGAAGCCCGAGTCGTCCGAAGCCCGGGCCGCCTGCTGCATATTGTGGGTAACGATGATGATGGTGTAATTCTTTTTGAGCTCCTGCATCAGCTCTTCGTGGCGCAGGGTGGCCAGGGGGTCCAGGGCCGAGCAGGGCTCGTCCATCAAGAGAATCTCCGGTTCCACCGCCAACAGCCGCGCAATGCAGAGGCGCTGCTGCTGCTCCTCGGTAAGGCTCAGGGCCGAGGCCTTGAGCTTGTCCTTTACTTCCCCCCACATCTGCACGGCCTCCAGAGAGCGCTCCAGGATGGCGTCCAGGGCGGATTTTTTGTGCCGGCCATGCAGCCGGGGCCCGTAGAGCACGTTGTCGTAAATGGACAGCGGGAAGGGGTTGGGCCGCTGGAAAACCATGCCTACCTTCTTGCGCAGTTGGGTGAGGTCAACCTCCGGGGCGAAGATATCCTGCCCGTCAATGATCACCCTGCCTTGGATACGCACCCCTTCGATGAGGTCATTCATGCGGTTCAGGGTGCGCAGTAAGGTGGTTTTGCCGCACCCGGAAGGGCCGATTAAGGCGGTGATGGTGCGGCACTGAAAAGCGCCATTGACGTTCTTTAGGGCCTGAAAATCGCCGTAATAGAGGTTGAGATGCCGGAGGGTGATGAGCCCTTCGAGGGGACAGAACAGGGGGCTATCCGAAGCGGCCGGAGATATAGTCATCAGTGCGATTATCTTTAGGGACGGTAAAGACCCGCTGGGTGTCACCCACCTCCACCAGGCTCCCCATCAGGAGAAAGCCCACGCGGTCGGTGGCTCGGGCGATCTGCTTGGTGTTGTTGCTCACCAGAATGATAGTATAATGCTTTTTCAATTGAGACAAGGTTTCTTCGATTTTCGCGGTGGAAATGGGGTCCAGGCCACTGGTGGGTTCGTCCAGCAGAATGACTTCGGGCTCCATGGCCAGGGTGCGGGCCAGGCATAAACGCTGCTGCTGGCCGCCGGAGAGCTTCAGGGCCGAATCCTGCAGACGGTCCTTGACTTCTTCCCATAACTGGGCCGCCTTGAGGCTGGCCTCCGCCAGGGCGGCGAGCTCCCCCCGGTTCTTTTTGCCAGCCAGACGGGGGGCCAGGGTGAGGTTTTCCAGGACGGAGCGGGGCAGGGGCATCGGCTTGCTCAGCACCAGCCCCACCCGGCGGCGCAGACGCACCAGGTCGTAATCCGGGGCCAGGATATCTTCCCCATCCAGCCAGGCGCTGCCCTCCACCCGAGCGCCGGGAATAAGATCGCACATGCGGTTCAGGACCCTAAGAAAGGTGCTCTTGCCGCTTTTAGACGGCCCCATGAGGCCAAAGATCTCCTGGGAGCGGATAGTGAGCGACAGGTCGGTTATTGCCGGAAAATCGCCGTAGTAGAGGGAGAGGTGTTCAACCCGGATTTTGGTTTTAGCTTCCTGGTTCATGAGGTTTGATTTTTGCCGGTGGGGCGGGCCTCCGTGCCCGCCATCATTTTAACCCAGATCCACTCATACTCCTGGATATCAGGCCAGGTTTTTAACGGGTTATTAAGAATATATTGGGCTTTTTCAAGGAATTCCGCCTCATCTCTGACAATGCGATCAAAATATTCATCCTGCCAGATGCTATTGCGTCTCAGAAATTTCCGCTGGAGAACATAGGCCGTGAAAGATTTCCAGGAAAAGACGATATCTTGCAGGCGATGATTAATTTTTGGGGAGACAAGGACGTGCACATGGTTATGCATCACTACATAAGCTAAAAGCTCATACCTTTCACCATCGAAGTGTTTGAGGGCAGAGGATAGCAATTCCTTTTCTTCAGATTTAAGATCTGGTTGCATAGGATGAAGGCGCCAGGTGACAAAATATACGGCACCAGACATTCGCCAGTGCGGAAGCCTTCTTCGGTAAGTTAAAATTTCATCTTGCATATTGAGGCATTGCCCTCGGCAGGCACGGAGGCCTGCCCCACCAATAAAAAGTCAAGCTAATGTCAGGAGCCAATGGCAAGTATTTTGCAAAATGATTAATTTGCTTTGAAGGAATTACAATACCATATTCAAAATTTTATTATCTGACTACAAATTAATCTAATTGTGATGATTTATGATGATTTATTAAAAGTTAAAACACATCATTTTACGAATATCTCTTCATCAGCCGTTGCATCATGGTATAGGCCGCCAGGTTGATGGCTAAAATCGAAATCACCAGGACGGCGGCGGTGCCGTAGGCATTGGGCATGGAGAGGCCCTCCCGGGCCAGGATGTAAAAGTGCACCGCCATGGTGCGGCCGGAGTCGAAGAGCGACACCGGGGTGCGCAGGGCGGCGCCGGCGGTAAACAGCAGTACCGCGGTCTCCCCCAGGGAGCGGCCAACGCTGAGCATGATGCCGGTGGTAATGCCCGGCAGCGCCGTAGGCAGGACGATGTGGGTGACGGCCTGCCACTGGCTCATCCCAAGGGAGAAGCAGACCTGACGATACTCCTGGGGCACCGCTTTGATGGCCTCCTCCGAAGTGCGAATAATGATGGGCAGCACCATGATCCCCAGGGTCAGGGCGCCGGAGAGCACCGACCAACCGAAGCCCAGCTTCATGACAAACAGGACAAAGCCGAACAGGCCCAAAATAATGGAAGGCACCCCGGCCAGGCATTCGGCTCCGAAGCGGATGAGCCGCGTAGTCCAGCCTTCCCGGATGTATTCCGTCAGGTAGATGGCGGTCCCCACCCCAAAAGGGGCGGCCAGCACGATGGCCAGGAGGGTGATGTAGGCGGTAGCCACAATGGTGGAAAGGATGCCGCCGTGCCGGCCCATGTCCTGGGGTTCATGGACCAGGAACTCGAAAGTCACCTGGGGCAGGCCCTTGATGGAGATGTCCAAGATGATGAAGACCAGGATGAGCAAGGTAAAGGCGGTCAAGGCCCACAGCAGGGTCTTCATCAAGGTTTGGACAGTGCGGGGCGGCAGACGCATGGGCGGTTTACCTCCGGCGGGTGACCAGGGTGGCGGAAAGGTTGAGGATCATGATGATTACAAATAAAACAATGCCGGTGGCGAACAGGGCCTCACGGTGGCGGCCGGCGGCGTAGCCCAGCTCCAGGGCGATGTTACTGGTAAGGGTGCGCACCGGGTCCAGGATGGAGGTGGGCAACTTCAGGGCATTGCCTGCCACCATGATCACCGCCATGGTTTCGCCCACCGCCCGGCCCATGCCCAGGATGACGGCGGTGATGATGCCAGAAGAGGCCGCGGGCAGCACCACCCGGCGCACCGTTTGCCATTGGGTGGCCCCCAAGGCGATGGAACCTTCCCGGTATAGGGCCGGCACCGCGCTAAGGGCGTCAATGGAAATGCTGATGATGGTGGGCAGGATCATGATGCCGAGGATGATGGCCGCGGCCAGGAGCGATAGCCCGGGCCCGCCCAGGTAGTTCCGGATCAGCGGGACCAGCCAGACCACGCCCAGGAAGCCGTACACCACCGAGGGGATGCCGGCCAGGAGCTCCAGGGTGGGCTTCAGGATCAGCTTCAGGCGGGAAGGGGAAAATTCCGCCAGGACGATGGCGCAGCTCAGACCCAGGGGCATCCCGATGACCATGGCTCCCAGGGTCACCAGGAGGGAGGAGACGATCATGGCCAGGATGCCAAAGTGGCCCTTGGTGGGGGCCCAGTGGCTGGAGGCCAGGAAATTCTTCAGGCCGGCAAAGTAGATGAGGGGCCCGCCTTCCAGAAAGATGAAGATGGTGATGAGGGCCAGGGAACTGATGGAAGAAAGGGCCAGGAGAAACAGGGTCCGTTCGATGAATTTGCCCGGTTGCATTACTGGACCCCTACCAAGCCTTCTTTTTCCAAGATTAGCTGGCCCGGGGGGCTCAGGACGAAATCGACGAATTGTTGGCAAGAGCCCCGGGGGGCTTCCCGGCTGAGCAACAGGAAGCGGCGCCGCAGTTTATAGGTACGATTCTTGATATTCTCTGGGGTGGGGGCGACGCCCTCAATGGTCAATGCCTTAACCCGGTAGTCCACCAAGCCGGCGGAGATATAGGCGATGGCGTTGGGGTCTCCCGCCACGATCTCCCGCGCCGCGCCGTTGGAGTCCTGCACCATGGCGGCGGGGCTCACTTCGGCCTTCCCCATCACCAGGTGTTCAAAGGCCTCCCGGGTGCCGGAGCCTTCCTCCCGGTTGATGACGTCGATTTCTCGGGACGGCAGGCCGAAGTCCCGCCAGTTGGTCAATTTACCCATGAAGATCTCTTTCAATTGGGCGACGCTAAGGTCGTTCAGGGGATTGGCAGGATTAACGATGACTGCGATGCCGTCATAGGCGATGGGGACCTCGATGAGCCGCTTTTCCGGGCCGATGAGTTCCCGGGAAGAGGCCCCCAGGTTGGCAGCGCCCTGAGTGACGGCGTGGATGCCGGCGCTGGAGCCGCCGCCCTGCACGTCGACACGCATCTCCGGGTGTTCGTGCATAAAGATTTCCGCCAATTTCTCGGCGAAGGGCTGCACCGAGGTGGAACCGGCGATGCAGACGGCTTGGGCCGTTGGCCCAGAGCCGCCTTTACAGCCCCAGACCCCGGTTAAGAGCGGCAGGCCAAGGAGGCACACTACCAGCAGGTGCGGCAGGGCGGCCGGCCGCGAGTCGGGAGGCTCCCGATATGGCGTCAAGGTATCCCTTACCTCCGTTGGGCTCCAGAGCAATAAGGCTCAAACCAAAGCGCTAAGTCACGGCAGGTTAGACGATGGCCTTATCGTCAAAAAGTTTAAGGGTTTCTGAAACCCAACGGCGGAGAAATTCTGACTTTAACGTGAACATTATTTCACAATAACAGGCAAGCTTCAACCTTTGAACTAATTTCCCGGTCAATTGTCTCATCCTTGCTGGAAATTTCTTTTTCTATGGCTTAGTCTAGAGTTGTTCGGCAAGTCCTTGGAGGGGAGGGGGAGCGGCCCTTTACCAAAACTCCCTGGCCCTTCCCTCAAGAGACTTTCGCGGGGGTCTCAACCTTAAAGAACCTTAAAGCATCATAATCGAGAGCGCCGACCAAGATTTTCCTCGCCAATCACCAGCAATGGCTAACAGGTCCAAAACTTTTCAGGAGCATCGCCAGTTTCTGCATTACGCCCGGGGTCTGGTGCGCCTCCCCGAACCGGGAGAAGGACCGCTGGATTACTTATTGCCTGAGAGGCGCTGGCAGGAATTGCTGCACCGCCAGTCTGATCCCGCCGCCTGGCTCATGGCGCTGTCCCAGGCCACCGGAGTCTATTTTTTCCCCTCCCGGGAATGGCCGCTCCGACTGCTGCGGTATCTTAAGCTCTTACGAATTACCCGGCTCCTGGAGGCTGGCGCCGGCCGGGGCTATCTCAGCGGCGCCCTGGCCCCGCTAGGTGACGCATCCGGCATTGTTTTTCGGGCCGTGGATAAAGGTGAAGGGGAGTTCCAGTCGGGCCTGCCCGTCTATCACCGGGTGGAACGGGGCAATGTCTTTCAGGCCATCCAGGAGTTTCGTCCGGAAGTGGTTCTCTATGCCTGGCCGCCGCCGGGACAATCATTTGCCGGGATTTGCCCGGCGGATTTTTTGCGTTATCTTATGGTGGTGGGCGAGGCCGGGGGCGGGGCCACCGGGGCTCCCCAAGATTGGAAGACCCTGAGGCACCGGGAATCGCCTGCCTTGAGCCGCTACGGCCGGGGCCGCACCGGGACGGAAAAACACCGGGTGACGGTCTTTTATGGCTGCTCCCGCAGACCGAGTCCGGGACATTCCGGGTGGAGATGCAATTGCAGTGAGCCGTGAGAAGTGAGCAGTAGAGGCGAACCCCTGGCTCCCTGGCATACTTGGAAATGGACCGATAGGGAGGAAAGAATGGCGGATCGCCAACCTTTCATCGTGGAAGAAGAATGTATTGCCTGTGGCACCTGCGAAGAGCTATGCCCGGAGGTTTTCCGGGTCAACGAGAGCCTGGGGTTCGCCCAGATAATCAATCCCGGCGGCGCGCCGGACGACAAAATCCAGGAGGCCATCGACTCCTGTCCAGTGTCGTGCATCCATTGGGCTGACGAAATGTAGCCGCCGGGAAGCAATCGCCATTGAAGGAGGAAAAAATGACTGCCACAGACGTTTTGAAGCATGAGCATAAAATCGGGTCAATTGTCCCATCCGTGCTGGAAATTTCTTTCTCTATGACGTAGTCTAGAGGTATTCGGCAACGAACCGCTCGCCGCGGGGGGGGCGGGCGGTGAAGCGGCACATAAACGGCACCAAACGGCACAATTTGGGGGTTAAAGCGGGACTTCGGCGGCGGATTATGGAAGTAAAGTGAACAATATTAGCAAGTTATGCGCAACCTTTTGCGGAAATTTTTTTTTGGCGGCACAATTTCGCCCCCAAAAGGCCCTAAAAAAGTGAGCAAAATTGAACAAAAAAGGCCGGTTAATCAGAAAAACCGTGGAATATTAGTAACTTGGAGATTACAGTGATTTTATTTGCCCTAAGTTCAGACAAGTACTGGATTTTTCTGGATTATTCGTCGCGGGGCCGGTCCGGCGACCATTTTCATTCCAAGGAATTAACCTTTAAATTATCTTTAGCGATTATGAAACGGTGGCGAAATTCCTTTAAGGTGGAGGGGGGCGGCCCTTTACCAAAACACCCCGGCCTTTCCCTCAAGAGACTTTCGCAGGGGTATCAAACTTGAAATCGTTAACTTCTCCCATGCCTTCCTGGCTGACCGCCTGGATGCGGGCCCAAGGCGTGGAGCTTTGGGGCGCGGCCGACCTCCGTGATTTCCTTACCCCGAAGAGCACCAAGGGACGAAGATTTCCCGCCGCCCTGTCTTGGGCAGTTCCCATAAACCCACAAATCATGGCCAGTATCCGGTCAGGTCCCAATCAGACTTATGCGGAGGAGTACGACAAGGTAAATGATCGCATAAATAAACTTTCCAGGATGCTGGCGGACGAGCTCAGGGGACGAGGCTATGGGGCCTGGGCTTTAGCCGCGTCAGAGCGCACCGATAAGGTTGACATCAAAGGCGACTTTCCCCACAAGACCGCGGCTACTCGAGCGGGATTGGGTTGGATTGGACGTCACTGCCAACTGGTCACCCGCAAATATGGCTCATGGATTCGTTTGGCAACCGTCTTTACGGAGATGGAACTTCCCGGAGGACCGCCGGTGAGGCGCCATTTTTGTGGCAGCTGCCGGCGGTGTGTTGAGGCCTGCCCGGCGAAAGCACTGACCGGCAATGCCTGGTATCCGGGAATGGCGCGGGAAGCGATTCTTGATGTAAGAGTTTGTGATCGTTGGAAAATAGAAAACTACTTTCAATATCATCAGGGGCATATTTGTGGAATCTGTTCAGCAGTGTGCCCCTTTGGCTTAAAAGTTTTAAAAAGAGAGGAGATTGGCCGGCTACCAGAAAACCTGAAATAGCCGCCCTTGAAGTTTCCTCAAGGGCTGCTAAACGCCGTAGGGCCTGGAAACCTTAACCTCTATTGGTGTTATTTCCTAGCGATTGTGGTAAAAATATAAAATATCAAGCATTAATGAACCGGTTGGGAGCGGAGTCAGAGAAGCATGACAGAAGCGCGACAATTATTCGGCACTGATGGGGTTCGGGGGGTAGCCAACATCCATCCCATGACCGCCGAGGTGGCCTTGCAATTGGGACGGGCCCTGGCCTACGTCATCAAAAACAGCCCTGGAAGGCCTCGCATCGTGGTGGGCAAAGATACCCGCCTTTCGGGCTATCTCCTGGAGTATGCCATTACCGCGGGCATCTGTTCCATGGGGGTGGACGTCCTGCTTTTGGGACCGCTGCCCACCCCGGGAATCGCCTTCATCACCCACTCCATGCGGGCCGACGCCGGCGTGGTCATTTCCGCCTCCCATAATCCCTACCAGGACAATGGCATCAAATTCTTTTCGAGGGACGGGTTCAAGCTGCCCGACCAAATCGAAGCCCACATCGAAAAATTGATGACCGACCCGGAAGTGGATGGGGCCCGGCCCACGGCCACGGAAATCGGCCAGGCCTTCCGCATCGATGATGCCCGTGGCCGTTATATCTCCTATCTCAAGGAAACCTTTCCCAAGGAATTGGAACTGGACGGCCTCAGGATCGTGCTGGACTGCGCCCATGGGGCCACCTACAAGGTGGCGCCGGAAGTCTTCAGCGAGCTGGGGGCGGAGATCATCCCCATCGGGGTGCGGCCCAATGGCAAGAATATCAACCGCAAGTGCGGGACCACCTATCCCCAGGCCATGGCCATCTTGGTGAAGCGACACCGGGCTGATTTGGGGATCGCCTTTGACGGCGACGGGGACCGCTGCATCATGGTGGACCACAACGGCCAGCTGGTGAACGGCGACCACATCCTGGGCATTTGCGCCCTGGATATGGCGCGCCGGAAGACATTGCCCAAGAGGACGGTGGTGGGCACGGTGATGTCGAATTTGGGCCTGGAACTGGCCCTCAAGCAGCAGGGCTTGCGGTTGCTGCGGGCCCCGGTGGGGGATCGCTACGTCCTAGAGGAAATGAAGAAAGGGGGCTATGTCCTGGGCGGGGAACAGTCCGGCCACCTGGTCTTCCTGGACTACTCTACCACCGGAGACGGCATCCTCACGGCGCTGAGGCTGCTGGCGGTGATGCTCAGGGAGAACAAACCTCTGGCCGAATTGACCGATTTCATGGAAATTTATCCCCAGATACTGATCAATCTGGAGGTCAAGGAAAAAAAGGACTTGCACAGTCTGCCCAAGGCCCGGTACGCGCTGCGTGAGGCGGAACGGCGGTTGGGTTCCCAGGGCCGTTTGCTGGTGCGTTATTCTGGCACCGAGGCGAAACTCCGCATCATGGCAGAAGGCGAGGATCAACTAAAGATCGAACAGGTGGCCCAGGACCTGGCCCAGACTCTGGGCGGTTTGCTGCACTGAGGAGAGCGCCGCTCATGCTGGTGGTGATGGATGTCGGCAATACCAACACGGTTATCGGGGTTTACCAGAACGATCAACTCCTGAGCGATTGGCGCATCCGCACCGAGAAGGAGGCCACCATCGATGAGTTGGGCATCCTGCTGCGCAATCTCTTTCAGGCCCAAGGTCTGACCCTGGAAACCGGTACCGAACTGATCATCTCCTCGGTGGTGCCCCCCATGAACAACACCCTCGAGGGCTTCGCCCTGCGCTACCTTCAGGTGCGGCCCCTATGGGTGGGTCCGGGCATCAAGACCGGCATGCCCATCCATTACGACAACCCGCGGGAGGTGGGGGCGGACCGCATCGTCAACGCCGTGGCCGCCTACGAGCAGGTGCACGGGGCGGTGATAATCGTCGATTTCGGCACCGCCACCACCTTTGACGTCGTCTCCCGCCAGGGAGAATACCTGGGCGGGGTCATCGCCCCGGGGGTGATGATCTCTTGCGAAGCGTTATTCCTCAAAGCCTCCAAACTGCCTCGGGTGGAGATCTTCGCCAAGCCCAAGAGCGCCATAGCCAAGGACACCATCAGCAGCATGAACGCCGGCATCATTTATGGCTACGCCGGGCTGGTGGACGGCATCGTCGGCCGCCTCAAGGAAGCCCTGGGCAGCCAAAGGGCCAGGGTCCTCGCCACCGGGGGCCTGGCCTGCCTCATTGCCTCGGAAACCAAGACCATCGATGCGGTGGATGACTACCTCACCCTCAAAGGTCTAAAGATTATCTATGAGCGCAACCGCCCCCGCCGAGAGGAGCGCAAATAGCTCTCCGCTAGCCGCGTTCGGCAGTCAGCTTTTGGCGTCCTGGCGTGAGAGGTTACCTTGGTCTGGAGATGGACTGTCGTGAGGAAATTATGAACCTGCAAGACCTGGGTCCGGGCCGACGCTATCTGGCCGAGAGCCGTTATCGGCGGGAGGATTTGGGGATAGGTTGGCGCTCCTATCCCCGAGCACCCCTTTACAAAGAATACCCCGAGGCGAGCCAACGCTTGCCGTTAAATCCTGAGGCCGGTCAGCCGGCGGCGGACCTGTGGCAGTGCCTGGCTCGACGCCGCTCCCAGCGGTGTTACCGGGAACGGCCCCTGACCCAGGACGAACTGGCCGCCTTGCTTTGGGCCAGCCAGGGAATTACCTACTCCAGCCGCGGCTATCTGCTCCGGGCAGCGCCCTCCGCCGGGGCCCTTTACCCGGTGGAGACCTATCTGGCGGTGCATCGGGTGGAGGAGGTGCCACCGGGGATCTGGCATTTTCAAGTGCCGGAGTTCGCCCTGGAGCTGCTCCAGGCCTGCGACTGCCGCCAGAATCTGGTGGCAGCCGGGCTGTCCCAAGACTTCCTGGGCCTGGCCGGGGCGGTCTTCATCTGGACCGGGGTGCTCAACCGGACCCAGTGGAAATACCGGGAGCGGGCGATGCGCTACCTGTTTCTGGATGCTGGCCACATCTGCCAGAATTTAATGCTGGCCGCTACCGCCCTGAACCTGGGGGTCTGCCCGGTGGGGGCCTTCTTTGACGAGGAGGTGGAACGCTTGGTCCAGGTGGATGGCGTCGAGGAAGTAGCCCTTTATCTGGCGGCCGTAGGGCCGTTATGAGCTAATCTGGGCACTGCGCCCCTATCTTTTGGCGTCTTTGCTCCTTTGCGTGAGATATTGATTCATTATCTGAAAAACTCTCTATTCCCTGAGGAGAACCCCATGGTGCGATGGCTCAGCGTGATGTTCTTGGCTGTTTCCCTGACCCTCGGTGGCGTGACGCCGGGGATGGCCGCTGAGGTTAGTGATAAAGTGAAAGCCGCCAACGAGAAGGCCGCCCAGAATTACTACAAATATGGCCTGATTCTGGCGGAGGAAGGCCGCCACGCCGAGGCAGCCAAGGCCTTCCGCCAGGCCCTCGGCATCAAGCCCGACTGGGCCGAAGCCCATAGCCTCCTGGGCAGCGCCCTGGCCGAGACCGGCGAACTGAGTGAGGCCGAAAAAGAACTGCGCCAGGCCGTACAATTGAAGCCCGATTATGCCGAAGGCTGGAATTTCCTGGGAGAATTCCTCAAGGACCACGGGAAGCAGAAAGAAGCCGAGGAGGCCTTTGCTAAGGCCAAGCAGTTTTCCCGCCGGCCTTAGTGGTCAGGGGAGCCAGATGCGCCGGAGGCCGCCCTTTAGCTGGGCCCGGAGGCGGTCAATTCAGGAACACCACCAACCGATTCTTCCGGTCGGCAGTGCGGTAGTAGATGAGGCTTTCCACTAAGCGCTGTAAGCCGTTCAGATGGGGGGCGGGATTATGCGGATCGCCTGCCCTCGGATTGCCAGGGCGCGATTCGGGGGGACCAGATGGCCCGGCGTCGTCTTCGAACATCAGCCGCAACCTGGGGCCCTTTTCCGCCAAGGCCACGGTAATGGAGCCGGGTTCCCCGGACTGATAGGCATAATCCACCAGGTGCCGAAAGATCTTGCCGGCCGCCACCTCCAGGGATTGAAGCCGGTCGGCGGGCAAGCTCCGCTCCGTGGCCCATTTCTGCACGAAGTCCAGCAATAGCCGCAAGTTTTCCGGTCGGTTGGTCAGGATCAGCCGGGAATTGTCCATGGAGCCGCGGGTCCTCTAAAGCCGCCTTGAAATTATCGGAATCCGGGAGCGCCCCCAGTCCATCGCTGAAAAAGGCTATCATTCATTAACTGGTTTCGGCCAGAATTTCAAAAAACTTTAGAGGAAAATCTGGCCAATTCAGGCCGGCCTGCCCCAGCCCTGCGGCTTTCAGACCTCAGCTCTTCAACCGTTTGTTGGCAGGCATTTGAATTGTCTCAGGCTGTCGGAAACGGTCCCGCTCGCTGAAGATGCAGCCGCAATATTGCTGCTTATATAGCCCCATCTTCTTGCTCTTGGCCAGGCCTGCGCTCCAGCCCTGGCGGAAGTCCTCGTAATAAAAAGGCACCCCCACTTCCCGGACCACCATTTGGCCCAATTCTTTGATCATCTCGTGATTTTGGAATTTGCTGTACAGCAGGGTGGAGGTAAAGGCGTCGAACTTGCCTCCCTTTGCCACCCGGGCCGTGGCGATCAGGCGGCGATAATAGCAGAACCGGCAGCGCTCCTCTTCCCGAAAGACAAGATCTCGCAGGAATTCTTCCAGGGGATAGCTTCGGTCCCAGATCACCGGCAGGCCGACCTTGGCGGCAAAGGTTTCCACGGTGGCGGCCCGCCGGAGATATTCCTGGTAGGGATGGATATTGGGGTTGAAGAAGAAACTGCGCACCTGATGGCCTGAGGTTCTCAGAACTTCCACGGGATAGACGGCGCAGGGGGCGCAACAGATATGTAGCAGGATCTTCATTAATCAGTGGTCAGACGCGATGCTCCATCACTCTTTTGACGGTCTGCCCCAGTTCGCCGACGGTAGCCACCACGGTTACCCCGGCTTGGGCGAGGGCGGCAATCTTGTCCGCGGCCTTGCCGCTGCCCCCGGAGATGATGGCCCCGGCGTGACCCATGCGTTTGCCGGGAGGGGCGGTCTGGCCGGCAATAAAGGCAACCACCGGCTTGGAGACCTGCCGGGAAATATAGGCCGCCGCCTCCTCTTCGGCGGTGCCCCCGATCTCGCCGATGAGCACGATGCCTTCGGTCTGGGGGTCAGCCTGGAATAATTTTAGCATATCGATGAAATTGGTGCCAATAATGGGATCGCCGCCGATGCCCACGCAGGTGCTCTGGCCGAGGCCCAGCAAGGTCATCTGGTGCACCGCTTCATAGGTCAGAGTGCCGCTGCGGGAGACCAGACCCATGGGTCCGGGCTGGTGGATGTGGCCCGGCATGATGCCCACTTTGGCCTGGCCCGGAGAGATGATGCCCGGGCAGTTGGGGCCGATGAGGCGGCAGCCGCTGTCCTGGAGGACGGCCATCACCTTCACCATGTCCAGGGTGGGGATGCCTTCGGTGATGCACACCGCCACCTTGATTCCGGCGGCAGCGGCCTCCAGGATGGCGTCGGCAGCAAAGGCCGAGGGCACAAAAATCAGGGAGGTGTTGGCCCCGGTGACCGCCACGGCCTGGGCCACGGTATTGAATACCGGGATGGCCTCCACCTGCTGGCCGCCTTTACCCGGGGTCACCCCGGCCACCACCTTGGTGCCGTACTGGGCGCAAGCCAGGGCATGGAAGGAGCCCTCCTTACCGGTAATCCCCTGCACCACCACGCGTGTATCGTTATTTACCAAAACGCTCATATGCAACCCTTTCTACAAGTTAGCCGCTTTTCTCCCCCCCTTGAAGGCGAGGGGTCTGGGTGGCGGATCCGTAGGGGCGGTTCAAAAATCGCCCCTACACCCCCCCTCACCCCCAGCCATCTCCCGCCGTTGGGGGGAGAGGAAGTATTGCGCCGTCCCTTCTTTATCCCCTCTCCTCCAATGGGGAAGGGGGTTAGGTGAGGGGGAAAGGAATCGTTTGCCCCTGCGGTTCATCAATACGTTATCGTATTTATGGATTACTTTACTTACCCCACCAGCGCCGCCACCTTCTGGGCCGCGTCCCGCATGTCGGTGGCCACAGTGAACTTTAGGCCGGAGTTTTGCAAAATCTCCCGGCCCTGCTCCACATTGGTTCCCTCCAGACGGACGATGATGGGCACCTGGACGTCCACGGTTTGCACTGCCTCCACCACACCGTTGGCCAGGACGTCGCAGCGCAGGATGCCCCCGAAGATGTTGATCAGCACGCCCTTGACATTGGGGTCGCCCAAGAGGATGCGGAAGCCGTTGGTGACCATCTCGGCGGAGGCGCCGCCGCCTACGTCCAGAAAGTTGGCGGGCTCGGCCCCGGCCGCCTTGATCAGGTCCATGGTGGCCATGGCCAGACCGGCGCCGTTCACCATGGCCCCGACGTTGCCGCTCAGGCGGATGTAGTTGAGCCGGTGCTTACGGGCCTCAAACTCCAAGGGGTCCATCTCCGTGGGGTCTTCCAGGGCTGCCAGGTTGCGTTGCCGGAACATGGCGTTGTCGTCCAGGTTGAGCTTGGCGTCCAGGGCCAGCATCCGGCCGTCCTTGGTGACCACCAGGGGGTTGATCTCCGCCAGGGAGCAGTCCAGAGCAACGTACAGCCGGTAAAGGTTCTCGATGAAGCTTACCGCCGGGCGCAGCAAGTTGGGGTTGAGCCCCACCCCGAAGGCCAGATTCCGGGCCTGATAGCCCATACAGCCGGTGATGGGGTTGATCGCCTCTTTGATGATCAATTCCGGGGTGCGGGCCGCCACCTCTTCAATCTCCATGCCGCCCGCGGCGCTCATCATGATCACCGGCCGGGCCAGGCCCCGGTCCGTGACGATGCCCAGGTAAAGCTCCTGGGCGATCTCCTGGGCCTGCTCCACCAGCACCTGATTGACCACCTTGCCTTCGGGGCCGGTCTGGGGGGTGATCAGGGTCATGCCCAGAATCTGATCCGCCACCCGCTCCACCTCTTCGGGGGTGGCCGCGGTCTTGATACCGCCGCCCTTGCCGCGGCCACCGGCATGAATCTGGGCCTTGACCACAAAGGGGCCTTCCGCCAGTTCCTCGGCCACCTGGCGAGCTTCCCGGTTGTTGTTGGCCACCGCGCCTTTGGGCACCGGCACCTGGAATTGCCGCAGCAATTCCTTGGCCTGATATTCGTGAATCTTCATCTTTGGCCTTCCTTCCAAAAACCGATATTGTTTCACATTAAACCAGCGGGGGAGGAGAAGCAAAGGAAAATAAAGGGCCGCAAAAAAATCAGAAAATTTGTGACAATACTTATCGACAATTTATTGCCAGCGCAGGACTTTGACGCGGTTTGGATCGGCCCCCCCGCTCATCCGAGGCCGGGTGTCGTCAAATTAGCCATGAGCTTATTGAGTGCGGCGCAGACGAGGGGAGAATTGGGGATTACGCCTTGAGCCCCACTTGCAGGCTCTGAATTTCCCGGCAACGGCCCTGGGGGTCAATCTTCAGCAACACTCCCTGGAGTTGGATATTCTGAGTGGCCACCTTGAAAGGCTGCGGCATCTGGCTCCAAAAGCGCTCAAGGATAATCTCCCGGCGCATGCCGATGACCGAGTCCACCGGGCCGGTCATGCCGGCGTCGGTGAGGTAGCCGGTGCCGCCGGGCAGGACCCGCGCATCGGCGGTCTGGATGTGGGTGTGAGTGCCCACCACGGCACTGACCCGGCCGTCCAGAAACCAGCCCATGGCCTGCTTCTCGCTGGTGGCCTCGGCGTGCATATCCACCACGATGACCTTGACTTCCTGGGGCAAGTCGTTCAGGATGCGGTCCACGGTGCGGAAGGGGCAATCCAGGGGGTTCATGAAGACCCGGCCTTCCAGGTTGATGACCGCCACCGGTTCCCCGGCGGCGGTCTCCACGATGGCGTAGCCCCGCCCCGGGCTCTCCGGGGGATAATTGGCGGGGCGCAATAAGCGGTCAGTGTCTGCCAGGTAGGCCTGAATCTCCTTGTGCTTCCAGATGTGGTTGCCGCTGGTGAGCAGATCGATGCCGTTATTCAGGAGCTGATCCGCCACCGCGGGGGTGATTCCGAGGCCGCCAGAGGCGTTTTCGCCATTGGCGACCACCAGATCGATGAAATATTGGTCCACCAGCCGGGGCAGGATCTCTTCCACCGCCCGCCGGCCAGGGCTGCCGACGATATCTCCGATAAACAGGATATTCATGTCCGGGCCGCCTTAACGGGCGTACTCCACCGACCGGGTCTCCCGGATGACAGTGACCTTGATCTGGCCGGGGTAGCTGAGGTCCTGCTCGATCTTCTTGGCCACCTCCCGGCTCAACAGCGCCGCTTCCTCATCGCTGACCTTGTCGGATTCCACGATGAGCCGAATCTCCCGGCCCGCCTGAATGGCGTAGGATTTGCTGATGCCGCTAAAGGACAGGGCCACTTTCTCCAGGTCTTCCAAGCGCTTGACGTAAGTCTCCAGCATCTCCCGGCGCGCTCCGGGGCGGGCTCCCGACAAGGTGTCGGCGGCCTGGACCAGCACGGCCAGGATGCCTTCCGGTGGGGTGTCTTCGTGGTGGGCGGCGATGACGTGCACCACCTTGGGGGATTCGCCGTAGCGCTTGGCCAGGTCGGCGCCGATGAGGGCATGCACCCCTTCCGCCTCCTGATCCACCGCCTTGCCGATGTCATGTAGCAGCCCGGCCCGCTTGGCGTGCTTGACGTTAAGGCCCAACTCGGCGGCCATGATGCCGGACAGGTAACAGACCTCCACGGAGTGCCGCAGGACGTTCTGGGCATAGCTGGTGCGGAATTTCAACTTGCCCAACAGCTTGACGAGTTCTGGATGGAGGCCATGCACCCCGGCGTCGAAGGCAGCCTCTTCGCCGGCTTCCCGGATGTTGATCTCCAGCTCGGCGGTCACCTTTTCCACAATCTCTTCAATGCGGCCGGGATGGATGCGACCGTCGGAGATAAGGCGCTCCAGGCTGCGCCGGGCCACTTCCCGGCGCATGGGGTTGAAGGCGCTGAGGATCACGGCCTCGGGGGTGTCGTCAATGATGATGTCCACCCCGGTGGCGGCTTCCAGGGCCCGGATGTTGCGGCCTTCCCGGCCGATGATGCGTCCCTTCATCTCTTCGTTGGGCAGGGCCACCACCGACACCGTTTGCTCGGCCACGTAATCCGAGGCGTAGCGCTTAATGGCCAGTCCGATGATCTCCTTAGCCTTGCGATCCGCGTGCTCCCGGGCCTCGGTCTCCAGGCGTTTCACCATTCGGGCGGCGTCAGCCCGAATCTCCCGTTCCATGGTCCGCAGGAGAAAATCCTTGGCCTCGTTGGCGCTCATGCCGGCCAAGTGCTCCAGGCGGACGTTTTGTTCCGCCACCAACTGCTGGTGATGGGCCATCAGGCCCTTGAGCTCTTCTTCCTTCTGGGTCATCTGTTTGTGCTTTTTGAGGAGCTCCGTTTCCCGCTCATCCAGAGAGTCGCCCTTCCTTTCCAGATGTTCCTCTTTTTGTATTAGGCGCCGTTCCAATTGATTGAGTTCGTGGCGCCGTTCCTGGGTTTCCTTTTCGAAGTCCATCTTCAGTTGGAGGAGTTGATCCTTGGCCTGCAGCTTGGTCTCCTTCTTGATGGTTTCCGCTTCTTTGCGGGCTTCGTCCAGGATCTTTTTGCCCAGGGCCTCCAGGGACTCCTGGTGGGCGTCCATGAGGTATTTGCGGTAGAAGAAACCGGCGGCGAAGCCTCCAGCCAGGGCCAGACCTTCAACCAAAACGTGGGACAATATATCCATGGGAATTCCCTTGTAAGTATATCTTTACTACAGGGCAGATACCTGGCGGGAGGTCAGGGAGCTGGCCTGCAGGTGTGGCGATGCCGGGAGCTGGATGCCGAGGCGCGGACAAGATGATGGGGAACGGCTCGCAGGAGCCGCCGGGAGAGACGATCGGGCGGAAATTAGCGGACTGTCGGGGCTGATCCGGTGGATCAGCGTTAAGCTTTCAGTTTTCCAGGTCTTGCCAAGCAGTTGCTGCTGAGATTAACGTCAGTTTTATCCACTTCCCCCTTCACGCGATATCTTTTTCCTGGGAGGGCCCAGGGATAAGAAAACCCTGCTGGTTCTGCCGCTTAGGTCATTATTCTGACCGGTGCGTTATATCTGCAATCCGCCCGGAATGATCGATGAACTCCCGTTTCCCCTCACCCCATGCCGTTTTCCTCCGATCGATAAGGTTGCGCCTCTTCAAGGACCGGGAGAAAAATAGGAGTTGTGGGTCTCCAGCATCTGAATCAGTAGTTTCGACCGCTGTTCGATGTCGGCTTGGAGTTGCTGGTAATCCTCCTTGATTTCCAGACATTCATATGCCAGGTTCAGTGCAGCCAGAATCGCCAGGTCAGCCAGGGGACTGGCAGGAAAGGCCCTCTGGATCTCCCGGAGCTGCTCGTCCACCTTGCGCGCCACGGCTTCCAGGCTTTCGGGAGAGACGTTTCCCTTCAAAGTGAAGGTGCGCCCCAAAATCTCCACCGTGACCGGCCTTGGCTCCTCACCCAATTTTATGCCGATTCTCCTGTATCAATGATTTTTAACCGGTTAAGGATCTTATCGATCCGTTGGCGAACCAATTCCCGTTCCTGGGAAAGCTTCTCCAAGGCAGCCTCCGACTCCATGAGCGCCTTTTCCTTGTCGGCCAGAGTTTGCTCCAAAGCTGCGTTGGTCTCTTTCAGCCTGACAACCTGGCCGAGCACCATTTCTAACTTTTGTTCCAATACTGTGAAGAGATCGGTAACCACTAAAACCCCCCGGTTTATTTAATTTGATTGTGCCCTTGCGAGAACGTCATGTCAAGCTTTTTTAAAGTCTTATCGGATCCAGGGCCTCCCGCAGGCGGAGGGCCAGGAGGGTGTAACGCTTCACTGGCCGATCGTTGCTGATAGCCATCCCCAGGGCCCGTTTGCTCCCCAACAGCACCACCAGGCGGCGCCCCCTGGTGAGGGCGGTGTAGAGCAGATTTCGCTGCAACAGCATATAGTGGTGAGTGGTCAGGACGATGAGCACCGCGGGAAATTCGCTGCCCTGGGCCTTGTGCACCGTCACGGCGTAGGCCAGGGTAATTTCGTCCTTCTCCGCCGGGTCGTAGGTGATCAGCCGCCCGTCAAAATCCACCTGGAGTTGCCCGGTGGCCGGGATAAAGCCACTCACCAAGCCGATGTCGCCGTTGAACACCTCTTTGTAATAATTGTTCCGCAGTTGCATCACCTTGTCGCGGCGGCGGAAGCTCCGGCCTCCCCAATGCCAGTCGCGGCTCTCCGGATTGAGGCGTTGCTGCAACTCGTGGTTTAGGTTCTGAATGCCCACCGGCCCCCGGTGCATGGGGGAGATTACTTGCAGGTCCCGTACCGGGTCCAGGCCATAGCGACGGGGTAAATCCTGAACCACCAGGTCCAGCAGGCGGCGCTTCAAATCCTCCGGTTCCTCGGATTCGAGGAAGACGAAATCGCCCCGGCCCAGCTTGTTGGGCAGGATCGGGAAGGTGCCCTGGTTGATGCGATGGGCGTTAACCACAATGAGACTCGCCCGGGCCTGACGGTAAATCTGGGTGAGGCCCACCACCTGCACCACCCCGGAGTCCATCAGGTCCTTGAGGACGTTGCCCGGGCCCACAGCCGGGAGCTGGTTAGCGTCACCCACCAGGATAAGTCGGGTATTGGGCGAGATGGCCCGCAGCAGATGGTACATCAGGTAGATGTCCACCATGGAGGTTTCGTCCACTACCACCACTTCGGCCTTGAGGGGCTCGGCGGGACCGCGTTTGAACCCGCCGGTCTGGGGGGAAAACTCCAGGGCCCGATGAATGGTGGCGGCTGGGGCCCCGGTGGCCTCGCTCAGGCGTTTGGCAGCCCGGCCGGTGGGTGCCATGAGCATCACCCTGGCTCCCATTCCCAGATATAAATCCAGGATGCAACTGATTATGGTAGTCTTGCCGGTGCCAGGACCGCCGGTGATGATCAAAATCTTTTCTTTGAGCGCCGCCGTAACCGCCTGGGCTTGCTCTGCCGAAAGTTCGAGGCGCCGCCGTCTCTGAACCTGGGAGAGCAACTCCTCCAAATGCAGGGGCGGCGCGCCCCCGGGGGTGGTGGCCAGGCGACCCAGGCTGCGGGCCACCCCGGTTTCCGCCACCCAGGCGGTCCGCGGGTAAACCCCCCGGCCCTCAGGGAGCTCCGGCAGGGTCAGACGCCCTTCCCGCCCCTGGGTTTCCAGGGCCTTGACCAGGGGTGGTCTTCCCACCTGGAGCAATGCCTGGGTGCGGTCCAACAGCGCGGTTTCGGGAGCGTAAACATGGCCCTCGCCGGCGAATTGCTCCAGGACGTGCAGCAAGCCTGCGGCCAGACGGGCCGGGGCCAGGGGGTCCAGGTTGAGGCGGCGGGCCAGACGGTCGGCGGTGAAAAAGCCCAGTCCCTGAATGTCCAGGGCCAGCTGGTAGGGGTTGGTGGTGACCACCTCCAGGGCTTGGGCCCCGTACTTCTGGTAAATCTTGCTGGCATGGGCCAAGCCGATCCCCAGGCCCTGCAAGGCTACCACCACGTCCCGTAATTCTCGATGGCCCTGCCAGTCCCGGCGGATCTGCTGAAGGCGCTTGGGGCCGAAGCCCGAGACCTCCTTCAGCCGCTCCGGCTGGTGATCGATGACCTTCAGGGTTTCGGCCCCGAAATGGGCCACCAGGCGGCGGGCCAACTCCGGGCCGATGCCCTTGACCAGTCCTGAGGCCAGGTATTTTTCGATCCCCGCCATTGTGGCCGGCAGCACCGCGTACCACCAGACCACCTTGAACTGCTCCCCCCACTTGGGGTGCACCTCGTAGGTGCCCTTGAGTTGAAGCTGTTCCCCCTCCTGGACCCCCGCCAGGGGCCCCACCACGGTGACGGGCTGGCGGACGCCCTTAACCTTGAGGCGCACCACGGCATAGTGGGTCTCGGGGTTGGAAAAAGTGAGGCGCTCAACGGCGCCTTCTAGGGTTTCCAGGGGCTGGCCGGCGATTTCCGCCGCTATGGGGGGCGTTTGTCTAGGCATTATCTGGAAGTTATTTGCCAACGGTCATGGTCAATTTTTCGACCATCCTGAAAAGGAAAATCTATTGTAGGGCTGGCGAGCGCCCCGCCCCTTCGGTTCCATAAAAGACCGCCGGAGGGCTGCGCCGCTGGCCCCTGTCCCGGCGTAAGGCCTGGTCATGGGGGCGCCCCGCGGGGAGCCCGATAGATGCAAAGGTCAGACCGGAGTCTGGATGGCTTCCGCCAAAATCTTCTGGCTGATGCCGCGGCCCAGGGCCACCCGGCCGCCGTTGATGCCGACGATGATCAGGCCGTGGTTGTTTTGCAAAATTTCCACTTCCTGCCCCAGGTTAAGGCCCAGGCCCAGCAACCGGGCCCGCAGCATCCGCCCCCCCCGGTAACCGGTGATGCGCAATCGTTGCCCCGGCTGGGCCAGGGCCAGGGATTGGTCTCCGGCGGCGGGGTCATCTGGAACAGTCTTCTGAAACCTTCTAAACATTTAACTGCCTCAACTCCTTGGCCGGCAGGCCGGGCAATAACCATGCACCTGCAACTGATGGCCATTAATTTGATAATGGAATCTCCGGGCCAAATCCTCCTCCAGCCGCTTTAAGGAAGGCTCCTCAAACTCCAGGATTTCCCCGCAGCCCAGGCAGCGGAGGTGATTATGATGGTCATGGCCGTAAATATGCTCGTAGTGCCAGTGCCCGTCGGTGAAATCCACCTCCCGGATGAGGCCGCAATCCAAAAAGAGGGGCAGGGAGCGGTAAATGGAGGCCTTGGAGACCTTGGAGCCCTTGCCTTTGAGCAGCAGATAAAGCTCATCCACATCAAAATGGCCGTGCCGGGCGAAGATTTCCCGCAAAATCTCCTCGCGCTCCGGGGTGCGCCGCAGCCCCCGCTGCCGGATATATTCCTGAAATATCTGGAGTTCGGATTTCACCGCTTTTTAGGTGATGAAATTGAGAATTAATATCGATAATAACCTGTGGCAGAGGAAAAGTCAAGCAGGGTTTTTCCCCGGCTATCCTGATCATAGTGAAAAATTTCATCCTCACGAAAATATGAGATTTTCCGCGGTCCTCCCCTCGGGGAGACTTTCGGCGAGGTGGAGCTCCCCGAGCGGATCCTCTGAAAGCCCCCGCGTTAGGCCATGGCGCTGGCGCTGGAGGTGCTTCGCCGTTGGTGCTCCACCGGATACGGCTCCCGGGCCGCCGTTCCGGATAAGGATTTTTTCCAACCCCGCTTTTTTTGCCGGCGCAATTGGGGTATTTTCTTTAAAAGCCGGATTTTTCCTGGGAATATTGCTGGCGATTGCCCAAGGCCTTTTTCCGGTTAATTCTATATTTGTCGTAGGGGCACGGCGGGCCGGGCCGGCAAAACCAAGGGCCGGGCGAGCCCTGTCCCCACCGAACGAAATTATTTTTGGCAATCGCCCTGTCCGGAGAGGAGCGAAAAGATGCCAGAAAAAGCCCAGGCTGACCCTCGGGCCCCACTGCCGCCCGACCGACCGCGGCAATTGCTTGAGCTGGCCGGGCGGTTGGGCTACCGGTTCCAGGACCTGACCCGGCTGGACCAGGCCCTGCGCCACAGTTCCTTTGCGTATGAAAACCCCGAGGCCGGTCCCAGCAACGAGCAGCTGGAGTTTCTGGGGGACGCGGTCCTGAACCTGACAGTGAGTAATCTCCTGCATCAGCATTTCCCCGAAAGCTCCGAAGGGGAGCTGTCCCGGGGCCGGGCCGCCCTGGTGAATGCCCGGCGCCTGGCAGCCCTGGCCCGGGACCTGGACCTGGGAGCTTATCTCCTTTTGGGCCGGGGCGAGGAGGCCCAGGCCGGCCGGGAGAAGCCCTCGCTGCTGGCCGACGCCCTGGAGGCGGTGATGGCCGCGGTCTTTCTCGATGGCGGCCTCCCGGCGGCGGACGCCCTGACCCGGCGCTGGTTTACCCCGCTGCTGGCCGGGCTGGCCGAGTCGCCCTGGCAGGACTTCAAGACCAGGTTGCAGGAGCTGACCCAGGCCCGCCACCAGGGTTCGCCCGTCTACCGCCTGCTCTCCGAAACCGGCCCCAGCCACGCCCGCCATTTCGCGGTGGAGGTCTTCCTGGGGGACCGCTCCCTGGCCCGGGGCCAGGGCCGCACCAAAAAACAGGCCGAGCAGCAGGCGGCGAAGGCGGCCCTGGAAGCGCTAACCGGGGAACCGCCGCCGCACCCCGGTTAAGTGAGACAAAAAGCCCCCCGAAGTCCCCTCATCTACCTTTATCGGCAAATTTAGTTGTTTTTTATTGTTAATTTTAGGGGCTTTTTTTGCCGAGGTTAGGTCCTTTGACCCCGCTCTCTGTCTCGGATAAAATTTTTTGCCGCAAAATGTTCCGCTATGGAACCGCTTTGGACCGGAGGCCTTAAAGAAGCAACCCTTTTAAAATCCAACATATTTCTTTATTGTCCTGCCCCTGTTGCGGAACAACCCCGCCTGGCGGCGCCAGGCGGAACGGCCTTCGCGCCGCCCCGCCTCCTGAAGTCGCTTCCAGGCCAAAAATTTCCACCCCCTACCGCCTGAGTTCAATTTATCAGGAGAACGGCGGCGGGTCCAGCACAGGTGGGACAGAAGGCACAGATTTTGACGGTTGCAAATATTTTTTGGGGCAGGGGCCAGGCGCCGACGGCCCCTGCCCTCTCCCCCAAACCCCCACCCCCAACCCCTATATCAAGGAAATCGAGGCCTAATGCCTCGATTTCCTTGAAAATTAAGGGAGGTTGCCCGGGAAGTTTGAGGAGAAGCCGGGAGGCCGACGGCTCCCCAGCCCTCTCCTCAAAGGACTTTCGCACTCTGAGATTAACGCCGCTGACCAATCAGCAACTTGTGACTGCGGCTAATGTAGCGCCGGCGCCCTCGCCGGCGCGAAATCGCTTTTTTGTCACCCTGAGCGAAGCGAAGGACCCGTTGGCCCAGGCTTTCTAGCCTGTGCATCATCTGCAGCACAGCCTGGAAAGGCTGTGGTACCAAAAAATGGGATTCTTCGGTCGCTCCGCGCTCTCAGAATGACAAAAAACGAGACTTTGCAGAGCTTTCAACCTGCGTTCCCCCCCAAAACCACCTTTCCTTATATAGATTATACTTGTATCTGATCAATATTTCTGAGTATTTCCATATTGGCAAGTGAGATTCCCTTCCCATATTAATGAAATCCGCTCTTGCCCCCTTTCGCACCATTACCAGATGGTGCTGCCTGGGGTCTTTAAGCTTCATCGCAGTGAGGTGTCCAGGTGCTGAGGAGGTGGTATGCCAAAATTTCTGAAAAAATTACTATATCCGGCGGGTTGGTTGACAAAATCATTGAAATTTATGCTATTATCGCCGTCGCCAGAAAATTCGGCTCTAAAAGAGGATGCTTCTCAGGTTTAAAAGCCGGGAGGAGAGCTCTCCAAAACTATTTTTGGACCGCAATGGCCAAGGATGCCGCATAATCTAAGCTAAAAATTGTTCTGGCCCACTGCGACTAAAAAGAAGGTTAGAACTCCCTGGGGAGATTATTTATGAATAACAAGAATCATCCTTCGAAGAAGTCCCGGACTGAAATTACTACCGTTACAGTCAACGGCGAGCAGTGGACCGAAGTCTCGGACTTGCTAGCGTCTGGTCCTGATGCCCAGGTCTATGTAACAGAGATCGACGAGGACGGAGATACATCAATCATTTTTGGTGACGGTTGTCATGGTCAACGACTTCCTACTGGGGATTTAAACATCAGTGCCACCTATAGATACGGGGCTGGGGAAACCGGGGAAATAGCTGTCACCTTGCAGGGGGCGACGATACCCGCCACCCGTGATCTGCAACAGTGGGTAGTCATACGAAATTCACCCCAATCAGTCGAGTTTGGACTGTACGAGGGACATTATAAGAGCGGGGGGCTCCCGAGGCGATTATATTTCCCCCGCTCAAGCCTTGTTTGTTGGTTCTTGCTACTCATATTAACCCTCTTGGGCCTCCTGGGTCTCACAATCATACTCCTATCGCGTTGATAATGAGGGAGGACTGTAGAGCGGGAAAGGCTGTGCCAACAAAAAACGAGCCCGTAGTGACTCTGGGGTGAATCTTCAGGCGAAGAGCTCCACCGGCCCTTTGCCTTCCCGGATAATCTCCGGCACGTCATCAATCAGGGAAATAATGCTGGAGGGCGCCGGCAGAATGATCCCGGCGTCGATGACCATTTCCAGGTGCGGCTGGAATTTGGCTTCGATCTCGTAGGGATCGCTTTCCGCCGGGCTATCGGGCAGGGAAGCGCTGGTGCTGATGATGGGATGCCCCAGCAGTTCCACCAGCCTCAGGGCAATGGGGTGGTCGGGCACCCGGATGCCCACGGTGCGCCGCTTGGTCTGGAGGATCTTGGGCACCTGCCGGGAGGCCTCCAGCACAAAGGTGTAGGGGCCGGGCAGCAGGCGCTTCATCACCTTATAGGCGTAGTTGCCCACCAGGGCATATTCGCTGATATTTTTCAGGTCGTGGCAAATAAAGCTGAAGGGCTTTCTCAGGGACCGCCGCTTCAGGGTATAGATTTTGCTGATGCCTTTGAGGTTGTAAAGGTCGCAGCCGATGGCGTAGGTGGTGTCGGTGGGATAGGCGAGGAGGCCGCCGCCCAGGAGGGTGTCCACCGCCTGGCGCAGCAGGCGCTCCGGCGGATTCTGCGGATTAATTTTAATAATCATGTCCTTTTAGTTCCGGGTTTCGAGATTTTAGTTCCGAGTCTTTAGTTTTTGGTTTCGAGTCTTTAGTTTTTGGTTATTTGGGCTTTCAAATTTCCCTAATTCCTAACCCCGAATCCCAATACGGTTCACTTATTTATGAGAGCAGAAATGCATTTCCTTCTTTATCCCCTCTCCCCCATGTATAGACCGGGGACATGGGTAACAGGTGTTCGGGGACATGGGTAACAGTTGATAAAATGGCAGATCGTTTATAAGGAGAACGATCATGCCGTGGCAACAGGTTACCCCCATGT
>Ga0326727_10002494_pt1 | contig 62469 bp, 53 predicted proteins | sample MB2enrmetagenome_FD_207643 | JGI IMG/M metagenome (GOLD analysis project Ga0326727, IMG submission 207643) | Lab enriched peat soil microbial communities from McLean, Ithaca, NY, United States - MB29MY | ecosystem: Environmental > Terrestrial > Soil > Wetlands > Peat | place: USA: New York...
CGCACGCGGGTTCGCGAGATGAACACGCGCCTCATGAAGGTCTTCGACGAACTGACGAACGTCGACGCTACGGAGAGCGACTTAAAGCGCGACAACGCCAACATAGACGGCGACACGGCCATGGGCACTATGCTGAAGTACGGCAGCGAGGCCGCGAAGGACTACTATGAGAAGTACCTCCTCACGCCCGAGCAGCGCGAGGCTCACCGTTCGGGCGACATACACATCCATGACTTCGACTTCTACGCGCTGACCACCACCTGCTGCCAGATCCAGCTTTCGAAGCTCTTCCACGGCGGCTTCTCGACCGGTCACGGGTACCTGCGCGAGCCTAACGATATCCAGAGCTACTCGGCGCTCGCCTGCATCGCGATCCAGTCGAACCAGAACGACCAACACGGGGGACAGAGCATCGTCGATTTCGACTATGGACTCGCACCGGGAGTCGCCAAGACCTACAAGAAGTACTATCTCCTGAACGAGTACAAGGCGCTGGAGCTCCTGGCTCCCGAGCATCTCGCCGCGGGCGAGGCTCTTTCCTTCGAGGCGCTCAAGGCGATCGCCGGGCGGATCGAGGAAGAGAAGGGCATCCGGCCTCGCATCGAGATGGACGGCTCGTACCTTGCGGCCGAGGAAGAGGCGCTTTCCGCGGCCGGCCTGGAGCGCGATCTCGTCGATCGCATACAGCTCTTCGCCGCCAAGGAGGCCTTGCGGGAGACCGAGAAGGCGACTTACCAGGCTATGGAAGCTCTTATCCACAACCTCAACACGATGCACTCCCGGGCGGGCGCGCAGACGCCCTTCAGCTCTATCAACTACGGGACCGACACTTCCCCCGAAGGGCGCATGGTCATGCGCAACGTACTCAAGGCTACCGACGCGGGCCTGGGCCTGGGTGAGACGCCCATCTTCCCCATCCAGATATTCAGGGTGAAGGAAGGGATCAACTACAACGAGGGCGATCCCAATTACGACCTCCTCATCCAGGCCTGCGAGGTGAGCGCGAAACGGCTCTTCCCCAACTTCAGTTTCATCGACAGCCCCTTCAACCTGCAGTACTACAGGCCGGGCCATCCCGAGACCGAGGTGGCATACATGGGCTGCCGCACCCGGGTCATGGGCAATGTCTTCGACCCCTCGAAGGAAGTGGCTCCTGGCCGAGGGAATCTTTCATTCACGTCGATCAATCTGCCGCGCATAGCCATCGAGAGCGATCACGACGAGAAGAAATTCTATGCAATCCTGACGGACCGTCTGAATCTCGTGGTCAGACAGCTGCTCGACCGTTTCGCCATCCAGAGCCGCAAGCATGTCTACAACTTCCCCTTCCTGATGGGGCAGGGCGTGTGGATCGACAGCGAGAAGCTTGGCTACGACGACAGCGTCGGCGAGGTCTTGAAGCACGGGACCCTCTCCGTCGGCTTCATCGGCCTGGCCGAGACCCTGACCTCGCTCTACGGACATCATCACGGCGAGAGCGACGAGATGCAGAAGAAGGGGCTAAAGATCGTCGGCTTTATGCGCAGATTCCTGGACGCCGAAAGCGCCAAGCGCAAGCTCAACTTCAGTCTCCTCGCGACCCCCGCGGAGGGCCTGTCCGGTCGCTTCGTGCGGATCGACCAGAAGAAGTTCGGGGTCATCCCGGGCGTCACCGACAAGGAGTACTACACCAATTCCTTCCATATACCTGTGAGCTTCCCCATTTCCGCCTTCGACAAGATACACAAGGAGGCGCCTTACCACGCGCTGACAAACGCAGGGCACATCAGCTATGTGGAGCTCGATGGCGACACGGCGAACAACGTGGAAGCCTTCGTCTCGATTATTCGATGCATGCACGACGCGGGCATTGGCTACGGCTCGGTGAACCACCCGGTGGACCGAGATCCCGTGTGCGGCTACACGGGCATCATCGGGGAAGTCTGCCCGCGCTGCGGCAGGCGTTCCGGCGAGCCGATTACAGAGGCGAAGATGAGGGAGCTCCGCGCGAAGTACAAGAATGTCCCGGCGATCAAGTTCGCTCAAAACGATGAATGAAAAAGGAGAGCATATGGAAATGGCAGTAGAGGAGAAGATAGCCGTCAACCTCGAGGCGAAATACGGCTCGGGGCTGGGTTTCGAGCGTATCCGCCGCATCACAGGCTATCTGGTAGGCACGCTCGACCGTTTCAATGACGCGAAGCGCGCTGAAGAGCGCGATCGCGTGAAGCATGGTCTTTAAGCGGCCATGACCCCGGCATGGTGCCTCTTTTGAACCTAGCCGGGACCGTGGGCGATTCCATCGTCGACGGTCCCGGCATTCGCTTTACCGTTTTCGCGCAGGGCTGCTGCTTCGACTGTCCGGGTTGCCAGAATCCGCAGACGCACGAGTTCGGCGTCGGCGAGGATGTTTCAGTCGATGATCTGGTCACGCGGATTCGCGCGAATCCCCTCGTGAAAGGCGTGACCTTCTCGGGCGGGGACCCTTTCTTCCAGGCAGAGGCCTTCGCCGTCCTCGCTGCGCGCCTCAAAGAGCTCGGCTACGAAGTCGCGTCATACACCGGCTTCACCTGGGAGGCTCTCCTTTCCTCCGGGGCCCCTGCGCAGCGTGAGCTCTTGCGGTATCTCGACATTCTGGTCGACGGCCCCTTTGTTCTAGCCTTGCTCAACCTCAACCTGCGATTCCGCGGCAGCGAGAACCAGCGTATCATCGATGTGCCGAGAAGCCTCGAATGTTTGGCCTCCGCTGCCTCGTCAGTAGCCGCGCCGGTCTTGTGCACCGCAAGACGCTGGGTCGGATAAGCATGACTGGACTGTGGTCTTCCTCGCTCCATCTCATCTGATCGCCAGAAGGGCTTCGCCGAGCATGAGCACGGCCAGGGACTGACCATAGGGCATCGGGGCCGTGGGGATCTTCTTGTAAAAATCCAAATCCTGCCCCATGGCCGTGCCATACGAAACCTGGGTCACCGTCCCGGTCTCGTCAACGCGCGATAATACCCCTTCGCAGGCCCTGATCCCCCGTTCCCGATACGATTCCGGGAGATACCCCATGCGTACGCCTTTGAGGATCCCAAAGCCAAAGCCTGCGGTCGCCGAACTTTCGACGTAGGATGAAGGATCGTCCAGGAGCGTATGCCACATGCCGTCAGGCTCTTGCAGAGGCAGGAGGGCTTCCACTTGATCCCTGAAGGTGTCCACGAGGAAGTCCTTCACTCCGCCTTCGATCCCGGTGATCTCGAGGAATTCGAGAACGCCCGCGGTGAACCAGCAATTTCCACGGCCCCAGTGAGCCCCGGCGAAATTGTGCATGCCATGGAAGGTCCAGCCGTGGAACCATAGTCCGCTCCGCCTGTCCGCGAGGTACTTCACGTGCACCAGGAATTGGCGCTTCGCCTCTTCGACATACTCGTGCCTGCCCGTGACCATGCCGGTCTTTGCCAGGAAGAGCACTGTCATGAAAAGAGTATCCACCCAGAGCTGGCCGTCGTTTGGGCTTTCGGCCACGATATGCTGAAGACCGCCGTCGGGCGTGCGGGGCATGTCGCGCATCGCCCACTCGGCCCATTCCAGGCAGAGTTTCAGCCTTTCCTCCCCCCCGAATCTTTCATAGAGGTGGATCAGGCTGAGTAGCGGAGCCACGGAGTTGACATTTTTTGACGGAAGCCCTTCGGCTATCCTGGCCGCGAACCACGTTTCCATGATGCGGATGTAGCGCTCCTCGCCTGTCGCGAGATAGAGCTTGAGCATGCCGTACATGCCCACGCCTTGCGGCCACTCCCATTTCGAGAAATCGAGGTTGCTGATCGGGACCGTTTCCACGATATCCGATTTGGCGGGGGAGGTCATCCTCAAGATGATCTTGTCCATCGTCGCCAGAAGCCGCTGCTTTTCCAACACCTTAGTCTCCTTGTATTCGCTTGGGCCTTCCGATGCAGGAATAGGCCCGGTCGAGTATCGCGAGGGTCTTCAAGCCTTCGCGCAAGTTCAGCGCGAAGGGCCTGCCTGTCCGTAGGCAATCGTAAAAATCCGAGATGAGGGCCGCGTGGCCGGAGCCCCAGTAGGGACGCCTGGCGTCAGAAGGAGCTTCGCTGTCGCTCGCGAGCACGCGGCCCGAGAGCTCGCGCGATGCGCCCCCTCCCTTCCGTTCGAAGAGGACCAGATCGTTGACCATCCTGAGCCTGCAGCCTTCGCAGACTATCTCGATCTCGACGGGGGCGTCCTCCATGTGGCTGCTGGTGGCGAAGAGCATGCCCCTCGCTCCGCCGGGCAGGTCCATGGCCACGACGGCCGTATCCTCGACCTCGATCACTCCTTCCAGGCTCAGGTTCCCCCCGATGGCCTTCGCCCCGACGCATCCGCCGCCTATCCACTGGATGAGGTCGAGCGTATGGATCGCCTGGTTTATAAGGAGCCCGCCGCCCTCGGTAGCCCAACGTCCCCGCCAGCCGCCGCTCGCATAATAGGCCGCGTCCCGCTTCCATGACAAAAAGGCGCGTATCCCCAGGAGCCTGCCGTAGTCATTCGAGCTTACGATTCTCTTCGCCTCGATCGCCGTACGGCGGTAGCGGTTCTGGAAGCAGAGCCCCGCTTCGAGACCGCTCGCCTCTTGGGTCCTCGCGAGAGCCTCGCCTTCGGTCATGTCCATTGCCATGGGTTTTTCCATGAGAACGCGCGCGCCTCGGCCCAAGGCCTGTGTTGCCATGGGGGCGTGAAGGTAGTGCGGAGTGCAGATGTGCAAGACATCGGGCCGTTCATGCTCGAGCATTTCCTCGAGCTCCGCGTAGCCTGTCGGCCGGTGGCCCGCCTGAGCGGCGCTGGCCATCGCCAGATCCTGTCCGGCGGCGAGATGCGCCGGATCGATGTCGCACAGGGCGACGATCTGCGCGCCGCTCATGGCCGAAAGGGCGCGGACGTGCACCGCGCCTATGTTGCCCACGCCCACGACAGCGGCGCGCAGGGGCCTCTCGGCCTCGATTCTCATGAGCGGGCCACCAAGTCCATCAGCCGCCTGCCGTACTCCACGTAGGTCGCGCTTCGTTCCTCTTCGGGCGAGCGCCCGCTGCCCTCGTGGAACACCGTCTGCATGTGCGGCTCGATGGATAAAAATCCGTCATAGCCGCTCGCCTTGAGATCGGAGACTATCCGCAGCACGTCCCCATTGCCTTCGCCAGGCCATGTGTAGCGAGTCATGGGAAAGAGGCCGTCGCTGGGGCCCACGTAGACGCCGTCCTTTATGTGGACATGCCGGATGAAGGGTCTCACGTTCTTATAGAACTCCCATGCGCTTTGGAGCGCATAGGGAGGCGCGCCACGGCGATCGAACGTGAAGACCGGGTTCCCGGTATCGAAGGCGAGGGCGAACGCGGGCGAAGGGATGGCTTCCACCAACCGCAACGTGTGCTCCCAGGACATGCCGCCGAAGTTCATGCAATTCTCGTGCAGGTAGACTATGCCGGCGTCTTCGCAGATGCGCACCAGGGCGCGCAGTTTTTCCACGACGAGCTTCTCCACTTCGGGAGAGTCGGGTATCGCATCGCGCACGACGCCGAAGCTCATGCCGCGAAGCATCGTTGTGCCGAGCTTCCTCATGCGCGGGACGGCCCGCCCGAGCTCGGCAAGGCTCCCCTGGAAGTCTTCTTCCTTGCGCGGGTCCTTGCCCCAGTTCGCGATGGCGCTGCCGAAGCAGTCTATGCGGACTCCCGAGTCCTCGAGCGCCCCGGCCACTTCATCGAACTTCGCGTCGTCTATATCGGTGATATTCGCGCCGTCGATCGCGCGCGACTCGATCGATTTCCATCCAAGCTCCAGTGTCGCGGCTATCTGACCTCGGATGCCGTCCGCCGCCTCGTCCGCGAAACCCGTGTAACGTATCGACATTTCCAGACTCCTCTTTTCAACGACCGGCCCCGTAGGAGCGGGCGAAATCGTCGTCCTTTCCCTCGAAGCTGCGTTCGGTCTTCACGAATCTCGAAGAGGCGCAGAGCTCGGCGAGCCGCGTCTCGAATACGTCCCTCTCCAAAGGCAGTTCCACCGTCCGCTTCTCGAGAGCGGAGAGCATTATCGCGTTGTCGAGCTCCACCATCGCGATCCCCTCGCGTCCGTCGATGCGCGGGGCCCGTCCCTCTCGTATCGACGAGGCGAAGTCCTCGAGCACGATGCGATGGTTCCCGGTCATCGGGCCCTCAGTCGCCACTTCTTCCTCGGAGAAGCTCAGCGGCTCCCAAGGCGCGGAAGCTTCCTTAAGGTGCGCGAGCATTGATTTGGCGTTCCTGGAGAAACGGAGCATGCCGCCTTCGCATACGAGCTTGCCCATCTCTCCGACGATCTCCAGGCGGTTCGTGCCGGGCGACTCCGCGGTCGTGGTGATGAAGTGCCCTACCATCCCGTTCGAATACTCGAAATAGGCCGTGACCTCGTCCTCCACTTCGATATTGTGGTACTTGCCCAGCGAGGCGAAGGCGGTGACCCTTTTAGGCATGCCGAGGAACCATTGGAAGAGATCGAGGTTGTGGGGGCACTGATTCATGAGAACGCCTCCGCCCTCGCCGTTCCACGTCGCGCGCCATCCGCCGGAGTCGTAGTAGGCCTGGGTTCGGAACCAGTCCGTTATGATCCACGTCGCGCGAACGATCCTGCCCAGGGCGCCCGAGGAGATAAGCTCCTTGACCTTCATCCAGTTCGCCTGAGTTCGCTGCTGGAACATAGCGGTGAATACCAGCGAGGGCTTTGCCCGTCTTCCCTCTTCGAAGGCCGCGATCATGCGCCGCGCGTCCCGCAGGTGGACGGCGATGGGCTTTTCGCTGAGTACATGAACCCCGCGCCTGAAGGCCTCAATGGCGATCGGGGGATGGTAGTAATGCGGAGTCGCTATCACGATGCCCTCGGCCACCCCCGCGTCCAAAAGGGAGACTGCGTCCATGTATGCGGGGATGCCGTATGCGGAGGAGGCCGCGGCGGCTCTGCCCTCGTCGCTGTCACAGACCGCGGCCAGTTCCACGCCATCCATCGCACACAGGTCGCGCAGATGCTGCGTGCCCATGTTCCCCGCGCCCACGACCGCCAATCTTACTCTTCCCGCCATTGCCCCTCCTTATCTACGGCTGGAACCTTTAGTCGAACACAAAAGCCATTTTCCCGCTCGACGAGATCGAGTCCGTAGCCATCGCCGAACGCCATCCTGGATCGGTCGTGCGCGTTGAAGAGCCCGCCTTCCCTGCCTAGGAGATTGCGCCCGCTCTCGAAGCTCTCCTCGAGTTTTCGCCATGTTTCGATATCGCAGCCCGGACCGTCGTCGCGCACTTCAATCTCCACCGCGGCCTCCACTCCCCGCGCCAGTATCTCGATGTTCATGCCCTCGCGTCCCTCGTGCACCCCATGCGTGAAGCAATTTTCCACCAACGGCTGGACGGAGAAGCGGCATACGAGGGCCGGAATGACGGAGTCTTCTGCCTCGATCTTCCAGCGAAAGCGATCTCGATACCGTACTTCCTGGATGGCCAGATAGGCGCGTACGTAGGCCAGCTCCTCGCCGACGGTCACTATGCCCTTCGTGCTCCGCACGGTGGCATGCAGCATGGACGAGAGGGCCCGAAGCATGCGCATCAAAGTGTCGAAGTCCCTGTTCTCCGCCACGCCTATCATGCTGTCCAGGGTATTGAAGAGGAAGTGTGGATTGACCTTGGCCTGGAGGGCCTCGAAGCGGGCCATGAACTGTTCCCTCTCGAACGAGCGCGCCCGTCTGAATGCCTGGATGAGGAGGAGTCCGAGTATCAGGACCGAGCCGAGGGCCACGGCGCCTACGATAAGAACATAGGTCGCGACTTTGCGCACGTCCCGCATGACCAGGCGCGCCGGCGTACGGCCCACGCATACGAGCCCTATCCTGTCGTCGCGCCACTGCGCCTCTATGCTCTTGTCGCCCGGCATCAGGTAATCCGACAGAGAGCCCTTCGCTGTAAGTGCCTCTTTTCGCTCGGAGTCGGGATGGAAGGGAAGCACTTTTACCAAGGGAATATTCCTCGTCGTTTCTATCAGCGAGCCATCCTGATCATAGAAGGACAGCTCGATGGGATACGCTCCGACGATCGAGCTGCCCGCAGGCAAGCTCGTCAAGTAATCGTCCAGTATCGTAGTGATATCCAGCTCGAAGAAGACCGTCGCCACGCGTTTCATGCCCAGGTAACGGACCACGGCGAGAGGCACTATCGTGCCTATCCCCGAATCGTCCCGGAAGGGAGGCGCGATATAGCCGATATTTCTGCGGATGCCCAGGTTGGCGAAGGCTTCGCCATCGCGCAGGTTAAAGTCCGCTGCGCCTTGCAGATAGTTTCGCCACCAGGTCCGAGAGCGGACGAGCTCGGACGACGTGCCTCGCGCGACGATCGGCGCTTTTCCCTCCGGGACGATCCATGCGGAGGAGCAGCCCACCAGTCCGTCCTGGATGGTGCCCAGCTGCTCGGCGATAAGCGTGGCGCCCGAGGAGCCGCCGCCCTGCTCCATGAGCAGCATGAGGTTCATCGCCTCGTCGGCCGCGAGTGAGTACAGGTCCGCGACCGCCGACTCTACGGCCATGACTCTGTCGGCTATGGACTCGCGGGTCCTGTTCGCAAGTTCTTCGGCCAGGCGGGCGTAGACTACCGTCGTCATAGCAATGAGCCCGACCAGAATGACGCCGACGGCAGCGAAGGAGAGGAACTCGATTCTTCGCTTCCCCGCGGGCTGCGGGCCGCTCATCCTCCGCTCCGATGCTCGTCGCCGGCGCCATGGAGCGATTTCCGATACGCGCCCGGGCTCGTGCCCACTACCTTGCGGAAAAGCTTGGCGAACGTGGGCAGGTCGGGAAACGAGAGCTTGTCGGCTATTTCCTTGAGGGGAGCGTCGGTCCCGGAGAGGAGCTCGCAGGCTTTTTGCGTTCTGCGAAGACGGGCATACTCCATGATAGAGAGGCCGGTGAAGCGCTTGAAGCTCGCGGAGAGCCAGGCAGGGGAGACGCAGGCGGCCTCGGCCACTTCGTCGATCGTAATATGGCTGTCGTAGTGCGCATCCAAAAAGCGTATCGCCCTTCGGACCTGTTCGGGCAGCTCGCTTTCGGGAAGGTCGGGGAAGGGCCGAAACGCAGCCGAGGCGATGGTAGTCCCCCGCCGCAATCCCGGTCTCCTGTCTTCCTCTATGACGCGGCTCGACAGCCGATCCAGGAGGGCTCGCATGTCTTCGGGAAAGACCGGCTTCAGCAGGAAGTCGAGAATGCCCACCCGTATCGCCTTTTGCGCGTAGCTGAAGTCATCGTAGCCTGAGATTACCACCGCGGCCCCATCCCATCCCGTATCGCGGAGATGCTGCAGAAGCGTAAGTCCGTCCTCCCCAGGCATGCGTATGTCCGTGATCACGAGGTCCGGGGCGCGAAGGGTCGCGGCCTCTAGGGCCTCGCGCGCGCAGGAGCAGCGCGCCGCCACGGAAAAGGGCGCGCCGTACTCTTCAACAAAGGCGGCATAGCGACCGAGCGCGGCTGGCTCGTCGTCCACGACGAAGGTCCGGATCATGGGAGCGAATTCTAGCCTTTGATCCCGGAGAGGGCAATTCCCTCCACGAAGAAGCGTTGGAGGAAGAAATAGGCTATGAGCAGGGGCAGGACGGCCAGGAGGGTCGCGGCCATCACCAGGTTCCACTGGACGTCGAAGTCCCCGCGCAGTATTGCCAAGCCCAGGGTCAGCGTCCGCTTTGAGTCGCTGTTGATGAAGACGAGGGCGTAAAGATACTCGTTCCAGATGTTGAGGAGCGTGACGATGAAGAGGGTCGTCAGGGCAGGTTTTGAGAGGGGAAGGATGATTTGCGTAAACCGTCGTCCATAGCCGAAGCCGTCGATGATCCCCGCTTCCTCGAGCTCCCGAGGTATGCCCAGGAAGAATTGACGGAGCAGAAAGGTGCCGTAGGCAGTGAAGATGCCCGTGAGAATGAGCGCGAGGGGCGAGTCTATGAGCCCGGCGACGCGGAAGAGTATGAAGTTCGGTATCAAGGTCACCTGCCTGGGAACCATGAGCGTGCCCAGGTAGACAAGGAAGAGGACGTCCCTGCCGGGAAATTTCAGTCGAGCGAACGCGTAGGCGGCCATCGAGGAAGTAATAAGAGTGCCCGCGCAGCAGGCCGCCGAAATGCCGATCGTGTTGAGGAAATACCGCAAGAAGGGGATAGTCTTGAAGACGCTCAGGTAGTTCTCGAAGTGCAGGCCCTTGGGGATGGGATTGGAGAGGTCCTTGAGCGCTTCGGAGGAGGACTTCAGCGATATCCCCACCGTCCAGAACATCGGCACCAGAATGCTTGCCGCGACGAGCGCGAGCACCAGCGCGATCACTATCCTGGAAATAACGCGGGCGATCCGGTAACCCTCGATGTTTCTCATATGCGCGTCTTTGCTCATTCTTGCACCCAACGCTTGGACGATTGGTTCTGTACGACGGTCAGGGCCAGGATCAAGAGGAAAAGCGCCATGGCCATGGCGGATGCGTAGCCCATCCTGAAATTGCGGAATGCTGACTGGAAGATATACATGACCAAAGTGTTCGTTGCGTTTCCCGGCCCGCCCTGGGTGAGGACGGACGTCAGATCGAAGACTTGGAAGGCCCCGATGATGGATGTCACCAACACGAAGAAGGTCGTGGGGGAGATGAGCGGCAGGGTTATCTTGAAGAACTCCTGGAAAGCATTGGCGCCATCGACCCGGGCCGCCTCATAGTAGGTTTTTGAGATACCCTGCAGGCCGGCTATGAAGATGACCATGACATAGCCGACTTCCTTCCATATCGCCACCCCTATGACGCTGGGCATGGCCCAGAATGTCGAGGTGAGCCACGGCAGTCCCTTGCTGCCGAAGAAGTGGAGTATCTGGTTCAGGAGTCCCGAGGACTGATCGAAGAGCGGCTGCCAGATCAGGGCCACCGACACCGATGAACAGATGACCGGCAGGAACAGGATGGTTCGGAACAAATCCCGGCCCAGCATTTTTCTGTTGAGGATGATCGCTAGCACGAGGGCTATGATCACCGTGAGCGGGACTTTGACGAAAACGAAGAAGGCCGTGTTGACCGTGGACTTCCAGAAAAGCGGATCGGAGAAAAGCTCCTTGAAGTTGGCGAGCCCGATGAAATGCGGGGGCGCAAGGAGCTTCCAGTCGAAGAAACTGAGGACGAAAGATGCCAGGACGGGGATGGCCGTCAGGGCCAGGAACCCAATCAAGTTGGGCGCTAAAAAGACGAAAGCCGCCGCCACTTCCCTCTTTTGCGCCAAGGATCTCGACCTTTTCATGCTCTACTCCTCCCTGGCCTCTTCGTCCGCACTATTACTGATTGCCCTTGTCCGTGGTCCTGTCCAGGATTGCCTGTACTCGCCCGGCTATCGCCTTCATGGCGTCGGACGCGGATTGGTCGCCGGTGAAGATCAGCTGGAGGGAAGGCCTCACAGCCTCCTCCACCTCGAGCCATCCGGCCCTGAGTGGAAGCTTGCGCCCATAGGTCTTGGAGATGGCCTTCGTATTTGTCTCGATGAGCTTGGGATACTTGCTTGCATCGACGTAGAGCGCCCAGTATTTAGGATTGTCCATGGTAGGCGGCATGCGCTTCGCCTGCATGTAGAGCGTTTCGCCCTTGCCTTCGGGGCCGCGGAGGAATTTGAGGAAAGTCCATGCCGCGGCGATATTCTTGGAGCCAGACGCGATGCCCACGACATTCGACTTGTATACCGTGGCGTTCCTGGAAACGCCTCTGGGCATCGGATAGACCTCGAAGCGCAGGCCATCCACCTTCTGCATTGAAAGGACTTCCATGCCGGAGGCCATTCGCATCGCGACCTTGTCGTTCACGAAAAGGCGGGTATTGATGTCTGCAGTGGCCGATACGGTTTCGGGCGGCATATAGCCCTTCTTGTACAAGTCTACGAGGCGCTGTATGGCCGCCGTGGCTACTGGCTGATCCAGGGTGAATTTGGTCTTGTCGGCGTTGAAGAGATCGCCTCCGTTGGCCCAGACGAAGGGCAGGATGCCCGAGATGTTGGTCAGATCGAAGGCGAAGCCGTAGACTTTGTCGGCTCCGTCTCCCTTCGTCACTGCTTTACAGATGGCCGCGAAATCGTCCCAGGTCCAGTCGAGGCGGGGCGCCTTGAGGCCCGCCTTCTCGAGTACTTTGAGGTTTATCGCCATGTAGAGGGGCGCGGTCGACCAAGGCAGGCCGTAAATCTTGCCCTTATATGTGCAATCCTCCACTCCCTGCTGGTAATAGCTCGAGAGATCGACCTTATCGCGCATGAGCAGATCGCCCAGGTCCCTGAGCGCTTTCACTTGCATGAAGTCGCTGAAGTAGTACGAGTCGACGCGCATCACGTCCGGGGCCGAGCCTCCGGCGATCATAGTAAGAAGCTTGGTATGATAGTCTGCGTAGGCCGAGACGATGGGCTCGACCTTGATACTGGGATTTTCCTTTTCGAACTGATCGATTATGTCCTTTTCCACGCCGATCGCATCGGGGTTCCCCCAGAACGCGTACTTGATAGTGACAGTTCCCTGCGCGGCGACCATAGCCGCCGCGAACAGGAACGCCATGATCGCGATAAAAGAGCGTTTCATCGTGTGTCTCCTTTGCTATCGGAATATGACGACAGGATAGAGGGGGTTTCTTTATACGCGATATGTCAGACTATGTACAAAAATTGTCACAGAATCTGCTTAGTCACGGCCTGGACCCGGAGGGCGCCAAGGCGGGGACTGGGGGACGCGTTAACGCGCGACGCGCTGAGCGTCCTTGATCCTGATGACCGCGTCGTTGCGAAAAAGAAAGCGGCTTGTGCCCTGCACGTATTTCTGCTATAGAGATAGTAGGACAAACGCATTATGCTCGATCCTAATCTCGTCGTCCGTTCCAAACCGATCGCAGAGCAGGCTGCAGACATTCTTCGCGAGCGTATCCAAGATGGCGTTTACTGCCCAGGACAACGCATGCCCTCCGAATCCCAGCTCGCAGAAGACCTCCGCATCAGCCGCAGTTCATTGCGCACGGCCCTAGCCAGTCTAGCCGCCGAAGGCTACATCCGTCGTCTTCACGGCGATGGAACCTACGCATGTCCCCGCAACTTTCACCTCACGCTCCGTTCGGGCAAGAACTGGGATATCGAGCGTCAAATCCTGCAAAGCGGTCGGGAACCTTCGCTTCGGATCTTGGAGATGGGAGCTCGGCCGGCCCTCTTTGACGAGGCGCAGCGACTGGCGATCAAGGAAGGGGAGACTCTTTTTGCCATCCGGCGCCTCGTCTTCGCCTCAGGACAGGTGATAGGGCTACTAGAGAGTCGCATCGTTGGGCACGGTCTCGCCGCTGACATCCCGACGTCGGCCGGATTGCTGCCTCCTCAAGACTTTCTTGAGCTCTACCACAAGACAAAACTACGGGAAGGCGAAGTGCATTTCTCCGCCGCCCTTGCAGATGGGGAGATCGTCGCCCTTTTGGGCCTCCGATCCGGAGGGGCGATCCTGTGCATGGATGGCGACTATATCGATGATCAAGGCCGTCCTTTGCTGTGCACGCATGAGGTATATCGAGGAGAGGAAGAGTTCGTACTACAGACTGCATTCGTCCAGTCTTGACGGGGGAGAGTAAACCCTTGACGAACGAGGACTGTGACTGTACAAAGTGGTATGACGACTACCATGTTAGTCAGTAGGAAGTCATGATGCCTGAGTTCGACCTTTTAATCGTCAAGGACTTACGGCATCTTCTCGAATCCTTAGCTCTTCGACCCGATAGCCGCATCGTGGCGGGCGCCACTGATTTTGTTCCTCTCGTCGGGGCGGGAAAACTGAAGCCTAGCCAGGCGGTCGACATTTCTCGCCTGGAAGAATTACGCGGCATCGATAATAAAGACGGCTGGCTCCGCATCGGAGCCTTGACTACGCATGAAGAGGCTGCCGTTTCCCCGCTTGTGAGGCGGAGCGCGACGGCCCTCGCGGAGGCATGCCTTTCGGTGGCCGATCCCCACATTCGAGGGAGGGCAACGCTCGGGGGCAATCTCTGCACATCTTCCCCCGCGGCGGACAGCGTTCCCGCGATGCTGGCCTTAGGGGCAGAACTCAGACTCCTTAGCCTCGGAGCGGAACGCCGTATTCCCCTTGCGTCGTTCCTGCTCGGCCCAGGAAAGACGGCACTATGTCCCGGAGAAATGCTCGCGGAGATTTACCTCCCTCTCTCGCAAAGCGGATCCGGATCGGCCTTCATAAAGCTGGGGCGCAGGCGAGCAATGGCGATCTCCGTGGCCAACGCCGCCGCCTGGCTGTGCCTCGAAAAGGGGACTATCGCGGACGTCCGCTTGGCCGCGGGGTCCGTTGGCCCGACTGTGCTTCGATGCGCCAAAGCGGAGTCCGCTTTGCGTGGCCGAACTCTGGCGGAGCTTCGCTCGGGGGCCCGCGCTCTAGGCGGCGAGGAGTGGCTCGGCATAGTCCGCGAAGATGTCTCTCCGATCGACGATGTGCGGGCAAGCGGCGCGTATAGGAAACAGGTCATGGCGCCGCTCGCCCAGCGTGTCGTTGAAAAGGCTATAGAAAGGGCGGAGCGCGAAGAATGAGCTCTCACGACATCAGCCTCACGGTCAATGGACAGGCGCGCGCCGCCACCGTCGCCGGCAGCATGACCTTGCTGCAATTTCTTCGCGAGAGCTTGCGCTTGACCGGCGTGAAGGATGGCTGCGCCGAGGGCGACTGCGGCGCTTGCACGGTTATCCTCAACGGCAGGGCGGTGAAGTCCTGTCTCGTCTTGGCCGCGCAGGCCGATGGCGCCGACGTGCTGACGATCGAAGGATTGACCGGGCCTGAAGGCGCGCTCCATCCGATTCAACAGGCTTTCATGGAAATGGGAGCGGTGCAATGCGGCTATTGTACGCCCGGCATGGTCATGACCGCGAAGGCCCTGCTGGACGTCAATCCGACGCCCACGCGCGAGGAGATCCGCGTGGCCATCTCGGGGAACCTTTGCCGATGCACGGGCTATTCGAAGATCGTTTCCGCGATCGAGCTCGCCGCCCGTCGTCTCTCGGACCCAGCATGAGTAACGATTTTCCGGAGGTGAGCGACCTCATCGGCGGCAGAGCGATACGCATCGACGCTCGGGAGAAAGTCACGGGTCAAGCGCAGTATCCGGCCGATCTCTTCATGCCCGGGATGCTGTATGGCCGTGTCTTGCGGAGCCCGCATCCTCATGCGCGCATCCGCTCCATCGATCTTAGCGAAGCGCGAGCTCTGCCCGGAGTCGTCGCGGCCTTCTGTGGCGACGACCTGCCCGAGCCAGGCCTCTACGGGCTCAACTTCGCGGATCAGTCGCCTTTGGCGCGAACGGGCGGCAAGGTGCGGTTCGTGGGCGACGCAGTCGCGGCAGTCGCGGCCGAGACTCCGCAGGCGGCCGAGGCGGCGCTCGATCTCATCCGCGTGGATTACGAGCTCTTGCCCGTCGTGAGCGACATGCGCGCGGCGCAACTGCCCGACGCGCCCCTCGTGCACGAGAATCGCCCCCGCAACCTGCTGCACGAGGTCCGGCTCCTGCACGGAGATCCGGACGCCGGTTTTGCCGCCGCTGACTTGATCATTGAAGGCAGCTATGCCACGCCTCTGGTCGACCATGCCGTACTGCAGCCCGAAGCGGGCCTGGCCTATATAGGCGACGACGGCCGAGTGAACTTGTGGGTCGCCACGCAGTGGTCCGACGAGGACCGGCGACAGATCGCCGAGGCCTTGAGCATCCCGAAGGAACGGGTCCGAGAGGTGGTCACGGCTATCGGCGGCGCTTTCGGCCGACGAGAAGATATATCCGTGCAAATCGTCGTCTGCTTCCTCGCGCTCAAGACGGGCCGGCCGGTCAAGCTCGTCTACTCTCGGACCGAATCCATGCTCGCGAGCACGAAGCGGCACCCCTTCGAGATGCGCTACCGAACCGGAGCGACTCGCGATGGTAAGCTCACGGCCATGGAGATCGAGCTCCTTGCCAACGTCGGCGCCTACGCGTCCACGAGCCTGGTCGTGCTCAATACGGCGGTCACCCTTGCGACTGGAGCGTACGAAGTGCCCAATGTCAGAGTCGAGGCGAAAGCCGTACATACCAACGCTCCCGTCACGGGGGCTTTCCGGGGTTTCGGCTCCAATCAGCCCAACTACGCTGTGGAAATGGTAATGAGCAAGCTCGCCGACGCATTGGGCATTGATCCCGTCGAGCTCAGGCGCCGCAATATCCTGCGCACAGGCTCTGAGATGCACACGGGCGAAGTGCTAAAGGGGGGCGTCGGGGCGCTCCAATCGCTTGAAGCGGCGGCCGCTCGAGCGGCGGAGCTCGGCCTGCGCCCCGGTCAGCATAAAACCTCGGGACGCAAGCGCATCGGCGTCGGCCTGGCCTGCGGTTGCAAGAATATCGGCTATAGCCTCGGATGGGACGACCATGCCGGCGCGCTCGTAGAGGCATGGCCCGATCGCGCGGTGGTCAAAATAGGAGTTTGCGACGTCGGCCAGGGCTCGAACACCGTCTGGGCCCAGATCGCCGCGAGCGCCTTGAACTTGCCCCTGTCCTCGGTGAGCGTCGCGCGCAACGACAGCGACGTCGTGCCCGATGCCGGCAGCAGCTCGGCATCGCGCCAGACTTTCGTCTCCGGAAACGCCGTCCTGCAGGCTTCTTTGGAGGCGGCCGAGAAGCTCGGCTCCCTCGGGCCGAATCCCCCGGAATCCGCGCTCCCGGTCATCGCACAGGTGACCTATCATGCTCCCAAGACATTCCCGCTCGACACAAAGGGGCAATCGGAGAGGCCGAGCTTCGGCTATGGCTTCGGATGCCAGGTAGTCGAGCTGGAAGTCGATCAGGATACCGGCGACGTGCGGGTATTGAGAGTCGTCGCCGCGCACGATGTCGGCCGGGCCATCAACATGACCAATGTCGAAGGCCAGATCGAGGGCGGCTATCTCATGAGCCAGGGCTATAGCCTGACCGAAGAGTACTCGCTCAAGGATGGTCGCCCGAAAGCTGCCACGCTCGCCGCATATGTAGTCCCGACCGCGCTGGACGCGCCGGAGATAATTCCTGTCGTAGTCGAGGAGCCGGACCTCTCCGGTCCCCTGGGCGCAAAGGGCGTCGGCGAGATGACCATGCTGCCTACGCCCGGCGCGATAGGCGCGGCTATTCACGACGCGGTGGGAGTCTGGATCGACGAGCTCCCGATGAGCCCCGAGCGAATCCTGCGCGCCATGAAAAAACTGTGAGCACTATGGCCATGGCGTCGATCCGGATCCAGGTCAACGGCGAATGGCACGGTCTCGAAGTGGAGTCTACGACCTTCCTTCTGGAAGTCCTGCGCGATCGCCTAGGCCTCACTGGAACGAAGAACGGCTGCGGCTCGGGCCATTGCGGCGCTTGCACGGTAATCGTGGAGGGCGAGGCCGTTCGCGCCTGCATCTATAAGGCTACGCGCGCCGATGGCAAGCGAGTGGAGACGATCGAAGGACTCGCGCGAGACGGCGTTCTCCATCCGCTGCAGCGGGCCTTCGCGGAATTGGGCGCCGTGCAGTGTGGCTACTGCACGCCGGGCATGATCATGGCCGCCAAGGCGCTTCTGGATCGCGTGAGCCGGCCTTCGGAAACCGAGATTCGGGAAGCGCTCAAGCACAATCTGTGCCGCTGCACGGGCTACGTGAAGATAATCGCCGCGATTCGCCAGGCGGCCGAGGATATCTCGGGGCGCGCGGGAAGACCTCTACTTAGAGAGGACTCGTCCTCTTTCCATGTAGTCGGCCATAGCCTGCCCCGCAAAGAGTCGTACGCGAGAGTGACGGGCGAGGAACGCTATACCGGCGATCTTAGGCGACCGGGAATGCTTCACGCGCGCGCGCTCCGTTCCGCCTATCCTCACGCGCGAGTGCTCAAGGTCGATGTTTCCAAAGCTCGCGCAATGCCGGGCGTCGTCGCGGCGCTCACGGCCGCGGACGTGCCGGGCGCCAAGAATCACGGCATGGTCGTGAAGGATTGGCCCGCTATCGCCTACGACAAAGTGCGTTACGTAGGCGATTCTCTCGCGATAGTCGCGGCCGAGACGGAGGCCGAAGCCGAGGCCGCCCTTGCGGCCATCGAAGTCCAGTATGAAGTCCTGCCTGTCGTTTCCGACCCCGAGGCGAGCCTCGAGCCCGAGGCCGAGCGCGTGCACGAAGACGGCAACGTGCTCATGCATATACAGTTCTCGAAAGGCGATATCGAGGCGGGATTCGCCGAGTCCGATCTCGTGATTGAGCATACGTATCGTACGCCGTTCGGAGAGCACGCCTTTCTCGAGCCTGAGGCTTCCTTGGCCGAGCCTGATCCCGAAAGCGGCGGCGTCATCGTCTACGTGGGGTCGCAGGTGCCCTTCGAGGACCGCGAAGAGGTGGCCGCCTGCCTCGCGCTGAAGGAAGAGCAGGTTCGCGTCGTGCACATGCCGACGGGGGGCGCATTCGGCGGCAAGGAGGACATCTGCTGCCAGATACACGCGGCGCTGCTCGCTCGCGCGACCGGCCGCCCCGTGATGATGGTGCTCGGCAGGCCCGAGTCCATGCGCGTGCACCCCAAGCGACACGCTACAATCATAACGCTAAAGACCGGGGCCTCCCGCGACGGGCGCATACTGGCTCAAAAGGTGCGGCTTATCGGGGATACGGGCGCCTATGCCTCGCTGGGAATGCCGGTGATGTCTCGCGCGGCTACGCACAGCATAGGCCCCTACGCGGTGCCCAACGTGGCGGTCGAGTGCTACGCCGTCTATACGAACAATCCTCCCGCGGGGGCTTACCGCGGCTTCGGCGTCACTCAGGCCCACTTCGCGGCCGAGTCGCAGATGGACATCGTGGCGGAGGCCCTCGGCATCTCGCCATTCGAGATACGGCGCATCAACGCGCTCAAGGTGGGCGCTTCGACTTCGACGGGCCAAGTGCTGAAGGACAGCGTGGGGCTCCTCGACTGCATTCAGGCGGTGCAATCGCGAGTGGAGGAAGCGCAAAGGCGGGAAGCGCGAGAGGAGGCGAAGAGTCCCTTGCCGCCCAACCTGCGTCGCGCGTGGGGCATCGCCGCGGCGTATAAGAACGTAGGTCTCGGGAACGGACTTCCCGATACTTCGCAGGCCATCGTCGAGGCACGGCCCGACGGCCGCGCCCTCGTGCGCGCCGGCGCAGCCGAGATCGGCCAGGGCCATGACGAGGTCCTGCGCCAGATAACGGCGGAGGTCCTCGGCCTCGGCGCGGAGCACGTGGATGTGATCCTGGGGGATACAGCCGTGACGCCCGACTCGGGCGCGACTACCGCGTCGCGCCATACTTTCGTCACCGGGAACGCCGCGAGAGGCGCCGCTTCCATCGTGCGCGCGAACTTAGCGCGCGCAGTCAGTCGAGAGCTCGGCTGCCCCGAAGGCTCGCTCGTCTTCGAAAACTGCCGCATCGCGAGCGCGTTCGGCCCCGAAGCCAACGGTCGCAGCATCGGCTTCGCCGAATCGGTGACCCTCGCGCTCCGCGAGGGCCTTGCGATGGAGGCTGCGTATCTCTACACCCCGCCCCGCACGGTCGCCCTCGGCGAGATAGGCGATAGCCATTTCTCCTTCGGCTTCGGAGCGCAGGCAGTGCATGTCGAGGTGGACATCGCCTCCGGACAAGTGCGCGTCCTCGATGTGATAGCCGCGCACGATGTCGGCCAGGCGATCAATCCGATGGCCATCGAGGGCCAGATCGACGGGGGGATACTTATGGGCATCGGCTACGCCCTGACCGAGCGTTTTGTCGTAGAGAGCGGCTACGTGAAGAGCGATACTCTCGCCAAGTATAAAATCCCCGATATTTCATTCACGCCCCGAGTCGATTCAGTCATCGTCGAGCATCCTTCGAGCGAAGGGCCCTTCGGCGCGAAGGGAGTGGGCGAGATCACGGCGATACCAACGGCGCCTGCCATCGCCAACGCCATTTTCAACGCGACAGGGCTCCGGTTTTTCTCGCTGCCCATGGATCGCGATTCGATAGTGGCCGCCTCGCGCGCCCTCGCAGAGCGGCAGGGAGGTCCGGCATGATCGACTTAAGCGGCGCGCGGATTCTTATTCGCGGCGGCGGCGACTTGGCGACAGGAGTAGCCATCAGACTCTATCGCTCGGGCTTTCCCGTAGCGCTGACCGAGCTTCCCCGTCCCCTTATGGTGCGCCGTACCGTCTCTTTCGGCGAGGCCGTCAACGATGGCCGGGCCGAGGTCGAGGGCGTGTCCGCGACACTCGTCGACAGTGTGGAAGAAGCGCTACGGCGACTGGACGGCCGCGGTCTGGATCGGGCCATCCCCGTACTCGTAGACCCGGAGGCCCGTTGCCGATCGGTATTGCGTCCTCTTGTCATCGTCGACGCGATCATGGCCAAGCGGAACACGGGCACGTCTCTATCGGACGCTCCTTTCGTCGTCGCGCTAGGGCCGGGCTTTACCGCAGGCCAGGACTGTCATGCCGTAATCGAAACGAACCGCGGCCACTGCCTAGGCCGAGTCATCCACGAAGGGATGGCCGAGCGCGATACGGGCATCCCCGGCGAAATAGGCGGCAAGTCGGCGGAACGGCTGCTTCGGGCGCCCATCGCGGGAACGATAGAAGATAGGGCCGAGATCGGCCAACGCGTCGTTCGGGGCCAAGTCGTCGCCGAGGTCGCCGGCCAAGAAGTGCGGGCTCAGATCGACGGCGTGCTGCGCGGCCTGGTGCGGAGCGGCATCTATGTGAGCGCGGGGCTTAAAATCGGCGACGTGGACCCGCGCGCCGATCCCTCCCATTGCTATCTGGTTTCCGACAAGTCCCTGGCCATAGGCGGAGGAGTCCTGGAAGCTGTCATGGGATTTATCACGCGGGAAGCGGAGGCGTGACGAGAACAACGATTACCGCAGTTCTCTATTTCAAGGTGACTTTCGAGGCTCCTGATTGACTCCTATTTTCCCCCTGATGTATCGTAATGGCAGGTGATGGAGTTCGCCCGAGGGTCAAGGAACTAACGTCTTTTGGCTCCAAACCGCCACTTCCATGGCTAATGACTCCTCCTTAGTATTCTCCAAAGGAGGGGGTCGTCTACGGCGAACGTCCTGCTAGTCCTTATTGGTGGCGGCCTCGGCTCAGTGTTACGGTACCTGTGTGCCCTTGCCGCAGGTCGGGCCTTCGGCGATGGCTTTGCCTGGGGAACCCTTATAGTCAATCTTTTCGGCTGCCTTTTCATCGGCTTTATCGTGGGTTGCGTGGATCGCGCCTTGCTGTCAAAGTCCTTGCGCATACTCCTCGTAACGGGCTTCATCGGCGGTTTTACTACTTTCTCGTCATTTTCCCTAGAGTCGATTCGTTTGCTCCAGGACAATCTGGCCAAAGGCTTGGCGAACATCCTCCTTAATGTGCTCGGAGGCTTGACTCTCACGCTGTTGGGGCTATGGGTAGCGGACAGGATATAGGGAGGTTCGAAGGATGACCGAGTATACGATCGTGCGGATCTACACAAGCGAAAGGGCTCGGTATGAAGGCAAAGAGCTGGCGCAAGCGATCGAATCCTATATCCACTCCTTGAAGCTCGCGGCGCGCTGTGTCGTCATGAGGGGAATGTCCGGCTGCTACGAAAACGGGGAAACGGCGACTACTCATATCGTCGAGCTGTCGTATAACCTCCCGCTCATCATCGATATCGTCATTCCTTCGCAGGATGCCCAAGCCGTTCTGGAACGTCTCCAGGCCATGGTCGTCGATGGTGTCGTCAGCGTCGTCCCCGCCATGGTCACCTCGTTCCGCAGCGCTGCTGCATTGCTCCCGAAGAACCTTCGAGCGGGCGATGCCATGACAGCGAGGCCTATCACTGCGCATCCCGACTTTTCCGTTCGCGCGGCGGTTGAGCTCCTTCTCGACAATAGGCTCAAGTCTCTCCCCGTAGTCGACGCGGATGGCAGATGCGTAGGCATCATCACCCAGAACGATCTCGCGAATCGCGCCGGGATGCCGGTGCGCCTAGGGCTTTTCCCCCTTCTACCCAAAGAGGACCGGGAGCGATGGTTGAACGAAGTCGCGGCGCTGAGCTGCAGCGAGATAATGACGAAAAAGCCGACGACGGTGTCCGATGGCTCCAGTCTAGCCGACTCTGTACACCTCATGAATCGCGAGAAGCGCAAACGACTGCCGGTCCTCGATTCGCAAGGGTTTCTTGTAGGGATGCTCTCTCGTATCGATGTCCTCAAGGCGATCGCCACGACCAGAGAATCTCTGATGGCGTCTCATGAGGTCTCGGTGGCCGCCTCGACCATCCGTTTAGTTCGCGACATAGAGCCTCGCGACGCGTTCAGTCTGCGTGAGGATGCTTCCATTAAAGAAGCGATCGACGGTCTCATCCAGCATGGCCTCCAGCGGGCTGCCATCGTGGACAAAGATGACAAGCTCGTCGGTCTCGTCACCGATGAGATTCTCGTGCGCGCGATAGGAGGGGGAGCGCCCCGGAGACTGCCTTTCGGGCTCCGAGAGCGCAGGGGATTCTACGCCCGTCCGGTTTCGAGCGTCATGAAGCGGGACATCAAGACTGTCGGCGAGGACGTGCCTATCGACGAGGCGATCCGCCTTATGACCGAGTTCGGGCTCAAGCGTATCCCGGTCATCGACGCAAACAGGAAATACCATGGCATGATCAGGCGAGATTCGATTCTTTTGGCGCTCGCCCATACATATTGAGACCGAGGACCTACCGATGCTATGGCGCGCCTCGCGCGCCAATATAGGGCTATAGCCCGAGGGGGCGGAAGGCGAAACCATGAATATCCTGGAATATCAAGCGAAGGAGCTTCTCGCAGAGCGTGGAGTGCCTGTACCGCGGGGCGCTTTGCCGCTTTCATCCTACGAGGCGAGCTCCGTCGCGGCCGAACTCGGCGCGCCCGTGGTCGTCAAGGCTCAAATCCACGCGGGGGGCAGAGGCAAGGCGGGGGGGGTGAAGTTGGCCGCAAGTCCGGCCGAGGCCGCCGCGCTCTATGACGAGTTCCTCGGCAAGAACCTCGTCACTGTACAGACCGGCCCTTCCGGCGCCCGCGTTAGACGCATCTATATAGAAGAAGCCTTGAAGATCGAGCGGGAGTTCTACCTCGGCTTCGTCATCGACAGGAAAGAAGGGCGCGTCGCCGTTCTCGTGGCTAAGGCCGGAGGGAGCGAGGTTGAGGGGAATGCCTCCGCCGCCAGCCTCCTGAGGGCCATCGTCGATCCGGCGCTCGGGCCGACGGCTCACGCGTTGCGCGATCTCTCTAGAGCTCTCGGCCTGGAAGGGTCGGCGCGGAAGTCGTTTTTCGATCTTGTGGGCAGGCTTTATACTACCTTCATCGAGCTCGATTGCTCTCTCCTCGAGGTCAATCCGCTCGCGCTCCTTTCGGACGGAAGCCTCGCGATCGCCGACTGCAAGATGGCGTTCGACGATAGCGCTCTTCCCCGACATCCCGAGCTCCTCAAACTTCGCGATATAGACGAATTGCCCTCCGAGGAATACGAGGCTTCGAAGCACGGGCTCTCTTACGTCCGCCTAGAGGGCGGATCAATCGGCTGCATGGTAAACGGCGCCGGCCTCGCCATGGCTACGCTCGACGCGATATCAGGGCGCGGCGGATCGAGCGCCAACTTCCTCGATCTGGGCGGAGGGGCCGACGCCGACGCCGCAAGGAGAGCGTTCAGAATCATCCTCGACGACAGTCGCGTCGACACGGCGCTCGTCAACATCCTCGGAGGTATCGTAAGCTGCGATGAGGTGGCGGCCGGGATAGAAGCCGCGATTGCGGAATCCCAGGCTTCGATGGTCGCGGCAGGAAGGAAGATGCGCATCGTCGCGAGGCTAGCGGGGAATCATGCCGACGAAGGGCGCTCTCGCCTCATGAAAATCGCGCTCGGGCCCGGCTTCAGCCTGAAGTTCGCGTCCAATATGGAAGAGGCGGCGAGCTTCGCCGTCGCGGCGTCTGAAAAAAGCGAAAGGTTGTAAGTAATGGCCATTCTAGTCGACGAGAATACGCGGCTCCTCGTGCAGGGAATCACCGGCTCCGGCGGCCTGTACCACGCGAAGGCCTGCAGGGATTACGGAACGAAAGTCGTCGGAGGCGTGTCCCCAGGCAAGGGCGGCGCGGGAATAGAGGGCTTTAAAGTATTCGAAACCGTATCCGAGGCGCGCAAAGCGACCGGCGCCAACGCAACGGTGATCTTCGTGCCGCCCATGGCTGCGGCGGACGCCATCCTCGAAGCCCTCGATGCCGGGATAGAGCTCGTGGTATGCGTCACCGAGGGTATCCCGGTCCTCGACATGGTCCGCGTGCGCCGCGTCCTCTCCGACTATCCGACCTCGCGTCTCGTCGGGCCGAATTGTCCCGGTGTCATCAGCCCTGCTCTCTCGAAGGTGGGCATCATGCCCGGAGACATACACAGGCCGGGGCGCATCGGCGTCATCTCGCGCTCCGGCACGCTCATGTATGAGGCGGTCGCCCAGCTCGGAGAGCTCGGTCTGGGCGAGTCGAGCTGCGTCGGCATCGGCGGCGATCCCATCGTCGGCAGCGATTACGTCTCCATTCTGAAGCTCTTCGAGGCGGATGACGCGACTGATGCTGTCGTCCTCATCGGAGAAATCGGAGGGACCGCGGAGCTCGAGGCCGCCGACTTCATCGCATCGTCCATGGAAAAGCCGGTTGCAGCCTTCATCGCCGGAAAGGCCGCCCCGCCGGGCAGGAGGATGGGGCACGCGGGGGCGATCGCCGATGGGGCTACGGGATCGGCCGCCGCGAAGATGGAGTACCTGCGCTCGAAGGGGATACTTGTGGCCGAGGATCCCGCAGGCATCGGACGGACTGTGAACCGGATGCTCTAAGGCGCGCTGCCTGGTCCGACCTCTGCTCCTGCTAGATTGTCTGCTCATCTTACCCACCCTCAGTGTGCGTCCTCGGGGCGGGCCTTCTTTGTTTTCATCGTGATGGAGGTAGTGCGGTCGGGACTCGATGACGATTTGGACCGCGACGAGCACGTGGTTGCCTGTTCTTCAAGTTGACGTCATCAGCTTTCGGCGTATATACTGTTTTTTACCAGTATGAATACTGGTGCCGCGTTAGTCGCCTTTGGCGCCTGACGGAGCGGTTGGACGAATCCAGCCACTGCCCTACTCCCCACGACAAAAGAATATCAGGCCCATGAAGGGCCCCACTTTAGGAGACGAACTCCTTATCACGCAAAGGAGCGCTTATGCATATCCCCGATAATTATCTGAGCCCCGCCACCTGCGCGGTTATGGCGGTTGCTGTTATACCGGCTTGGGTCGTATCCGTCAGGAAAGTCTCCAAAGACCTGCCTAAGGAAAAGGTTCCGCTTCTCGGTATCGGTGCGGCTTTTTCGTTTCTTATAATGATGCTTAACGTCCCCGTACCTGGCGGCACTACTGCCCACGCGGTGGGAGGCACGCTGCTTGCCGTTCTCCTCGGCCCCTATGCGGCCTGTCTTTCGATAAGCACGGCGCTGCTGATACAAGCCCTCGTCTTCGGCGATGGCGGTATCCTTTCCTTCGGCGCCAATTGTTTCAACATGGCCTTCGTCATTCCGTTCCTCGGTTACTTCATCTACAAATTCGTGAAGGATCGAGTCACGACCAAGAGGGGCGAGTATATCGGTCTCGCGATCGCTTCTTATATCGGCATAAACTTCGCGGCGCTTTGCGACGCTATCGAGTTCGGGCTCCAGCCTCTTATAGCCAAAGACGCGGCTGGCCTGCCTCTTTATTGCCCCTATCCGCTTTCGGTATCGATTCCCGCCATGCTGATACCTCACCTGACACTTGCGGGCATCGCCGAGGCTGCCTTTACAGTCGCCATTGTCGCCTTCGTGACAAAAACCTCTCCCGGCACTGTCTATGTCGGTTCCCCGGTGAAGACGAAACCTCTCTATGCTCTCATCGTAGCTCTCGTCGTAGCTTCGCCCCTCGGCCTCCTCGCGGCGGGCTCGGCATGGGGCGAGTGGGGCCCGGATGAGATCAAAGATGTCGTGAATGGCGGTAAGCCGCTCGGTTTTGTCCCAGCGGGCATGGAGAGCGGATTCCACTTTTCGGCACCGATGCAGGACTATGGGCTGAAGGGCGTTCCCGATATCGTCGGGTATATCATTTCGGCCATACTGGGGGCGGCGATTTTCATCATTGTGTACAAGCTCCTTGGACTTCTCAAGAAGGACAAGGGAGGGAGTGCCATAAAGGCTAAGGCGTAGCGGTCTGGGCATGGAAGGAATCCCGGCGTGGCTCGGCTTTCGCGAGAACTACGAGCCACGAGCCGATAGAGGACATTACCTCGAGAAGAACGTACTGTCGATCCTGCGCACCCTGGCCGCTTTGCGCGAGCGGCCAGGGTGCGGCAAAGATATAGAGCTTCTTAGGCCGGAAGTAGCATTCATCTCTACCTTCCTCCTCATTCTCCTCGTCTCGCTCTCGCGAGGGTGGTTTTTCCTCGAGACTGCCGCGGCCTTCGAGTTCGGCTGTCTCTGTCTTCTCCGAGGCGAGCTAATTGCTCGCATTGTGAAGAAGGTCCTCGTGGCCGGCATCTTCACGGTAGCCATCTTCGCTCCCGCTATCCTGATCGGTCGTGGAGGAGGCGTGCTTATCCTTTGTTCCAAGGTCTTGCTCGCCGTACTCGCGATGGCCATCTTCTCGGCGGCTACGCCCTGGCCTTCCATAGCGGCAGCCATGTCGGTACTGCACATCCCCAGCATCTTTATCATGACCCTGGACATGACAATCAAGTACATTTCGCTCCTCGGAGGTCTCGTGCTCGATATGCTGTACGCCTTGAAATTGCGATCTGTGGGCCGCGATGAGCGAAAGATGTCTTCTCTCGGAGGCCTGGCCGGAACCCTTTTCCTGAAGTCCAAGGATGCAGCCGAAACGCAATATCAGGCTATGGAATGCCGCTGTTTCTCGGGATCGTATATAACCAAACCCCGATCCAGATACGGCTGGCGCGAGGCAATCCTCGTCGGAGCGGACCTCGTGATGCTGGTCAGCTTCGTTGCGTTCGGTATTACGCGATGATCGAACTGTGCAACGTCTCCTTCTCTTATCCCGAGGCCCCTGTCCTTGTGTCGGATTCATCGTCACGAACCTCGGCATGCGCGCAAAGAATGTCGTCCATTTCTACAACCAGCGCGGGACGGCGGAGCAGTGGATCAAGGAAGGCAAGAACGCCGTGAAGTGGACGCGGCTTTCCTGCCATGACTTCGCCGATAATATGGCACTGGTCAATTCGGGCTTTCGGCCTCGGGTCGTCAGAATGGTCGTGTATTGATAGATTCCAGGGTTTGACGGCCAGTTCCGGCTCGTGCTTATGTTCTTTGACGGGCATAATGGAGGAGAATGGGACACGAGATTCAGCCAGATTTAGAAGTCCAACTGGGAAATCTTGGCTAAACAGGGCTTGACGCGAGGCGCATACCCATCGAAAATAGGTCGTTCAAGGGAAAGGGATATTTACAGATAAAGAGATAGAAAAGTTATCTGATAATGGTTTTTTGAAATAGTATAGAGCTATATTTGCAGTGCCTAGGGAAATAGGCTATTCCAGCTGCAAGCGGGGAATGTCAGAAAGTACGAACATAGTGGCGAGGCCGATAAATGAAAAAGAAAGGTCTGTGGCAGTTATGCGTCCCGATCCTGATTCTGGCTGTGAGTTCATTGGGCGTCGGCTGTTCTAATCCTACCTCTTCGGGGGGATCGAGCAGCTCGAGCCAGAGCGTTGTAACGATTGGATCGCAGAGCGGAACCCTGACGGCTGGGTCGTCGGGGAGCGTGACGTTCTCGGTGACAACGCCCAACGTCGCAAGCGGTACGATCGGGACCGTCACATGGTATAGCTCGTCGGCCGGATCGGGCGCCGGTAGCTCGACTCCTCCGACTGGTATCACGGTCTCGGTCTCTCCCGTCGCCAACGGAGCGGCTATGGTTACCATTACAGTGACCAGAGCGGTTGCCACGGGGACATACTACTTCAAGCTGACTGAGGATTCCTTAATGTCGTCAGTTGCCACGTTCAGCGTGCTGTCCGGGGCCGGCAACACCATCACGTTCAACGCGAACGGCGGCTCGGGCTCGATGACGCCCCAGGTCATCGCGAGCGGGACCTCGACCGCCTTGGCCAAGAACGCTTTTACGGCGCCGAGTGGTGACGTTTTTGTCGGATGGACAACAAGTATAAGCGCGGCAGGAACAAGTTATGCTGACCAAGCTTCCTTTACGATGGGAACATCTAATGTAAACCTTTATGCGATATGGCTGCCTGCGTCGATAACGTTCAGTTGGTCGGGTAATAGTGTTGCGATAAAAGGGTGGCAAACCACCGCGCCGTCTGGCGCTCTCGTAATACCATGTGGAATTACTTCCATCGGGGATGGGTCATTGACCAACTGTTCCGGCCTGACGAGCGTGACGATTCCCCCGAGTGTTACATCGATTGGCGTTAATGCGTTTTCCAATACCGGCCTGACTAGCGTGACGATCCCCTCGAGCGTCACATCGATCGGTGATGGAGCATTTTCAGGCTGCTCCGGCCTGACGAGCCTGGCAATTCCTTCGAGTGTAACATCCATTGGGGAACAAATATGTATTTCATGTTCAAATCTTGTTAGCATTGCAGTAGATTCAAAAAATCCTAACTACTCATCAGATGGGTATGGCGTCCTCTATGATAAGGCAGGCATTAATTTGCTGGAAGCTCCCCCGGCACTTTCAGCTTCTTCGTATATAATCCCTTCAACCGTCCAAGCAATTGGGGGGTATGCATTCTATGGCTGCAATAACGTGACGAGCATAACGATCCCTTCGAGCGTCATCTTTATTGAAGACTGGGCATTTACCAATTGTTCAAACCTGTCAAGTGTGAACCTATCGAGTGCAGGGGTCAGCTATATTGGGACTTATTCATTCTCTAATACCAGCCTGACGAGCGTGGATATCCCCTCGAGCGTTACATCGATTGGGGCAGCACCCTTCCTTGACTGTAGTAGTTTGACTACTATCAATGTTGATACTAAAAATTCTAAATATTCATCGGATTCGTCAGGCGTTCTTTTTGATAAATCACAAACAACTTTGCTGGAAGCCCCAGGGGCATTAAGAGGCACGTATGCTATTCCCTCGACCGTAGTCACTATCGCCGATTATGCATTCGAATATTGTACTAGCCTGACAGAAGTGTTCTTCGGTACGAAAATTACCACCATCGGCGATTATGCGTTCTCCAGTGCTGGGCTCACGAGCGTGCAGATTCCCGCAACTATCACATCGATTGGGGATGAGGCCTTTTATATTTGTTCCAGTCTGGCAAATGCATATGAACAGGCTACTTCCCCTCCAACATTGGGCTCTGCTGCCTTCGATTGCGAAGCATCAGGCTTTACTTTGTATGTCCCTCTTGGCGACGGCTCGACATATAGAACCGCTACTGGTTGGAGCAACTACGCATCAGAGATACAAGAAGAGGAAGGTTAATACTATGAAAATATCATACCGCCAAATCTCAAAACGATGTGTTCTCCTCTCCCTGGTGCTCTTTCTAAATGCCGCGCTCTACGCCGTATCCTCAACGATACCCTACGACGCCAGGAAGGCAGATGTCATAGAACAGCGCGACCAGACTGCCTTTATGGCAGCCCAGAGCGCCTCCGCACGATCAGACTTCGTTACCGCCATGAAGGCATGTTCACGGATCATTCACGGCGAAGGCATGTTCCTTCATATGAACGCGCCGGGCAATGAACAGACGTGGAAACAGGCACATCAACGCGTTATTTATCTAGCCATGCGTACTTACGAGACAGCCAAGCACTGCGATGCCAAAAAGCTCCAGACGAACCTCGTGTTGCTAAAGAATGCCTTGGATGCAGAAGTGCGGCTATAAGCTTTCCCGTGCGTTTGCTGAGATAGGGTTAAACCATGTGAGTCCTTTGGCAATCCCGAGCGACGCGTCCAAGGTTGCTTTCTGCCTTGCGGCGCAAGTTATAAGCTTTGGGTCACGGATCCCATTTATGGGCGATACTACCTGGCAATGCCTAATGGAGAGCACGAACTCGGCGAATGCTTACCATTAGTCTTGGTGAGGCCTATAACGACAAATGCTATAAGCTCATTGCTGCCATTATGCAGTTGAATATAAACTCGTTCCATTCTCGAAGAACTTCCTTTTCATACTCTTGCTTCGGGCGAGGATATCTATTTCATCGGCAGCCCCTCGGCCGGGCTATGGACGACTAAGGAGAAGGTCAACTAATGGAGTCATTACGAACAGGGGTGATCGGATGAGGGTAGAATTAAAGCGTGCCATTTATGAGGAAAACGACAAGCTCGGGCGAGAGATCAATGAGTCCCTTCGAAGCCGCGGCATATTCACGATCAATATTCTGGGCAGCCCCGGCGCAGGCAAGACAAGCCTCATCGAGCGGCTTGCCGAGCGCCTCGCGCCCGATCCTCTCGCCGTGATAGAAGGCGACGTGGCGAGCGATATCGATACACGGACGCTGAAAGCTCTGGGTATCGACGCGTTCCAGATCGACACCGGCGGCGACTGTCACCTCAATGCTCCCATGATACAGGCGATCCTGAAACAGATGACAATTGTCGACGGCTCATGGCTGTTCATCGAGAACATCGGCAATCTCATCTGCCCCGCGGAACTGGCGATCGGAGAGGACGTCAAGATCGTTGTCGCAAGCGTGGCCGAAGGCAGCGACAAGCCGCACAAGTACCCATTGGCCTTTCAGCGCTCGGCCGCCTGCATTCTTACAAAGCCGGACTTAAGGGAGGCCGTGGGCTTCGACGATGCTTTCTTCCGCTCTGGCCTCGCATCCGTAGCGCCCGAGGCGCCTCTCTTTCAAGTCAATGGGAAAACCGGCGAGGGGACCGATGCGCTAGTTGCATGGCTCCGTACGGTAAGGGAAAAGGAAACAATATTGTGAACGAAAACCTTAACCGCGACAGGTTCATCGAACTTATGGCGAAATTTACGGCCTATTCGGCCAAGCATCTTCCTGACGATGTCGTCGAAAAACTAAGAGGGCTCAAGGCAAAGGAAGATACGTCTATGGCCAAGGCTTTCTATGACGCGATGTTCGAAGACCTGAAAATGGCGGATGAATTGGACAGGCCATGCTGCCAGGATACGGGTGTCCTTCAGTACTTCGTACAGGTCGGTTCGCGTTTCCCCCTGATTGATGAAATCGAGGGCTGCCTGCGCGAGGCCGTAATAAAAGCCACGGTAGACGCCCCCTTGCGCCCTAACGTCGTTGAAGTTTTTGACGAAAAAAACACGGGAAACAATGTTGGAACGAGGATTCCCTGGATTGACTGGGAGGTCGTTCCCTACAATGACGAGGCGAAGATCTATATGTACATGGCGGGAGGCGGCTGCAGCCTCCCCGGCATCGCGAAGGTCCTAATGCCGCTCGAGGGATATGAGGGCGTGGTGAAATTCGTGTTCGACCAAATCACCTCCTACGGGATCAACGCCTGTCCGCCTCTTTTAGTCGGTATCGGTATCGCTGGTTCCGTAGAGGTAGCGGCCAAGCTTTCGAAGAAAGCGTTGCTGCGGCCGATAGGAACCCATAACGGCAATACGCGCGGCGCAAAACTGGAATCCATGATAGAGAACGGGCTCAATGAGATCGGAATCGGGCCCGGCGGCATCACCGGAAAGAATTCAGTGATGGGTGTGCATATTGAACAGGCGGGCCGTCATCCGGCGACCATCGCCGTCGGCCTGTCGACCGGGTGCTGGGCTCACAGGCGAGCGCTTATAAAAGTCGATTCCCAATTGGGCTACGAAGTGCTATCGCATAAAGGAGCTATCTTATGAGTGTAAAAACGTTGACGACCCCGATAACGAATGATGATATAGAGTCCCTTAAAATCGGGGATGTACTATACTTGAATGGATACTTGATTACGAGCCGGGACGATGTTCACCAGCGCCTGATCAAGCAGAATAGGCCATTGCCCGTCGATCTTAGGGGGAAAGCCATTTTCCACGCTGGCCCCATCATGAAGGCGAGGCAGGGCGTGCAGGGCAAATACGACGTTGTTTCCATCGGCCCGACGACAAGTATGCGCATGGAAAAGTACGAGAAGGAGTTTATGGCGGAAACGGGCGTTAAACTGATTATAGGGAAAGGCGGGATGGGAGAAAAAACCGCCGAAGGTTGTAAAACTCATAAAGTCATTCATGCCGTTTTCCCCGGTGGATGCGCTGTCCTCGCTGCAAGCCAGGTAGAAGAAGTTGAATCCGTTGAATGGCTGGATCTGGGAATGCCAGAAGCGATCTGGGTGATGCGAGTGAAAAACTTCGGCCCGTTGTTTGTTTCAATTGACACGAATGGGAATAATCTTTTTGAGAACAACAAAAGATCATTCACTGACAAGAAAGACCGAATCGTTTCCGAAATCAACATGCATGTTGATTATCTCGAGTAGCCGTCGCAAATAACTGGTTTATAGGATGCTTTCCTTATGAGTGGGAACATTCCATTAGAGCCGCCATTCGATATCAAGCGGATCGTGCTTCACTCATGTTGTGCGCCATGTTCGGCGGCGATACTTGCGGTATTACTCGAGAATGGCATTACTCCGATCGTTTTCTACTACAATCCCAACATCTACCCAGTAGAAGAATATGAGCGTCGCAAGGCGGAAAACAAGAAGTACGCGCAATCGTTGGGATTGAGCTTTTTCGATGGCGATTACGACCACGAAGGATGGAAGACGAAGATATGGGATCTCCGGGAGGAACCGGAAAGGGGCCTGCGCTGCTCTTCGTGTTTCAGGCTTCGCTTGGCGGAGACGGCTCGCTTTGCCCATGAAAACGAATGTCGGGTGTTCGCGACGACGCTGTCTTCATCGCCGTGGAAAAATCTGGAGCAGATCAACGATGCCGGCGTCTATGCCTCGAAGCTGTTCCCCGATCTTGCCTTCTGGGCGCACAACTGGCGAAAAGGTGGCTTGTCAGAACGACAAGCCGCGATCAGTAAACAACATGGCTTCTATCGGCAAAACTATTGCGGCTGCGAGTTCAGCCTAAAACGTACGAACTTGAGCTAACGATACACTATCAAGCTCTGCTGCCATGCGCCGGCGTACGCGTTTTGCCGACATGTTCCGGTACCTTCCCAGGAGCTGCCTTCTCCTCCATCAACGAGGCACTCGTCGCGCCCGATTTCTCGAAGCTCGAGGGCGGGCCTTCTCGATCCTATATGTGAGTTGTGTTGCCGACCTTTCCCTGAATTCATATACCGGAAGTTGAGATCGACCGAGCCGAATATCTGGCTGTAATGCTGGAAAATGAACGATCGTAGGGTGAGCGTCCAGGGTGACCTGCAAACATTCATAGTGCGTTAAATATAGAACGATGGCGACCATGCCAATGTACTGGTAGATATAGTTCAGATGCTGTGTCTTTCGGGAAATCCAAGCTTGTCCGCGAACCGGAGTTATGGGTGTATAATATGCCACCCATGACGCATGTACCGGATTCCGATGCAGACAGCGGCTCCCATCGTCGACAGGCGCGCGAGCTTGGCTCCCGCGGGGAAGCGCCGCGACTTTCCTATCGCACAAGCGCCATGTTGCTCATGATTGCGCTGCACGCCCTCGCCGCGGCTTTTTTCTTCCGCGCCAAGCGTTCGATCGGGGACACAGAGCACTGGACGAGCCAGTTCATCGTCCTCCTCGGCTGCTCTCTGGGGTGCGCGCTCGCTGCGCCCTTCTTCAGAAAGCGGACTATCGCCGTCATATTTCTCGGCTTTCAGGCCTTTCTCCTCGCTGTCGCGGATTACCCGGAAGGGACCGGGACGGTCCTTGCGGGGACCTTCGGCTGCATCCTCCTGCTCTGCGCGATCAGCAATTTCAAGGTCTCGACCTTCATCGTGCCAGTGCTCTCATTAGCGAGCGTCTTTCTCTTTCGATTACGCCCCATACGGGCATGGGACGCGGCTATTCCCGTTCCGGAGATGGCCGATTCTCTTCTCGCCTCCGCCGTCGTCATGGTCTTCACGTATCTTTGCCTGTGCCTCAGGGCATGGGACAGCGAGGCGCAACGCCAAAGAAAGCGGGTTGCGAGCATGGATCGGTCCATCGCAAGCCTGCTCGCCGCGAACCTCGATTTTCAGAACTACGCCCTCGAGGCCGGAGAGCGGTCGACGATCGCAGAGCGGAAGCGCCTCTCCCGGGACATTCACGACATCGTCGGGTACACGCTCATCAATCTGAAGATGATGCTCGAGGCCGCGATCGACCGGGCGGGCGTCGCCAATAGGCCCCTCGCCGAGCTCCTGGTCATGGCGCGCGATCAGGCGCAGGGAGGCCTTGCGGAAACGAGGAGCGTGTTACGCAGCTTCCGCGAGATGGAGAACGCCAAGCCCGTCGGGATCGCGAGCATCCAGAAGATCGTAACTTCCTTTTCTCGGGCCACCGGCATCGAGGTCGAGGTGAATTACGGCAATATGCCCTGGGTCCTCGGTTCGCTCAATCCCGTGGTCTCGCACATCGTCCAGGAAGGCATGACGAACGCGATCAGGCATGGCGGCGCGACGCGGATTCAAATCGGTTTTTGGATCGTTAGGGATCGTCTCCATATGAAGATATCCGACAACGGCGTCGGCGCGTCCGAGGTGAAGCCGGGCATCGGCCTTATCGGCATGCGCGAACGCCTGGAGCCGATAGGCGGCGAGCTTTCCGTTCAGAGCTCCGAGTACGGATTCTCGCTCATCGCGGAGATGCCTCTCCCCGAGGAGCTTTTAATTGGAGGCGCAGGATGAGCGACATGAAACGCAAGGCGCGTATTCTCATCGTGGACGATCAGGCCCTGTTCGCCGACAGCCTCAAGGCGGTCATCGGCTATCGCGCCGCCGACTTCGCGGTGATGGGGGTAGCCGAAGACGGAGCGGCCGCGCTAGAAGCGGTCCGTCGGGAGGTCCCCGACGTTATCCTCATGGACATACGGATGCCGGGCCTCGACGGCGTACAGGCCACGAAGGCTATACATGCCGAGCTCCCCGAGGTCAAGATCGTCGTCCTCACCTCGTTCGACGACGACGAGTACATCTACGAGGCTCTCGAGAACGGAGCCGTCGGCTACATATTGAAAGACATTCCCGTAAGCGAGCTTCTCTCCTCGCTGCGCGCGGTCATGGAAGGGTCCTTCCTCGTCTCGCCGGCGGTCGCCAAGAAGCTCGTTCGCCGCGACTTGTCCGGTCCACATCCTACGACAGCCCCCCTCGCGCCGGAGGGGTCCGAGGCTCCCGCGGGGGCCTTTCCGAAGCTCAAGGAGCTGGGCAAACGTGAGCGCGAAATACTGGCCCTGCTCGCCCGCGGCATGGACAATGCGCATATCGCCGAGGAGTTGTTCATCAGCGAGCAAACGGTAAAGAACTATGTCTATGGCATCTACTCGAAGCTCGACGAGCACAACCGCGTACGAGTGGCACAGATCGCGCGGAAGTGGCTGGGGGAATCGCCTACCTAAGCGCTAATAGTACCGGAATAGTACCGCGGTACCATTCACAGGCCAGAAAACCGCCCTGATACTGGACCAATCACGAGCGGGCGGGGATGCATGCTCCTCGACCGCCGGAAATCCATTGGGGAGGCGCAGATGAAAAAGACGCTTTTCTTAACCGTCGCGGTCCTGGCCGCTCTTGGTCAATCGCTGTTCGCGCAGAGTAAGCCCACGCTTACCATAGCGACAGTCAACAATCCCGACATGGTCATTATGCAGCAGTACTCGGCGAAATTCACAGAACAGACGGGCATCGCTCTCAACTTCGTGGTGCTCCCGGAAAACGAGCTCAGGCAGAAGGTCACCGAGGATGTCGGGCTCGGCGCCGGGAAATACGACATCGTAACGATAGGTACCTACGACACGCCTTTCTGGGCCAAGAACAACTGGATATCCTCGCTCGAGCCCATGTTCAAGGACATGAGCGCTGACAAAGCCAAGGCCTATGATCGCGACGATATCCTGCCACCAATCCGAAGCGCGCTCTCCATGAACGGCGACCAGTATGCGATCCCCTTCTACGGCGAGAGTTCTATGCTTTTTTATCGTAAAGACCTCTTCGCCGCAGCAGGCATCAAGATGCCCGCTGCGCCCACATGGGATCAGGTCTACGAGATGGCGAAGAAGTTGAACAAGCCCTCCGCGGGCCAGTACGGCATCGCGCTCCGCGGCCTTCCCGGATGGGGCCAGAACATGGCGGTCTTCGACACGATGATAAACACCTTCGGCGCGCGCTGGTTCGACATGAGCTGGAATCCCAAGTTCACGACCCCAGAGATGAAGGCGGCCTGGGAATTCTATAAAAAAATCATCACGGATGCCGGAGAGCCCGGCGCCACGACGGCCGGGTACACGGAGTGTCTCGCACTCATGTCCTCGGGCAAGGCCGCGATGTGGTACGACGCCACGGTCTCGGCCGGCACCCTTCAGGGCGCGGACTCCAAGGTAAAGGGCAAGATCGGGTACGCCCTAGCGCCGACGGTCAAGAAGAGCAACGCCGGATGGCTATGGGCCTGGTCCCTTGCCATCGAAGCCTCATCCAAGAATAAGGACGCGGCTTTCCAGTTCCTGACCTGGGCGACCAGCAAGGATTATATAAAGCTGATCGGCGATAACGTCGGATGGGCCCAGGTGCCCCCCGGGACCCGAGTCTCCACCTACGAGAATCCCAAGTATAAAGCCGCCGCCGATTTCGCCTCTATGACTCTTAGCGCGATCAAGAACGCGAACTACGACAAGCCCACGGTTGATCCCGTCCCCTACAAGGGCGTGCAATATGTGTCGATCCCCGAGTTCCAGGGCCTCGGCGAGGAGGTCGCGCAGGAGCTCGCCGCGTACCTCTCTGGAAACAAGAGTCTCGATGACGCGCTCGCGGCCAGTCAGAACGCAGCCCTTCGCGTAGCCAAAGAGGGTGGATACATCAAATAGGGGTTGCCGTCGGGTTTTCCTGCGGGGGCCGAAAGGCCCCCGCGGCTAAAGAAAGGTGAGCTATGAAGGCATTAGAGAGGGCTGCGGCCACCGCAAAGGCTAACGCGCTCGTCCTACCGGCCGCGATCATCGTGGCGCTCGTGACACAGGTCCCACTCATCGTGACTCTCGTGCTTTCGGTGGTGAAATGGATCGTGGTCCGGCCTGATCTCGGGATCAACTTTGTCGGGCTGAGCAATTACATTCAGATATTCACGACTCCGGAATTTTATTCGATAGTGCTCAACACGATCCTGCTCACCCTGGTTTCGATCGCATGCTGCACGATTCTCGGCATTGCCTTCGCTCACATGCTCAACAGGCGCTTCCCCGGTGTCAATCTCGCCAGGACGATCATGATCGCGCCCTTCTTCGTCATGGACGCGGTGGCGGGAATCATATGGAAAACCCTCATGCTCCATCCTTCGTTCGGGATCAACGGCCTCATAGCCTCGTGGCTCGGCATAGCTCCCACAGACTTCCTCGGCAAGCACTCGCTCCTTACAATTATCCTTCTCGTGGTTTGGCAGTGGACACCCTTCTTCGTGCTCATCCTCCTCGCTGGATTCGAGAGCATATCAGAGGAACTTATCGATAGCGCGAAGGTCGACGGCGCGAACGCGTTTCGGACCCTGTTCCAGATCAAGATACCGGCCATCGCCGCGCATATCGAGGTCGCGATCATGCTTGGTCTCATATTCATCTTGAAGACCTTCGGCCTTATCTACGTCACGACTGCCGGGGGGCCGGGCATCTCCTCGACGAACCTTCCTTATATAGTCTATCGCACCGGCTTCTATCGTTGGGATGTGGGCAGGGCCGCCGCTATGGCGGTTACCACAGTGATACTCACTCTCGTGGCGATTACGGCTTTGTTCGGATTCGTTCGGCGGAAGACCAACGAGGTGGAATCATGATCTTCAACGTACGCTTCAGAAGGCGAGCGCTTGGGAAGCTGGGCATAGTCGGCATCTGGGCGCTCTGCCTCGCCTTCTTCTTCCCGATACTCTATATGGTCCTCACGAGCTTCAAGCACGAGACGGAGGCGGTCCCGCCCCAGCTCTTCTTCTCTCCGACCCTCGAGAATTATAGGACGGTCCTTGGTTCGGGAATATTGCCGCACATACTGAACTCCATGCTGATCACTGTGGTGACGATGCTGTTCTGCGTTCTCCTTGGCGTACCGACGGCCTATTCGATCGTATTCGGGAAGCTCAAGAAGCCGGATTCGGTTTTTTTCTGGTTTCTCTCCACGACCTTGCTCCCTCCCGTGAGCGTCATCATCCCTGTATTCTTGCTCTTCAAGTTCATGCATCTTCTGGATAATCGGTGGGGCATGGTACTCATCTACACAGGGGCCAACATACCGATCGCCGTATGGATGATACGGTCATTCCTCAAGGACATTCCCCGGGAACTCCTCGAGGCCGCCGATATCGACGGGGCGACGCGCGTGCGGTCTTTCTTCAAGTTAATCCTGCCTCTGGCCCGCACGGGAATCATCTCGACGGCCCTCCTCGTCTTCATTTTCGTGTGGAACGAGTTTTTCTTCGCCGTGAATCTCACCTACATCAACGCATCGACCATCCCGGTCTACATGGCCTCGTATATGACCCAGGAAGGTCTTTTCTGGGCCAAGCTCAGCGCCATCTCCACGCTGACCGTACTGCCCCCCTTGGTGCTCGGATGGGTCTCGCACAAGACGCTAGTCCGCGGCCTCATGATGGGAGCGGTGAAAGGATAAAGGTATGAAAACACTCGATATGTTCTCCTTAGTCGGCCAAAAGGCCTTCGTGACTGGCGGTGCCCAGGGCATCGGCAAGTGCGCCGCACTGGCTTTCGCGGAGGCGGGAGCCGATGTCGCGATCGTGGACTTGAACAAAGAGCTCGCAGCGCAAACCGCGTCGGAAGTCGAGCGCCTCGGCGTAAGGTCCTTCGCTGTCGGCTGCGACGTAACCGACCCGGATAGCGTGGACGCTATGACTCAGCGCGTGGTCGACGAATTCGGCACGATCGACATAGCCTTCAACAATGCCGGCATCTGCATCAATGAGAAGGCCGAAACGATGAGCTTCGAGTCGTGGAAACGGGTGATCGATATCAATCTTACCGGTATTTTCCTAACCTCGCGCGCGGCTGGTCGCATCATGATTCCGAAGGGCGGCGGTTCGATCATCAATACGGCCTCGATGTCGGGCCATATCGTCAACCGGCCGCAGCCCCAGTGCGCGTACAACGCCTCGAAGGCGGGAGTCATTATGCTCACCAAGTCTCTCGCGGTCGAATGGGCGCCGCACAACGTGCGGGTCAACTCGATCAGCCCGGGCTACATCGGCACCGCGATGACGCTCAAGGCGACGCAATGGATCCCGTTATGGGAGGCCGACAGCCCTGGCAAACGCATGGGCAAGCCCGAGGAACTCACCGCAGCGCTCGTTTACCTCGCGGGCGGCGGCTCGACTTTCACGACGGGGGCGGATATCGTCATCGACGGCGCCTTCACATGCGTGTAAGGCGATAAGGAGGCTTCGAGCAATGAAAGCATTGATCATAGACGAGCCGGGGAAGGCCCGCGTCGCGGATATTCCGCGGCCCGTACCCGCCCTAGGCGAAGTGCTCATACGCGTCGAACGCTGCGGAATATGCGGCACGGATGTGCATATTTTCAGGGGAGAGTACCTCGGTTCCTACCCTATCACCCCGGGCCATGAATTTTCCGGCGAGGTCGTGGAGGTCGGGCCAGGCGTATCCTCTTTCGTCCCCGGCGACCGCGTCGCGGTCGAACCCAATATCTCCTGCGACTCCTGCCCCGCCTGCCTCTCCAACAGACAGAATTTCTGCGAGAATTGGAAAGCGGTGGGAGTGACCCTCCCCGGCGGAATGGCCGAGTATGTCGTCGCGCCCGCGAAGGCGGTCTTCGGAATAGGCGACCTCGACTTCGCGGCGGGAACCTTTGTCGAGCCGCTCTCCTGCGTCCTCCATGGAATGCAGAGGGCGGCTCCCGAACTCGCCGACGATATCCTCGTGCTCGGCGCTGGTCCGATCGGTATACTCCTGCTCAAGACTGCTCTGGCGAGGGGCGCGTCGGCGGTCACCGTCGTGGATCGCGCGCCTTCGCGGCTCGCTCTCGCGGCCGCTGAGGGAGGGAAAGTCACGACGACACTCTCCTCGATCGACGAAATCCCCCGCGACAGGTACGACCTCGTGATCGACGCGACCGGTGTCCCCTCAATAATGGGCAAGACGACACAGTGGGCGAGGCCGGGAGGCCGGATACTTCTCTTCGGCGTACCTCCTTCGGGCGCGCAGCTCACGCTTGACGCGTTCACGGTATTCCACAAGGGCCTCACCCTCATGTCCTCGTACACTTCCGTGAGGAACTCCATACAGGCAGTGCGGATGCTCAGGAGCGGAAGGATCGACGTATCGGTCCTCGTCTCCCACGAGCTTCCGCTCGAGCGTTTCGCCGAGGCCGTGGAGATGATAGGAAAAGGCGCGGATGGCGTCCTTAAAGTGCTTATGGCGCCGAGGGCGCAGGGGGCGGTATGAAGCAGGCTGTGATGACGGCTCCTGGAGCGATCGAATTCCGCGACGTGCCTAATCCCATTACCGGCGAGGGGATGCTGCTCCTCCGAATTTTGAGGATCGGCGTCTGCGGGTCGGATATCCATGTCTACCATGGTAAACATCCCTATACGAAATATCCGGTCGTCCAGGGTCACGAGGTCTCGGCCCGCGTCGAGGAAGTAGGCACGGGGGTCTCAGGCTTCGTCCCCGGCGACCTGGTTACCGTCATGCCCCAGGTCTTCTGCGGCGAATGCTACCCGTGCAGGACAGGACGCTACAATATCTGCGAAAGCCTCAAAGTGATGGGTTTTCAGACCACCGGCATGGCCTCCGAATATTTCTCAGCCCCGGCCTCCAAATGCCTCAAGCTGCCCGAAGGAGTCAGTCCCGAGGAAGGAGCGATGATCGAGCCCTTGGCGGTCGCGGTCCATGCGCTCTCTCGCGCCGGCGATGTCGCTGGTAAGTCTATTGTCGTCTATGGCGCCGGGCCTATCGGCAACCTCGTGGCCCAGTCGGCAGGAGGGCTGGGCGCCGCGCGCGTTCTTGTCTCCGATACGAGCGATCATCGGCTCGAGATCGCAGGCACATGCGGTATCGCATATAAAGTCAATCCCGCGAAGGACGACTTCGCAAAAAGGCTCGGGGAGGTCTTCGGCCCCGACGGGGCGGATATAGCGCTCGAGTGCGTAGGTGTCGAGACGACGATGACCCAGGCGGTCTCGCTCGCCCGCAAAGGCAGCCTCATCATCGTCGTCGGAGTGTTCGGGGAACGGCCCCGGGTCGATCTCGGCCTCGTCCAGGACCGCGAGCTCAGCCTCGTCGGCACGCTCATGTACCGCGAGGAAGACTACCGGAAGGCCATCGATCTCGTCGTATCCAAGCGAGTGCGCCTCGGGCCCCTCATGTCCGCCCATTTCCCCTTCGACCGCTATCTCGATGCCTACCGATTCATCGAGGGGAACAGGGACAAGTCCATGAAAGTGTTCATCGACGTGAGCTGATATAAGGTAACTAGCATTGAGCGCAGCTGATGAAATACATACTTGCGCACGACTTGGGAACAAGCGGCGATAAAGCCGCCCTTTTCACGCTCGAAGGGAAATTGGCGGCGGAGGCTTCGGCCGGCTACAGCCCTTCCTACGCCGACGGCAACATCGTCGAGGAAGAGCCTGGGGATTGGTGGGAGGCATTCTGCCGCTCGACGCGCGAGCTGCTTGAGTCGCACGAGGTTCGGAGATCCGAAATAGCTTGCGTCTCCTTCAGCGGGCAGATGAATTGCTGTCTTCCCGTCGACTCATCCGGCGAGCCATTGCGCAAGGCCATGATATGGGCGGACCAACGCGCGGTCGACGAGGCCCGAAGGCTCGCCTCGGCCGTCGATTTGCGCGACATGTACGCGATTAGCGGGCATCGCATAGGCCCATCGTACGCCATTTCGAAGATGATGTGGTTCAAGGAGCGCGAGAGCGGTCTCTATAAAAGGACCGCGAAATTCCTGCAGGCGAAGGACTACCTCGTCTTCCGCCTGACGGGCGTCATGGTCACGGACTTCTCGGATGCCTCCCATGTCGGCGTTTTCGATCTGGCCGCGAAATGCTGGTCGAAGGATCTTCTCGGCGCGGCGGGGATCGACGGATCGTTGCTCCCGGAGCCATTGCCTTCGACGACGGTCGTCGGGACGATCGGGAACGTCGCCGCGAGTGAGTGCGGGCTCTTGACCGGGACTCCCGTAGTGATCGGCGGGGGCGATGGATGTTGCGCGACGACCGGCGCGGGCATCTGGGAGACAGGCCATGCCTACGCTACCCTGGGAACTTCCGCATGGGTCGCGACTCTTTCGACAAAACCGATCATCGACCCCCAGATGCGCACTTACAATTTCGTACACCTCGACGGCGAGCTTTTCGAAGGCTGCGGCGCCATGCAGAGCGCGGGGCTTGCCCTCCAGTGGGCTATCGACTCTTTCTGCCAAGCCGACAAGGACGCGGCCGAGAGGCGAGGGGCGAGCGTTTACGAGGAGCTCGGAGAACGCGTGCGGGCCGTGCCGCCTGGCTCGAGAGGTCTCTATTTCCTCCCTTACCTCCTCGGCGAAAGGAGCCCCTGGTGGAATCCCGAAGCCAAGGCTTGCTTCATCGGCCTTACGCCGAAACACGGTCGCGATGAGATGATACGGGCGGTCATGGAGGGAGTGGCCTACAACCTCAGGACGATCATCGAGATATTCTGCAGCTCGGCGCCGGTCGACGATCTTAGGATCATAGGCGGCGGCGCCCGGAACGTCGCCTGGCTTGATATCCTCGCCGACCTGTGGAAGAGCCCCCTTCTTGTGCTTGAGCACCTTGAGCACGCTACCTCGATCGGGGCCGCTCTTTGCGGCGGCATAGGCATCGGAGTCTTCAAGGATTTCTCCTCCGCTTCTCGCATGAACGGCGTTCGGGCGAAGATAGCGCCGAATCTTGAGTCAGGTGCGCTCTACGATAGGCGATACCTGACTTTCCTCAATATCTACCGTGCGCTTGAGAACGTCGCATTCGTGAAGGAGCAGTGATCAACCTAGGCGAAGCAGGGCACAGCCGTGCGGCGGAAGCTCGAGCTCTATGCGGTCTCTGACAGAGGTCAGGTCGCATCGCGCCCAGAGATCACGCACGGCCTTTTCGCCCGATATGCCGAGCTGGACCCAGGACGCTCCTATGCGCTTCGCTTGTCCGGAGAGATTGAAGAGCGCGACGTAGGTCGATCCCTCGGGACCGTCCGAGGCCCAAAGCACTTCGCCCGACTTGCCTGCTGCGCTGTCGCGGCCGACCACAGGGCGAGGCCTCGCGCCGCTGCGATTCACTGCGAGGACTTCAGGATTAGTGAGAAGACCGAGCGTCCACTCGTCGTTGTCGCGCAGCTCGCCTCCTATCATGAGGGGAGAGCGGAAGATCGACCAGAGCGTAAGCATCGTCTTCTGCTCGTCGCGGGTAAAGCGCGTACGCCTGTCCGATGCGCCCCCGTCCACCGAACGGATACCGATATGCCCGAGGGGCAGCATGTCGCAATCGGGCCAGTGCCCCTCCCCGACGAAGGGATACCAGCGCTCGCAGCGGTCGAACATGTCCTCGAGGAGCTCCCACTTGTCCCAGTAGTCGTCCGTTATGCGCCACATGTTGGCCTTGCCTATGAATGCCCCGCCCTGGGCCACCGCGGCAGGGCCGGGAGAGAGACTCAAGACTATTTTTCGACCGCAGGCGTCGATAGCTGCGCGTATGAGGCCGATCTCGGCGAGGTGCGGACCGCCATAAAGCTTAGAGTCGGCGATATCGTCGACCTTGACGAAGTCGACGCCCCAGGAGGCGTAGAGGGCGAAGATCGAATCGTAATAAGCCTGGGCGCCATCAGCTTCGGTGTCTACCCCGTACATGTCGGTGTTCCAGGGACAGATCAGGTTGGGGTGAGCGATATCGCGCGCCGTCGCAGTACAGCCGAGGATTGGCGTCCCCGCGTGGACCGCCTGGCGCGGGATGCCGCGCATGATGTGGATACCGAACTTCAGGCCCAGGCCATGCACATAGTCCGCGAGTGGTTTAAAGCCTTTCTCTCCTGCGGCCGAAGGGAAGCGATTCGTCGCGGGCACCAGGCGCGAGTAGCCGTCCATCTCTAGGGGAACGTATTTTCGATAGCGTGAGGAGTTCGCGCCGGGTTCGTACCATTGGATGTCGACGACGATGTATTCCCAGCCCGAGCCCGCGAGGTTGGCCGCCATGTAGTCGGCGTTCGCCTTGATCTCTTCCTCGCGCACGGCCGCGCCGTAGCAGTCCCAGCTATTCCAGCCCATAGGGGGCCGCAGGGCCCATTCGTGATGGTTCATGCTCAGATCCTATCCTTTGACGGCACCGACCGTCATGCCTTTGATGAAGTATTTCTGCAGGGCGCCGAAGAGGACCGCGATGGGTATGACCGCTATCACGATGGCCGCCATCGCGGTGCTGTAGTCGGTCGCCTGCTGCGAGAACAGCGTCTGCATCGCCACGGTCAGTGTCTTGAGCTTGGCGCTGCTGACGTAGAGGCTCGCCATGAGATAGTCATTCCATACCTGGAAGGCCTGCATGATCACGAGCGTAGCGAAGGCCGGCTTCAGGAGGGGCATGACTATGCTCCAATACGTGCGGTATACGGAGCATCCGTCCATCCGTGCCGATTCCTCCAGCTCGATGGGAACGGTCCCCATGAAGCTCGTCATGATGAAGACGCCGAAGGACATGCCGGTCGCTATGTACATGAGGATCACGCCGTAGACGGTGTTCGTCAGGTGCAGCGTGAAGCCGATGATGTAGATCGACAGGAAGAGGGCCTGGTAGGGAATGAGTATGCCGACTATGAAGTAGACGTACGAGAACTTGAAGAAGCGCCCCTTGTTGCGAGCTATCGCCCAGGCCGCCGCGCCGGAGAGCAGCGCCATGATCGCGACCGAAATCACCGTGTAGAGTAGCGTGTTGAGAAAGGTCGTACCCATGGATAGCCGGCTGAAGGCGCTCGCGTAGTTGTCCCAGCTGGGAGACTGGGGCAGGGCTAGAGGGCTGCCAAGATAAAGTTCCTTCCTGCTCTTGAAAGAGTAGTTGAGCGTGATGAGCACGGGGAGGGAGACGACGGTGGCGATGAGCGTCATCGCGACCTGGAGGACAAAGGTTCCGACTGTGTACCGCGGGCCGTCCTTCACGGCATTGGTCGTTCGCTTTCTCACAGTTGTATCTCCCGCCTTCGCAGGGCCGAGATTTGTATCATGGCTACGACGAGCAGGACGAGTATCAAGGTCATGGAGAGAGCGGACCCGTATCCGTACTGCCGCCCCGAGATGGCGGTGTTGTAAATCAAGTAGATTATCGAGGTCGAGGCGCGGCCGGGGCCGCCGCCGGTCGACGATACCAGGAGATCGTAGACCTTGAGCGAGCCGACGCTGATGCCTACGATGCAGATAGTGAAAGCGGGCGCGAGCATCGGCACGGTTATCTTGAAGAATTGCCTGACCTTGGAGGCGCCGTCGACACGGGCGGCCTCGTAGAGCTCCGGCGGGACGGATTGTAGGGCGGCCACGTAGATCAGCATCCAATAGCCTATCCACTGCCAGTTGTTGGCGATGAGGAAGCCCGAGAGGACGGTGCCCGGCGATCCGAAGAGCCGCAGGCTGAGTCCCAGTCCGAGCGATTCGGCGATGGCGGGCAGGACATTGGAGTACATGCGCAGCCAGATGAAGCCGACGACGATGGAGCTGATGAGGCATGGCAGGAAGAGTATCGTCCGGTATATCCGCTTCCCCTTTATGCTCCCGTCGAGGACGACGGCGAAGACCAGGGCGAAGAGGTTCTGGATGATCGTATTGAGGATCGCGAACTCGATCGTAAAGCGCCAGGCATCGCGGACGTAAGGGTCCTCGAGCATCCGCTTGTAGTTTTCAAGGCCGTTCCAGGGAATGTCCCGGGAGAAGCCGTTCCAGCTCGTGAAGGAGTATCGGAGGCTCAGGACCATCGGCACGATGATGCCCACGGTGAAGATCAGCATGCCGGGAAGGACGAGCGTGGCGTACTGCAGCCGGGAACCGCGCTCGAACGAAGGCTTACGCATAGCAAGGGACTCCTCTGCGGAAAGGGGGCGCCGACGATCGGCGCCCCGACTGATCGAAAGGCGGGAATTACGGCTTGCTGTTGGCCTTGCGCGCGTCGGCGGCCATGAGCGCCTGATCGAGGCTGATCTGGCCCTGGAGCCACGAGGCTATATCCTTAGCGTTCTCGTCCTGGAAGCCGCCCCAGACGAGCTGGTTGTTGCCCGTGCCGGCGTCGACGAGCTGCCCCTTGGCGGCGAACTGGTCGATGTCCTTCTGGCTCGGATTGGGATAGGTCGGGGTGACGCTCTTGATCATGGGCGCTGTTTTGGTCTGGTCATAGATCTTCTGCGCGAGAGCCTTGTCGCCCGTGATCACGGCGAAGACCTTGTCTACCGCATCGGAGACCTTGCTCTCCTTGCTCTTCATCATAGTGATGTTCGGTTCGTAGATGAGCTTGGAGTTGCCGGCCTGGTTTGGGAAGGGGAAGATGCCGAAGTCGAAGCTGGGATCGACGTCGAGGAAGTTCTGGATCGACCACGAGCCGGACACCTTCATCGCGGCCTTGCCCTTCACCATGCGGGCGTCGCACTCGGTCTGCTCGAGGGAGAAGGTTTCGTCCTTCCAGGTGTTGTCGTAGATGAGCTTATTGTAGTTGTAGCAGGCTTTGAACTCGGGAGACGCAGCGTAGCTCACCTTGCCCGCGCGCAGCTGATCGCCCCAGTTCGGCGTCTTGCTGAACACATCGTTGATGGCGAACTGCATCGTGACGTTGCCGATGCTCCAGCCGTCCTTGAAGTGCGTCGCGAAGGGAGTCACGCCGAGGGCCTTGCACTTGTCTATGACTTTCTGGAGTTCGGCCTGGGTCTTGGGGATGGAGATGCCGTTGTCTTTGAAAAACTTGCGATTGTAATACACGCCCTGATAGAGGGCGTTGATCACCACGCCGTAGGTCTTGCCTTTATACGAGCCCGAGGCTACGGCCGCATCGAGGAGGTTCTTGAGATAGCTCTTGCCGGAGATGTCGGCGAGGACGCCCTGGCTCGCGTAGGTCGCGACGTCCTGAGCCTTGCCGATCATGATGTCGGGCAAGCCGGACTGCATGTACTGCTGCATCTTGGGCTGGAAGTCGGAGCCCCAACCGACGATCTCCCACTCGAGCTTGATGTCGGGATACTTGGCCGCTACCGCGGCATCGATGAACTTCTCGATACCGGCGTCGGTCGTCGACTGCCCGTCGAGTATCTTGACCGTGGTGACCTTGCCCTGAGCGAATACGCCGGGCGCCGAGAGGGCCATGGCCAAGGCCAAGCCCGCCGTGAACAAGCGAGAACTCTTCATTAAGTCCCTCCTCGTATAGATTCTTGATGGCGAGCTTAGGGTAAGCCCCTCCGAAGAATCGCGGTTAGGACGAAACGGAGCGAAGAGCTAGGACAAAACGGTAAAACGGAAAAAATGGAATTCGATCAGCGCGAGCCGCTCATATCTCGATTGCGGTCCGCCGCTTCCAGGACAGAGTCGAAGCTTCGCTTGCCCTGGAGCCATTCGGTCAGATCGGAGGCGACCTCCTCCTGGAAGGACCAAATGAGCTGCGTATTGCCGACCGTGACATCGACGACGCGCCTCGCGTGCGTATAGCGATCGATGTCGCCCTGAACGGGCAGCTCTACCGCGGGCCCGGCGTCCTTCAGGAGGGGGGAGGTGCGCGTGAAGCCGAGTATCTCGGAGGCGAGCTCCCTCGAGCCGAACACCGCGGCGAGCACGTGGTCGACCAAGTCCGGATGGCTCGTCTTCGCGCTCTTCATGAAGGTCATATTGGGCTCGAAGATGAGCTTCGCGTCGCCGGAGGAGCTCGGGAAGGGGAAGATGCCCACGCGCATGAGCGGATTGACGGCGTTGATCGTCTGCAGAGTCCAGGTGCCGGTGACATACATGGCGGCCATGCCGTTCGCGAAGCGCTCGTCGCAATCGGCGGCGTCGAGGGTCGGGCAGTCCGGCCACGAAGCGTCGCGGATATACCTAAGCTCGCGCATGCAATCCCGATAGGCGGCCGAGCCGGAGAAGGACTGCTCGCCGGAGCGGAAACGGTCGCCCCATCGCGGATCACGATTGAAGACATCGCCCATCGCGAGCTGCATGACGATGTTCCCCGTGTACCAGTTCTCGCCGAAGGCGGCGGCGAAGGGAGTGACCCCCGCGGCGCGGAGGGCGCGCACCGCCTGCTCGAGACCGGCGCGGGTCGTGGGTATCTGGAGCCCGAGCCGGTCGAAGATATCTTTATTATAGAAGACGCCCTGGTAGAAGGCATTGTAGGGCAGGCCGTAGGCGACCCCCTCCGACGACACCGAGGCCGCGGCCCCGTCGCGGACGTAGCGCAGCAGAGAAGCGGATATGGGGGCGATGTTGCCCGAAGGGAGGTAGGTCGCTACGTCCTGCGCCTTGCCGATCATGATGTCGGGGACCTCGCCTGAGGCGAACTTCGCCTGCATCTGGGACTGGAACTTGTCCCCCCAGCCCACGCTTTCCCATTCGAGCTCGACGCCGGGGATCTCGCGCTCCACGAGGTCGCTTATCATCTCCTCGATGCCCGGGTCGGGAGTCGACTGGCCGGCGAGCACCGAGAGCCTCACCTTGCGCGCTTTCTCGCCGTCGGGGCCCGAATTGACGGCGTCGGCCTTGCGGGAACAACCGGACGAGAGGGCGACGCAGGCGAAGAGGAAAGCTATGAGCGGGAGGCGCGACGCGCCGATGCTCGATTTCATGACGACCCTCCATGCAAAGATGTCTTGTATTCGCTCGGGCTCATCCCCGCCACCTTGCGGAAGACGCGGTTGAAATAGGCGTAATCTCCGTAGCCGACCAGGTCGGCGATGTCGGTAAGGCTGAGGTCCCCGCGCATAACGCATTCCTGCGCTTTGGCGATCCTCTTCTTGGCTATCGCGAGCATGATGTTGCAGCCCGTCACCTGCTTGAACGCCTTCGACAGATAGGCGCGGTCGACCCCGAGCATCTCGGCCACCGAGGTCAGGGATATGTCCTCGAAGTAATGTGCGTCGATGCAGTCCTGGGCGCGGCGCGCCGCCGCGATCATGCCATCGCTCGCCCCCGACGGGGCGCCCTCGCCGAAGGCCTCGTCGAGCAGCTGCTCGAGCACACTGCATGCCTCGGTCACGTTCTCTTCCTCGAGCGCCATGCCGACCAGGTCCCCCAAGTTGTCCATGGCCAGCCTCGAGCGAAGAGGGGCCGCCGGGCCGAGGTCCGCGCGATGGTAGATCATGCCGGCCACGTATTCCGCGGTCTGCTTCGCCTCGATGAGGAGCCAGCCCGAAGCCTCGCAGCCGCGCAGTCCTATCTCGTCGAAGATCAGCTCCCGCGCAAGATGCTTGTTCCTCGATTCGAGGGCGAAGGCGAGGCGATTCTCGAGCTCGGGAGTGATGCGCCTGCGCAATTCGGGAGCGTGGCCTCTCCCCGGCATCGAGATCGATCCCGACCCGCCGAGCGACCTGCATGAGAGCGCGGCCCGAGCCTCCTGGTACGCGTCGCGCAGGCGGTCGAAGCTGAAGTACGACGAGCTCACGGCGGCGCTCGCCTTGAGTCCCGTCCGGCGCTCGAGCTTCCCGGGCAGCTCGTCGAGGGTGCGCTCGAGGCGAGCGGGATCGATGTCCGAGACGAGGACGAACTCGCCCCGCGCGAAGAGATTGCGGAAGGCCACGGTCTTCGAGCCGCGCGCGATCGAAGCGAGGATCGACTTGACGTCGCCGCCGAGTCGCTCGACGTCGGCCCACGATCGCGCGTCGCCGCGCCTGAAGGCGAGCTTCGCGAGTACGAGCGTGAAGGAGGCGAACTCGAGGTCGAGGTCGAGCAGGGCGCCCCCGCCTGCAGCCTGCGGCTCGTCCGAAATGGCCGCGCTCATCTCGCCGTCCCTCAGGATGGAGGACGCCTCGAGGAGCTTCGCGCGGAGATCGTCGGCCTCGCGCTCCTTGTCTCGGGCGCTGCCGATGGACAGCATGGCTTTCTCGACGACATCGAGGAGCGCCATCCTCGTGACCGGCTTGAGCACGTAGTCGATCGCGCCGTGGAGGAGGGCGTCGCGCACGAAGGAGAAATCGCTGTAGCCGCTTAGCACGATTATCTGCAGGCCGGGATAGAGCTCCTTCGCCCTTCGGATGAGCTGGTTGCCGTCGATGAATGGCATGTTGATGTCCGTGACGAGGATGTCAGGCCTTTCTGACTCGAGCTTGGCGAGCGCGTCCTCGCCGTCGACGGCGGGGGGCGCGAGCTCGATCGACAAGGCATGCCAGTCGACGAGACCCTTGAGGCCCTCGATGACCCAGGGCTCGTCGTCGGCGAAGAGCAGTTTGCAAACCGCTTTGCTCATGAGCCGGCCGCCTTGGCGCCGTCCGTTCTCCTGGGCATGGACAGCGAGACCAGACAGCCCGAGCCTGGGACGCTCTTCACGCTGACGCCGAATTGGGCGCCGAAGAGCAGCTTGATCCGCGAGTCTATGTTGCGTAGGCCGATGGATGAGCTGCCGGAGAGGGCCGCGCGGGGCCCGCCGGAAAGGGCGGCCTCGATCGTCGTCTCGTCCATGCCCACGCCGTTGTCCTGGACCGACAGGATGATGAGCTCTCCCTCGAGCTCCCCGGAGATGGAGAGCCGCCGCTCGCCGCGCTTGTCCTTGAGGCCATGCACTATCGCGTTCTCGACGAGGGGCTGGAGGCAGAGCCGCGGGACTCGTTCGTCGAGCATGGTCGGATCGACGCGCATGTCGAGGATGATGGCGCCGTTCATGCGCGCGTTCATGACATGCATGTAGTTCTTGACATTGACGATCTCGTCCCTGATCGTCGACAGGCTGTCTGCGGAATCGATGCTGTAGCGGAAGACGTTGGACAGGGCCCGGCAGAGCGTGCCGACCTCGGGGCAGCCCTTTGATTGCGCGAGGCCCGCCATGGTGTCCAGCGAGTTATAGAGGAAATGCGGGTTGACCTGCGCCTGCAGGGCCTTGAACTCGGTCTCGCGGAGGAGGAGCTGGGCATCGTACTCCTCGGCGATCAGGGCCTTTATCTGATCGAGCATCTGGTTGACCGCCTGGCCGACTTCGCCGACCTCGTCGGCCTTGAGGGAGTCGAGCCTGAGGTCGGCTTCGCCGTCCCTGATGCGCTTCAGTGTCCTGGCCATGCGCGTCAAGGGACGCGTCAGCGAGAGCGAGATGGCCGCCGCGCCGAAGACCGCGACTGCGACGACCAAGAGGGCGATGACCAGGAGGTTGCGCGCGAGCGCGCGCTGGCTCGACTCGAGAAGACTGTTCGGCGTGAGGGAGAAGGCGGTGAGATCGTATTTTTCCTGGGGTATGTCGAAGAAGACCGAGTCTCGCACGGAAGGAGCGGAGTCCTCGGGGCTTCGTCCGGCCATGATGGCGGCCGTCGCCGTCTCGTAGTAGTCTCGTTGCCGCTTCTCCGGCTCGCCATAGAGAAAGACCGGCCTATCGCCCGAGGGTTGCAGCCACACGAGCTGTCCTTCGGAGAAGACGTACTTCGCGATGATGCGGCGAAAGCTCCCCGAATCGACGTCGCAGATGAGGTAGCCGATCTTTCGAGTGACGTCCTTAGCGTAGATATCGAGGACGAAGCGCACGATCTCGCGGTTGCGGCTGCGGTTGAAATAGCTCGAGACGAGCATCGTCCGCTTGTCCGATCGCACGTAGGCCGATACGACGCCCGCGTTGAACGCGCTCCGGTCCTGGTAGATATCTTCGGGATAGTTCGACCGCGGCGTCGCCGCGCTCCTGTACGAGCTCACGAGTCCGTCCTTCGAGTCGTACACATAGAAGGCGCTCACGCCCTGCGCCGCGTCGAAGACCGTGAACGCCATGTCGTAGGCCACGCGCCGATACCGGGACCGCAGACCGGCCAGCGCGGACGCGTCGGCCGGCTCGTCCGAGAGGTCGCGGATGAAGTCCGTCATATTGTAGATCTTGATGAGGTCGTTCTCGTAGGCCTTGATCCACATATACAATTCGTCTTGCATCCCCTCGAGGGACTTGCGACTCGATTCGCGCTCGCGCCGATAGAGGATCGAGGACGCAGAGGACTGGAAAAACAGGGCTTGCAGGCTGAGCGCCAAGAAAGTGCAGGAGACGCAGAGGAGGAGAACCTTGGTGCGCATGCGGAGGGCCGGAAAGGCGGGCATGGCCGAAATGCTACTACCCCGCGCGCGGAACGGAAAGAGGCCTATCTGTCGAAGCCTAGCTGGGAAGAGACTTGGCGCGACGTGAACTTGACCGCCTCGACGATCTCCTGCCTGCGTTCGGTCATGGTCTGGGGGTTCCCGCTTAAGACGAAGGCCGCGACGGCCTCTCCCCGGTTATTGAATATGGGCCCCCCGATGCCGACCAAGCCGCTGATCGACTCTTCGTTCTCGAAGCTGACGCCGGCTTCCCGGACTTTCTTGAGTTCCGCCAGGAACGATTCTCTGTTCCCTATCGTGTTCGGCGTGAAGCGCTCGAAGTTGTAGCCGGCCAAGAGCGAGTCCCGCTTCTCCTCGTCCATGTAGGCGAAAAGAGTTTTACCGATGCAGCTCGAGTGCGCAGGAAGAATGGAGCCGGCCTGAGGGAAGACCATGTAGCCGTTCTTCGGCTCCGCCCTCATGATGAGCACGATACGATCGCCGACCAGCATACCGACATTGACCGCTTCCATGAACTGAAAGCAGAGCCGCTCGATCCAGGCGCGGCCGAGGGTGACGATATCCATGTTGGCCGTGTAGTGCACGCCGAGATGGAAGACCTTTTGTCCGAGCCTGTACTTCCCGCCCACGGGCTCCTTCTCCAGGTACCCCCCGGCCTCGAGCGTCGCGACTAAGCCCGCTATCGTCGCTTTGGGCAGGCCGAGCTGATGCGAGAAGTCAGTGATACCCAGCGGGCCTTTGTCTGCGAGAAAAAGTTCTAGGATATCCGTAGCGCGCTGTACAGACTGAATCAGTTTCGTCGCCATGCTTTCTTCTTTCGTCCCGCCTACTATAACACCGATCGATCTTCTTAAATAGAGAACTATTGTTCTACAATGCCGAACAGTAATCGATTTTATCCTTGATATTCCGATTCTATCGTATTATTGTTCTCCTGTTCGGTAATACCGAACTCTATTCTGAAGCATTATCTTGATAGAGAGGTTGAACAGCATGGAAAACCAGAAACCAAAGGTACTTTTCATCGGCGCCGGGGCCATCGGCGCCGCGGTCGCCGCTTGGATAGCGCCGCGCTACGAGGAACTGTACGTCATGGACACGGGAGCGATACAGGACGCGCTCAAGAACGAGGGCATCACGATCTACCAGACGGACCGGGCCGAGGCTACACGAGAGATCGTGAAGGTCAAGACCATCGACTCGCTCGGCGAGCTGCCCGATGTCGACATCATCGTCCTGGGGGTCAAGAACTACAGCCTGCCCAAAATGGCCGAGACGCTTGTCGGTGCCTACGGCGACCGGCCCCTCATCGTTTCCTTGGCCAATGGGACGGAAAACCAGAAGATTCTGCCTCAGTATTTCACGAAGGTTGTCTACGGCGTGATCAGCTTCAACGCTCGTCGGGACCGTCCCGTCGTCGTCGGCTACCAGAAGAAAGGGCCCATTCTCATCGGGACCCCTGACGGATCGCTGAAAGAAGAGCTGCGCTCAGTCCAGGCGATCCTATCTCTCGGCTGCGAGACGATCGTCGTGGACGACTTCCAGAACGCCGTCCACTCGAAGATCGTCATGAACCTGACCAATGCCCTCGATACCCTGGTCGGCCAAGGCTATCAGGAAGTTACGAACTTCGCGGTCTACCAGAAGCTGCTCACTTCGACGCTCTGGGAGGGCGTACGGATCGTTAAAGCCTCAGGCTATCGGGAGTGCAAGATGGGCGGGATGCCCTCCTTCACGACGCTCAGGCTGGGCGCTACGCTGCCGCGCTTCCTCACGCGCTCAATGTTCCGCAAGAAGATCAGGACCATGGTCATGTCGAGCATGACCCAGGACATTCTGCTCCGGGGCTCCGGCTCCAGCGAGATCGATTCCCTGACGGGCTACATCGTGCGCTTGGCTCAAGAGCACGGCGTCGATGCGCCCTACAATGAGACTATCTATCGCCTCGCCAAGGAAAGCTTCGGGGAGGGATTCAAGCCGATGAGCTGCGAGGCAGTCATGGCCGCAGTCGATGAGCGGAGGAAATCATGAAGAAGACGGGAGCCTGGCTCGTTCGCTATGCGCTCGAGCAGTTGCCGGTGAGCCATACCTTCGGCATACCGGGCATGCAGAACACGGAAATTTACGACGAGATCGACCAATCCGAGAGGATCACGCCGGTGCTGGTGACGCACGAGCAGAGCGCGTCTTTCGCCTGCGACGGCCTGGCGCGCAGCTCGGATCGCGTCGGCGTCTGTCTCGTCGTGCCCGGCGCCGGCGTGTCCAACGCCATGAGCGGCATCTGCGAGGCACGCCTGGACGGCATTCCGCTCCTGGTCATCGCCGGGTCGGCGAGACTCGACACGGGCAAGTCCTTCCAACTGCACCAGCTCGACCAGCAGGAGCTCGTCAGGGGAGCCGTCAAGAAAAGCTGGCGCATCGCCCACCATGCCGAGATAGTGAAGGCGATCTTCGACGCCTACAACGAGGCCGTCTCCGGCTGCCCCGGTCCTTGCTTTATCGAGATCCCCGTCGAGATCCAGATGCTGCTCGGGGATGTCGGCGACAGCCTCCCGCGCTGGGAGCCCCTGCCGGTGCCATCGCCCGACGGCGCGGCGATCGCCGCCGCGGTCGAGCTCATCAAGAAGGCCAAGCATCCCATGATTTATGCAGGCTGGGGCTGTCACAACTGTCCCGATGAACTGCGCAGCCTGGCAGAGCTCCTCGAGGCGCCGGTGACGCTTACTATGCAGGGCTACGGCGTATTCCCGGGGACGCATCCGCTCCACGTGGGGATGGGCTTCGGGGCCTCCGCAGTACCAGCGGCTAAGCTCGCCTTCGAGCTCTGCGACTGCCTGGTCGCCGTGGGACTCCGCTTCGCGGAAGTGGCCACGGGCAGCTACGGAATCGAGGTACCGGAGAACTTGATCCATATCGACATCGACCCCTCTGTCTTCGATCGCAATTACCCCGCGAAGGTAAAGATCGCTTCCGACGCTGGCCTGGCCCTCGCGGCCCTGGCCGGTGCGCTCGCGGGATCGAGACGCCCGGTGAACGAAGTAGTGCGCAGCAAGATACGAGAGGCCAAGGAGAAGTACTACAGCGAGTGGATCTCGACTCGGATGCAGGGCGTCAACCCCGCGCGCTTCCTTCGTGAGCTCGGCGACGCGATGTCACCTGAGGACTATGTCCTGTCGGACGTCGGGAACCATACCTTCCTGATGGCGGAGCACTTTACGGTCAAGAAGGCGGGGCACTTCATAGCCCCCTGCGACTTCAACTGCATGGGCTACGCGACGCCTGCCGCCATCGGCGTCAAGCTCGCGAACCCGGGCAGTGTCGTCGCCGCCGTGGTGGGCGACGGGGACTTTCTTATGACCTGCATGGAGAGCCTCACCGCCCGGGCTCTGGGCCTGGGGATCGTATACTGCGTCTTCCACGACGGGGAGCTCGCGCAGATCTCGCAATCGCAGCAGCTTCCATATAATAGGAAGACCTGCACCGTCCTGCCCGACTACGACATCTCGGGGATAGCCGCGGCCGTGGGCGCGGAGTACATCGAAATAAAGGAAGACGCGCAGATAGTTCCCGCCCTCTCCCGCGCGCGGGAACTGGCGGCTTCGGGCGGCACCGTGATTGTCGATGTGCGCGTGAGCTACGAGAAGAAGACGAGTTATACCCAGGGCGTCCTAAAGACGAATCTCTTGCGCTTCCCCGTTGCCCAGCGAATACGGCTTGTCGGCAGAGTGGTCAGAAGGAAGTTCCTGCCTTTTATATAGCCGCGTCGACGGATCAGGAGCGCTTGCCCAGGCCCTGCGCATAGACGAAAGGAGCGATTTTATCCAGAGGCAGAATGTAGTCGACCGCTCCGAGCTTGATGGCCTCCTTGGGCATGCCGAAGACTACGCAGCTATCCTCGTCCTGGGCGACGGTCAGGGCACCGGACTCTTTGAGCTCCTTCATGCCGCGGGCCCCGTCGTCGCCCATTCCTGTCATGATAACGCCGATCGCGTTTTTCCCGGCGCTCACCGCGCTCGATCGAAAGAGGACGTCCACGGAAGGGCGGTGCCTGGTGACCAGAGGGCCTTCCCTGATTTCCACAAGATAATTAGCCCCGCTTCTTTTGAGGAGGGTGTGGTAGTTGCCGGGCGCGATCAAGGCCTGCCCGCGAAGCACGGCGTCCCTGTTGGCCGCCTCCTTGACGCTCACTCGGCATAAAGAATCGAGGCGCTCCGCGAAGGATCGCGTGAAGTTTTCCGGCATATGTTGGACGATGACCAGGCCGGGAGAATCCCCTGGCAGCGCCTCGAGGAATACGCGGAGCGCCTCGGTCCCCCCGGTAGAGGCTCCGACTACGATGACCTTTTCCGTGGTCTCCGTAAGGACTTTTTTCTTGGCTGCCGGCAATATCACGTCCGCGTTCAGCTTTGGCACGGCGACGATCTCTTCGCGCAACGCAAGATTGGACAGCCGGGCAAGACTGGCGGCGCGCACCGAGTCCCTGATGAGAAGGCTGGATTCTTCCAAGAATATTTTAGTGCCGAGCCTTGGCTTGGTTATGACGTCCACTGCGCCGTACGCGAGGGCCTTCATTATTGAATCGGAGCCTTCCACGGCGAGGCTCGAGCATATGATCGTGGGAATGGGATGCTGACGCATGATCTGCCTGAGGAAAGAAAGGCCGTCCATTCGCGGCATCTCGATATCGAGGAGAATCACATCGGGGACAACGCGAGCGATCAGTTCTACCGCTTGGTATGGATCGCCCACCGCGCCGATGACTTCTATGTCGTCGCCCTCGCCCAACAACTGCTTCATGGTTTGCCTGACCGAGGCCGAGTCGTCGACTATCAAGACCTTGATTTTTTTTCTCGCCATCAGTTTTTCCTGAACACCGCGCGGGAAACGATGCTGGCGGGCAAGTTGAAGCCGATGATCGACTCAGCGTGCCCCAGGAAGAGCAGTCCCCCAGGATACAGATGGCCGATGAGCATCGTAATCACCGAGCCTTGCCTTTCCTGGTTGAAATAGATAAGGACGTTTCGGCAGAAGATGATATCGTAATGGCGGTATTCGAGGCCCGTATCGCCCAAGAGGTTGCCCGTGTGAAAACTGGTAATTTGGCGGAGCTCAGGCACGACGCGGCATAAATCTTTGGTCTTGTCTTTACTGACCATAAAGTAGCGTCGCCGCAATCCGTCAGGTATATTCAGGGTATTTTTTTCGAGGTATACACCGCGCTGCGCGATGGATATTGCGCGGCTGGACAAGTCGAGGCCCTCTACGGATAGCAAGATATCCTTTCGCCCCAGATCGTTGAGAGCGGCGTCGGCTATCATCCCAAGGCAATACGCTTCTTCTCCCGTCGAGCAGGCAGCGCTCAATATGGATAGTTTGTGGCGCTCCGATTCCCGGCAAAGGGAGGGCAGGACCGACTCTTTCAGATAGTCGAAATGCGCGCTTTCCCGGAAAAAACTTGTCTCATGCGTAGAGACAAGATCCGAGAAGCGCAGGAACTCGTCCTCTGAGCCTGCGTCTGAAGTGACGAAATCGAGGTATGCGCCATAGCTTTTCAGGCCGCAGGCCTCGACTCGTCTATACAGCCGGTTTTCAAGCAGGCTCTTTTTAGTGGCGGGCATCTTGATCCCGAATTCCCCTTCGATGAAGTCGCGGAATCTGACCTGCTCGCTCGCCGTCATGGGAGGAATTTCATACGAATACGTTACCATCAGCTTCCCGTTTCATCTTTCTCGGCCTCCTCTTCCGCCTGATCGCGGATGAGCCAGAGCTCCTTGTCGGAAAATATTTTCTCGGTGTCCAGGATGACGACAAAATCGCCGTCCTTCTTCGCGATCGCGCTGACGACATTCGCGTTGAGCTGCATGCCGAAGCGGGGCGCCGGCTCGAGGTCTTTCTTTTCGCAGCGCATCACGCCCTTCACTGCGTCGACGAGGGCGCCGATCACTGTCGCCTCGCCCTCGTGAAGCAGGTCCACGATGATGATCGAAGTGTCCACCGTCTCTTGGGCCGGGGGCATTCCGAATTTCTTATGAAGGTCGACGACGGGGATGACGCTTCCCCTCAGGTTGATGACGCCCGAGAGGAAGTCCATTGCGCTGGGCAATGGCGTTATTTTCACGAGCGACAGAACTTCGTGCACCTTGAGCACGTCGAAGGCATAGTTTTTCCCCGCCAAGTGGAATCGGAGGTATTGCGTTTGCTCGCTTGTCTGCAGATCGTCCATCATTTTGCTCCTTAGGTCAGAAGCGCTCGAAATCGCCGTCTTCCTTATCTTCGAGGACGATTTGTGCCCCCTTGGGCTTCTGCCCCGGGCTCTTCGATTCCTGAGCCTGCGGGTGCTGCTTGAGCGGGACTATCGCGGTGCTGTGATCGATTCTGCCGGCTCTCGCGTGGGCGCTCTGGGCCGTCGGTTTCTCCGACTTGGCCGGCCCATTTCCCTTCTTCCCTGTCTTGAGGAAGATCACCGATTCGCTCATGGCCATCGCCTGGGATGACAGTTCCTCGGCCGTCGAGGCCAGCTCTTCGGAGGCCGAGGCGTTCTCCTGCACGACGCTGCTGAGCTGCAGGACTGCCTTGTTGATCTGCTGGACACCGTTCGCCTGTTCGCCGCTGGCGGCGTTTATTTCCGTGACCAGGTCGGAGGTTTTCTGGATGTCCGGCACCAAGTGCTCGAGCATCCTGCCTGCGCTCTCCGCGACCGCGACGCTGTTCTTCGAAAGGTCCTCGATTTCCTTGGCCGCGCTTTGGCTCCGCTCCGCCAGTTTCTGGACTTCGTTCGCGACTACCGCGAATCCACGGCCGTGCTCTCCTGCCCGCGCCGCCTCTATGGCCGCGTTGAGGGACAGGAGATTGGTCTGACGCGCGATTTCTTGGATGACCTGGACTCGCTCGGAGATATCCTTCATCGCTTTGAGGGTCTGGCTCACCGCCTGCCCGCTCTCTTTCGCGTCGGTCGCCGACTTGGTCGCGATCTTCTCGGTCTGGCTCGCGTTGTCCGCGTTCTGCTTTATCGTGGCCGTGAGCTCCTCGACGCTCGCGGAAACTTCCTCGACGCTCGAGGCCTGCTCGCTCGATCCTTGCGCCAGTTGCTGGGAAGAGCTCGACACTTGCTCAGTCCCTCCCGTGACATTCTCAGCGGTCGATTCTATTACCATGAATACTTTCAAAATGCTGCTAGATAGATTAAGTGCGAGAAGTATCGTGGCTATTATAGCTATTATGAATACCACTATGAGAATCAGCAGGGTTATTCCGAAAGCAGACTGGCTTTGCTTATAGACGCTATTCCCGTAATCGGTATTGAATTTGATAAGTGAATCCACGATTTTGGTGATTGCATCATACCGCTTAGCCAGGTCGCCATTCATTCCTGCGACAGCATTTTTAGTGTCATCTTTGCGGGAAATGAGCCGCACAGGCTCCCATGCCTTCTTATAGGAATCCCAATTCGTAGAAAGATCCTGGATAAGTTTCTTGTCTGTGTCGTTCGTAATAAGATCTTTTTCGTATTGGGCGGTCAACGCAAGAATGGTCGCATCCGTCGATGCTAGTTGTTTTTCCCAACCGTCCATTTCCTGGTCTGTCTGCGCAATAATGTGTTGAAGCTGGAACCCTCGGAAATCCGATAGTGCGGTACTTATTTTCCCGACGGTATCCACGCTTGGAACGATATTTGTTTGTATATACTCGACAGACGAATTGGATGATCGCAAGGCGATTATAGAGTATATCCCGATAGCGAGCATGACCGCGAGCACAACGAAAAACGAACTCAAAATCCGCGTGCGAAGTCCCATAGATTCCTCCTCTTTCTGGCTTAACTTAACTCGTTCTGGCGTTTTCCTTTGCTCTGATAATCTCGGCTACATCGAGTATGAGGGCCACTGAACCGTCCCCCAGAATAGTCGCCCCCGATATCGCCTTGATGCTTTTGATCGCGCTCGAGAGCGGCTTCACCACGACCTGCTTCTTTCCTAGCACCGCGTCGACCTCGAGCCCCACTGTCGATCCTTCGCTATTGACGATGACGAGCCTGGGCATGCCGTCGTACTTCCGCCCGATCATAAGGCTCTCCCTAAGGGAAATGATCGGGATAGTTGTTCCGCGCAGATTAATTATGGAATTCCCAGTACCATCGCCACGCTCTTCCGCCGTCAAGTCTACGCATTCTTGCACCTGGCTCAAGCTGATCACATAGTCGTACCCGGCGATCCGTACAAGGAGGGCCTCGATGATGACCAGGGTGAGGGGGATGGAGAGCGTGACAGTAAGGCCTCGGCCGCGAACGGAAGAGAGGGAAACCTCCCCTCTCAGTCGCTCGATGTTGCGCTTGACCACATCCATCCCTACGCCTCGCCCGGAGATGTCCGTAGTCTTTTCCGCCGTGGAGAAACCCGGTTCGAAGATCATCTGCATGATGCGGCCCTCGTCGGCCTCCCCAGGGTCCAGCAGCCGCCTCTCCAGCGCGCGAGATCTTATCTTCTCAATGTCGAGCCCCGCTCCGTCGTCTGAAATGCTGATCTCTACTCGAGGCCCTACCTGGCGCGCGCTGATCGAGACGGTCCCGACCGGGTCTTTCCCTTCGCGAGATCGTACCTCGGGCGTCTCGATGCCGTGATCGGCCGAATTTCGGATGATATGGACGATCGGATCCTTGAGAAGCTCGATGACATTTTTGTCGAGCTCGGTGCTCTCGCCGGAAATTTCCAGACGGATCTGTTTTCCGATCTGCAGAGAAAGATCGCGAATGAGGCGCTGGAAGCTCGTGAAAAAATCGACCAGGGGCACCATGCGAATGCTCATGACCGTGTCGCGCAGGTCGGCCGAGAGACGACCTAGATTTTCCGATAGAGAAGCGAATACGCTCGATGACTCTTTTTTAGCCTCCTGATCCAGCATGGCCTGCAGAATCACAAGTTCTCCGACAAGATCGATGAGCCCGTCCAGTTTTTCTTTTTTTACGCGAACGGTCGACGATTCCTGCCGCGCTTCATGATCTGCGTTGATAGTTTTGACCATGGCTTGTTCGGCGAGAGCCGACTCGACGTGCTCCTTGCTGACTTTGCCTTTGTCGACCGCCACTTCTCCGAATGGTTTTTGAGCTTGCCGAATCTCATCCACCTCGGACTCCTCTATCAAACCACGATCGACCAGGATTTGGCCAAGCTTCGGCACGACGACCGTTCCCTCGCTGTCGCGTATGTTGACCGGCGTGACTATTAGCTCCGAATAGTCCTCGACGAACATGAACACAGAACGTACTGTGTTTATCTCCTGGTCGGTGGAAATGGTAATGATCCATGAAATATAGAGCAGTGAAGGATCTAGCTTTTCCATTGCGGGAACGGCATCGGCGATAGCGGTAATGTGGCAGGCGCCGAGCTCTAGAAGCTCTCTGAAAAGAGGCTCGATCCTAACGCCGCGATGGAGAAGCTGAGGTTGCGGCTTAAAAGAGATTCTGTACATCTGCGGAGTTTTTCCCTCGGCCGGGTTTTTCGTTGGCCGAGCCGGTTCCGAGCCTTTCTCCGGGATCGCGCTATTCGCTTGGGCGACAGCGGGGCCCTTCACGCCACGATCTATGCCCTCGATATCCTGTATAAGCTGTACCTTCACATCGCCCCCGTCGGAACCATCGAGGAGAACAGCGATGCAATCTATGGACCGAAGACCGATATCGATAATAGAGTGATTTATTGCGAGCCGTTCCGAACGGATGTCGTCGAAAAGGTTTTCCACGTGGTGGGTGAACTCTGAAACTGCATGAAATCCGAACATGGCGCCGGAGCCTTTGATGGTGTGCAGGCCCCTAAATACTTCATTGATAAGCTCCATGTCCCTTGGACTTTTCTCCAGAGCTACCAGACCGCTTTCTATCTTGGGAAGCAGGTCCCTGGCTTCTTCGAGGAAAAGATCCTTGTTGTCTTCGAAGCTCATCGCGCTACCGTTTCCTGCAATAAATAGCGATCAAGATCGATGCCTCCTGGATTCCCGTGCTTTTATACCTAGGCAGGGACCTCAACACCGAGCGAGGTAAAAAGGGCTTTCTGCTTCTTGGTTATTTCGCCAACCATAACAGCGTGGCCAGGCTGTTCAAAGCATTCAATA
>Ga0326727_10002495_pt1 | contig 62424 bp, 45 predicted proteins | sample MB2enrmetagenome_FD_207643 | JGI IMG/M metagenome (GOLD analysis project Ga0326727, IMG submission 207643) | Lab enriched peat soil microbial communities from McLean, Ithaca, NY, United States - MB29MY | ecosystem: Environmental > Terrestrial > Soil > Wetlands > Peat | place: USA: New York...
TCCAGCCCCGGATGGACGAGCCGTCAAAGCCCACCCCCTCGGCGAAGGCCTCCTCGGTCAGCTCGGCCATCGGGCAACTGAAATGCTGCCAGATGCCGAAGGTATCCACGAATTTGACGTCAAACATCTTGGCCCCGTTCTTGAGGGCCATCTCGATTACACTCTTTGGGTTGCTCATGGTATAAATGCTCGCTTCAATTTTTATTTCAACGGACAGACAGTCCCCGTCGGGCCAAAATCCTGGCGGGGACCTAAATCACACAGCGTTCTCGCCCGTTTCCTCGGTGCGGATGCGGATGACGGTCTCGACATTGCTCACGAAGACCTTGCCATCGCCAATCTTGCCGGTGCGGGCGGCGCGTACAATGGCCTCGATGGCCGGGCGCGCCAGCGCGTCAGGCAACACCACTTCGATTTTGATTTTGGGCAGGAAATCGACCGTGTATTCGCTGCCGCGATAAATCTCGGTGTGGCCTTTTTGCCGTCCAAACCCCTTGACCTCGGAAACCGTCAGGCCCTGGACGCCGACGCCGGCGAGGGCCTCCTTGACTTCCTCCAGTTTGAAGGGCTTGATAATGGCATCGATCTTCTTCATGCGCGTTTTGCAGGGGGCATACTAACAATTGTGACGGAAGTGTAAACAGGAAACTGAAGAAATTTGAAGAAAAGGTGAAAAAAGGCGAAATAATTTTGAATGTTTTTTCTTGAAAATAGTCTTTGACATTAGACGCAACCCATGATTCCTTAAGTGCGGATCGGGGCGAAAGCTTTTTGAAGCGGGCCATTGTTTGGAATTGTTCTTTGACTGCCCGTGATGATTTCGGCGGGTGTTTTGTACAGCATCAGCCGGGAAACCCCTAATCCTACGTTTGTACTAAATTCGAAAATTCCCCGGGCTTCTTGGTCATCCTCTGATCACTTAGCCCGGTTTTTTTTTGCCCTGATCGCGCCTTTGCGTCCAGCCTGGCCTTGGCTTTTGGGCCGATTGCGGGCAAAATAGGGCGTTTCGTGAGATGAAACACAATTTGATTTTCCGCAAGCGGGCCGGCCGGCTTGCCGGCGCGTTCGCTGTTGCCCTAGCGGCAATGACAGGCCTGCCGGCGCAAGAGGCGGCCAAAGCGAGCGCCGACGAGTTGGTGCCGCTGCAGTTGAAACTCCCCCCGGCGGACCCCGTCAGCACGCCCAAGAACGCCCCGGCGGGCACAACCGTCGAACAGACCTCCCAACCGCAACCTCCGCTGCTTATTCCCAAGGACGCGGGCAATGTCGCCCCGGGCAGGAAGATCAGTTGCAGCGACAAGAATGTGAGCGCCAGCGAACTGGCCAAGCTGACCGATGGCGACAAGGAGGCCGACGGGAGCAGCATCGTGCTCCTGCACAAAGGACTGCAGTGGGTGCAGTTCGATTTGGGCGTTCGGCGCCAGATCTTCGCCGTGGTGATCTGGCACGCGCACGACACGCCCAAGGTCTGCCGCTCGGTCATTGTCCAGGCGGCCGATGACCCGGACTTCACGGAAAACGTCAGCACCTTGTTCAACAACGACCGGGACAACAGTTCGGGTTTGGGCGCCGGGGCCGACCGGCAGTACTTCGAGACCTACCGGGGCAGGATCATTGACGCCAAGGGAGCGCGCACCCGGTATCTCCGCCTCTATTCCAATGGCAGCACCGACAGTCCGTTAAACGAGTACACGGAAGTCGAGATTTACGCGCGCCCGTCCACTTGACGGGGCGCCTGCGGCCGGAAAGGCGGTTTGAAACGTAGTTATGGATGCATTTTTGAAGCTGCGAGACGTGGCCAAATCGTATCAATCGGTTTTGGATGGCCCGCCCGTGTCCGTGCTGAACGGGATTGACCTGGAAATCCTGCAAGGCGAATCGGCCGCCATCATGGGGCCGTCGGGTTCGGGCAAAAGCACGCTGCTCAACATCATCGGAACGTTGGACCGGCCCACGCGCGGGCAGGTCCTGCTGGAGGGACAGGACCTGGCGCAATTGGACCCGTCGGAATTGGCGGCCGTGCGCAACCGCCGGATCGGGTTCATATTCCAGGCCCATCATTTGCTGCCCCAATGCACCGTCCTGGAAAACGTGCTGGTGCCCACTCTGGTCTGCGGCGATGCGCCCCTGCGCCAGTCGGCGCCCGAACGGGCGCGCCGGCTGCTCCAGCGGGTCGGCCTGGGTCCGCGCGCGAATCATCGGCCCGGAGAGCTTTCGGGCGGAGAACGGCAGCGGGCGGCCGTGGTGCGGGGATTGATCAACCAGCCCCGGCTGCTGCTGGCCGACGAACCGACGGGCGCATTGGACCGGGCGGCCGCGGAGCAATTGGCGCGCCTGCTGGTGGAACTGAACCGGGAGGAGAAGGTGACGTTGATCGTGGCGACGCACGCGGGGGACTTGGCCGAGCGGATGGGACGCCACTTTCAATTGCGGGACGGGCGCCTCGCCGGTTGACATTTTGATAAGTCTGGATGCAGATTATCTTCATGACGACGGCGGAATATCTTGACCGATTGCTGGAACCCGTAAGCCGGTGCCTTACACCGGAAGCGGCTGAACGGTTGGTGCAATTGCGGGCTGATCCTCAACTTCAGGCGCGAATTGATGAATTGGCCGGCAAATGCACGGAAGGCGACCTCACCGAGGAAGAGCGTGTTGAATATGAAGCTTACGTGAGAACAGGGAACTTGATCGCCATTCTCCAAGCCAAGGCACGCAGGCTTCTGGCCGCGCCTGACTGCGCCTGATGGATGCCGCCACGCGAGAGCGCGTCCGTCCGGCGGGCAACCGACCGTTGCGAGTATTGCCGGCTTCCGCAAGCCCATTTTCCGTTCTCTCTCTTTCATATTGAACACATCCGCCCCAAGAAACATGGCGGGAAAGATGCCGAAGACAATCTGTGCCTGGCTTGCAATTACTGTAATCTGCATAAATCGAGCAACCTGACAGGTATCGAGCCCCAGACCCAGTCAATCACGCCGCTCTTCAATCCCCGCCGCGACCAGTGGCTCGAACACTTCGCGTTCGATGCTGGAACAATTGTGGGGCTCACAGCCATCGGCCGGGCAACCGTTCGCGTGTTGAACATGAATGATCCGGAGCGAATTGAACTTCGGCTTGAGATTCTCGATTCAGACTTGCTTTAATGTCGGATCGAAGAGCACAAGGTTCAACTGCCATGCAGAAAACATTCCGGACTCGACTTGTTTGACAGCGCAAAACTTTCCGCTTTGAAATCCGCGCGGCTCATGCCACCGTGCAACGCAGAAGGTTTTCAATACTCGTGAAAAAGTTCAATGTCGGCATAGCCGGTTACGGTTGGGTGGCGGGAGCGCACATAGCGGCCATCAATGGCAGCCCGCGCGCTCAAGTTTCGGCCGTTTATTCATCGCGGCCCCTGGACGCCGCGGCCCTCAGCGCCCAACACGGCAGCCGGATAGCCGTCTATGCCGATTACTCCACGATGCTCCGGGAGGGCGGGGTGGACGTTGTCTCGATTTGCAGTTATCCCTACCAACACCGGCAACAGGCCGTGGCGGCGGCGCAGGCGGGCAAACATTTGATCATCGAGAAGCCGCTGGCGTTGTCGTGGAAGGATTGCCAGGCGGTGGCGGCGGCGGCCAGGAAGGCGCGGGTCAAGACGTGCGTCTGTTTCGAGTGCCGCTATTCCAGCCAGTTCCTGGTGACCAAGGCGGTGATTGATCAGGGGCTGCTGGGCGATCTGCATTACGGGGAGGTGGATTATTACCACGGGATCGGCCCCTGGTACGGGCAGTTCCGCTGGAACACGCGCAAAGACGCCGGGGGCAGCGCGCTGCTGACGGCCGGTTGCCACGCGCTGGACGCCTTGTTGCTCTGCCTGGGCGAAGACGTGGCGGAAGTGACCAGTTATGAGACTAAATCCAAGAACGCGATGTTCCAGTCTTACCAGTACGCGACCTCCAGCGTGACGCTGCTCAAATTCAAGAGCGGGCGGGTGGGCAAGTGCGCCGCCATTGTGGACTGCCTCCAGCCCTACTACTTCCACACCCACTTGGTGGGCAGCGAAGGCAGCCTGCTGGACAACAAGTTTCATTGCATGAAGCTCCAGACCAACCGCCAGGTCTGGAGCACGCTGGCGATGAAGCTGCTCGATTCGGGCGATGTCGCCGACCATCCGTACCGGACGCAATTCGACAAGTTCTTTGAATCCATCTCCCGCCGTGCGGAAATGCCGCTGACGGGCCTGGAGGAGGCGATGAAGACGCATGAGGTGGTTTTCGCCGCCGACAAATCGGCCGCGACGGGCAAACCGGTGCGCCTCTGAACATCAATCCGGCAGGTGAAATGCAAATCGGAAAAACCGCCCGCCATCAAATCCATTCACACCGGCCGGCCACGCGGCATTTCACAATCACTGTTTATTGTCCGGCGGCGTTTTGACTTCCGCTTGGGCGGCGCTGACGCCGCCGGTGATGTTCCAATGGTCGGGATGCTGTTCGTTATCGCCCGGCCGCACGTAGGGAGTGGATTTCCAAATCGTCTTCTGCCCGTCGGGCTGGGTGATTTCCACCGCGCAGGGGACCTTGTAGCCGCGTTTCTCCCAATCGGGCTGCGGGATGGCCGGGCCGATGGACAGGAGGGCGGTGACGTTGAGTTTGCCATATTCGTCTTTGGCGTATTGTTCCAGTGCGCCGCCCGTGACCAAGCCCGCTTTCTTGTAGTCCTTGTCCATAAGGGCCTGGAAAAACTCGCGGGCGGTTTGGGCGGCGGCCTGTTCATCGGTCAGATTTCCCTGGGCGACGCCGCCGACCTGGGCGAGTTGATCGGCGATTCTGACATCGGCGGGCAATTGGTCCCGCAGGGAAAACATCTTGTCGTCAATGGGGACATTGTAATCAAGGAACTCGGTCTTGGAGACCAGGCTTTCCACGCCTTCCTGCGTGCGATAATACTCGATGCTGCTGATGAGGTCGGTTTTTTGGTCTATCCAATAGACTTGCTTGGCGTCCGGCTCGTTCTTGCGCACAGCGACCATCATGATGGGCTTTTCTTTGTCGGTTGGTTGCTGTATATCCAAGTCCACCTTGCCCGCCGCCTGGGATGCCTTGAGGTTTTCGGTGACCAATTGGGGCTGGCATTGTTCGAGAAGGCTCTGCATCCATTGTTCGGGCCTTTGGGTTTGGGTAGTGAGAAAACCGTGCTTGGTCTTGAACCAGACCTCGGTTCTTTCGGGCGTCCAGGTAATGAGCTTCACGCCGTCCTGGGTCACCGGGAGGTAATAGCGCGCTTTTGCGGCGTGGCCGGACGGGTCGGATACAATCCAGAACTCATTGGGTTCCTGATCTTTGGCCGGATAAATTTTGATATGCACGGAGCGGACGCCTTTGGAGGCCACGATCACCTGATCGAGTCCGAAAGCGGACGGCGCCGCCTTGTCCAAAGCCAATAGGGCGGCCACCAGCGCCGTCACTGCGACCGCCGCGGCGGTCCATCTTGTCATGGGGGTTTTCATAATCATTCTCCAGGTCTTCGGCAGGAAGAATCCGGCCGGCGGTTTTTGTTTTTTTTCCGCCAGCGCCTCGCTGATGGCCCGATGCACCCGGGCGTCAAGTTCAGCGCTGGGCTTCGCTTTCAAATCGGCGAACCACTTTTCAATTTGCTCGTTCGGTCGCATGGGAAACTTGGCTGTTGAGCCGGGTCTTGAGTTTTTCCAGTCCGTAGCGGTAGCGGCCCAGGACGGTGTTGACGGAGATATTCTGTGAGTTGGCAATTTGGATGAATTTCAATCCGCCCTGATGATGCAAGAGGACGACTTCTCTTTGTTCGTAAGGCAATTCACCGATGGCGCGGGTCAGAAGGCGGCTTTCCTCGTTGAAAATCGCCTCGCCGTCCGGCCACGGGTCGTTCGAGGGCAGCGGCATGGCTTGTTCGAGCGGGTCCTGCCGGCGCGTGGCGCTGGCGCGGATGACGTTGCGGGCGCCATTGGCCACGCAGGCGGCCAGATAGCCTTTCAAGCTTCCCGTCAGCCGGAAATGCCGCAGGCGCAGAAAGGATAAAAAGACATCATGCACAACATCTTCCGCGGCGGCTGTGTTTCTGAGCAGGGTGGCCGCCAGGGCGAGGAGGTCGCATTTGTATTTCTCATAGATCGTGCGGACCGCTTCGCAGTCGCCGCGGTTAAACCGCCAGACCAGCACCTTGTCTTCAACGTTCACACAGCCGCTTCTAATACGATCACATCATCAATCGTCAAGGGTACAACACCCGAGAGAGCCTTCTTAGTGTACGCCGTTTTCGAGGATGGGATAAAGGGCTTGCTTCTTTTTTGCTGGAGAGTTGGCGAGAACTGGCGGGGCTGCGTCGCGGCGGGCATCGCGGTGTTTCATTCTTGCCAAAGCCGCGATTGTGGGGCAATTGACATGGACGAGATGAAGTTGGGTCCTTACTCATTTTTAACGCTGTTCGCCGTGGCGGGGGTGGTTTTTGCCCTTGCGCCACTGGCCATGGCCTGGCTTTGGGCGCGGGCGTACTCGCCGCGCAAACCGGGCCGGGTCAAAAACGCCAATTACGAGTGCGGGCTGGAATCCAAGGCGACGGGCTGGGTGCAGTTCCAGTCCCAGTATTATCTCTACGGGATCGTGTTCCTGATTTTTGACGTGGAAACGGTTTTTTTGCTGCCCTTCGCCGCGGCCTTCAAGGGCCTCTCGGCGGGGGCGTGCGCGGCGATGTTGGTCTTCATTCTCCTGCTGGTCGAGGGGCTGGTCTGGCTGTGCGTCAAGGGGGTGTGGGCGCGGAAATAATTTTCAGGCCCCGACTTATGATTGACGAAGGACTGCGCAACGAATTGAGCCGGCAGGGCGTGGTGACCACGACGTTGGAGGAGCTTTACAACTGGGGCCGGAAGAACTCGATCTGGCCGCTCCAATTCGGGCTGGCCTGCTGCGCCATTGAAATGATCGCCGCGTCCATGGCGCGGTTCGACATCGCCCGGTTCGGCGCCGAGGTGTTCCGGCCCTCCCCGCGGCAGGCGGACCTGATGATCGTGGCGGGGACTGTGACCAAGAAAATGGCGCCGCAGATCGTGCGCCTTTATAATCAAATGCCGGAGCCGAAATACGTCATTGCCATGGGGGTGTGCGCCATTTCAGGCGGGCCGTTCAAGGAGGGCTACAACGTGCTCAAGGGCATTGACCGCTACATTCCGGTGGATGTCCATATTCCCGGTTGCCCGCCGCGGCCGGAGGCATTGTTGCACGCGCTGATGACCTTGCAGAAGAAGATCGAAAACCAACGCCTGACCGGCCAGGGCCGGCCGCGGCATCTGGATGCCGATGCGCCGGGGGAGTTTCCCGTGCCCGATTACGGCGCACATGATCTGGAGCCGCCCAACAACCCGGCGGTCTGGAGGCCGCCGCCGATGACGCGCAACGAATGAGGCCGCCATGCAATCGTTGGAACAACTGAAAGCGCGCCTCGAAGCCGCCGTGCCCGGCGCGCGGGCGGAAATCGTCCCCAACGGCAGCCCGGCGGGCCAGCCGTCGCTGCTGCTGGACCGGGGCCACGGGCGGGCGGCGGCGGAATTTTTGCGGGATGACGCCGAATTGCACTTCGACTACGCGTCCAACGTGACCGGAGTGGATTGGCCGGAAAAGACGGTCAAGGAAAGGGTCAAGATCAAGAAACTGGTGGACGGCACGGAGAGGGAAGCGGAGGAGGTTCGCGAGCGCAAGACAGGCGGTTATTTGGAAGCGGTTTATCACCTTTACTCGATGGCCCGCAAAGAGGGGCCGCTGATCATCCGGCTGCGCACGGAAAACCGCGCCGACCGCGTCGCCCTGCCCTCGCTGACGCCGGTGTGGCGGAGCTGCGAGTTTCAGGAGCGGGAAGTTTTCGATTTGTACGGCGTGGTCTTCGAGGGCCATCCCGATTTGCGCCGCATCCTGATGTGGCCGGAGTTCACAGATCATCCGATGCGCAAGGATTACGTGGAGCCGGACGACTACGAATACGAGCCGACGCCGCACGGAGAAGTGCTGGCCAGGGCGCGCCGGCATTATCCGGGAGGAACGGCGGCATGATGGCGTCTCACAGCCTGACGGCGGCGGAGGAAGCGGCCGGCGGACAGCAGTTGCTGGAAGTTTCGATGGGGCCGCAGCATCCCTCCACGCACGGGGTCTTTCGGATGGATGTGACGTTGGACGGCGAGACGGTGGTGCGGCTTAAGCCGGTGTTTGGCTACCTGCATCGCAACCACGAGAAGATCGCCGAGAAGTGCAGTTACCTCGGTTCGATTCCCTACACTGACCGGCTGGATTACATCTGCTCGCTGACCAACAATTGGGCCTACGCCCTGACGGTCGAGAAACTGGCCGGCCTGGCCGCGCCGGAGCGGGCTGAGTACATCCGGGTCATCCTGGCCGAGTTGACGCGGCTCATCAACCACTCCTGCCTGGCGGGCTTCCTGTTGCAGGACATGGGCGCGGCAGGCACGCCGCTGATGTACGCATTCCGCGAGCGTGAAAAAATTCTTGACCTGTTCGAGTCGCTGACCGGCGCGCGGATGATGTGCGACTACATGCGCTTTGGGGGCTGCCGTTGCGATTTGCCGCCGGGCTGGATTGAGCAAGCCCGGAGCGTGGCGGCCCATTACCCGGCGTTCCTGGATGAATTCGAAGCGTTGCTGACGGACAACGAGATTGTGCGGGCGCGCACCGAGGGGGTGGGCGTGCTGGGCGCCCAACTGGCCGTCAACGCCGGCATCACAGGCCCGATGCTGCGGGCCAGCGGCGTCAATTACGACATTCGCAAGGTGGACAAATACGGCGTCTATGGGCGGTTTGACTTTCGGGTGCCCTTGGGCGAGCGGGGCGACACTTTTGACCGCTACATGATACGGATTCTGGAAATGCGGGAGTCGTTGAAGATACTGCAACAGGCCCTGCGCGACATTCCCGAAGGGCCGATAATGGACCCCAAGGCCAGGCTGCGCAACTTGCGGCCCAAGCCGGGCGAGGCCTATGCGCGCATCGAAGGCCCCAAGGGCGAGTTGGGCTTTTACGTGATCAGCGACGGCGGCTCAAATCCCTACCGCTACCGCATCCGGCCGCCGAGCCTGATCAACCTGACGATCCTGGAAGATTTATGTTTGGGCCAGACCATCGCCGATGCGGTGGTCATTCTGGGCAGCGTGGACATCGTGCTGGGGGAGGTGGATCGCTGATGAATGGCGCGGGCATTATCAAGGGAATGATCGAGACGGCGCGCAATCTGGCCGGCAGCTACCATGACAAGGAGCGGCTGACCACGGTGCAGTATCCCGAAGAGACCCTGCCGCCGGTGGAAAACGCCCGCACGATTCCCTTTCTGGTCTATGACGGCGGGGATGCGGCGGCGGGCTTGCGCTGCACGGCTTGCACGATTTGCGAAAAGGAATGCCCGCCGCAGTGCATCTACATTGTCAAGGACATGGCCAAGAAGCCGGATTACCTGGGCAAGATGCAACTGCATCCCAAGGTGTTTGACATTGATATTGCCGTGTGCATGAGCTGCGGGATATGTGTGGAGGTCTGTCCTTTTGACGCGATCAAAATGGACCAGGTGTTCGAGTTGAGCACCGACGACCGGTTCGGCGGGTTGCTCTGGGGCATAAAGCAACTGGCCAAGCCGAACGAGTACTTCCAGAAACTCCACCGCACGGAGGCATCGGAAATTGACGCGCGGCGGGAGCAGGACAGGCGCAAAACACAAGCCGCCGCCGCGGCCAAGGCGGCCGTGCCGGCGCCGGCGGCCAATCTGCCCCCGCCCGCGAACAAGGGGGCCGCGGCATGAGCCGGCTGGATCAGATTTTTGTTTTGACCGGCCACTGGCTGGCCGGGTGGGCGCCGGCGGCCCTCCGGCCGCTGGCATCGGCCGTGCTGGCCATCGCGTGCATCATGGCGGTTTTTGCCACCTGCTTCGCCCTGACCACGCTGGCCGAGCGCAAGCTGCTGGGCCGGATGCAAAATCGTTTCGGCCCCAATCGCGTCGGCCCCTGCGGACTCTTCCAACCGGTGGCCGATGGTGTCAAGATGCTGATCAAGGAGGACATCGTGCCGTTCTCGGCCGACAAGACGCTGCACTTTCTGGCGCCGATCGTGCTGACGGTGCCCATCTGGCTGGCGTTTGCGGTGCTGCCTTTCGGACGGAACATGACCGCCATTGACCTGGACGGGGGCATATTGTTTTTCTTCGCCATCGGCTCGGCCTCGGAGTTGGCGGTGTTCATGGCGGGATGGTCGAGCCAGAACAAGTATTCGGTGGTGGGGGCGATGCGGGCCATTGCGCAGATGATCAGTTACGAAGTGCCGCTGGTGCTCTCGACGGTGCCGGTGCTGATGCTGGCCGGCTCGCTTTCGCTCAACGACATCGTGGCCGCGCAAGGGACCTACGCCTTCGGCTGGCTGGCGCGGTGGAACGTGTTCACTCCCTGGGGGCTGGCCGGGTTGTTTTTGTTTCTCATCGCCGCGACGGCGGAATCCAACCGATCGCCCTTCGACCTGCCGGAAGGCGAATCGGAAATCATCGCCGGCTATTTGACGGAGTATTCGGGATTCAAATACGCGTTGTTTTTCCTGGGCGAATACGTCGGGCTGTTCGCCGGCGCCGGGCTGGGGGTGACTCTGTTTTTGGGCGGCTGGCACGCGCCGGTCAAGGGGCTGGAATGGGCGCCGTCGTGGCTCTGGTTCGGCGTGAAATTCGCCGCGTTGATTTTTCTCTTTATCTGGGCGCGGGCCACGCTGCCCCGATTGCGTCTGGACCAACTGTTGAATTTCGCCTGGCGCTTCATGGTGCCGCTCTCGCTGGTCAACCTGCTGGTGGCGGCGGCCTGGTATTGGACGGGCGCCTGGCCCTTTGGCGGGGCGGCGCCGATTCGCTGGGTGCTGTGCGCGGGGCTTTTTATTTTCCCTTACCACTGGCTGGGGCGGGCCTTGCGCGGCCCATTGCCGCCGCCCCGCAAGTATAGTTATGCTGAATGAAATCATATTTCTGCTCTGCGCATCGCTGACGCTGGCCGGGGCGGTGGCAGCCATGATGCTGCGCAACCTGGTGCATTGCGCGTTGTGCGCGGCCGGGGCTTTCGCCGGCCTGGCGGCGCTCTACCTTCAACTGGACGCCCAGTTTGTGGGTTTGGCGCAACTTCTGATCTACGTGGGGGCAATCGCCATTTTGATCGTCTTCACGATCATGCTCACTCGCGGCGATGAAGTCCGGCCGGGCGCCTCGATCGCTTCGCCCTTGTGGTGGGTGGGCCTGCCGGTGGGCGCGCTGGTCCTGGCGTGCCTGGTTGGAGCGATCATGGCCAGCCCCAGCCTGCTCCGCCTGCCCGCCGGCGCCGTGCATGCGCCGGTTCGAAAAATCGGGGAGGCCTTGATGAACCGCTATGTCATGCCGCTTCAAGCCGTGGGCCTGTTGTTGACGGCGGCACTGCTGGGCGCGGTCGCCATCGGCCTGCGCGAACCGCGGGACGCCGAATCAAAAACCCAATGACCACGCCGCTGGCCAACTACCTGATTGTGGCCGCGCTGCTCTTCAGCGTCGGTCTGGCGGGCGCGCTGGCGCGGCGCAACGCCGTGCTGGTGCTCATCGGGCTGGAGTTGATGCTCAACGCCGCCAATTTGAATTTCATCGCCTTCTGGCGTTTCGGCCCTCATGCCGAAAGGCTGGCCGGCCTGATGTTCGTGATTTTTTCCATCGCCGTCGCCGCGGCCGAGGTGGCCGTGGGCCTGGCGCTGGTGATCGCCGTTTATCGCCATCGCCGCACGGCGCAACTGGACCGGTTGGATTCGCTCAAAGGCTGAGAATGGAGTCATTGGTCAAATATGTCTGGATCATCCCGGCGGCGCCGCTGCTGGCCGCCGGGGTTGGGGCGCTGCTGCCGGCGGGACGGCGGCGCCTGGGAGCGGGACTGGCCATCGGTGCGATGGGCGTTTCGTTCCTGCTCTCGTGCGCGGCCTTTTTCACCACGCTGCATCCGGGGCGTGCGGCGTGCAATTTTCGCTGGTTCGAGTTCGGCGACACCGCCGTGCCGCTGGGCTGGGTGCTGGACCCGCTGGGGGCGATCATGCTGTTGATGGTCTCGTTGGTGAGCCTGGTGATCTTTGTCTATAGCGTGGGTTACATGGCCAAAGACGGGAATTTCACCCGGTTCTTTTGTTTCATGGCGTTGTTCGCGGCGGCGATGCTCGGCCTGGTCATCGCCAACAGCCTGCTGCTCTTTTTTATCTGCTGGGAATTGGTCGGGCTGGCGTCCTACCTGCTGATTGGTTTCTGGTTTCAGAAACCCAGCGCGGCGGCGGCGGCCAAGAAAGCGTTCATCGTCACGCGCATTGGCGACTTGGGCCTTTTTCTGGGAATGCTCTGGCTCTATGCGCGGACGGGCACGCTGCTTTTCTATGACGGCGGGCACGGCTGCCTGGAGCAATTGGGCGCCGGCGGCCTGGCCGCCTCGACCGGGATTTCCCTGCTGATCTTCTGCGGGGCGGTTGGAAAATCGGGCCAGATTCCGCTGCATGTCTGGCTGCCCGACGCGATGGAAGGCCCCACGCCGGTGAGCGCGTTGATTCACGCGGCCACGATGGTGGCGGCGGGCGTCTTCCTCATCGCGCGCGTCTATCCGTTGATGAGCGCCGAGTCGCTGGAGGTGGTGACGTGGGTGGGCGCCCTTACGGCGGTTTTCGCCGCCAGCATCGCCGTGGCCCAAAATGACATCAAGCGCATCCTGGCTTACTCCACCATCTCGCAACTGGGTTACATGATGATGGGACTGGGCGTGGGCGGCGTGGCGGTGGGGATGTTTCACCTCATCACGCACGCCTTTTTCAAGGCGCTGCTCTTCTTGGGCGCAGGCTCCGTCATCCACAGCTGTCAAGACGAACAGGACATCCGCAAAATGGGCGGGCTGCGCAAATTGATGCCGCTGACTTTCGCGACCTACGCCGTGGGCATGATGGCGCTGTGCGGCGTGCCGCTGTTTTTCTCCGGCTTTTGGAGCAAGGAGGCGATTCTTGACGCCGCGCATCATTGGCGGGTTTCGCAGGCGCCCTTTTATCTTGGGCTGATCGGCGCGTTTCTGACGGCGTTTTACATGACGCGCCAGGTCTGCGGCGTGTTTTTTGGCACGCCGGCCTCCGCCGAGTCGGGGCACGCGCACGAAAGCCCGCCGGTGATGACCGTTCCTCTGGCGATTCTGGCGTGCCTGGCCGTCGTGGCCGGATTTTTCGGGACGCCCGCCTGGCCGTGGTTCCAGTCTTATCTGGAGGGCGGACGGGCGGCGTTGGATTTGTCAAAAATCGCCGCGGCACATCAACTGCCGATCCTGCTGCTGTCCACGACGCTGGTTTTCGCGGCCATCCTGTTGAGCGGGTGGATTTACCTCAAGGCGGCGGCCCGGACCTCGCGGGAAATGGACCCGTTGGAGGCGGCGCAGCCGGCGGTCTTCGCCTGCCTGAACCGCAAATTTTTTATTGACGAGATTTACGACGCCACGGTTGTCCGCCTGACGGCGGTTTTTGCCAGCGTCTCCGACTGGCTTGATCGCGCGGTTTGGGGCGGCCTGGTGCGGGCGGTTTCCTGGCTGGCGCTGGCCCTGGCCCGGCTGGATCGCGCGGTGGACGAAGAGGTGGTCAACGGCGGATTTGACGCCTGCACGGAGACGGTTCGCGGATCGGGCGAATGGGTGTCGCGATTGCAAAACGGACAGGTGCAGCGATACTTGCGGATCATCGGGCTGGCCTTTTGCGCGCTGCTGGTGCTGCTGCTTTGGGGGAGCCAATGAACTCGATCCCGATCCTGACTATCCTGACCTTCCTGCCGCTGGCCGGCGGCGCGGTGGCGGCGTTGCTGGGGCCGCAACGGCAGAGGGCGGGGCGCAATCTGGCAATGGCGGTCAGCCTGTTGACGCTGGCGGCGGCGGCGGCCTTGTGGGCGGCGTTCGACCATTCGCGCGGCGGCATGCAATTCGTCGAACGCGCGCGCTGGGTGCCCTCGTTGGGCATTGAGTATCATCTGGGGGTGGACGGGCTTGGGCTGCTGATGGTGCTGCTCTCGGCGCTGGTCGTTCCGTTCGCGCTGCTGGCGTCGTGGGACATCCGGGAGAATCCCAAGCTCTATTTTTCGCTGGCGCTCTTTGTGGAAGCGGGGCTTATGGGCACGTTCACGGCACAAAACTTCATCCACTGGTTTGTCTTCTGGGAACTGAGCCTGATCCCCGCCTTTTTCCTGATCAAAATCTGGGGTGGGCCGCGGCGGACGGCCGCCGCGTATCAATTTTTTGTCTATACGATGGCCGGCAGCGTGGCGATGCTGGCGGCCTTCCTGGCGATTTACGCCGCCGCCGGCGCTTTTGAGTTCGGCCAACTGTCCGACCTGGCGCGGCGGGGCGGATTGTTCGCGGGCCGGGCGATGCTGGCGGGCGCGGTATTCGCCGGCATCTTCCTTGGCCTGGCGGTGAAGGTGCCGCTGGTGCCCTTCCATACCTGGCTGCCGGCGGCATACACGGAGGCGCCGACGGGGACGGCGATGTTGTTGACAGGTGCGATGTCGAAGATGGGCGTGTACGGATTCCTGCGCATCCTGCTGCCGATCTTTCCCGCGCAGATGCAGGCGCTTGAGACGCCGTTGTTGTGGCTGGCGGCGGCGACGATCGTTTTCCCGGCGGCGGCGGCGCTGGCGCAGAAGGACTTGAAGCGGATGGTGGCCTATTCGTCCATCAACCACCTGGGCTACTGCATGTTGGGCATTTTTGCCGCGGCGCAACTGGCCGGCCCAGGAGCTGAAGGGGTCAACAATAAGGCGGCGGCGCTCAACGGGGTGATCCTGCAAATGTTCAACCACGGCCTGACCGCCTCCGCCCTCTTTTATTTCGTCGGCCTGATCGAACAACGCGGCGGAGGGCTGAGAGGGTTGAACGATTTCGGCGGGCTGCGGCGGGCCGCGCCTGTTTTTTGCGGGCTGATGGGCGTGGCCCTCATGGCTTCGCTGGGCTTGCCGGGATTGAACGGGTTCCCCGGCGAATTCCTCATTTTCAAGGGCGTCCTGCCGCTGGCGGGGTGGGCGGCGGCGATCTCGACCCTCGGCTTGCTGCTGACGGCGGTTTTTCTGCTGACGATTTTGCAACGGGTTTTCAGCGGGCCGTTGCCCGAGCGATGGAGCCGCTGGCCGGATTTGACCGCGGGCGAACGCTGGGCGTTGGCGCCGGTGATCGCGCTCATTTTCGCGCTGGGCGTTTTTCCGCAATGGCTGGCCGGCGTGTCCAATCCGGCGGTGCTGCAACTGATGAAACTTTTCTGAACCATGCTGGCCTGGACCATTTACATCTCTTTTCTCGGCGCGGCCGCGCTGATGTTTTTGCCCGGCGGGAACGCGCGCCTGGCGCGGATCATCGCGCTGCTGGCGGCTTTGGGCGGCCTGGCTTGCGCGGCGGCGGGGGTGGCGCAATGCGCGCGCCACGCCGGACCCGGCGCGCTGACGGACGTCGTCAACTGGCCGTGGATCGCGGAGTTGGGCGTGCGCTTTCACCTGGCGGCCGACGGGATCAGCCTGGTGCTGGTCCTGCTGACGGGGATCGCGGCGGTGGCGGGCGTTTTGTTTTCGTGGAACGTGGAGGAGCGCTGCCGGGAATTTTTCGCGCTGTATCTGGCGCTCATCGGCGGGGTCTATGGCGTCTTTCTGAGCTTCGATCTGTTCCTGCTCTTTGTTTTTTACGAGTTGGCGATTATTCCCAAATACTTTCTCATCGCCATCTGGGGTTCGACCGACCGCGAGTATGGCGCGATGAAGCTGGCGCTCTATTCGTTTGTCGGCAGCGCGATGGTGCTCGTGGGGCTGATCGCCGCTTACGTGGTTTCGGGGGCCAAGTCGTTTGAATGGGTGGATTTGGCCAGGGGTCCCTACCCGGCCGCCTTTCAGTACTGGGCTTTCCCGGTGGTCTTTGTCGGCTTCGCCATTCTGGCGGGTCTGTGGCCGTTCCATACCTGGGCGCCGACGGGCCACGTCGCCGCGCCGACGGCCGCCTCGATGCTGCTGGCCGGGGTGGTGATGAAGCTGGGCGCCTACGGGGCGTTGCGCGTGGCAATGACTCTTTTTCCCATTGGGCTGCACGCCTGGCAGGACACGATGGCGGCGCTGGCCGTGGTGGGGATCGTGTACGGGGCGCTGGTGGCGCTGGTGCAGCAGGACTTCAAATTCGTCATCGGTTATTCCAGCGTGAGCCACATGGGATTTGTCCTGCTGGGCTTGATGACGCTGACGCAAATCGGGTTTAGCGGCGCGGTGCTGCAAATGTTTTCGCACGGCATCATCGCCGGTCTGCTCTTTGCGGTGGTAGGCCGGATGGTCTATGACCGCACCCACACGCGCGACCTGGCCCAATTGCAACCGATGAACCTGCATCAGGTCCTCCCTTTCGCGGCCACGACATTTATCATCGCCGGCGCGGCGTCGGCGGGTTTTCCGGGCTTCAGCGGGTTTGTGGCCGAGTTGCAGGTGCTGGTGGGGGCGTGGAAAAGCTTCCCGTGGCTGGCGGTGCTGGCGGCGGCGGGGGTTCTGGTCGGCATCGCGTACACGTGGCGGGTATTGCTCAAGGCCTTCTTCGCCGAGGGCGCGGTGGATCGGCGCGATTTGCCGCGCCTTGAACCCATATCGGCCCCCGAACGGGCCGGCGCCCTGTTGCTGCTGGGAACCACTGTGATCATCGGGCTGTGGCCGGGGCTGTTGCTGGGATTGATCGCCCCCGCGTTGGACTCGCCGCTGCTGCAGCCGCTCTGGAAGGGAGGGGCGCGATGAATCCCTTCTTGGAGTGCCTGACAGCGCTGGCTCCGGAAATTATAGTTGTCTCCACGGCCTTGATCGTTCTGCTGGCGGACCTGGCGATGGCGGGCGGCAAACCCGTCGCGCGCCGCGCCGGTCTGGCCGGCGCGATCACCTGCCTGGGTTGCGCGCTGGCGATGGCGTGGGCGGGGCTGATGCCTTGTTCGGCCCACGTCGCCATGCTGGCGGTCAGCCCGGTCACGCAATGGCTCAAACTGACGCTGCTGTTGCTGACGATCTTTGCGGCGGCGTTGTCCTGGGGCGGGCGGTTCACGCGGCACGTCGGCGAGTATTTCGCCCTGCTGCTGCTGGCGGCGGCGGGGCTGATGCTGCTGGTCAGCTCGGACAACCTGTTGCTGATATTTGTCGCGCTGGAATTGTTGAGCGTCTCGCTCTATGCGCTGGCCGCGTTCGACAAAAGCAGCGCGGCCTCGGCGGAGGCGGCCTTGAAATATCTTCTTTTCGGGGGCATGTCGGCGGCGTTCACGCTCTATGGAATCAGTTTGATTTACGGGATCACCGGCGACCTCCAGCTCGGCTATATCGCGGCCCGCTTGCGCGGACAGCCTGCGGAACCGGTGTTTTACGCGGGCCTGGTGATGACGCTCATTGGATTTGCCTTCAAGCTGGCGGCGGCGCCATTCCATCTCTGGGCGCCGGACGTCTATGAGGGCGCGCCGACGCCGGTGGCGTCGTTCATCGCATCCGGCTCGAAGGTGGCGAGCTTTTTCGTGCTGGCGAGAATCCTCTTGACGGCCTTTCCCGCCGCGCGCGGGACGGCCGCGGCGTCGGATTATCAGGCGGGATGGGTGCCGGTGCTGGCGGCGCTGGCGGCGGTCTCGATGGTGGCGGGCAACGTGGCGGCGATCGTGCAATCGAACGTGAAACGGCTGCTGGCCTATTCGGCCATCGCCCACGCCGGCTACGCGTTGCTGGCCTTGGTGGCCGACGCGCGGCACACGCTGGCGGCGCTGCTTTTTTACACGATCACTTATGCGTTCACCGTTCTTGGGGCCTTTGCCGTGGTGGCGGTGATGGAGCAGAGCGGACGGCGGGGCAACCTGGCGGATTTCGAGGGGCTGGGTCGGCGCGCGCCGGTGCTGTCGTTCTGCATGTTGGTGTTCATGCTCTCGCTGGCGGGCATTCCGCCGTTGGCGGGATTCTTTGGCAAATTCTATCTGTTTGTCGCCGCCGCGGCGGCCGCGCCGCCGTTGAGCCTGCTCTGGCTGGTGGTGCTGGCCGTGGCGGCCAGCGCCGTCTCGCTCTATTACTATCTGCAAGTGCTCAAACAGATTTACGCCGTCGCGCCGTCGCCAACCGCTGCGTGGCCGCGCCCGGCCCTCTCCGCGCAGGCGGCCATTGTGTTGCTGGCCGGCATTGTCATCGTGCTCGGATGCGCGCCGGACCTGCTCCTGGGCAAGATTACCGACTTGCTCCGATCCCATCCTTTCTGAATGGCGGATCACTGCCGGGCGATGTCGGGGGTGGTCGAAGCCCGCAGGCCGGCAATGGGCGCGCCGCCGGGTTCGGTGACGCGGAGGCAAAAGCCCCAGCCGGCATTGTTCTGCGTTACTTTCAACAACACGGGATTCCAGCCCTGGTTAAGCGTGACTTCGACGTTGTCCGAGCCGGGCTGCAAGTTGCGGGCGACGTTGTTGGCGTGAACGAGGCGGCCGTCGAGCCAGAGCTTGACGCCGTCATCGCTGCCGATCTCCAGGCGCGCCTTCTGTTGGCTGGGCGCAAAAAGCCAGGTGCGGGCGTAAGCCACCCGCTGCTCCCCGCCCAAGGCTTGCAAGAGGTCCATGTTCCAGGCCTGGCTCCGGTCGGGGTTGACGGGCAGGTCCCGCCAATGGACCGAGGCGGAGCCGGAGGTCTCCGGGGGAAAGGCGATGTCAAATAATGCGACGTAATCCTTGCCCTTTTGAAAATACGGGCCGGCCACCTGCCAGCGGGTGATGTAGCCGGACCACTTCAAAACGTTCTTGAGCGCCGCCTCCGCGGCCTCGCGGGTGTCCGCGTCGGCGGCAACGGCCAAAACTTTTTTCAGCGCCGCGCCCGCCGCGTCCGGCTCGGCGTCCGCGACGGCGGGGGCGATTTGAATGACGGCCTGCGCGGCCTCGGGCCGCAAGGCGTTGTCGTCCAGCATGGCGGCAGCCGTGGCGAGGGCTTCGGGGGCGGCGACGGCGGCCAGGCCGGAGAGGACGAGGCGTTTTTCGGCGGGGTCGGGCGACATGTCAAGTATATTGTTTAGGGCGGCCAGCTTTTGCGCGGTGGACAGATTGACGCCCTCCTCCCGCGTGGCCAGCCGGACGCAGCCGCGCACGGCCAGCAACCGGGTCTTGGTGTCGCTGGCATCGCCGGCCACTTTGAGCAAATCCGGCAGCAGATCGGCGTCGCGCGTGTCGCACAGGGCGAGCAGGGCGGCGTCGCGCACGCGCGGTTGAGGGTCATGGACCGCCGCGCGCAGGGCGGCCCGCGCGGGCGCCTGAATCAAGCCGGCGCAGACGGGGAGCAAGGCCAGGCGCGCCTCCAGCGGCCCGTTGGCCGCCGCCTCCACGACGGCGGTCGCGTCGCAGTGGCCGGTGCGGGACTCAATGCGCTGGCAGGCGAAGTTGAGGGCGTCGGCCGCTTCGGAGCGGGCGGCGTCGTCCGGGGCCTGGACGGTCAGTTGGACCAGGTTGGGGATCAAGGCCGGGCCGGCCAGCAGGGCCAGCGCCTGGAACGAACCGGCGCGGATCGAATCGTTTTGACTGCGCGCAAATTCAAGCAGCTTGGGCGTGGCGGAAATGTCGCCGCGGTTGCCGAGGGCGCGGATCAGCTCCCCCTGCACCAGGGGATTGGCAGTGGCAAAGGACGCCAGCAGCACCGGAGTGACCTCGCCGCGGCGCAAGTCCACCAAGGCCCCGCGCACGGCGCGTCTTTCCGCGCCGGCGGACGACGCCGCGGCGTTGGCGAGCAGGAGCGCGACGGAGCCGCCGCCCAGGTCGCCCAAAGCGCGGATCGCCGCCAGGCGCACGTCCGGGTCGGAACTGCGAACCAATTGGGCCACCGCGGGCGCGGCGGAGGGGTCGCCGCGCTCTTGGAGGCATTGGAGCAAGGCGATCTGCACGGGCGCCTGGACTTTGGGCAGCAAATCGGCCAGCGCTTTGGTCACGCCCACGCCCTTCAATCCGGCGGCGACTTGCAGGGCGGCGCCCTGGCTGGCGGAGTCGCCGCCCTGGATGGCCTGGCTCATGAGCGCAAGACCGTGCCCGTCCGAGGCGAGAATCAACCCGCAAAAGGCGGCCTGGCGGACGCCGTCCGTTTTTTCAGTGTCGCAGAGGATTTGAAAAATCTCCAGGGCGTCGCTGTGCCGGCCTTCCGTCAGCAATTGATTTGCGCAGGCCAGCAGGCCGTCCGTCTGCGCCTGATGCGCCGCGCCGGCCGTCGAATGGCTCCAGACGGCCCGCAAGGCCTTGAGCGCCATTGGCCCGCCAATCCGGCCCAGGGCCATCGCCGCCGACGCCGCGACGGCCGGGTCGGTATCGGATAATAGCGCGGCCAGGGCGGGCACGGCGGCGGCGGCGCGGCGGACGGCCAGTGAATTGACGATGCCAACCTGGTTGGAGCCGGAGGTCTTGGGCAAAGCCCGCAAGAGGGCCGTTTCCGCCTCCGGCACGGGCATGGATTCCAGCGCGTAGCGGGCCGAATGGGAGAGTTCATCGCTGGTCAGCAAGGCCGCCAGCGCCGGGACGCAACGGGCGTCGCCAATCCATTTGAGGCGCGAGCAGGCCTGGTCCTTTTTCTGCAACGACGGATCGTATTTCAAGATGGCGATGAGCTGGTCCTGCTCGTCAACGCCGGCGGCCAATGCCGGCCACGGGTGGAGCGCCAGGGCTGCGAATGAGAGAACTAAAAATCGTTTCATATCAGACGTTCCAGGGCGGGCGCCTGGCGAAGGTCAACAGGCGATTGGCTTCCTGGTCGCCGGGGAACACCTGGGCAACCGGGTCCCATTTAAGGGGGCGTTTCAATTGCTTGACAATGCCGCCCAGCAGCAAGGCGCTGGAAGAGCGCAGGGCGACGTCGGCGCCGCAGATGGTGCGCTGGCGGGTGCGGACGCATTCCAGGAAATTGCCCGAATGGCTGTTGGCGCGGTAAAGATGCGTTTCGTTGGGACGCAGCGGCTCGCGCACGATGTCCGGCGGATCGGACACCAGGTTGTCGCGGTCAACGGCGATGCGCCCCGCGCTGCCGACAAAGCAGGCGCCGCCGTCGCCGCCCACCGGTTCCCCCGGATAAGGTTTGCCATAGACCACGACGCCGCTGGCGTATTTGTAACAGGAACGATTGTCCTCGATGAACAATTCCACCGGCCCGGTGCCGTCGGCGTCCGCCGCCCATTGGACAATGTCGTAGTGGTGCTGGCCCCAGTTCAGCTCGCCGATGTCGAAGCGATGGGGGCCGGTGTCGCCGTCGTAAGGAAACCAGGGCATCGGCCCCAGGTAGAGGTTCCAGTCCAGTCCGTCGGGCACCGGTTTGCCCTGGCCGAAACGCAAGGGCCAGAAGATGCCGCCGCCGTCGCGATAGGCGTAAATGGATTGGAGCATGCCGATGCGGCCGCTGCGGACGAATTCGCACGCCATGCGGAATTTGCCGCCGTACTCGCTGCGTTGCTGGGTGCCCGCCTGATAGACGCGCCCGTAGCGGGTGACGGCCGCGCACATAAGGCGGGCTTCGCCAATGGTCACGGCGGAAGGTTTTTCGCAATAGATGTCCTTGCCCGCCTGGGCCGCCATGAGGGCCATCGTGGCGTGCCAATGGGCGGGTGTGGCGATGAGAACGGCGTCAATGTCCGGGCGGTCCAGCACGTCGCGGAAATCGGTGTAAGCCTTGCACGGGGTAAAGTTGGGGCCATGGACCTCGCGGTAATGGTCGTTGACTTTTTGGGCGGCGAACTCGCGCCGTTCGCGGCGGACATCGCAAACGGCCAGAACTTGGACGTCGTCGCGGGCGGCGTAACCGCCGGTGAGATAAGTCCAGGCCCCGCCCAGCAAATGGCCGCCGCCCTGGCCTCCCACGCCGATGAAGCCCATGGTGATCCGCTCGCTGGGCGCGCGGACGCCTGCGCGTCCCAGGACCGGGGCGGGGAAAAAATTGGGGAAGGCCACAGCCGCGCCGAGAGCGGCGGCCGATCTGCGTAAGAACCTTCGCCGGCTGATGGCATTGTGTTGGCTCATGCGATTCAGAATCAGGTTACACGGATACGTCCGGGGCGTCGCGCCCGTCAAGGAACAAGCGATGGCTGAAACGCGGCAAGGCGCAGCCTGGCAGGGCGTTGGCAAAACGGATTTGGGGCCTGGTGGAAAGACCCGGAATTTTTTTTGATTGCTTATATTCACTTATATTGACTTGTATTAGGCGCAATTTTTTGCAGTGCTCTCGCGGCGAGAATTCGATTGCCGCAATGGAAGGCATCCACCTCCGCCAAGGCTACGCCGGACAAGAAGAACGCACAGACGGGAGCTTGCGTTGATTATTCTCTTTGCGGTCCGCGCGCCCAATGACGGCCAATTCAGCCCTTGTTTCGGCGTTATCGCGCCGCCAATATTGCACTTTTGACCGCCTGGGGCCGTTAAACAGCAGGTTGCATGTACCTGCATGTACCTGCATGTACCTGCATATTTTGGGATGATCATCGCGGGTTTTCGGGCGTTTATGCAGCCAGTTTTGCCTGACAGGGCGGACAGGAAGGGGCGCAACGACACAGCGGGGCAAGCCGCAACCCAAGCGCAGAGCCTGAATTGAGAATTTGTCATTGAGAATCTCTCATTTGTCATTCGGCAAGACGATTTGGGAGATTTTGCAAAAAAATGCGCAATTCCCGGGAATGGCGCCGCAAAGAGGATCCGGCCTTTGCCTTCTTCGTTCGTCCTTCAGCCTTGCCTGCCCGGCCCCTTTCCCCTGCACACTTTCAAAGAACGGGCGCGCGGGCGCCTCACACATTCCATATTACCACGTTTTCGTGGGAATTCAAAATATATTTTTTCGTAATCCGTCAGTGGAGGTTGGCAGGGCGCGCACTCCGTGCGCGCCGCGGCGGGCAACGGAGTGCCCGCCCTACCCTCCTTTCCCGCCGTCACCGACGCATTACATTTTTTCACCTGAACGGGCGCCTGAAAAACGGAAAGCGCAAAGCCAGGGGGTCCGCGGGGCGGGTTTTGGAACCGATACTCCGCAAGCGGGGGAGAGGGAGAAGAGGCGGGCGCCCGCCATTCATGAGCCAGCGGTGCGCTTGGGGCCATGATGGCAATAAGCCGTTGCATATTGGCGGAGTTTTTGTAAGCTGTAAGCCTCAGCCGGCAGAACCGCCGGGTTGAGCAACGATGCGACAATTTGCAACAATCGCCGGCAACGCCTTCATGGAGTTGATACGGCAGCCGGTTTTCCTGCTGCTGCTGACGACCTCCTCGTTGTTCGAGGTTTTCCTGGCGTGCATCAATTACTTTGGGTTCGGAGACGAGCCCAAGCTGGTCAAAAACAGCGCGCTGGCGGTGATGTTCCTGGCGGGGCTGTTCGCGGCGGTGTTGAGCGCGTCGGCCTCGGTGGGGCGGGAAATCCGCAGCGGGACGGCGCTGGCGGTGCTGGCCAAACCTGTGGGGCGGGCGCAGTTTTTGCTGGCCAAATACACCGGGCTTTCCTGCGCCCTGGCGATTCTGACCTTCGTCAATTGCATCGCCGTCCTGCTGGCGACCCGGATGGCGTTCGACGCTTATGGGGAGATTGATTTTCCGGGGCTGGAAGTGTTTTGCGGGGCGCTGGTTCTGGCGTATGTCATCGCCGGCTTCACCAATTACTTTCTGCGCCGGCCTTTTGTGTCGGACGCGGTGGTGGCGGTGGTGATCCTGGCGGTGGTGGCGTTTGCGGTTTTGCAGTTTATTCCGCGGGACCCCGGGCGGATGGGAGTGGATTACAAGGGGATGGATTGGCGGGTGGTGCCCGCCTCGGCGTTGATCCTGATGGCACTGCTGATATTGGCGGCGCTGGCGCTGGCCTGCTCGACGCGAGTGGAGGCGGTGCCGACGCTGGCGATCTGTTCGTCCTTGTTTTTGCTGGGGCTGGTGTCGGATTATTTCTGGGGGGAGCGGGCCAAGGCGGGGTCGTGGTGGGCGTCTGCGCTTTACGCGCTGACGCCGAACTGGCAATTATTCTGGCTGGCCGACGCGCTGGAAGGAACCAAGAAGATTCCTTTGAGCTATCTGGGGGAGGCGCTGGGATACGCTTGCGCCTATATCGGAGCGATCCTGGCGCTGGCGCTGGCGCTGTTTGAGGAGCGCGAATTGAATTAGTATGGACCAAAACGCGAAAAGAACCGGGGCAATCAACTGGGTGGTGATGCTGGGGGCGACCCTGGGCATGATGCTGGTGAGCCGGTTTGTCAGTTCGGCGGCGGCGGTGATGGCGACCATTCTGACCGGCTACGGGCTGCTGGTGGCGTTGCTGACCTATTTCCATCTGGGTCTGATGGAACGGGAGCAGTTCGAGAAGATGGAGATGGAGGAGTTGAGCAAAACGCGCGGGAGCGAGTCGCTCTTCACCACGGCCGGGGCGGACACGTTTCCGGCGCGGCGTTCGAGGGAGCAGTTCGAGCGGTATTTCGTTCCGGCATTCACGACGCTGTTGTTCATTCTGCAAGCGGCGGGCGCCTGGTGGCCGTGGAAGAAGCTGGCGGTGATGCCGCCGATCATCACGGAGCGGGCGACGCTGGGGATGGCGTTGATGGGGCTGATGGCGCTGCTGCTCTTTTTGCTGGGCAAGTACTCGAGCGGACTGGCCCGGCTGCAAGGGATCAAGCTGTTGCGCCCCGGCGCGGCTTACATGCTCTTGAGCGCCTACGCCGCACTGACGGCGGTGGTGACCATTGCCCTGGTCTGGGGGGGAGTGGGCCGGGCGGACTTGATCGTGGCCCGCGTGCTATGCGTTATTTCTGGCCTGGCGGCGGTGGAGACGCTGCTCTCGCTCGTCCTGGAGGGCTACCGCGTGCGCGTGCATGGCCGGGAGACGCGATTGCTCTACGACAGCCGGTTGGTGGGGCTTTTGGGCCAGCCCGAAGCGATCATCACCACCGCGGCGCAGGCGCTGGATTATCAATTCGGGTTCAAGGTATCGGAGACATGGTTTTACCGGTTTGTGGAGAAGGCCTTCCTGTGGATGGTGCTGGCGCAATTGGGGGCGCTGGTTCTGTCGTCCTGTTTTGTGATCATCGAGCCTGGAGACCAAGCCCTGCTGGAGCGTTGCGGCAAGCCTGTGGGCCGGGACGGCGTGATCGGCCCCGGCCTGCATTTGAAGCTGCCCTGGCCGATAGACCAGACGACGGTCTATCACACCGAGCGCATTCAGACGTTCCTGGTCGGGGCCGAACCGGAAAAGGGCGAGACGATCTCCTGGGCCTCCCCTCATGCCAAGGAGGAGAATTTCCTGGTGGCCAGCCGTGAATTGAAGCCCGAAGCGCCGGCCAAAGGAGCGGTGGCCGCCAAAGGCCCGCCGGTGAGCCTGCTTTCGGTGAGTATCCCGGTGCAATATCAAATCACCAATCTGGCGGCGTGGGCTTACACGAACGAGGACCCGATTGCGTTGCTGACCAACGCGGCCGAACGGGAGGTGATCCGTTACCTGGCGAGCGCCGATTTTGACAGCTTGATGTCAAGCGGACGGACCGCTGCGACGGAGGCGTTGCGGCGGGACATCCAAGGGGACGCGGACCGGTTGGGGCTGGGGACGCAAATCACGTTTGTCGGCTTGGAAGACATCCATCCGCCGACCAAGGTGGCGAAGATATTTGACCAGGTGGTTGGGGCGGCGCAGACGCGGCAATCCAAGGTCTTGCAGGCGCTGGCTTACGCGGTGTCCACCAACAACTGGGCCATTGGGGAAAGCGCCAAGCGCGTGCTGGCGGCGGAAGCCCAGCAGCACGGAGCCATCACCAATGCGGCGGCGCGGCACATCCTCTTTGCGGACCAGCAGACGGCCTATTCGGCTGCGCCCGGCCATCAGGGCATCTATGAGCAGCGGGCCTACCTGGAGGCGCTGGTGGACAACAGCGCGGAGGACCGCAAATACATCATCGCCACGACCAACGCGCCCATCATCCCTATTTTCGATTTACAGGACAAAGTGCGCTCGGGTTTGAACATAATAGATCGCCTGCCGGCGCCTTCGTCAAAATGATATGAAACGAACCCCCCTAACCCTGGCTGTCGCCTTCGTGTTGATTGTCATCTTCGGAACCATGCTGTTCTTTTACCAGGTGCGCAAATCGCACGTGGCCGTGGTGACCTTTTTCGGCAAGGTGGTCCACGTCAAAAGCGATCCCGGCCTTGGATTCCGGTTGCCGTGGCCGATTGAGAACGTCATCACGCTGGACGAGCGCATTCAGAACTTCGACGGCAAATTCGAGCAGATCAAGCTCAACGACCAGAACATACTGATGCTCTCGGTCTATGTCGGCTATAAAATCTCGGAGCCGGACGTGTTTTTCCGCAAGTGGCCCAACGGCTCGATAGCGGAGGCGGAGAAGGCGCTGGAGGCGTTGGTGCGCAGTTCCAAGAACGAGGTGGCCGGGCGGCACAACTTCCCGGATTTCATTTCCACAGATCTGCAACAGATGAAATTCGAGAAGATCGAGCAGGAGATACTGCAAGAAGTGCAACGCCGGCTGGAGGAGCTGCGCCAGGGGGGCAATTCTTACGGAGTGGAAATCAAGTTCATCCAGATCAAGAAGATCGGGCTGCCCGAACAGGTCACCCAGACCGTCTTCGAGCGCATGACCTCGGAGCGGCAGTTTTACATTGACGGCATCCGGTCCGACGGCGAACTGCAAGCCACGCGGATCAAATCCGACGCCGACAAGCAGGCGGCGACGCTGCTCTATGACGCCAACGCCAGGGCGTTCACGATTCGGGGCGAGGGCGAGCAGCAAATGATGAAATCGCTGGCGATACTGCAAGAGAATCCGGAACTGGCCGCCTTCAACATGCAGATACGGGCGCTGGAAGAATTTCTCCAGAAGAAGACGACGTTGGTGCTGGACCTGAGCACCTCGCCCCTGCAATGGTTGAAAATGTCCGAGCCGGCCGCCAAAGACAAATGAACCCCCAAGAACCCAACCTGCCGCCGCCGGCGGGCCTGCCGCCGGCCGAAGACGCCGCCTCACAGGCGCTGGCGGAGGCGTTGCGCAGCAGTTTCTTCATCGTCAAGATCATCATGGTGGGGCTGGTCCTGGTGTTCCTGGGATCGGGCTTCTTTACCGTCGGGCCGCAGGAGCAGGCGGTAGTCTTGCGCCTGGGCAAGCCGGTGGGCCAGGGCGCACAGGCGCTGCTGGGTCCCGGTCCGCATTGGGCCTGGCCCGCCCCCATTGACGAGGTGATCAAGCTGCACACCACGTCCCTGACCAACGCCGATTCCACCGTCGGCTGGTATCTGACAGCGGAAGAGCGCGCGCGGGGAGCGCCGGAGCCGCCGCCCGCGCAGTCGCTCAATCCTGCCACCATCACTTACGGGTTGAGCGCCGACACCAACATCATCCATGTCGTGGCCAGCGCGAAGTACCACATAACGGACCCGATCGCGTTCCATTTCGATTTTTCCAACGCGCCGGCGTGCATCACCAACGCGCTAAACAATGCGTTGCTGGTGGCGGCGAGCGAGTTTCCGGTGGACGCGATTCTGAGCACCAACCGGGCGGCGTTCCGGGAGCGTGTGCAAAGGCGGGTGCAAGAGCTGACCGAAGGGGAGAACCTGGGTGTAAGCGTGGACCAGGTGGACGTGGAATCCTCGGCCCCGCTGTATCTGAGAGCCAAGTTCAACGAAGTGGACCAGGCGCTGCAAAACCAGAAGGAAACCCTGAACAAGGCGCAGACCTACGCCACCACCAACGTCGCTTATGCCACCGGCGAGGCGGCCAAAAGGGTCAATCTGGCCGAAGCGGCCCGAAAGCGGATGGTGGACATGATCGCGGCGGAGGCCGACACGTTTCTCAAGCTGCGGGAGCAGTATGAGCGCAACCCGGAATTGTTCAAACGCATCCGGCAGATGGCGGCGCTGGAGAACGTTTATACCAATGTGGATGAGAAGATCATGGTGCCGCCCAACGCACACGAGGTGCGCTTTCAATTGAGCCGCGAGCCGCAAGAGCCCTCGGTGAGCAACATACCCACCACACCCTGATTGCCATGCAAGTCACCTCTCTATTAAGCCGGCACGAGCACGACCATGGGCACGAGCACGATCACGCCGTTCTGCCGCTGGCGCAAACGCTGGTGGGCCTGGTCTTTGTGGTCAATTCGTTCGTCCTGACGGCGATTTTTTCCGATCGGGCCGATCCCATCGCCGCCGGCAGCGCGATGATCGGGGCGATCATCCTGGGCTACCCGATAGTCTGGACGGCGATCCAGGATTTGCGGCGCGGCCTGCTGACGACCAACGAACTGGTCGCCCTGGCGGTGCTGATGGCTTTCGGCTCGGCGGGGTTCCAAGTCGGCGGTTACCAGGAGGCGGGCTTCATTGCCTTCTTCATGCTGATGGGACAGATCATCGAAACGCGGACGGCCGAGGGCGCCCGCGCTTCCATTGAATCGCTGATCAAACTGACTCCGCCCAAGGCCCGGCGCGTCACGGCCGCCGGCGAGGAGGAAGTGGCGACCCAGTTTCTGGGCGTGGGCGACATCATCCGCGTCCGTCCGGGCGATAATGTCGCCGCCGATGGTGTGATCGTCGGCGGGCAGGGTTCGTTCAACCAGGCCACCATCACCGGTGAATCGCTGCCGGTGGACAAGAAGCCGGGCGACGAGGTGTTCGCCGGGACGCAGAACCTGACGGGCGCCATCGAGATCAGAATCACCCGGGCCGGGGAGGACACGACGCTGGGCAAAGTGCGGGAGTTGATACTGGCGGCGGAAAAGACCCGGCTGCCCATCATGCGCATTTTCGATCAATACATGGGCTTCTACACGCCGCTGGTGCTGGTCATTGGCGCGCTGGTCTGGGCGTTTACGAACGACCTGAGCCGCGTCATCACCGTCTTCATCGTGAGTTGCCCGTGCGCATTCATCCTGGCGACGCCCAGCGCGATGGTGGCGGCGCTCTCGGCGGCGGCGCGGCTGGGGATACTGATCAAGAACGTGGGGGACATCGAGCTGGCGGCGCGGATCAATGCTTTTATATTTGACAAGACGGGCACGCTCACCACCGGCAAGCTGGCCGTCAGCCGGCTGGCGCCCCTGGGCGGAACGGTCCCGGCCGAATTGCTGCGAGCGGCCGCCACGGCCGAGAAGTACAGCAATCACCCCGCCGCCAAGGCGCTGGCCCAACTGGCCGCCGAGGCGGGCGTGCCGCTGGGCGAGCCCAAGGACTTCTCCGAGGCCGCCGGCCGCGGCGTCACCGCCCGCCTTGAGGGCGCGCGGATCATCGTCGGCCGCGCCCAGTGGCTCAAAGACCAGGGCGTGACCGGCGATTTCGTCAAGTCCGTTGATCTCAATGAGACCGAAGGATTCAGTCTGATCTTTGTGGCCCGCGACGGGCATTGCATCGGCTGGATTGGGCTGCAGGACCAGACCCGCGCGGAGGCGCGGGAGGCGCTGGCCGGCCTTAAATCCACCGGCGTCCGCCGCATCGCCATGGTTTCCGGCGACCGCCAGCCCGTGGCGGCGCGGGTCGCGCGGGAAATCGGGTGCGAAGAAGCCCGGGGCGAGTGCCTGCCGCAGGACAAGGTCGAGTTCGTCCGCCAAATCAAGGCCAAAGGCTACCGGGTGGCCGTCGTCGGCGATGGCGTCAATGACGCGCCGGCCCTGGCCGCCGGGGACCTTGGGATCGCCATGGGGGCCGCCGGGAGCGAAGTGGCCATCCACAGCGCGACCATCGCGCTGATGAACAACGACCTGTGCCGGCTGCCGTTTTTGGTGCGGCTCTCGCGCCAGACCCGCGCGGTGATCAACCAAAATTTCATGGTCGGCGTACTGTTCGTCATTGGCGGCCTGATTTTGGCCGCGCTCAAATACATAGACCCCATTGTGGCTGCCATCCTTCACGTGGTCGGCTCGCTTTTGGTGGTCTTCAACAGCGCGCGGCTGGTGCGGCAGGGAGAGGAATTTGAACCGCACGTGGCGGCGCCTGGCGCCGCTCCCGAACCGCCCGGCGCCGCGCCGGCGCCCCTGGCCCCGGCACCCCTCAACGCATGAGCGCTGTGGCCGATTCTCCGCCCACCGCCGCCGCTTCGGCCGGCCAGACGGTTGTCGCCGTTCGGGGCCTGACGAAAATCTTCAAGGATTTCTGGGGCCGGCCCAAGGCCAAAGCGGTGGACAACGTGGACTTCGAGGTCCGCAAAGGGGAGGTCTTCGGGCTGCTGGGACCCAACGGATCGGGCAAATCCACGACGGTCAAATTGCTGCTGGGCCTGCTCTACCCGACGCGCGGGCACATCGAGGTCTTCGGGCACTCGCCGCGGCACGTGGCGACCAAGGCGCACATCGGCTACCTGCCGGAGGAGTCCTACCTTTACCGTTTTTTGGATTCCCACGAAACGCTGGATTTTTTTGGGAACCTCTTTGACCTGCCGCCCGCCCAGCGCAGGGAGCGCAACGAGCAGTTGCTGGAAATGGTCGGCCTGAGCCAGGTGCGCACGCGGGTGGTGGGCGAGTTCTCCAAGGGCATGCAGCGGCGCATCGGTCTGGCCCAGGCGCTGATCAACGACCCCGACCTGGTCATCCTGGATGAGCCGACGGCGGGGCTGGACCCGATCGGCTGCCGGGAAGTCAAGGACCTGATCCTGACCCTGGCCCGGCGCGGCAAGACCGTCATCCTGAGCAGCCACCTGTTGGCGGACGTGGAGAATGTCTGCGACCGGGTGGTTATTTTATACGGCGGGCGCATTCACGCGCAAGGCACCTTGCGCGAGCTGCTGGCCAAGCCCGACGCGGTGCGCATCACCATGCCGCCGCTGGGGCGGGAGAGCATGCAGAAGGTTTTGGACCTCATCCGCCACGATGTGGCGGCCGATAGAATCCAGATAGACAATCCGATGCAAAACCTTGAGAGCTATTTCCTGGAGGTCGTGCGGCGGGCCAGGGAAACCCAGGCCGAAACCTCCGGCTCCACCTCGGGCAGCCGCGTGGCCGCCTACCTCCGCGGGGAGGCCGAGACGCCGCCGGCGGGAGAGCGGCTTCTGGAACGGCTGACGGTGGCCTCCACGGCCAAGCCAGAGGAACCGGCGCCGGCGCCGGCCCCGGCGCCACAGATTGACCAGGCCAAACTGGCCTCGCTGGCCAAGCCGGCGGAGGGGCCGGCCCCGATGGAGGCGCCACCGCCGCCGCCGCCGGCCCCGGCCGATTTGAAGCAAGCCAACGAGAAGCTCTCCTCCTTGCTGGGCAAGCCGGAGGGCAAATGAACAAGATCGCGACCATCGCGGGATTGACTTGGAAATCCGCGTTTCGTTACCGGCTGTTTTGGATCATGACCGGCTTGCTGGCGGCGGCGGTGGTGGGGTTGCCGCTGTTGCTCAAGACCGACGGCACAGCCAAGGGGTTGGTGCAAATCCTATTGACATATACTCTGGGCGCGGTGGCCGCGCTGCTGGGTTTCGCCACGCTTTGGCTCTCCTGCGGCACCCTGGCCAGGGATGTCGAGGAATGCCAGGTGCAGATGGTGGCCGTCAAACCCATCGCCCGCTGGCAAATCTGGCTGGGCAAGTGGCTGGGCCTGCTCTCGCTGAACGCCGTTTTGCTGGCGCTGGCCGGCGCGGCCATTTTCATTCTCTTGCAATGGCGCGCCAACAAGCTGCCGGCCGACCAGCAAAAAGTCCTTCGCGAGGAAATCTTCGTCTCCCGCGCCTCGGCCCGCGAGCCGCCGCTGGACATCGGCCCGGAGGTGGATCGCTACATGCGCCGGCGCAAGGACCTCTCCAGCAGGTCGGGCTTCGAGGTGGCGGAAATCCGCAAGCAGATCGCCGCCGAACTGACTGCCGCTTACACGCAAGTGCCGCCCGGCTTCCTGAAGAGTTGGGGCATTGACCTGCATACGTTGCAAGAGCGGCTGCGCGATCAACCGCTGCAGCTCCGCGTCAAGTTCCACACCGCCAATGCCAATCAGGAGGCCCAATACACGACCCTCTGGTTCATCGGCCCGACCAATTCGCCCCAACGGGTGCGGTTGACGGAAGTGATGCCGGCGGACTCGTTCCAGGAATTCCAGGTGCCGGCCAATTTGCTCGATGAGCAGGGGCGGCTGTGGGTTGACGTCGCCAACCCGAACGAAGTCGCCCTGGATTTTCCGATGGAAGAGGGCATGGAACTGCTTTATCCCGAGAGCACCTTCGGCGTCAATTTCATCCGCGGCCTGGCGGTTGTTTTTTTCTGGCTGACGCTGCTGGCCTCCATCGGGATGGCGGCGGCGAGTTTTCTTTCCTTTCCCGTGGCCGCCTTCGTGTCGCTGGCGCTGTTGTTCATCGCGTTCTCCAGCGGCACGGTGGCGTCGGTGGTGGAGCAAGGCACCATCACTGCTTACGACGCGTCCAAAGGGGGATACGGGCACACGGCTGTGGATGTGATCATGGTGCCGATTTTCCGGGGCGCACTCAAGGTGATCAAGCTGGCGCAAAATTTTTCGCCCATTGATAATCTCAGTTCCGGGCGGAGCATCACCTGGGGGCAATTGGGGCAGGCGTGGCTGCAAATTGTCTTGTTGTTGGGCGGTTTTTTTTGCGTCGCGGGCATCATCCTGTTCACCCGCCGCGAACTGGCCACCGCGCAGGGCAATAATTGATTTTGCACGGGGAGAGCTTGACCCTGCATTTCAAGGGCTTATACTGCAGAACACCCGAATAAGGCGCGATTGATAATAGATTGACTGCTCCTTTTCGGGCTGATGGTGGCGGATGGAAAGCGGCCCACATACAGGGTCGGTGGCAATTCGAAGCGGAGACAAGCTCTTACAGACTCGGCTTCCCTCAAGGGGAGGGTTTATGCCTCGACCATACGCGGTTGTGGCGAGAGGCAGCAGGCCGGTTTGCGGGTTGGCCATCCAGGCAGCAACTTCTGAACGCCGACTTTTGATTTCCGACGACCCATTCTTAGCGCGTCGGAGCCTGGCGAGGGAGATTCATTCATCTTGCGAGAAAGGAGTCCTGCATGAACCCAAAAGCTGAAATCAAAAATTTCGCAACCGTTCAGCCGGCCATGCTATTGCCATGCCTGGCCGCGCTGGTTTTGGCCCTCGCTGTGCCCGCTCGCGCGGAGACGCAGGCGGCACCCATCCGGTTTTCCGAAATCGGAGCCAGGGCTACGGCGCGTTACCAGGGTGACGCGTTGAGCGTCACGGCCACTGCCGACGGCGCGCGGTTGCGCTGCGGTTTTCAGAAGCTGGAAGGCCACGCCACAGCGGAGGGACTCTGGCTCGAATCCACCAAGCCGGGCGCCGCAGGAAAACTGCGCCTTGTTGCCACCGCTCTGTGCCGCGAGGGCAACCCAACCCGGCCCGCAGGGGACTGCGCGCCCTACCACTCTCAGCCAGCAAGCATACTTCCGGTCACCGGCACTGTTTCTGTGGAGGACAAAGTAGTGCGGTTCACGCGTTGCGGCCTGACGGAGGAATATTCCGTGAGCGTGGACGGAGTGCGGCAGGACTTCGTTATTGCGGAACGACCGGCGGGCGCGGGGGATTTGCGGGTGGAATTGGCGTTGAGCGGCGCGCGGGCCGAGGCGGCGGCTGGCGGCGTCAGGCTCAGGCTGGAAGGATCGGGCCGCGCGCTAGCCTACAGCCGCCTGCGGGCCGAAGATGCCACGGGCCGGGAACTGACGGCGCGCTTGGAAGTCCTCTCGGCTGGCCGGGTGGCCGTGAGCGTGGCCGACGCCAACGCCACTTACCCGGTGCGCATTGATCCCACGTTCAGCGATGCCGATTGGATCAGCTTGAATCCCGGCATTCCGGGGGCCAATGAAGGGGTGCGGGCCATCGCTGTGGACGGCAGTGGCAACGTATATGTCGGCGGCAACTTCACCTTTATTGGGACGGTGGCGGCCAATTTCATCGCCAAATGGGACGGCAGCGTTTGGTCGGCCTTGGGCTCGGGGATAAGTGGCCCCTCGCCTTATGTTGATGCTCTGGTGGTGAGTGGGACCAATCTCTACGCTGGGGGAGGCTTCAGCATGGCGGGCGGGGTGACAGCCAACAACATCGCCAAATGGGACGGCAGCGCCTGGTCAGCCTTGGGCTCGGGGATAAGCGACTGGGGTTTTGTCGCTGCGCTGGCGGTGAGCGGGTCTGATCTCTACGCTGGGGGAAACTTCGCGACCGCGGGCGGGGTAGAGGCCATCTCCATCGCCAAATGGGACGGCAACGCGTGGTCGGCCTTAGGCTCGGGGATGGGTGGTTTCAGCTATCCGTATGTCTATGCGCTCGCGGTCAGCGGAACCAATCTCTACGCCGCAGGAGAGTTCACCACGGCTGGCGGGGTGGCGGCCAATTCCATCGCCCAATGGGACGGGAGCGCCTGGTCGGCCTTGGGCTCGGGGATCGCTGGCTACTCCCCTAGTTCGGTCTATGCGCTGGTGGTGAGCGGGACCGATCTCTATGCTGGAGGATATTTCACGACTGCTGGCGGCGTGCCGGCCAACTCCATCGCCAAGTGGGACGGCAATGCGTGGTCGGCCTTGGGCTTGGGGACGGGCGGTCCCAATCCTTATGTCTATGCGCTAGTAGTGAGCGGAACCGATCTCTACGCTGGGGGATGGTTCACCACGGCTGGCGGGGTGACGGCTAACTACATCGCCAAATGGGACGGCAGCGCCTGGTCGGCCTTGGGCTCGGGGATGAACTACCTGGTCTATGCGCTGGCGGTGAGTGGGAACAAACTCTACGCTGGGGGAGAGTTCAACTTGGCGGGCGGGGTGACGGCCAACTCCATCGCCCAATGGGACGGCAGCGCCTGGTCGGCCTTGGGCTCGGGCATGAGCAGTCCCGTCTCTGCTCTGGCGGTCAGTGGGCACAATCTTTACGCCGGGGGAGAGTTCACCACGGCGGGCGCGGTGACAGCCAACTACATCGCCAAATGGGACGGTAGCGCCTGGTCGGCCTTGGGCTCGGGGATGAACAACGACGTCGAGGCGCTGGCGGTGAGCGGAACCAATCTCTACGCCGGGGGAGGGTTCAGCACGGCGGGCGGGATGTCGGCCAGTAACATCGCCAAATGGGACGGCAGCGCTTGGTCGGCTTTGGGCTCCGGGATGGGTGGGTACAATCCTAATGTCTATGCGCTGGCGGTGATCGGAACCAATCTATACGCTGGCGGAGGGTTCACCACGGCTGGCGGGGTGACGGCCAACTACATCGCCAAATGGGACGGCAGCGCCTGGTCGGCCTTGGGCTCGGGGATTAACGGCGAGGTCAATACGCTGGCGGTGAGCGGGACCAATCTCTACGTTGGAGGACAGTTCACCATGGCGGGCGGGTTGCCGGCCAACTCCATCGCCAAATGGGACGGCAACGCTTGGTCGGCCTTGGGCTCGGGGATGGGCGGCCCCGATCCTTATGTCTCTGCGCTTGCGGTGAGTGGGACCACTCTCTACGCCGGAGGAAACTTCGCCACGGCTGGCGGGATGACGGCCAACTACATCGCCAAATGGGACGGCAGCACTTGGTCGGCCTTTGGCTCGGGACTGAACGGCGTCGGTGTGCTGGCGGTGAGCGGGACGAATCTCTACGCCGGGGGATACATCACCACGGCGAACAAAGTGACGGCCAACTACATCGCCCAATGGGACGGCAGCGCCTGGTCGGCCTTGGGCTCCGGGGTGAACGGCCCGGTTTCTGCGTTGGCGGCTGACGGGGCAGAGCATCTGTTCGTGGGGGGAGACTTTTCCGTGGCCGGAACCAACGTGTCCCCCTACATTGCCCAGGCGAATATGGGCAGCGCCCCTAGCATTTTAATGCCACCGCAAACGCAAACGGCGGAGGCCGGCGCCACAGTGTCCCTCGAACCGTACGCCACCGGCGAACCACCGCCGACCTATCAATTGTACCTTGACGGCACCTGTGTCCTCAGTTGTGGCACCAATGGCGACTTGGAACTTACCAACGTCAATTTCTCCCAGTCGGGCACTTACACTGTGGTCGTCACGAATGTTTTCGGCGCCGCGACCAGCGCGCCGGCCATGCTCAATGTGATCGAACCGGTGCCTCGAAGGTGGGTGCCGGGCGTCAACTTGACGGCGCAGGCGGGAAGCCTTCTGGGCCTTGATTACAGGGACGATCTTGGCCCCACAGCGGAGTGGCAAACAATGGCCACGATGACCCTTTCCAATGCTTCCCAATTCTACTTCGACGTTTCTGAACCGCTTCCGCCGCAGCGCTTCTACCGCGCCTGGCAGTCGGGGGACCCCGGCGTCGTTCCCTCTCTGAGCCTGCCCGGCATGGTCCCGGCGATCACGTTGACGGGCAACGTGGGCGACTCTTTGCGCCTGGATTACATCAACCAGTTTGGCCCGATAGACGCCTGGGTCACACTGGCCACCGTGACGCTGACCAACACGTCGCAGCTTTACTTCGACGTCTCGGCGCTTGGCCAACCCGCTCGGCTCTGGCGGATTGTGCCGGCGCCTTGAAACGGATCAAGAAGGCCCTTCAAGTTGGAGGATCGAGGCGGCCGCTCCGAGATGGCGCGCCTGCCGTTTGGGCGCGACAGCGGCGGGGCGGGGTGTTTCGGCGTGCGCGTCCGCGATGAAAGGGGCCAGGAACTCCGGTTTCTCGCGGCGACCGGAGCGGCGCCAGTCGCGCCACATCGTTTGCGCCACGTCCGCCGGGGGCAGGGCCGTTTCGGTTGTCAAATACTCAAAGAGCAGCTCTGCCAATCGCGCCAGCGCGATGCCGTGGCGTTGGCCCGTGCGCGTGTGAAGCCAGTCGCTCCATTGCAGGAAGGCGGCGAAGGGACCCGTTCCGCGGCGCCAAAGCAGGGGCGTCGTCTCGATGAAATTGCCGCTGTTGGCGACGAGGTCCCAATAGCGTGCGAAGCGGCGCAATCGTTGGAGGAGTGGAAAATCCAGCAGGCTGTTGCGCAGAATTTCATAAGGCGGATGCGGGCTATAGACCATGCCCCAACTCTGGTCATGCCGCACAATGGGCGTGCCGCGCAACCGTTTCAAAAGGCCCACCTGAATCTCCTGCGGCCCCAGCGCCACCAGGCGGTCAAATCCCGCCGCGAAACTTTCCAGCGACTCGCCCGGCAGGCCAAGAATCAGATCGGCGTGGAGGTGAACCCCGGTGCGCCGGCGCAGGAAACGGAAGTTGTCCTCCAGGCGCGCGTCATCCTGGCGGCGGCTGATGTTTTTCAAGACCGCCGGGTTGAAGCTCTGCACGCCGACCTCCAATTGGAGGGCGCCGGGGGGGAACCGGGCGATCACCTCGCGCAAGGCCTCCGGCAGCCGGTCGGGGATCATCTCAAAATGGACGAACATCCCCGGCCGCCAGCGCGCCAGGAAGAATTGCAGGATGGTTTGGCTGGAGGCGGCGTCGAGATTGAACGTGCGGTCAACAAATTTGAATTGACTCACGCCGCGGTCCAGCAACCGCTGCATTTCCTCCAACAGCGGGGGCATCGGAAACTGACGCACGGGCACGTCCAGCGAGGAGAGGCAGAACTCGCAGGAGAAGGGACAGCCGCGCGAGGCCTCCACATAAATGACGCGATGAGCCACGTCTTCGTCGGTGTAAAATTCGTAGGGCAACGCCAGCGCGGCCAAATCGGGCGGTTCCGCCGCCAGGACCTTGTCCGGCGGGGGCGTCCCGGCCAGCAGTTGGCCGCACAGTTCGGCGAATTTCAACTCGGCCTCGCCCGTGACGACGTAGTCGGCCAGGCGGACGATCTCCTGCCGGCCGGTTTCGTAGCTGACCTCCGGGCCGCCAAGAACGACGATCAGCTCAGGGCGGACGCGTTTGAGGGTCGCGACCACCTGGGCGGTTTCCGCCGCGTTCCAAATATAGACGCCCAGGCCGACGATTTGCGGCTGGCGGGCCAGGATGGCTTCGACGATATCCGCCGGCTGCTGCTGGAGGTCAAACTCCAGCAGGCAGGCGCGGGGGCGCAAGGGGCCGAGGTTGGCCAGCAAATAGCGCAGACCGAAGGAGGCATGGATGTACCGGGCGTTTAAGGTGGCAAGGACGATGGTGGCCATTGGCCGTGAGTTCAGAGTTCAGCTTTCAAATTTGAAATTTCAGATTTGAGATTTGAGAGTTTCAGATTTTCAGGTCCGGCGGGCGGACGATGTACGGCTCGAACTCGCCGCGAAAATGGGGCGGGATGCGCGCCCGGAAGCGTGCCTGTTCGCCCGCGTAGTCGCGCTCGGTCACTTGCGCCACCTGGTGCAGGCGCGCGATGAGGGCCGAATGAGCGTGGGGCACGCGCAATTCGACATATTCGCGGATGGGCCGCAGTTGGGTGCCCAACTCGGCGATCAATTCGGGAATGCCTGCGCCGGTGCGCGCGGAAATGGCGGCGGCATTGGGGAATTGATCCAGGTATTTGGCCAGCGCGCCGTTGCTCTGGCAGAGGTCTGTTTTGTTGAAGACCATGATGGTCGGCTTGCCGTCGGCCCCAATCTCCTCCAAAACATTGTTGACAGCGGCGATCTGCGCGGCCGCCTGCGGATGGCTGGCGTCCACGACGTGCAGGAGCAGTTCGGCCTGCACCACCTCCTCCAGCGTCGCCTTGAAGGCCTCGACCAGGCCGTGGGGCAGCTTGCGGATGAAGCCGACGGTATCGGTCAGGAATACGTTCTGGTTGGTCGGCAGGCGCAGGCGGCGGGTGGCGGGATCCAGAGTGGCGAACAATTTGTCCTCCGCCAGCAGGGCCGAGCCGGTCAGCGCGTTGAGGAGGGTGGATTTGCCGGCATTGGTGTAGCCGACAATGGAGGCCAGCGGCCAAAGGTGGCGCTGGCGGCCGTCGCGCTGTGTGGCCCGTTGCCGCCGCACGGCCTGAAGGTCGTCGGATATTCTCTCGATCCGCTCCTGGACGCGCCGGCGGTCCGATTCCAACTGCGACTCCCCTTCGCCCCCGCGCATGCCGATGCCGCCGGATTGGCGGGAGAGGTGGCCCCAAAAGCGGGTCAGGCGCGGGAGCAAATGTTGGAGTTGGGCCAGTTCGACCTGCAATTTGCCTTCACGCGAGCGGGCGCGCAGGGCGAAAATGTCCAGGATAAGCGCCGTGCGGTCCAGCACCTTGCAGCCGAAGACCCTTTCCAGGTTGCGGCTTTGGGCGGGGGACAACTCATCGTCAAAGACGACGGTGTCCACGTCGTTCTTCCGGCAGAAGCCGGCGAATTCCTCGGCCTTGCCGCTGCCGATGAAGGTGCCGGCGACGGGGGCCTCCAGCTTTTGGGTGCCGTCGCCCACGACGGCGCCGCCGGCGGTGACGGCCAGTTCGGCCAGTTCCTGGAGGGAATCGCGTGTTTGCCAGCTTGAGGCTGATTTGAGTTCCAAACCGATGAGGAAGACCCGTTCGGTCCGTTTGGTCGTCGAGATGAGAGCTTTCAATTGTTCAAATCATCCAATGAACATCGTAAGATAGCATGTTTGGCCGGGAATGCCAGTCCGCAGTGAACGCGGGCGGCCCCTTCGCGGTGAACATTGGCAATAGAGAGGAGCCGCAGGGATGAACACAATTAAATGGCCGCGAAAAGGCGGCTGATGCGCGTCAGTGCGACAGATCAACGGGCGGGATTCCGGCGGCGGACGCGATGAATTGCCGCGCCAACGGCGGGGCGGTTTTGCCCTTCCAGACGGCGCCAATGATGACCTCCGGCGCGGCCCCCCTGAGCGGAACCAATTTCAACCTCGCCCCCACCATGCAGGAAAGCACGCTGGGCAAGAGCGCCAGACCGCGGCCGGATTCCACGGCAAAAATGATGCCGGTGACGTCGTCGTGTTCCTCCACAATGACCGGCTTGGGGCGGATGGAATGGAAGGTCTTGGCCAGCAGTTGGTGGTATTCGGGATACTCTTTGCGGCTGTAAGCCAGCAAAGGTTGGGCGGCGACTTGCGCCAAGGACAGGGATTTCGCCTTGGCCAGGGGATGCTTGGGGGCCAGCGCCACACGGATCGGGTAGCGGGCTATCTCCTTGAAGCTCAACCCGCGTAACATGCGGGGGGGCGGCCGCACCATCAGAGCCACATGCAGTTTTTCCGAACGCAATTGCGCCAGCATTTCTTCGGTTGTCAGATCGTTGAGCGCAACGCGGATCTTTGGGAATCCGGCCTGAAAGACGCGCAGCGCCTGCGGCAATATCTGCACGGTGAGGGAGGGCGCGTAGCCCACTTGAATCTCCGCGGGCGCGCCTTGGGCGACCGCCCGCGCGGCCTTGACCGCATCGTCGGCGTGTTGGAGGACCGCGCGCGCCTGGTCGCGAAAGGCCCTTCCGGCGTCTGTCAAACGCAAGGACTTGGCGCCGCGCTGGAAAAGCTGGAAACCGATTTCATCCTCCAAGTCGCGAATCTGCCGGCTCAGGCCGGGTTGCGAGACATGCAGTTTGAGCGCCGCGCGCGAGACATTCTGCTCGTCGGCGACGGCGACGAAGTATCGGAGATGACGCAGTTCCATCGGAATTCAAGTATGCGTAAAAGTTATGCTGAGGCAAGAAACATGATATTTCACAAGAGCGCCATGGCACGGTAAGGTATGGACGTTGTGAAAATTAGAAGATCAAACGAACGGGGCCACGCCAATCATGGGTGGCTGGATACGTATCACTCTTTCAGCTTCGCGGATTATTACGATCCGCAATGGATGGGCTATCGCAGCCTGCGGGTCATCAACGACGATCTGGTCATGCCGGGGCAGGGGTTTGGAACACATCCGCATCGGGACATGGAAATCATCACTTACATGTTGAGCGGGGCGTTGGAACACAAGGATTCGATGGGCAACGGCCGCGTCATCCGCACCGGCGAAGCGCAGTACATGGCGGCGGGCAGCGGCGTGATGCACAGCGAGTTCAATCCGAAGCCGGACGAAGCCGCGCACCTGTTGCAAATCTGGATTCAGCCTGATGAAAAGGGCGTCGCGCCGCGCTATGCGGAGAAATCGCTGGCGGCGGCAGAGACCGGAAAGTGGCATCTGATCATCAGCAAGACCGGCCGGGACGGCTCGATGGCCATTCATCAAGATGCCGATCTTTGGCTGGCGAAGTTGGAGCCGGGAGAGAAAGTCGCGCACACGCTGGCCGCCGCACGGCACGGCTGGCTGCACGTGGCTGAAGGCAAAGTGGCCGTCAACGGCCGGGAACTGGCCGCCGGAGACGCCGCGGCGCTGGAGGGACGAACTGCCGCGGAAGTGAAGGCGCTGGAACGCGCACAAGTCCTTTTATTCGACCTGAACTGAAACCGCAACCCGCTCACACAAACTATGAATACAACCATCGAACCGGAACAATTGATCCATCAACTCAAGTGGCGCTACGCCACCAAGCAATTCGATCCGAAGAGAAAAATCAGCGACCGCGATTGGGCGGCGCTGGAAGAGGCGCTGCTGCTGACTCCTTCGAGCTGCGGGCTGCAACCGTGGACTTTCATCGTCGTGAAGGATCCGGCCGTGCGCGCCAAACTCCTGCCCGCGTCGTGGGGCCAATCGCAAATCGTTGAAGCATCGCATCTGGTTGTTTTTGCGTCGAAGTCAAATCTTGGCGAGAGCGATTTGGACGCGCATCTCAAACGGACCGCCGAAGTGCGGGGTGTGGCGGTCGAAAAGCTGGCGGGGTTCCGCGCCATGATGGTCGGTTTGTTGATGCAAGGCATGGATGCGTCGGGCCGCAGCGCCTGGGCCAGCAACCAGGTCTATATCGCGCTGGGCAATCTTCTGACGGCCGCTGCCGTGCTTGGGATTGACGCCTGTCCCATGGAGGGAATTGACCGCGCCCAATACGATGCCATCCTTGGCCTGTCCCAAAAGGGCCTTGCCTCCGCCATGGTCGCAACGCTTGGCTACCGTTTGGCGACCGACAAATACGCCACCGCCCCCAAAGTCCGCTTTCCGAAAGAGAAAGTGTTCATCGAAATCTGAAAACAGCGCCCCCTTGCGGAGGGCGGCGGGTGGGCGATAATGGGAGGCGTTGAAATTGCACGCCCAGAGCAGGGGAGACGAGGTGATCGCCATCCATGGCGCGCGCGAGCATAATCTGAAGAATATCTCGCTGGCCATCCCGCGCGGGCAGTTGGTGGTGGTCACGGGCGTGAGCGGATCGGGAAAGAGCACGCTGGCGTTTGACTTGCTCTTTGCGGAGGGGCAGCGGCGTTTTCTGGACTCGATGAACCTTTACGCCCGCCAATTCGTGGAGCAATTGCCGCGGCCGGAGGTGGATCTGATCACCGGCATTCCCCCGGCGGTGAGCATCGAGCAGCGGCAGTCGCGCGGCGGGGGCAAGAGCACGGTGGCGACGGTGACGGAGATTTATCATTTCCTGCGGCTGCTCTTCGCGCGGGTGGGGACGCCCTTTTGCCCGCGCTGCCAGCGCGCCGTCCAGAGCCAGACCCGCGATGAGGTGGGACGGCGGCTGGAGAAGGAGCGGCGGCGGCGCGGGGATTTGCTCCTGTTGGCGCCGGTGGTCAAGAATCGCAAGGGCTTTCATACCGAAGTGGCCGAATGGGCGGCCAAACACGGCTTCGCCGAAGTCCGCGCCGACGGGAAGATTTACGCCACGTCCGAACGGCTGCGGCTGGACCGTTTTCGGGAGCACGACGTGGAAATTGTGGTGGGCGTACTGGAAAGAAAGAACCGCCAACTGATTGACCGTGCGCTGGAAGTGGGACACGGCACGCTTTACGCGCTGGGGAACGACCGGCAAATCAGCGTCCATTCCACCGAGCGGTCCTGTCCGCAATGCGGGGACTCCTTCGGGCCGCTGGACCCCAAGATGTTCAGTTACAATTCCCCGCGCGGCTGGTGCCCGCGTTGCCGGGGCTTTGGGGAATTGTTTTACCTGCCGGATGTCGAACGGGGGGCGCGCGCCGAAGCCATTGAGGAATCCTGGTTTCAATGGCAGGAAGGCAGCCGGGAGATTTGCGGCGATTGCCAGGGCACGCGCCTGAACCCGATCGCGCGCGCCGTCCGGCTGCAAGTGGACGGGCGGGCGCGGGCGCGGACCATCGTGGATGTTTCCAACGATTCGGTCGTGGCGGCGCAGGAGTGGGTGAGGGGGCTGCGGTGGCGCGGGCGCGAGGCGGAAATCGCGCGGGACATCCTGCCGGAAATCGGGGAGCGCCTGAATTTTCTGAGCGAGGTGGGACTGGGCTACCTGCAATTGGGCCGGGGCGCGACCACGCTTTCGGGCGGGGAAGCCCAACGCATCCGGCTGGCGGCGCAGCTTGGCTCCAATCTGAGCGGCGTGCTCTACATCCTGGACGAGCCGACCATCGGATTGCACGCGCGCGACAACCAACAATTGCTGGCCGCGCTGGATGCGCTCAAAGCGCGCGGGAACTCGCTGCTGGTCGTCGAGCACGACGCCGAAACCATGCGCCGGGCCGATTACATCATTGATCTGGGACCTGGGGCGGGCGTCAACGGCGGGGAAGTCGTTGCCGCCGGAACATTGCGGCAATTGATGCGGCACGGAAAGTCCGTCACGGCGCGCTGCCTGCGCGAACACAGGACCTATCCCGCGCGCGGCCAGCGCCGGCCCGTCGCGCCCGGCCGGAAGGCCCCGGCGCTGGTCCTTAGCGGCGCGCACCGGCACACGCTGAAAAATCTGACGGTGGTTTTCCCGCTGCATCGCTTTGTTTGCCTGACGGGGGTGAGCGGTTCGGGCAAGAGCACGCTGCTGCGCGAGTGCCTCCTGCCGGCGGTCCAGGCCAGCCTGGCCCGCAAGCCGGCCCGGACGACGGTTGCGGGCGCGGGGACAGTTACAGGGACCGAACCGCTGCGGGCGGTGCATGAGGTTGACCAATCGCCCATCGGGCGGACGCCGCGATCTGTGCCGGCGACGTACGTGGGGTTTTTCGACGAGATGCGGCAATTATTCGCGCAAACGCCGGAGGCGCGGCTGCGGGGCTATTCGGCCAGCCGGTTTTCCTTCAACAGCGCGCAGGGGCGGTGTCCGGAGTGCCTGGGAGCGGGGATCATCAAGCTGGAAATGAATTTCATGCCGCCTGCCTATCAGCGGTGCGAGACCTGCCAGGGCACCCGCTTCAACCGCGAAACGCTGGACATCCAGTTTCACGGCCTGAACATCGCGCAGGCGCTGGACTTGAGTGTGGCGCAGGCGCTGGAACTTTTCACCGCCTTTCCCCGCCTGGCGCGGGCGTTGGCGGCATTGCACGATACGGGGCTGGATTACCTCAAGCTGGGCCAGACCAGCCCCACGTTGAGCGGCGGGGAGGCGCAACGGTTGAAGCTGGTCACGCATTTGTTGACAGGCTTTCGGAACACGGACGGCCCCGGCGGGCGCTCGTGCCTCTTCCTGCTGGAGGAGCCGACCATCGGCTTGCACGCGGCGGACGTGCAGCGGCTGGTGGAGGTGCTGCAACGGCTGGTGGATGCCGGGCATACTGTCATCGTCATCGAGCACAATTTGGAATTCATCGCGGAGGCCGACTGGGTGATTGACCTGGGACCGGAGGGCGGAGAACAAGGCGGGAGGATTGTCTGCCAGGGGACGCCGGATAGCGTGGCGAAAAATCCGTCATCGCACACTGGACGATTCCTGCAAAGCGTGCTCCAATAGCAGTCCAGCAACCATGAGTCTGCCTTACGAAGAAATTGTGCAGGGCGAAACGCTGTTGCGCTCGCCGCCGGGGGCGCGCCACGAGAAAATCTGCGCGCGGCTGCACGAGCGGGTGGCCGGCGTGCTGGCCAACAACGCCGCGGCCCGGCTGCTGGCTCCCCGTTCCATCGTGCAACTTTCTCCCGGCACGATGCTCCGGCCCGATATGGCGGTGGTCACAGCCGCCACCGGCAAGCTCTGGCTGGCGGCGGAGATCGTCAACTCCGAGGACCACCAGCCCGACACGGTGTTGAAAAAGGCGATCTACGAGGACTACAACATCGCGCGCCTGTGGATGATTGATCCGCGCTACGACAACGTGGAGTTGTATCACGGCACTTCCTACGGGCTGGCCTTGCGCGGCATCCTGGCCGCGCGGGAACGGCTTCTGGAGACGCTGTTGCCGGAGTTTGACATGACCGTGGCCGAACTTTTCGCTGTCTGAGGGGTCTTTTGGGGGCCTTCTCCTAATCCTAATCTTAATCTCCTTGGGATTATGATTAGGATTAAGATTATGAATTGAAATGTTCCTCGGGTCTTCTTGATGCTGGCAAAAGATCTTCTGTTGGTTTATCAATGGCGGCAGCTATGGACCTGCAAATCCAGCCGCCATTGCCCGGGAAACGGGATTTCCGCATCGGCATTCTAGGCAGCGGGTTCGTCGTCAACGAATGCCACCTGCCGGCCTATCGCAAGGCCGGCTTCAATCCGGTGGCCATCGCCTCGCGCCATCGTGAGAAGGCCGAAGAGACCGCCCAACGGCATGGAATTGCAAAGGTTTATGATTCCTACGTGCAATTGCTGGACGACCCTTCCATCGAGGTCCTCGATATCGCCGTCCCGCCCCAGGCCCAATTTGGCCTAATCCAGCAGGCGTGCGTGCGCAAAACCGTCAGGGGCATCCTGGCGCAAAAGCCGCTGGGAATCAGTTACAAGGAGGCGGTGGAAGCGGCCGATCTATGCCGGCAGGCCGGCATTGTCCTATCTGTCAATCAAAACATGCGCTACGACCCGTCGGTGCGCGCGGCCAAGACGCTCCTGCAAAACGGCGTCATCGGCCGGCCGGTTTTCGCCACGATCGAAATGCGCGGCGTCCCGCATTGGATGCCCTGGCAGGGGGAGTTGGGCTGGGCCACCTTGCGCATCATGTCCATCCACCACCTGGATTGCTTCCGCCATTGGTTCGGCGATCCGGAAGGCATTTATTGCAGCGTCCGCCCCGATCCGCGCGCGAAATTCAAGCACACCGACGGCATCTGCGCTTACATCCTCGAATACGCCAGCGGCTTTCGCTGCGTGGGCATTGACGACACCTGGACGGGGCCGGCCCGCGAAGGATGCCCGGCAGACAATTACTTGCGCTGGCGCATCGAGGGATTGAACGGGCTGGCCATGGGCGACATCGGCAGGCGCCATGATTCCTGCCCGACCCCATCCACAATAAAATTCGCCGCCAAGGGCGACGCGGGATTTCAGGAGCTGAAATGGAGCAAAGGCGGATTTCCCGACGCGTTCATCGGGACGATGGCGCAATTGCTCATCGCCCTGGAAACCGGGACGGAACCGGCCATCAGCGCAGCGGACAATTTGAAGACGATGGCGCTGGTCGAGGCTGCCTACGCCAGCGCGGAACGGTTCGCATCCGTCAGCCTCAATGAGATCAAAGCGTCATCGCGGATTGTTTGGGCCGGAACCAAAGAGCCGGGATTTTTCAGCAAGTGGTTCTCGAAAGGGGCCGCCAGGCCGGCCGCCAGAGCGGAGACGGAGGCGAACAGCAATTTCACGCCGCGCGCCCAGCAAGTGCTGGCGCTGGCCCGGAAGGAGGCGGGCCGCTTCAACCACAATTTTGTCGGTACCGAGCACATTTTGCTCGGATTGATCGCCTTGGGCCAGGGAGTCGCGGTCAACGTGTTGCGGAAGCTCGGGTTGGACCTGGACACCGTGCGCATGCACGTCGAAAAAATGGTCGGCACTGGGCCGGACCAAAGAATGATCGGTAACATCCCTTACACTCCCCGAGTCAAAAAAGTCCTCGCCCTGGCTGCCAAGGAGGCCAAGAATTTGAACCATACCTACGTTGGCACGGAACACATTTTGCTGGGACTGCTCCGCGAAGGCGACGGCGTGGCAGCCCGTGTGCTCAAGGACCTCGACATTTACATTGAGGAGACGCGCACCGAGATACTGAAAGAACTCGATCCGAATTTTGGAAAGTAATTGTAATGCGTCAGTCATGGCTGTCAGGGCGAGACTCTGTCGAGCCGTAACTCGATTTCTTGGGAAAAGGTCACGGCTCGATGGAGTCTCGCCCTGCCTTTCGCAGCCGTCACGCGCGCGGGCCGTCTCTTCCAGCCCCGCCGGGCGAACCGGGCCAACGCCAAGGAGAAGGCCCAACGACAACCCTGCCAAGAATCCGGATGCGCCGCCGCCGCCCGCTTGCCTTCCATTTCATTTGTCAGCGGCGGCTTTCCGGTTTAGAGTTATGGCCGGAATTGGGGATCGGTTTCTTATGCAGACAAGTGACTTTGAACTTTGAATTGGCTCACATGGAAGCCGTAAAGACGAAAAATCCGGGCAAAGCCTCTTCCGCGGCGGCGGATGCCGGCGTGCCGGCGCCGCCTGCTCCCGCCCCGCCCCGCGACTGGCTTCAATCTCTGCAGGATGTCGTGGAGGCCGTGCTCAAAACGCAGGGGCCGGACAAGGCGGGCCTTCTGCTGGCCGGCTTGGCGGATCGCTTGCGGGCGGGCGGCATCGAAGTCCCTCCCGCCGTCAGCACCCCTTATGTCAATACGATCCCGGCGGAGCAGCAGCCGCCCTATCCGGGGGACCGGGAGATCGAACGGCGCATCAAGAGCCTGGCCCGCTGGAACGCCATGGCCATGGTGGTCAACGCCAATCACGGTGACGCCGGGGTCGGCGGCCATATTTCCAGTTACGCCTCGATGGCCACTCTCTACGAGGTCGCTTACAACCATTTCTTCCGCGGCGGCGAGGGCGGACGGCGGGCGGACTTGATTTATTTCCAGGGCCACACCACGCCGGGCAATTACGCGCGCGCCTTTCTGGAATACCGGCTGGACGAGGGTTTCCTGCACAACTTCCGCACCGAACTGGCCGAGGGCGGCGGCCTTTCCTCCTATCCCCATCCCTATTTGATGCCCGACTTCTGGCAGTTCCCCACCGTTTCGATGGGCCTGGGGCCGCTGATGTCCATTTACCAGGCCCGTTTCATGCGTTACCTGGGCGCCCGCGGCTTCCTGGACCCGGCCGCCGAACCGCGCGTCTGGGCCTTCGTGGGCGACGGGGAGACCGACGAGCCGGAAACGCTCGGTTCGATCACCCTGGCGGCGCGCGAAGAGCTGGACAACCTCATCTGGGTTGTCAACTGCAATTTACAGCGCCTCGACGGCCCCGTCCGCGGCAACGGCAAAATCATCCAGGAACTCGAAGCCATCTTCCGCGGCGCAGGCTGGAACGTCGTCAAGGTCATCTGGGGCTCCGACTGGGACCCGCTGCTGGAGGCCGACACCTCCGGCCTGCTCCTCAAACGCATGGGCGAGGCCGTGGACGGCGACTACCAGGAATACACCGTCCAGACCGGCAGCTATATCCGCCACCATTTCTTCGGCAAATACCCCCAACTGCGCCCGCTGGTGGATCATTTGTCCGATGACCAACTGACCCGCTTGACCCGGGGCGGGCACGATCCGCTCAAGGTCTATGCCGCTTACAAGGCCGCCGTCGAACATCGCGGCGGCCCCACGGTCATCCTGGCCAAGACGGTCAAAGGCTACGGCCTGGGCGAGGCGGGCGAAGGGCGCAACATCTCCCATCAGCAGAAGAAGATGAACGAAAAGGAACTCCGCGAATTCCGCGCCCGCTTCGACATCCCCATGCGCGACGAAGACGTGATCGAGACGCCCTTCTACCGCCCGGCCAAGGATTCCCCGGAGATCAAGTACCTGCTGGGGCGGCGCAGGCTGTTGGGCGGCTTTGTGCCCAAGCGCGTCGTCAAGGCCCCGGCCTTGCGCACCCCGGCGGCCGAGTCCTTTGGCGAATTTCTCAAAGGTTCGGGCGCCGCCCCCGCTTCCACGACAAAGAGTTTTGTCCGCTTCCTTTCCAGGCTCCTGCGCGACCCGGACATCGGGCCGCGGGTCGTGCCGATCATTCCCGACGAGGCGCGCACCTTCGGAATTGACGGCTTGTTTACGGAGGTCGGGATTTATTCCTCCAAGGGGCAGTTGTACCAGCCGGTGGACAAGAAGGGGATGAGTTATTATCGGGAGGCAAAAAACGGCCAGATACTGGAGGAGGGCATCACCGAGGCCGGCTCGATGGCCTCCTTTGTCGCCGCCGGCACCGCTTACGCCAATTACGGCGTCAACATGATTCCCTTCTACATCTACTATTCGATGTTCGGCCCCCAACGGGTCGGCGATGAATTCTGGCTGGCGGGCGACAGCCGCGCCAAGGGTTTCCTCCTCGGGGCCACCTCTGGCCGCACCACTCTCAATGGCGAGGGCCTCCAGCATCAGGACGGGCACAGCCCGATGATCGCCGGCGCGTTGCCGACCCTTTACGTTTATGATCCGGCTTTCGCCTACGAAATCGCCCTGATTATTTGCGAGGGCATGCGCCGCATGTTTCAGGCGGACGAGGAAATTCTTTATTACCTTTGCCTTTACAACGAGGATTATCCCATGCCCCCCATGCCCGCCGGCGTCGAGGAGGGCGTCATCAAGGGCCTCTATAAGTTCAAGGCCGGCCCGCAAGGCCCCGCCCACAAGGCCCACCTTCTTGGCTCGGGCACCATTATCCAGTCCGCTTTGCGCGCCCAGGAGATACTGGCCGCCCGCTTCGATGTCTCCGCCGACGTCTGGAGCGCCACCAGTTACAAGAACTTGCGCAACCAAGCCCTCCTGGCCGAACGCTGGAACCGCCTTCATCCCGCCGAGCCGCCCAAAATACCGCATGTCCGGAAGATTCTCGAATCCGAATCCGGCCCCTTCATCGCCCTTTCCGATTACATCAAGATGGTCCCCGACCAGATCGCCAAATGGGTCCCCGGCGGCTTGACCACCCTGGGCACCGACGGCTTTGGCCGCAGCGACACGCGCCCCCGCCTCCGGCGATTCTTTGAGGTGGACGCCGAATGCGCCGTCATCGCCACTCTCCACGCCCTGGCCCAACGGGGAGAACTGGAGCGCAAAATCGTCGCCCAAGCCATCAAGGACTTGAAGGTGGATCCCGAAAAGAGTTTCCCCGAAATTGTCGCCTTTTAATTGAATCTTATGGACCTCAAACTACCTCCCTTGGGTGAAGGCGTTGACTCCGGCAGCGTGGTCGGAATCCTCGTCAAACCAGGCGATCAAATCGCCAAGGGCCAAGGCATCATCGAAGTGGAAACGGGCAAGGCTGTCGGACCCGTCCCTTCGCCCGCCGCCGGCACAGTCTCAAAAATCCTCGTCGCCCTAGGCGATAAAATCTCCGTCGGCCAGCCGATTCTCTCCTTGGAAGGCGGCGCGGCCACGCCCGCCCAACCCGCCGCCGCTGCGCCCGCCGGCCCTCCGGCCCGCCCCGCTCCGCCGCCGGCGGCCGACGAAACGGAAGCAGAGGCCCCGGCGGACGAAGAACCCGCGGCCGACGGGCCGGAGCCGGCCGCTTCGCCGGCCATCCGGCGGCTGGCGCGCGAGTTGGGCCTTGATTTGCGCCGCGTTCACGGCGGCGCGGAGGGCGGCCGCATCGTCATGGACGATCTGCGGGCCTACATCCACCGCCTGCAAAATCTGGCCGCGCGCGCTCCAGCGCCGCGAATTGACTTCTCCAAATGGGGTCCGGTGGCCAAACGGCCCTTGACCTCCTTGCGCCAGGCCATCGCCACGCAGATGAGCCAAAGCTGGCGCGCCACGCCGCGCGTCACGCAATTTGACCAGGCCGACATTTCGGCGCTGGAGGAGTTGCGCAAAAAACACGCGCCGGCTTTTGAAAGCAAGGGCGCCCGTCTGACCCTCACTTCCTTCGCCCTCAAAATTGTCGCCGCGGCCTTGCGCGCCCATCCCCTTTTCAACACCAGCCTGGACGAGGCCGCCGGCGAAGTCATATATAAGGAGTACGTTCACATTGGCCTGGCGGTGGATACCGAACAGGGGCTGATCGTGCCCGTGTTGCGCGACGTTGACAAAAAAGACATCCTGACCCTCTCAAAGGAGTTGCAAGATCTGGCCGTCAGGACGCGCGAGCGCAAACTCCTCCTCGAAGAAATGCAGGGCGGCACCTTCACCATTACCAACCAGGGGGGCATCGGCGGCGGCCATTTCACACCCATCATCAACCGGCCCCAGGTGGCCATCCTGGGTCTGGGCCGGGGCGCTCTGCAGCCCGTGGTGCGCGCCGGCAAAATCGAGCCACGCCTGATGCTCCCGCTGGCCGTGGCCTACGATCATCGGGTGATTGACGGCGGCGGGGCCGTCAGATTTATACTTGACATAGTGCGCGGATTCGAGAACTTCGACGAAAAGCAACTCCTTTAGGCGAAGAAGTCAGCTACACCGGCGAATCTCCCAGGGTCGCTCCGAGGGCGTAAAGCTTCGCATAGACACCGCCCAGGGCCTGCAACTCTCCGTGCGTGCCTGTCTCCACAATCCGCCCCTGGTCCAGGACGACAATCCGGTCAAAGTTCTGGATCGTGGAAAGGCGGTGGGCGATGCAGATGGTCGTCCGGCCCTTCATCAATTCGTCCAGCGCCGCCTGGACGACCCGTTCGGCCTCGTTGTCCAGCGCGCTGGTCGCCTCGTCCAGCACCAGGATGGGTGCGTTGCGCAGAAGCGCACGGGCGATGGCGATGCGCTGGCGCTGGCCGCCCGACAGGTTGGTTCCCTTCTCGCCCACGATGGAATCGTAACCCTGTGGCTTTTCCAGGATGAAATCGTGCGCGAAGGCGTGGCGCGCGGCTTCCTCGATCTCCGCTTCGCTCGCGCCGGAACGGCCGAAGGCGATGTTATTGCGGATGGTATCGTCAAATAAAATAACTTCCTGCGTCACCACCGCCATTTGCCGGCGCAGGTCGCGCACGGCCGCCTGGCGCAGGTCCACTCCGCCGATGCGGATGGCGCCGGCGGTGGGATCGTAAAAACGGAGCAAAAGGTTGGCCAGGGTCGTTTTGCCCGAACCGCTTCTGCCCGCCAGCGCCACCTTCTCCCCCGGCCTCACCCTCAATTGGATGTCGCGCAGGACCGGCTTCTCTACGTAGGCGAAGCTGACATTGTCGAAGTGAATGTCCCCCTGGGCGCCCTTGAGCGGAACCGGCTGGGGCGGGTCCACCAGGTTGCTCTGGGTCGCCAGCAGTTCAAAGACCCGCGCGGTGGCCGCGCGCGCCCGCTGCAAGTCGCTTTGCAGCCGCACGACCGCCTTGATGGGGCGGTACATGGCCAACAGTGCGCCGACGAAGATTAAAAACCCGCTCGGACCGATAGGCCCCGCCACGTAAACAAACAAAATCCCCAGGCCGATGGCCGCCAGAAACTCGATGATCGGTCCGGGCGATTCGGTCGCCCGCACCACCCGCATTGAATGGCTGATGAATCTGGCCTGGCTGAGACGGAAGCGGTCGCTGACGATTTTTTCCAGGCTGTAGCCCTTGATGATGCGCACGCCGGTAAAGGCTTCGTGCATGACCCGGTTCAGGGCGGCGGCCTCCCCCTGGATGGCGGCGGCCGATTTGCGCAGCTTCCGGTTGTAAATGGCCACCGGAATCACACACACCGGCAGGGCCACCGCGGCAATCAACGTGTAGCGCCAATTGATGGCCAAAGGAATGGAGACCAGGGTGATGACGTTGATAGGCTCCTTGATCAGAGTGACCATCGAGACGCCGATCATCGTTTGCAGCAACGTGACATCCGGTCCCAGGCGCGACATCAATTCGCCGGTGCTGTTGCGGGAAAGAAAGCTCAGGGGTTGATTGAGCAAATGCTCGAAGAGCCGGGCGCGCAGGTCGCAGATCGCCCGGATGGCCACCCAATTCATCAAATACGAATTCAGGTAATTGACCACCCCGCGCGCCAGCATCACCAGCGGAATCAGCCCCACCACCCACATCAACTCCAGCCGCGAACCGGGATGGGCCGCGACCCATCTTTGCGCGGAGGACGGCAGCGCCGAAGCCCAAGCCGGCAGTTTGGCCAGAAACGTGCCGGCGTCCGGCCCCAATTGGCCTGAAAAGATCACGATGGCCACGAACGCCACTGTCAACACTACCACAGTGTCGGCCGCGCCGCCCACCGCGCCAAAAAAAATGCCCAGGGCCAGGCGCAGCTTGTACGGCCGCGTCAGGTTCCACAATTTGAGCCAGAACTCAATCATCTCCGGGGCCAGTGGCGGGGGAGGGTTTCATTTCATTTCGTCGCCAATCACTCCCAGTCCTAATCCTAATCCTAATCCTAATCCTCCGTTCCACCCGTCATCAGAATGGCCTTTGGGGAATAAACTTCAAGTCTCTTTCACCGCCAGGACTGCAACGCCTCGGCGGCAACCTGCCCGGCGGAAATCGTTGCCAGGCAGTCGGCCTTGCCGGCCTGCAGGCAGTCGGCCCGGTTCTCCTTCAGGCAGCGGCACTCCGCCACAAAATGCCGATGCTCTTTGCCGGCCGGCATCCACTCCTTCAAGCCGGCGTAGTCGCGGAACACGCCCAGAGTCGGCACACCCAGCGCCATCGCCAGATGAAGCACGCCGGAGTCGGCGCCGATGTGCATGCGGCACCGTTGCAGGACCGCCGCCAGGCGCGCCAGGCTGGGACCTTCCAGGCATCGCAGCCGCGTGTTGTTCACCTCCCTTGCCAAAGCGGCCAGGCGTTGTTGTTCGCGCGGCTTGGCGCCGGCTGTGGCCGCCAGGTTAATGGAACCGTCGGCGGCCAGGAGCGCGCGCGCCAACTCGATCCAGTTCTCCAAGGGCCACTCTTTGACTGGGCTGCTGGCATTGATGGAAAGATGCACCGCATTTTGGGGAACCGTTTCTTGCGCCCATTTCCGCGCCTCTTCCGGCACGCTTAGATCAAAACGCGCCGGCTCCAGTGAAAAACCGCCCGCCGCCAGGACCTGCCGGCGTTGCTCAAAAACCGGCAACTCCCGCGCGCCGCGTTTGACACGGTCGCTCACCAGCCAACGGCTCCAAAAATGGTCGCGGCCCGCCTCATGGCACAGCGTCCAGGGGGCGCCGATGAACGCGGTGGCGAAGAGGCTCCGGTCGGAGCCGGTGAAGTTGAAGGCGGCATCGAACCGCTGGCGGCGCAAGGCCCAAAGAATGTCCCAGTGTCTCCACCACGCAGGGCTTTTGGACGTGAGCGGGAAAGCCCACGGCCGGTCCACACACGGCGCCATTTGCAGCAACTCCGCTCCCACCGGGGCCGACAAGGTGTGAAGCTCCGCCCCCTCGTAATGCCGTTTGATCTCCCACAGCGCCGGCACCAGATGGACCGAATCCCCCAGAAAGCCAAAATCCACCACAATGATCCTGGCCGCCGCGCGCGTGCGCTCGACAAAGCTCGTTTCAGGCCGTCCGCCGGACATGCCAGAGTACTAATTCGGGCCGCCGCCCCCTGGCGACAAAAATCAATTGCCAGTTACAGATTTTCAATGGCCAATTGTCAATTGCCTTCAAAAATGCGCTGCCCGTGCGCCACCTCGATCCTGTTTGAATGGCGCCTCATTATCGTAAATTGTTTTCGCGCGGATCCTTACGGCGGCGTCAGTTCTTGCCGGAGAATGTTGCTGATGCCGGCGAAAATATTTTCGGCCAGTTGCCGCTCCCCTTCGCCGGTGAAGTGGATGACGTCTATGAACTTTTCGTGTTCGCCGTCAAGATGCGGATGCGTGTCAATGAAGCAGACTTCCGGGTTCTCCGCCGCCAGTTGCCTGACGATCAAAGAATGGACCGCGTTGGCCCGCATCAACGCGTAGGCGGCCCGCGTGCCGCCGCCGCGGTAAAAATCAACGACCCTCGGGTCGCTCGCCTCGTTGACGGCCATCGAGAAATTGGCCAGCGCCAGACGAATGCTGTTGGTGCGCGCGCACTGGATCAGTTGGCGGTAGGCCGCCGCGTACCGCGTTTCCAGCGGCCTCGTTGCCAAGGCCGCCGCGGGAACATTCCGCCCCCTGGCGCGGTGCTGGAAGAGCAGCATCCGCAAGCGATGCTCGGCGTCGGCCGCCAGCTTGACCGGGCGTTCCCGGTACACGGGCGGGGCGGGTCCCAGCGGCGGCAGCACCGCGCTGTCAATCAGAGAGAATCCGTTCGCCCCGTGATAGGAAATGATCATGTCCGGTTGGAGCGGCAGTATCTCACGGGGCAGGCGGTAAAGGTTGTCCGAGATCGTGTAAGCGGGGACGCCGGCGTTGATGACCTGGACGGCGCGCCGGGTTTTCAGCCGCTGGCGGATGATTTGCTCCAGCACTTCCGGCCACGGTTTGTCCTCCGCCTGGATTGTCATCCCAAAAGTGGTGGACTCCCCCAGCGCCACGATCCGATACGCGCCCTCCTTGGCGGCGGGAATCTCCGGACCGCGAAATCCCAGGCTGTTGATCGAGATCGGGCAATTGATCATCGTCCCGTGGCTGCCGGGCCGCAACCGAAGGGGGAGGATGGAATTGGGCGCCGCCGTAAAAACTTCCAGACCGAGACGGTCGAATTGCTCCGTGTAATACTTCTCCCAGCGCGCGAAGGCCTCGGGGTCGCCTTTGGCGGCGTCGTAGGAATAGTAGCGCCGGCACGTCTCCGGCGTCACGACAATGCGGCTCTGCGGCCGCAGTGCCAGATCAACGGCCGGCAATCCCACCAGCAACAAAATCAGGGTGTTCACCGCCTGCGCTCCGAACGCCCTCCACCGGAACCACAATTTCCGGTAGGGCGAGACTCCGTCGAGCCGTGTTGACCCTCCGACCGCCCCCCAGCGAAACCACAACCGGCAAAGCACCAAAACCGCCACCGTCGCCAAAAGCCCTGTGTAAAAAACACCCCGCTGATTCTGGATGTATCCGGTCCCCAGCCACAAAAAAGCGCCGCACAACAGCCAGGCCATGACCGCCGCCTTCCAACGCCCTTTCCAGATTGCGCCTTCCGCGCGCCGAGCCGCCAGCCAGACGGCTCCTGCCATCAGGCCGGCCGCGACCGCGTAATAAAAGTCCCAAACAATGTTCGCCATCGCCACACTGACCCACACTGTCAGGCTGCCGATCCACAGCGCCGCCAACGCCGCGCCCTCAACCCGTTCCCGCGCTGCCCGCGGCGCCAACGCGCGAGAAATCACAGCCGCCGCCGCCAGGGCAAACCCCGCCACCGCCGCCGCCGGCAATCCAACCCACAGGATCAGCAGGAGGGCGCAACCCAGCAGCAGCGTTTGCAGAAACCATTGCATCCCGGCTGGCTACTTGACTGAATACATAAAGGGCGACAATGGAGCCGGACTTTGGGTGAAGAGAACCAACGCCGCCAGAATCAGGAAGAAAACCAGGAGCGGAATCAGCCACCATTTCTTCTCCTGGCGCAGGAACCGGAGGGCCTCTTTGCAAAATTGGCGCACAACTCCTTGTACCCCGCCGGCGTCCCGGCCCGCAAGCCGTTTCCGGCGCCCTGTCACGCCCAACAATTACTGAATGGCATCGAGCGGGATGCGGCGCTCCGGCGCATCCCCATCAAAACACAGAATCAATTCCACGTCTTTGAGCTTGCGGCCAAGGCAGGTGTTGATGGCGTTCAAGAGATTGGGGAAGTTAAACGCCGCCTCGGCCCGCTTGACCCATCGCCCGGCCGGACTCAGAAACTTGTTCAGAGAGACATGCCGCACCAAAAGCTTTCTCGGCATTTGACTATCTCTTTTCACAAGATGAGATTACACCCCGTGGAGGGCAAGATCAATCGGGTGAATCCCGGTTTGGCGGCTCAGGGGAAAGCTGAATTTAGGAGAAGCTGAACGCGTCCACAAAAACTCACACGCTCGTGACCAGGCACGCCACCCCGAACAAAACATGCCCCATCAAGATGACTTCATTCACGATTCACCGCGTGCCTGTGAGCTATGAGAAGAACAAAAGGAGCTGGACGGTGACAAAAGCGACAATAGCAAGAACCGACATGCCCCAGACCGTAAACCACTGGTCTGCTGGCGGCCAAACCCACTTGTTGGAGTCTTGATCTTTCATAACATGGTCAAGCGTCCTACCCGACGCCTCACATCGCACAATGTATCTTGGATGACCGGTTGCCAAGCCTTTATTCAAAAACCCCTTTTGCGTGAAATTTGAGGGCGTTTGCCTTCGTATTTTTAGGGGTGCCCGCTCCGCCGCCGCTTTGGGCTTGCCTTGCTAGCCCCGGCTCATTCAGCTTGGCAGGGTTCATGTCAGACTCAGCAAACCTTCGCCATCGCAGGCCATGAGCGCGGCCCGGACAACTGTGGCGCCGGCGCGATTTCTCAATCGCGAGTTGAGCTGGCTGGCGTTCAACCAGCGCGTGCTGGAGGAAGCGCGCGACCCGTCCAATCCGCTGCTGGAACGGCTCAAGTTCTTCTGCATCACCAGCTCCAATCTGGATGAGTTCTTCGAGGTGCGCGTGGCCGGCCTCAAACAGCAGATCGAAAGCGGTGTGACGGCTCGCGGGGCCGACGGCCTCACTCCCGCCCAGACGTTGCGGGCCGTGCGGCAGCGCGTCCGGCGCATGGTGCGGGAGCAGTACGTTTGCTGGCGCCAACAACTGGTCCCGGAACTGGCCCGCCAGGGCATCCGCTTCCTGGCCCCGGCCCAACTGGGCGCGGCGGACTTGCAATGGCTGGAGAACTTCTATCGCGGGGAGGTGCGGCCGGTGCTCACACCGCTGGCCATTGACCCGGTCCATCCCTTCCCGCAACTGTTGAACAAATCGCTCAACCTCATCGTGCAGTTGGAGATGAAGACCGGGGGCGAACGGCTGCGCCATCTGGCCGTCGCGCAGGTCCCGCGCGTGTTGCCGCCGGTGGTCCGGCTGCCGCGCCCGGACGGACGGCGCGATTATGTTTTCCTGGGCGAGGTGGTGGGGCATTTCCTGCGCGATTTGTTTCCCGGCACCGTCATCATCGGCTACTGGCATTTCCGCCTCACCCGCAACAGCGAACTTTATATTGACGAGCAGGACACCGGCAATTTGCTCAAGGCGGTCGAAAAGGAGTTGCACAACCGGCGCAAGGGCGACGCCGTGCGGCTGGAGACCGATCACCATTGCCCGGAAAGCATCCGCAAGGCCCTGCTGGGCACATTGCGCTTGACAGAACAGGACCTCCACCTCATCAACGGCCCGCTTTACCCGGCCCGGCTGATGGCCCTTTACGAGGAGGACCACTCCAGCCCTTTGCGCGAACGGCCCTTTCTGGCGCCGCCGGCCCCAGCGTTGCGCCGGAAAACGGACCTCTTCGCCGCCATTCGCCGGCGGGACATCCTGCTGCACCATCCCTACGAAAGTTTCGACAGCGTGGTCGAGTTTTTGGAGCAATCGGCCCGCGACCCGCGCGTGCTGGCCATCAAGCAGACCCTCTATCGCACCGGGGGCGACACGCGCATCGTCGGCGCGCTCATGGAGGCCGCCGCCCAGGGCAAACAAGTCACGGCGGTGGTCGAGTTGCGCGCCCGCTTCGACGAGGCCAACAACATCCAATGGAGCCGCAAGCTCGAAGAGGCCGGAGTCCACGTCGTTTATGGCCTGGTCGGCTACAAGATCCACTGCAAAATGGCCCTGGTCGTGCGCAAGGAGGGCGGAGGCATCCGCCGCTACGTCCATCTGAGCACCGGCAATTACAACCCCACCACCGCCCGCCTCTACACCGATGTCGGTTTGCTCACCTGCCAGCCGGATTTCGGCGAGGACGCCACCAACGCCTTCAATCTGCTCACGGGCATTGGCAACTATCAGCCGGGGAACAAACTGTTGCTGGCGCCCTTTGAACTTCACCGCCGCATCATCGGCTTCATCGAGCGCGAAACTCAAAACGCCCTCGCCGGACGGCCCGCCCGCATCATCGCCAAGATGAACGCGCTGGTGGACGGGGGCGTCATCGAGGCCCTTTACCACGGCTCGCAGGCGGGGGTGAAGATTGACCTGCTGGTGCGCGGGATTTGCTGTCTGCGCCCGCAAGTGCCCGGCCTGAGCGCGAACATCACCGTGCGCAGCATTGTGGACCGTTTTCTGGAGCACAGCCGGCTCTTTTATTTTGAGAACGGCGGCCGGCCCCGATTCTGGGCCGGCAGCGCCGATTGGATGCCCCGCAATTTCTTCCGCCGCATCGAAGCCCTCTTTCCCATCGAGGACCCGCGCCTGCGCCGGCGGGTCAAGGCCCAGTTGCTGGCCATTCCGCTGGCCGACAACGTCAAAGCCTGGTTCCTGCAACCCGACGGCAGTTATCGGCGCGGAAGGCCCGGACCCCCCGCTCCGGTCCGCAGCCAGGTCGAGTTCATGAACGCGGCCCTTCGTGAGGCCAAGCCAAGTGACCTTGAGCGGAGCGCAGCATCTCTCACCCACAAATAAAACTTGTGGCACGCGCGGATTGCTTGGGGCTACGATGGCCGGCGTTCGCTCGCCATGAAAAAATGGCTCACACGTTGCGCGGTGGCGGCAGCCTTGATTCTCATCGCGCTGCTGCTGCTGGTGCTGCAACCCATTGCGCCGGGAATTCGGATGGGCCAACCGTTGCCGCCGGGCAAAGTCAGGCCGCAATTGGTCAATGCCCGGGATACGGCTGTGCTCCTGGCCCCCGATGGGTCGCTTTGGGCTTGGGGCGGAACGTTTTTTAGCCTCACTAACGTGTCGCCGCGGCCCGCCATTTCGCAGGTTCCAATACGCATCGGGTCAGACTCCGATTGGATGCAGGTGGCGAGCGACGGACAGCATGCGGTGGCCTTGAAGAACGACGGCAGCCTGTGGGCTTGGGGACGCAACGAATCTGGACAAGTTGGCCAAGGCAACTTCACCAATGGCTATGGCACTCCAACCCGCATCGGCACACAAACCAACTGGACCCGAATTTCCGCCGGTGGCGGTCACAGTCTGGCGTTGCAGAGTGACGGTTCGCTCTGGGCGTGGGGCTGCAATAACGACGGCCAATTAGGTGATGCTACGACCAACAACAGGTCGGTCCCAACAATGGTCGGCACAAACCGGGATTGGCAGACAATCGCAGCGTGCGGCTTAAACAGCTTCGCCCTCAAGTCCAACGGCACCATCTGGGGTTGGGGGTACGACCGCAGCAGTAATAATTTGACGCCAACACAAATCGCACTTGGCGACAATTGGTTGGCCATTTCGGCCTACGGTCCGAACGTGTTGGCGCTCAAAACTGATCGAACACTTTGGCTGGGAGGCTTTGGCTTTCCTAATCGCGCTTCGTTCCTCTCCTCTAGCCTTACTGCGAATCTCACACAGATTGGACGCGATAGAGATTGGACGGAAGTCTATGCCGGGTTGGATTCGTATTTTGCCCGCAGGAAAGACGGCAGTTGGTGGGTCTGCGGTCAGAATAGAGATGGACAACTTGGCCTGGGCACAAACATCATCACACTGCGTTTCCCGCAACGCCTGCCGTTCGACTTCGAGCCTTGGGCTTTCGCGCCGGGAACAGGAACCGCTCTGATGTTGGGCCAGGACGGTAAGCTGTGGACTTGGGGCTTGCGCCTGGGCGCGCGCCAACCAAGCGCGGCGCGAAAAAAAATCGAGGCTCTCCTGGCCCCGGCGGTGAGGCGCTTTCCCCCCCTTGGCTTTCTAATCAAATCGGCCATTGACCAGACCCCTCACCTGCTCTGGGAGCTTCCGCCGGAAGTGCGCCGCTCGCTTGGCACCGGGCCGAAAAGCGCCACCGACAATGTGACCGCCGGCCGCCCCGCTGCCGCCCCTGCCCGTCCAGGCGCGTAATTTTTATTTGCAGTCCCACTACCGAAATAAATCTTGTGGCACGCGCCGGGCGGTTGGGGCTACGATGGCCGGCGTTCGCCCGCCATGAAAAAATGGCTCACACGTTGCGCGGTGGCGGCAACCTTGATTTTTGTCGCGTTGCTGGTGGTGGTGATGCGTCAATCCAATGCGCCCGGGATTCAGACGGGCCAACCGTTGCCGCCGGGCAAGGTGAGGCCGCAGTTGGCCAACGGGTCTGATGTGGCGGTGCTCCTGGCACCCGACGGGTCGCTTTGGGCCTGGGGCGGATCGGCTGGAAGCCTCACGAACATTCTACCGCAGCCAGCAATCTCGCAGGTTCCACGCCGCATCGGGTCTGACTCGGATTGGACGCACGTGGCTGTCGGCAACGGGCATGCAGTGGCTTTAAAGAACAATGGCAGCCTGTGGGCTTGGGGTATGAACGGCCGGGGACAGGTTGGCCAGGCAAACTTCACCAATCGCTACGGCACTCCAACCCGCATCGGCGCCGAAACCAACTGGACCCAAGTTTGCGCCGGCAAGTTTCACAGTCTGGCTTTGAAGAATGACGGTTCACTCTGGGCCTGGGGCGATAATGCCTTCAGCCAATTAGGTGACGGCACGACCAACAACCGGTCCGTCCCGATTATGATCGGCACAAACCGGGATTGGCGGACGATCGCGGCCAGCCCTACCGGCGGCTTCGCCCTCAAGAGCGACGGCACCATCTGGGGCTGGGGCTGGGGCTGGAGTAACGGGGACTGGGGCTTGGGATTGAGCGTCGGGAGCAATGATTTCTCCCCAAAGCAAATCGGATCTGCCACCAATTGGCTGACCCTTTCGGCGTACAGCTTTGCCGTGCTGGCGCTCAAGACCGATGGAACACTTTGGGTGGAAGGAAGGGATGCTCAACGTGATGCGCCGGCTTTCGTTTCCGGGACGACTACAAACTTTACACAGATCGGTGTTGATAGCGATTGGGCCGAAGTCTCTGCCGGGTACAACTCGTTCTTCGCACGCAAGAAAGACGGCAGTTGGTGGGTCTGCGGCGTGAATTTCGGGGAACAGCTTGGCCTCGGCACAAATGCTTTCATAGTGCCCTCGCCACAACGTCTGCCCTTCGGCTTCGATCCTTGGGCCTTCGCGCCGGGAAATCTAACCACTCTTATGTTGGCCAAGGATGGCAAGTTGTGGACTTGGGGCCGCCGCTTGGGCGCGGCCAGATCAAGCGTGGCGCGGCTGAAAATCGACGCTCACCTGGCCCCGGTGGTAAACCTCTTCCCGGCTCTTCGCTTCCTGCAAAAATCGAACATTGACAAGATGCCGCACCTGCTGTGGGAGCTTCCGCCGGAAGTGCGCCGCTCGCTTGGAACCGGGCCGAAAAGCGCCACAACAGTGTCACCGCCAGCCACCCCGCCGCTGCCCCCGCCCGTTCAGGCGCGTAATTTTTATTTGCAGTCCCACCAAAACATGTTAATGTGGAATGTGTGCGGCGCTCACGCGCCTGTTCTTTGAAAAAGGCGGACCTCGTGTGCCCGGAAAAAGGCCGGAGGCGCCAGGAAAGCCGAATGCGTTGTAATCGGTCAACGACGGCGGGCCGGGGAAGGGTGGGGTCGCCTCGCCGAGGCGACCGCTCCGGCAAGAACCTGCGGACGGCTCGGCGAGCCATCCCTGCCATCCGAGGCTGGCGCATTACAGTGCTTTCGGCGTCCTGCAGGCCATCCTGCCCGAACTCCATGATTCCGATGGATCTTGCGCTCGATTGCACTTAATTGCACTTAATTGACAGTTGTGTTCGGCTGGTTTGATGCTGCGAGTGCGCGAGCAGCGTCCGGTTGCGACGGGACTCCGACGCGGGTTCATTGTGACTTTTCGTAACAATTCGTAACACGATTGTAACTTGTACGTACCG
>Ga0326727_10002496_pt1 | contig 62416 bp, 74 predicted proteins | sample MB2enrmetagenome_FD_207643 | JGI IMG/M metagenome (GOLD analysis project Ga0326727, IMG submission 207643) | Lab enriched peat soil microbial communities from McLean, Ithaca, NY, United States - MB29MY | ecosystem: Environmental > Terrestrial > Soil > Wetlands > Peat | place: USA: New York...
GGCGGCGTCCATGGCGGTACGATATGCGGCGCAGGCGGCGTCCACGGCGGCGTCGTACGTGGCGTCGATGGGGGTGGATTCCATGGCGGCAACGCGACGGCCTTGACCAAGGCGGTCCGCGAACGCGGTGTAAGCGGATTCCAGGGCGGCGTCGTACGTGGCGTCGGCGGATTCCCTGGCGGCAACGAACGCGGCGTATGCGGCGCGGGCGGTGGCGGAGGTGGTAGTCATTGGAAATCTCCTGAGTGCTTGTTGAAAACCGGCATATCAGGTCGCGCTGGAAAAAGCAAGATTTAAATGAGCTTTTCGCCAAAAAACTTGTGGGACGATCGGTTCTCCCGCTCGCGGCAGCGGCGTAAATGGCCGGCAGCCGCGCTCCCGCGCGGACCGGCTGGCACAGAGCCGGGCCGATACCGTGGCCGCCCCATGCTCCGCGCTCCCGCGCGGACCGGTTATCCCTCCGCCGGCTGAACCCGGCAGTCTCTCGCCAAATACCCATGGCCGGCAGCCGCCTACCTATGGCCGGCAGCCGCCCGAGCCCCACAAAAATTAAGGGGGAAGTTATCCTCCCCCCCTCACGATTATATGAACCGGCCGGCCTCGATCGCCATACGGATCGCGGAGAGCGTGTAGGTCAGCACCACCGAGAGGGACGTGTCCTTGATATCGACCTTGTTCGCGACCATCAGGGCGCGTGCTGTTTTCTTGTTCAAGGTCAGCGGGTCTGAATGAGTAATGATCAATTTTTGCGCAATCGCCACGATGCCGGGGGATCTGGATGCTTTAAGAACGGGCAACGTCTCCGTCGGCTCGGCGGTCTCGGCGGCCTCGGCGGCATCGCACGCGGCGTCAACGGCGTCCAGGACGGTATCGCGCGCGGCATCGGTGGCTTCGGCGGCTTCAGCGGCCTTAGGGGCGGAGGTTGGCCTGGTCCTGGCGGCGGGGGCAACAGCAGCGTGCCTGGCGACGGGTACGACCGCAACGAAACCGGCCGGCTCGGCAATGGGAACGCCGCCCTCGATTGACTCGGCCGCCGCATTGTACCAGGTTTGCGGGGCCTCGCCGAGCGATTCCCACACCGGGTCAGCGGCCTGGGAAATTGCCTGAACTAACCGTTTCAAAAAGACCTGCGGGGCCTCGGTCGGGAGTTGCGCGGCGGCGGTCGGATCAACGGTCCTGGCGGCATCGGACAGCGCGCCGAAAAAGGGCGCAGCAACAGGAACGGCGGCGGGGATTTCAACGACCGCGGGAACGGCCTTCTTGCCGGAAGTGGCCATGTGTGTGGCTCCTCAAAAAACAGCGCTGGTTATCAGGCTGTTAAATACATTATACCACCGTTTACGGCTGCCGCCCCTTAAAAAACGCCGAACCACTTAAAAATATCCCGGGATTGGTGCTCTAGCGGATTGACCGTCTTAGCGTTGTCAGCTATACACCGTGGACAAGCTAAGGGGCGCCGAAGCGCCCCTGTTGCTGGAAACTACAAAAGTAGTTTTCGTAGCTCGGCAACCACATCCACCTTGGAATCGTTGATGCCGGCCCAGCGTTTCCAGACCCGATTGAGCATATTGTAGTCGGTCGAGCAGAACAGGATATCGAGCGCCTCGGCCGGCGCCGTTGCCAGGATCGACAGCACCTGGCGTAGTTCCTCGCTCGCCTCGCCAAGCAGCGTCAACAGAAACCCCTGCGAATCCTCCGCCGGCTCTACGTTGTCGCGCACCGCCTCGTCATCCGGATTACGCGCATAGACGATCAGGTCGCGCTGGCGCGTTGACTTCATTGCATAAGTCGTCCAGTCGTTGGCGAGGGCGCGCTTGTATAGCGCCATGAACCATGCGGGGTTATTGACAGTATGCTCGTAACGCCTGAGACAACGGGTGAAGATCAGCGCGCACTCGGCCAGCGCATCCTCGCGGCTGCCGAATTGTTCGCTTACTTTCCAGAAATGCTTGGATACCCAAGCGCGCGCGTAGTTCTCGAAAACGCCTGGCCATTGCACATGTAGCGTAGGCCAATTGATCGGGCGCCGCGCTATCCCCGCCCTGATTTCATGCCGGTTAACCACGTTCGCACCTCCAGATAACTAAGTTCCCCGGGGTCTTTATGGCCTCGGGGGATAGGCAGGCGACGAATATAACGGCTTTTCAGGGCGCACGCAATGGTGCATATAGCGGCCATGATCTGTGACATCGGAACGTCTGCGTCGAGGGCAAGATAACGGCCCGAGCAGCAGTCCAGGAACCGGCTGATGCGCAGCAGCTTGGATGCCGGTAACGCCTTGCCGGATAAAGCAGCCGCCATAATGCCCTGCGTACGGCAGGCCGCGGCGATCTTGAGCGCGTCAAGCGGCCCTTCGACCAAAACGCCGGTATCGTAACGCGCTCGCGCTCGGCCAGGCACGTACAGCACGCCCTCATCGCTGATCTGCGCCAGGTATTTTGGATCGTGGTTAGTGATCGAGCGGCCGACCCAGGAGATCAGCGATCCGTTTTCATAGTATGGGATCAGCAGCCGCCCCGACCATTTGCCGACGCGCGCATAGCGCAGGTCGTAGTAGTCAGCGACAAGGTCGGCATCCTCGAATCCGCGCCAGGTGAGGTAGTCGATGTAGCGATCGCTTTGCGAGACCGGATCGAAATGTGACCAGACTGTTTGAAGCTGCGAAAAGCTCGGGACTCTTGCTTTCGCGGGGGAAGCAGTCGAGCTGTCAGAGTAATGTCGCAGCAAACGCTGAGCTTCGTCGTAAGAGGCGCCGAGCCGGACCAGCAATCTAGGGGCGCTGACCCCCCGATGCGTTGGATTACGAAAACAGTAATAGCCTGCTCCGTCGTATGCGACTGCCAAGTGCGTTGAGGGGTCATCATGGCAGAACGGGCACTTAATGGTGATGTTGTTGCGGGAACTATTAGGGCCGCGATCGCGCCATTCGACATGGAGCGCATCGAACAGGGAGCGCCAGTCGATCATGATGCGTTTCGCCTTTTTTCGTGCTCTATATACCAGACACAAAAAAAGCCCCGCAGCGTGATGACCGCGGGGCTAAGGAAACCGGACGGTGTGCGCCGCCGGACGGCAGAAGCGTAAAGACTACAGCAGACACCTCTATATACCGCCTCTGCCGTCCGACCGCAAGTGCCGTCCTTAGAAAAGTCAGCGACGGCGCGGCGCTGCATCATGCCGAGACTCTGCCGTCCGAGACTCTGCCGTCCGAGACTCTGCCGTCCGAGACTCTGCCGTCCGAGACTCTGCCGTCTTGGGCTGCCGTTCCAAATATTCGCGGATAGCTCGCACCGCGGTCGCAGATCGCGTTCGCTCTTCAACGACCGCGGCGGCGTCGAGATCGGCAAGCAGTGCCGACGGGATCGTGATACAAACCGTCGCTTTAATTGATAAGGGTGCGCGCATACCTGCCTCTTTGCAATCTACGCCGCGGCATGGCCCGCGATGGCGACTACATACCGTAACCGTAACCGGCACCGGAACCGTTGCCATAACCGGAGCCGTCGCTTTCACCGTCGCCGTAGCCGAAATCGGAGCCGTTGCCATAGCTGGAACCGTTGCCATAGCTGGAACCAAAGCCGTCGCCGGAGCCGTCACCAAAGCCGATGCCGCAACTGTGACCGTAACCTAAGCCGTAACCGTCACCGAAGCCGTCACCGAAACCATAGCCGCAACCGTCACCGGAGCCGTCTCCGTAGCTGTAGCCGGAACCGGAGCAGAAACCATAACTGGAATCGGAGCAGAAATTATAGCCGAAACCAGAGCCGAAATCATAGCCGTCGCCGCTATTCGTGAGTCGCATCGAAGGATCTCCTGGCCGCAGCGGTGGTTGGAATCAACTCGACTGCCTGGGTAAGTAGAATTTCCGGAACGGGAAGCGCCAGGCGACTTTCGCTCGGCTTGAGCCCGTTTATGGCGATCTCAGACAGCGTAAATGCGCCGCCCCACTTCCAGATCCGGCGGGCATTGGTAATTACAACAGCCGGCCCTTCCGCCTCGGCGAGCGTGCCAATGTGTACGCCGGCCGAAAAGGTACGGACGACGACATGCTTGCCAATCCATTTCGCGAAGATAGACACCTGTTTCTTCCTCTCGCCAAAAAACTTTGTGGGACGTAGTCGGTTCTCTCAGAGGCTATATACTGGCTTTTTCGGCCACGGCGAGCGGCGCGATGCGGTGCAGCAGCCGCGCGTTGATGTAGCCGGGATAGCAAGCATCGACCGCGTATTCCAGCCGGCCGAGATTCTGTACCATCGTCGTCGGCGTTGGCGGAACGTTAATCGCGCGTAGATATTTAGCCAGACAAGTAAGCATGCGTCGGCGCACCGATGCCTTGACAGGCCGGCGCACCATCTCGGGCAGCGCGCGAGATATGAGCGACTCGACTGCCTCGACGTGCTCGATGTAACGTGCTTTGCCATGCGCCTGGATGTAGTTTTTCAGAGGCGGACGCTCACGAGCAGGCAAACCAAGTGCGTCGATGATCGCATCCCATAGCTCGCCCTCATCCGCAGAAATCGTTTGCGGCTGCTTGCTGAACCGATATGCGAGCTGATCGTAAAGAATGCGCTGTTCAGCTTCATCAAGATCGTCGAGGGAAAGCATGGTGATCTCCTGTGGGCCTCCTGCGGATGTATTATCAGAATCAGTGGTCGAATTACAAGCATTCTCGCAAAAAAACTTGCGGGCCGGATCGTGCCGAGCAGAGCCGGGGCGGCAGATGTCACGGCTTGCCTGCCTCGAACATACTTCGCACGTCGTCCTGCTGTTCCGCGTCCCATCGCGCCTCGGCGGACGAAAGTTTTCCGGCGACTTTCAGGATTTTCAGTTTCCAGTCCAAACGCCGGATTTCCATCTCGGTCGCGCGCTCGATGCAAATCCAGCGACAAATATCGCGGGTGTAGTCGGAAATCATATGCCGACATCCTCTAACCAGACGCCATCCTCTAACCAGACGCCGCGCTGGATATATACCGTGACTGATTTAACAACGATTAGTATCACGCCAGCGGCGCGTAGCGGCGGAATTGGCTGCCGCGCGGGCTGCGGACGCGGTAGCCGATCGCCAGGATGGCGTCGAGGTTGTCGGCCCGGACCCGGCGCTCCACCCGGCGCGGCCCCTCGGCCTGAACCTGTAAGAGTTCCTTACAAGTTGCCGCTTCGTCCAGTTCACCCGATAAGCCGCCCTTGCGAATAACCTATCTTGGGTTACACTTGCCCGCAAATCGGAGGGCGCTTCGTGAGCGACGAGTTGACGAAAGACATCATCGATTCCGTTCCCAAACGGCATAAGCCGACCAGCACTGTTGGACGGGGCAGGGCCGTTAAAGAGGACATCACACCAACAAAAACGGAATACGTGGACTCATCGATTCACGTAGCTCTGGGCGACAGTCGCACGCTTTGCGAAAAATGGCCAACGCCTACGGTGATCGTTTCGGATGGCGGCTACGGTGTTCTCGGATTTGAGGGCGACACTTCCGACCATCTGGATTTGCCGCAGTGGTATGAGCCGCACGTTGCTGCGTGGTCAAGGCGGGCAACACCGTTAACGACGCTCTGGTTTTGGAACTCGGAAATTGGCTGGGCTGCCGTGCATCCAGTGCTAGAACGGCTCGGGTGGCGCTACGTGAACGCGAACATCTGGAACAAGGGCAAGGGACACATCGCAGGGAATGTGAACACTGCCAAAATCCGCCGCTTTCCGGTCGTGTCCGAAGTCTGCGTCCAGTATGTCTTTGAGGCTCACATTGATGGCCTGGTCCTCAAGGAATGGCTTATTCGCGAGTGGCGACGCTCCGGGTTGACTCTGCGAAAAGCCAATGAAGCTTGCGGCGTCGCTGACGCGGCGGTGCGGAAGTATCTCGATCAAGGGCACCTCTGGTATTACCCTCCGCCGGAAATGTTCGTTCGAATGCAGGAATACGCGAACGCGCACGGTGATCCTGCCGGACGGCCTTACTTCTCGATTAATGGCAAGAACGTCGGCTCCAAAGAGCAGTGGGCAGCAATGCGCGCAAAATTTAATTGCCCACACGGTTTCACAAACGTTTGGGACCGTCCGGCGCTGCGAGGTGAAGAGCGCTTCAAGCTAAACGGTGATTCTGGCCGCGCTATCCATCTGAACCAAAAGCCCCTCGATCTCGTGACGATGATTATCAAAGCGTCGTCAGAGGAAGGAGACGCGGTTTGGGAACCGTTCGGGGGTCTATTCACGGCTTGCGCCGCAGCGCGTCGTATTGGCCGCAAGGCGTATGGTGGTGAGATTGATCCGACCTACTTTCACTATGGCGTCCGACGCCTTAGTGAAGAAGCTTACCAGCGTCCTCTTCTTTGATGTCGAACCGCTCTTGCAAGGCTCGCCGGATCGCTGCGTCCCGGCCTTGGTCAGTTGGCGCACCTGCGCGTCAACGCTCTGGCCGTGGTCATGCCCGCCGAGGGATTTGAACCCCCACGCCATAGGGCCGCAGATTTTAAGTCCGCTGCGTCTACCGTTCCGCCAGACGGGCCATGTTGGATATATACCGCCTGCCCGCCACGGCCGATCTGGCTCGAGACGGCCAGCTCGACAGTTATGAGGATAGGGCAGACGCAACCCATTGATTTCGCACAAGATGCAGAAGATGATCCTTTATTCTGCACGAGGGACGAAACAACAGTTTCATACGTAGGCCGATATGAAACAGTCGTTTCAATCCACGCCCCCGCGCGAGGGACGACTGCTAACCAGGCGCCGCATTGGATATATGCCATGGCTGATTTAAACAACGATTAATACCGCTTCCCATCCTCCCGGATATGCCAACAGCCGGAAAGCGCCGCACCCGGTTTTACTGACAGAAAAAACGATTGGCCGGGCACGTTTCCCCGCCTAGCCACCTCCAACCCTCCCGCCTAGCCACCTCCAGCCCTCGCGCGCGCAATCAATAGATCTCGCGCGCGCGCGCGCGTGACTTAAACTTAAATCAATAGCGTAGCCCCCAAAGCGGAGCCACTTATTGATTTAATGGTTTTTAATGGTTTTTACAGACGAGTAAACTTTTTTGACGAGTTTCACCAGCAAAACAGGTTTCACTGGTGAAACACGCCTAGTCATCCAAGCCGGCCCCTCGTTCGCCATGCAGGCTTCGCGGGCGCAAACGCGCCCGCTCGCCAACGGGAGCCCCGCTAGCGCAGCCGCTACGCGACTGCTTGCAGGCTCCCGTTATCAGATCTTTTAAACACCAAGGAAATCAGCTACATGCTTGATTTGCTTGGAAAAAAAAATCACTTGCATTCATGCAAAACAGATATTATATCCACGCTGCCTCGGTTTTCTCCTGTTGTGCGATCTTGCGCACGATAGTGCGGTAGCTATTGAATCCGTCCAGGAACAGCTAATAAATGGTTCGCCGACCTTTCATCGACCATTCCACCTGGTTCTGTGTTCATACCCATCCTGGCCGGGAACAGTTCGCCGCCGATCACTTACAGGCGCAGGGATACGAAGTGTTCTATCCTGTTGTCGAAATTAAACGGCATAGGCACTCCCTCGCGATCCGACCCTTGTTCCCCCGCTATTTGTTTGTTAATGTAAACCAATTCCAGCCTTGGTCGCCAATACAATCAACACCCGGCGTCTCATATATCCTTTCGTGGCACGTGGTCGAGAATGAAGGCACCGAGAATGAGGTCGAATATAACTCCCCCGCCTCAATCGCCGCAAGCATCGTTAATAAATTGAGACAAACGGTCTGGCAGGAGGCTAAAGGGACCTTCGCCAGAATACACGAGCAGACTAGAGTTAAGGTTGTTGCCGGCGCCTGGTGGGGGCATCAGGCATTGTGTACCTGGACTAATGGTGAAAGAGCCCGGCTGCTGTTCGAGCTGTTCGGTCGGGCGGTCGAATTAGAGTTTTCAGTGGATCATCTGGAGCCGGTTAATGGTTGAACGTACCCCTCTCAGTAGTAAGGCGAAAGAAGCAATTGCACGCTCGATTAAGCATGGTTGGATCGGCCGGCAGCGTGGCACACAAAATCGTCCTCGTGCTGAGAAAACAAAAGCGGTCCAGATGCTGGTTGACAGTAGGGTATTCGGGCGTCCGACCGAATACCGGGAAGCTTATTGTGATCTAGTATATAAATACCGGCTGTTGGGCTTGAGTGAAGACCAGATCGCAGATCTACTGGCTATTTCGTTAAGTGCCCTTCGCGCCTGGAGAAAAACTCATATAGCGTTTCAAAGTGCATGGAATAATGGAGGGGAACTTGCAGACGCGGAACTGGCTCGTTCAATGTTTCATAGAGCCCAAGGTTACAGCCATAAAGCTGAGAAAATCCAGTTCGTAAAGGTCGGCGACGAAGTCGAGATTGTGCGGGCGGAATATGTAGAGCATTATCCGCCCGATACCGCAGCGGGCATATTCCTGCTCACTAACAGACAGCCACAATTGTGGCGGCGCCGTGATCTGGCCCCGGAAGAAGGGGGCGCTGTTGCTGATCAGGTTGTCGTGCGCGTGATCGGCGGTTTGCCGGATGCAGTTGAAACCAAAAATGCAGTAGAAGACAAGAAGTGAATGCCTATCCCAGTTGTCACGCTACCCATGTTTCATCCTGGACAGGCCGAAGCATTCTACATGACCCTGGCGCACGACTACGTAGCGATCCGCTGCGGTCGGCGCTGGGGCAAGACGCAGCTAATCGAGGCTATCGCATGCGATGCGGTATGCAAGGGCTGGCCGGTCGGTATCTTTGCGCCAGACTATAAAATCCTGTCAGAGACTTATTATGAGTTGTTGAGGATGCTGCAACCGATTAAGGTATCGGCATCGCGCATCGACGGCGTCATCCGGTGTACGACAGGTGGCAGAATCGACTTCTGGACGCTGGAGAACGAGCGCGCCGGCCGGTCGAGGAAATACAAGATAGTCCTGATCGACGAAGCTGCCTTCGGCAAAACCAACATGATGCAGATATGGGAGCAGGCCATCAAACCGACTCTTATTGATCTATCAGGCACGTGCTTGGTTGCCTCGAATACCAACGGTTCTGATCCTTCTAACTTTCTCTACCAGATTTGCAATGATCCCAAATACGGCTTCGTTCAATACCAAGCGCCGACGTTTTCCAACCCGTATTTGCCGGTACGTCTTGCGCACGAGACCGATGAAGAACACGCCGCCAGGCGTAAATTAGAGCTGGACAAGCTACAAGCCAGCAACCACCCGCTAGTCTATCAGCAGGAGTATCTAGCCGAGTTCGTTGACTGGAGCGGTTTTGCCTTCTTCGAGAAGGAGAAGCTGCTCGTTAACGGAGAGCCGGTCGAGCTGCCTGCTTATTGCGACCAGGTGTTTGCCGTCATCGACTCCGCCATCAAGACCAGTAACGAGAATGACGGCACCGGCGTTAGCTACTGGGCGTTCACCGATCGTGCTGCAAGTTACAATCTGATTTGTCTCGATTGGGATTTGGTGCAGATTGAGGGCGCGTCATTGGAGGTCTGGATACCCTCCGTTTTCGCCCGCCTGGAACAATATGCTTTGAGTTGTAGGGCGCGCATGGGTTCTCATGGCGCCTGGATCGAAGACGCCGCTAGTGGCAGCATACTATTGCAGCAATGCGCCAATCGCGGCCTGCCCGTGCAGGCGCTCCCCGCCGTGATGACCGCCGCCGGCAAGAAAGGCAGGGCCATCAACGCTTCGGGGCCGGTTTATCGGGGCCTGGTCAAGTTTGCGCGTACCGCCTGGGACAAAGTAACGACGTTCAAAGGTGTCTCCCGCAACCACATGGCGGGACAGGTATTTGGTTTTCGAGTGGATGATAAGGATGCCGCTCGCCGAGCCGACGACCTCCTGGATACGTTCACGTATGCGGTCGCCATCTGCCTTGGTGACAGCGAAGGGATTAGTTAGTGCATCGTCGCGCACGAAACGCTCTTTTTGTTAACGTGTTAAAGGATGCCTGAATGAGCGGTTTTGGCGCAGATACGAGTGAGGGAGGTGTCGGATTTACCGAAGCCGGCCTGACGACCAGCATCGGCAGCTCTAAGCTGGTCGCACTTCTTAGTGCCGAAGACATTATCCCCGGTTCGCCTGCGTCATATCAGTTATGCAAGGAACTGCTGGCATACCATCCGCTTGGCGCCAAAATGGCGGAGAACCCCATTGCTTTGGCGCAGAGCCAGGAGCGTGAGATCACCGTATCTAATGGCCCCGAAAGCCGCCTCGTGCCCGCATTTAAGAAGGAGTGGAGGGAGACCGGCGGCATCGCCAATGTGACCGGAGGCCCGGTTGGCGCCGATGCAATTATTCTCAATCTATATCGCACGGCTCGCGCCTACGGCATCGCCTCGCTGATCGTGGGTGATCGTAAGAATCCGACAGAGTCGGAAGCGCCGCTCGACCTCGTGAAGATGCATGAGACCGATCCTTACTATAATGTGCTCGACCCGCTGAATACCGCCGGCTCATTGGTGCTGGATCAGGACCCTAACAGCCCCGACTTCCAGAAGCCGCGCTCGCTGCGTGTTGGCAACCGCATCTATCATCCGAGCCGCTCGATTGTCGTAATGAATGAGGCGCCGATCTATATCGAGTTTACCAATTCGGCGTTCGGCTTCGTCGGCCGCAGCGTTTATCAGCGTGCGTTGTTCCCGATGAAGACCTTTGTGCAGACGATGATTACCGACCAGTATGTTGCGGTTAAGGTCGGGCTTTTAATTAACAAGGTGAAGGCGCCTGGCCGGATAATCAACAACCGCATCCTGGGCTTCTTCGGTTACAAGCGCCAACAGATCAAGGCGGGCACGACCGGCAACGTTTTGACGATCGGTCATGAGGACGACATCCTCTCGCTTAACTTCCAGAACCTTGAAGGTCCAGCTAAATTCGCGCGTGACAACGCGCTGCTGAATACAGCAATGGCTGCTGGTATGCCCGCTAAGTTGCTCAACCAAGAAGAGATGGTTGGCGGCATGGCCGAGGGCAGTGAGGATGCCAAGCAGATCGCGCGTTATATCGACCGTGTGCGGATCGAGATGGCGCCGGCCTACAGTTTTTTCGACCGCATTGTGCAGCGCCGTGCCTGGTCGCCCGACTTCTACAAGACCATCCAGCGCGATTTCGAGGAGTACCGCAAGGTTCCCTATGAGGCTGCGTTCTACACCTGGGTGAACGGTTTTAACGCGACGTGGCCAAATCTGCTTGCCGAGCCTGACAGCGAGCGTATGAAAAGCGAGGAGATCCGCTTTAAGTCCGTGGTCGCACTGGTCGAGTCGTTGTCGCCGCTGCTTGATCCTGCTAATAAGGCATCGGTCGTGGCCTGGGCGGCAGATGAAATCAACAGCAGGCGCGAGCTTTTCTCTGCGCCGTTGATTATTGATGAGGATGCGTTGGCCAACTACACGCCGCCGCAGTTGATGGCCGAGAAGCCTGAGAAAGAGCAAGAGCCGAAGCCCTTTGGGGCCACGACATAACCAATGCCTCCCCAACCTTTCACATTCGGCCGTTTACTTGTCGAAGCCGTTGCTGAGCTATCGAGCACTGGCTACGTCAGCCCTGAGCGGGTTAACGAGTGGGTTGTCAAGCTGCGTAACGCCGCCGAGCGCGAGTTCGGGCCGATAGAGCGGATCGACGATGACGTGCGCTTGCGGCTGGAGTCGATCTTCAAGAACCTGACCGATGCGGGTAAGATTGCTGACTATGTGCCGGGCGTATCGCGACTCACGATCGGCATGGTCAAGCCGGGATTGCGCGCCGAGCTCGACCGGCGCATCCTGGCCGCTGTCGATTTGATCAAATTGAACCGTAAACAGGCTATCGAGCAGACTCTACATCGTTTCTCGGGCTGGTCGACATCTATTCCGCCTGGTGGTTCCGGCGTCATCGACAAGCGCGCGGTACGGGCTGAGATCGGCAAGAGCATTGCGCAGGTTAAGTATGAAGCGCGGCGGGTTAACATCGACCAGGGAGCCAAGCTGATCTCGAACATCGCCGAGATCGTTGCGCTGGATAACGGCGCCATTGCTGGCATCTGGCATGACCATGGCGAGCATGACAAAAGTTATAACTATCGGCCCGATCATCTAGCGCGGTCGGGCAATCTCTATCTGGTGCGCGACTCCTGGGCGATCACGCAAGGCTTGATTAAGCGGGGCAGCGCGCCCTATACTGATGAGATCACCAAGCCGGGCGAGGAAGTTTACTGCCGTTGCTATTACGTATGGATTACCTCGCCCCGCCGGATACCCGCTGAGTTGCTGACCATACGCGGTAAGGAGTGGGTTGAGCGTGGTCGGCAGGCAGCTGAGCTGAGGGTTGTTGCATGACCAGTTGTTTGGACGATGTGCTTGCCCGGGTCAATCGGATGGAGGATCGCGTGGATGCTCTGTGCGTTCGGAAAGACGCGCCTGATTATACAAAGCTATCAGAAGCCCGTTTACGCGCAACGTACGAGAAGGCTCAGGCAAAGACTTCGGCCATCGTATCTAAGCTGATCAATGCGGGCTATGGTAACGAGCGCGGGTCTGAAACAAGAGCGCGCGCAAGATCTACGAACGATCCTCTAGCGGCATCCTTTGTCAACGAATGGGATATCTTTCAAAATATCGTTGACGAGATGGAGAGTCGGAGGCGCTGGCATGGATCATTAAAACCAATCAAGAGACGTTTTTAGACATGACCATCACCGACTACTACCACGAGATCGAGACGTGTGCAGAGGCGTGTAGATGCAGAGGCGTGTAGAGCGTGGTCGGCAGGTCGCTGAGTTAAGGGTTGTTGCATGACCGATCTTCTAGATGACATGCTTGCGCAAGTCGATCGGATGGCGGACCGGATAGATGCTTTATGTGCTGCTCGGCAGGATGCTGAATTTAACGAGGCAGATCATCCGCGCGGCCAGCCGGGGAACGCGGGGCAGTTCGGACCGGGTGGCGGTTCGCACGTGAAGCCGGCTGAAGGCGCCGGCGGCGGCGATCTTCCTGAGAACAATAAGGCATCGAAGCCGCCACGTGTTTACTCCCAGGAATACATCGAGAACCAGGCGGTTAAGAAATTCTCTCGGGTCAAGGATCTTGACCAGCAGTTTACTGAGGTAGAATCTCAGAACGAAGCGGCTCGTCGAGACCCTAAGCGTCGCGAGGTTGCTGACTGTGCAGCATTGATTATGAAGATGGGCGTTCGTCCTGGTAGTGAAAAAGATACTGGTGCGAAAGTGAAGGCGTATGGCGCAACGACACTTGAAGGACGCCATGTTGTCGAGACAGCAGAAGGTGTGCGCTTGCGGTTTGTCGGAAAGAAAGGTGTGAATATTAATCTTCTTGTCGATGATAAAGAGATTGCCGCAATGCTGCTGAAGCGTAAGAAATCGGCCGGAAGCGATGGGCCATTGTTCTCAATCAGTGAAAAGGCTTTGCTGTCGCACGTTCATTCTCTCGACCATGGGAATTTTATGACTAAGGATTTTCGCACATTACTTGGAACGAAGACGGCGCTGCGCGAAGTTGAGAAATCGCCAAAGCCTAAAGATGAGAAAGACTACAAGAAGCGTGTGATGGCGGTGGCAAAAACTGTAGCGGCCCGTTTGGGTAATACGGCAACGGTTGCGTTACAGTCTTACATTGCACCCGAGGTGTTCCTGGTGTGGAGGGTGACATGAGCGGTCCGTCGTGGGCGAAGGTGGATGCGGCGTTGGCGGCCCGGGTGAAGGCGAAGGCGAAGGCGGAGCCTGATGCGTCTTACGGCGACTCGGGTATTGTTCCGAAGCTCGACGTTGATGAAACTCCAGATCCAGACGTTGACGAAACGCCGGATGATGATGAAGAATTGGCTGAGACACCCGCTTACGTTGTTGAGATTCTCGGGTTTGACCCGGCAAAGGAGCCGGCATGACCTTCGACGAATACACCCGGCAGATTATAAGCCGTGTAGAAGCATATAGAGCGGGCAAGGACGCGCAGGCTATGGAAGCCCGCTCGGCCCGCGAGGCCGCGCTAGAAGCCGCAGTAAACGCGATGCGCGACCTGGCGCAGGCCGAGGAGGTGGACAATGCCACTTGAGAAGGGTGACAACCCCGAGGTCATTTCGCATAACATCAAGACCGAGAAAGCTGCGGGCAAACCACAGGACCAGGCGGTCGCCATCGCCCTAAATACCGCCAAAGGAGATTGTAGTATGCCCGACCGGCTTGATGCCATCCTGGCAGACTGCGACAAGATGGAGAAGCGCGTGGATGCACTGATGGCATCGCGGAAAGATGCTTTCGAGAAACGGAACGTGAATAAGATCGGGCAAATGTAGAGATCGGGCGGGAGACTCCTCAACGCCGCGCTACGGGCAGGCGGCGTCAATGCCCACCCTCGCTAGACGACGGGTCCCGTGTTCGACATCATACCGGTCGTGGTGCGTAAACCCTGTCTCCCTCAAGTTTCAAAGGAAAGGGTGGGAACTGCCCATATGGAGGCTTAGGTGGATAGTGCAAAACTTGATGCGCTCCTTTCACAAGTTAGTAAGATGGCTGATCGTGTAGATGCCTTGTATGCCTCGCGGCAGGACGCCGAGTTTAATGAAACAGATCACCCCCGCGCTGAAGACGGTAAGTTCGGCTCAGGTGGTGGCAAACAACGCTCGGGTGCGGGTGGGAAAGGCGGTGTGCCTACCACAAGCAAGCTGTTCAGCAGAAGAGGAAATGTCGCTGGGTTCATGAAAAATGGCGAGGAAGTCGTGGGTTCTTATCTACCAAAAACAAAGCAATGGCAGGTTTGGACAGGGTCTGGTGGTGGCCTGGTGAATGCGAAGCTAAAATTGTTTATTTCTCCACAGGACGCAGATGCTTACGCTAAAACCTTGATCGACAAGGCTAAGACTAAAGAAAAAGAATTAGCTTGGTGACGCACCGATTCATGCGATTAACGGCCTCCTGAGACGCGGATTTGATCCAATGAAGGAGATGAAGTGATCCACGCTGCCGGCATCTTGTTTCTGACCGAAGCCGGCGAAGCCCTGTTCGTTAAGCGGTCAGGTGAGGGCGACCATGAAGGCGTGTGGGCGTTGCCTGGCGGTAAGATCGAGCATGGCGAAACCCCTGAGTCGGCTGCCCAGCGCGAATGTGTAGAAGAGCTTGGCGAGTGCCCGGAGGGCGAGCGCGCGGTCCTGATGCGTCGCGTTGCTGATGGCGTCGATTACACTACCTTTCTTCAGAAGCTGTCCGAGTCCTTCACGCCGAAGCTGAACGCCGAGCACACCGGCTTCGTCTGGGCTAATCCGAGCGACCCTCCGGAACCGTTACATCCAGGCGTGCGTGTCGCCCTCAAACGTCTCTCTGCTAACGAGCTCGACATTGCGCGGATGATGGCGGCGGGTGATCTGGTCAGCCCGCAACGTTACGGCAAGTTCTGGTTATTCGATATTCGCCTGACCGGCACCGGCGCTGCTTACCGTAACGCGGTCAAGGACGACAATGGCAAAGTGCTGCGGGAGGCTGAGTACTGCTGGCGTGACCCGGCCATTTATCTTGATCCGGAATTCCTGGCGCGCGCCAACGGCCTGCCAGTTACCTATGACCATCCCGAGAAGAAGCCCGTACTTGATAGTGAAGAGTTCCACAATCGGATTGTCGGCACGATCTTCCTGCCCTATATCAAGGGCAATGAGGTTTGGGCGATTGTCAAGATTTGGGATGACTCATGCCTCGATTGGCTGCATGGTGAAAAGGCCAGCACCTCGCCAGCAGTCGTCTTTAGTAGCGCCTCGAATAACGAGAAAGTCAGGCTCAATGATGGCACAGTTCTATTGGTCGAGGGCGAGCCAGCCCTCCTTGACCACATTGCCTTGTGTGGGGCTGGCGTGTGGGATAAGGGCGGCGACCCGTCCGGAGTTGTCAATCAATTACTACAGGAAGGACCTATCGGCATGACCGAAGAGGAAAGGATCGCCGCGGCCGATAAGGCCCGGAAAGATTCCGACGACAAGCTCGATCGTATCGCTGATGCGTTAAAGCGCATGGACAGCCGTCTTGATAGTTTCGAGGCTGTTGACAAGGCGCGTAAAGACGCCGAGGAGGCGTCGGCGAAGGAACGCGAAGAGGCAGAGAAAGAGAACAAGACCCGTTTCGACGCCGCCCGCAAGGACAAGTTCGGCGCCCGCAGGGACGGTGAGAAGCACGATGCATGGAAGGCTCGCCATGACGCCGACGAAAAGGCAATGACCGCTGCCCTGTGTAGGGACGGTGCCGAGGAGGATGAGGCTGCTGAGCAGGCCAAAGCCGCTCGTGAAGACGCCGAGGAATCCGAGCGCAAGAATGGCGGCGAATCTTTCGAGAAGTGGGCGAAGGAGGAGGCCAAGGAGCCTGATCACGAGGCTCAAGACAAAGCCCGCAGAGATGCGGAGGAATTCAAGGAGAAAGAACGCATGGACGCAGTGCGGCATGACAGCGCCACTAACGACCGCATCGCTGCCCTCGAAGCCAAGATCAAACATTTGACAACCGAGGTGCCGGCGGACGAACGCAATGCCCTGGCGCTGGCACAGAGCCGTGCGGACGCCGTGGCCGCCATGTTCGGCGACCGTGCTTCGGCGCCGATTCCCGGTGAGCGACCCCTCGACTACCGTAAGCGCCTGCTTGGCCGGTTCCAGAAACACAGCGATCGTTTCAAGAGCAGCCGCCTCGACAGCCTTGACGAAGCCTTGCTCGGCCCCATCGAGGACCTCGTTTATGCTGATGCGGTTCAAGCGGCTAAATCGCCGGATGTCGGCAGTGCTCCGGGACTACTCATTCCTATCACGACGCGAGAAGGTGGTCGTGATGTTACGCGGTTCAATGGCGACATCCTGGGGTTCATGGCGCCGTTTATGACCGGCGCGACTGTCGGGCGCATCAACCGCAACCCGAATAGGAACAACTGAGATGGCCAGCACCCTCGCCTTCAATCCTTACGGCACTAGCCAGCCGCAGGATTCATTTCTGCTCCAGACCCAGGGCCTCATTCAGGGTCTGGTCTATGACGACCCGGCTTCGCGCCTGTGGCTGATGGGCGGTCTGCTCGGTACCGCTGATTCGATTCCGATGTGGGGCGGTGTGCCGATCAACGAGCTGATCAATGTGGCCAACGCTAACGCCGATGGCCTCGGCCCGGTGGTCAATCGCTCAACATCGCAGACCACTGTCACCGGCTTTAGTGTCTTTAACCAAGCCATGTCGATGGTCATCCAGTCGGGCAATACCGTTCCCCTGGCGGCGTCGGGCAACTACGTATCTTTTTTCCGCCTGGGAACCAACGTCCGGCTGGCCGTGCAATGCGATCCAGCCATCGTTACTGCACTGAACAGTTCCGACGGTTCGATTACTTCTCAGGCGCTCTATTGGGACGTGACCAACTACCGGATCACGCTGGCTACGACCGGCAGCAACTGGGCGCTACCGACATCGATCCGCTTGCTGTCGGTTAACACAAACAGCAAGATCGTCTCCTGGACCTCGCCGAACGCCTCATGGGCGGCCGGTGACGCCGCGATCATTCTCCTCTGAAGAAGGGAAACCACTATGGGAAATATCTTCCCGACTCAGGCGAAGGTGACGCCAAGCTTCACCGAGCCCGAACTCATTCTTACCTATTCCCAGGCGTCTGGCGCCTTTGCTTCTCTGGCCGGTGGCAAACCGCGAGTCAAAATTGGCAGCGAGGATATGGCGGTCTACGTTAACCGTCTCGACCTGCGCACCGAGGTTGCCGCTGGGCAGTCGCCGTCTAACTTGTTACCCTCCGCGAGCCTGGAGGCCAACTACTACAGTACGCCTACGTATCTAATCCGCACGCGCGCGATTTGGGATCACCATGACATTGCCCGCGCCAGCGAGTGGAACGTGGCGCTCCCGGCGGCGCAAGATTTGGCGATGCGGCAGGGCATCTTCTTGCAGATGCGCACGGGGCTGCTTGTTGGTTTTAACCCGAACAACGGCGAAGGACTTCTCAATACCTCTGGCGCGACGCCTGTGGCTTTGCCGCCCGATAGTTTCGGCAACACGTCGGCAAGCACCTATGACAACGGCCAGATGGCGCTGTTTTTCCTCAACCAAGTCGTCGCCCTCAAGTCGAGGATGTGGCAGAGCGGGGGAAACATCAGGAACAACGTCGTGGTCATTTCGCCGCAGCGCATCTTCTTGCAGTTTGCCAACGGCAACATTGTCCAGGTCACCAGTTACCAGCGTCCCGGTGCTGGCACCTCGACAACCGGCGATGTGATCAAGGCGACTCTTGAGGCGACCGGCGACACCTTTGAGTGGTATTTTGACGACACGCTGATCGGGGCCGCGCCTGGTTTGGTCAACGATGCCGTGCTGCTGACTATGCCTGAGATCGAGCAGCCGACTATTCCCGGTATCAACACCAATAACTTTGCGGGGCTCCAGCCGAACATCAAGGCTGCCAACCTGATGTATGTTGATATGGCGGCGCCAATGAAAATCCCGACGCCGACCGAAGATGGCGCGACTACGGAGTTGCAGGAAATCCGCAGTACGTCCGGCTGGTGCATCCGCCCGCAGGCGCTGTCGATTATCAGCATGCCTTACTGATTCTCCCGTCGGTGTTTTCTCCCCCAACGCCGGCTAACTGAGGGCTGTTGTTGCCTTCTTGGGTATAGCAGCCCTCCTTTCTCGCACTAAGTAATAACCGGAGTTTAGCATGACGATCTTTGTTACCAATCCCACTACGCAGAACTGGCAGTTTCACTACCGGACCCCCGATAACAACCTGCTGGCGATGGTTGAGATTCGCAGTGGGCAGCAGGTTGCCATCGGCAAGGATTGGGACCCCGAACAGACCGAAAAGGTCATTGTGCAGCTTCAGCGCCATGGTGCGCGCGAGGCCGTTGACTTCAATAGTCTGGTCAGGAAGTTTTCTGGTCTGATGTACCGCGTCGGTGAGCGCGTCGAAAAGGACGAAATCCTCGACGCCAACAACGTCGTGAAGGAATCCTTGCAGCAGCGGTCGGTAGATGAAGCGGTCAAGGCGGCGGCGGGCTTCGACCGTGCGGCGCAGTCTGCGACCCCTGGTGTGCGCCGTCGGCCTGCCCGTGTTACAGCGGTCGAAGTCACACAACAGCTTCAACCGCACGAGCGGGCGACTGGTGATGAAGTGCACTTCTCGCTGACGGTTGACCCTAATGTCGGCGCGAGCAATATCCAGCTCCCGGAGTAATTGCGAGGGAAGCGGTGAACCAGAATGACCTGGGCAAATCCCAATGCGCCGAACCTGTCCGACTACACGCTCTTTGTGCAAGACGCGATGGGTATAAGTGTTCTGTATTTGCCTAGTAGCTCGCCGTTCTTTCAGTGGACGCTTGACAAGGCTCTGGCGTTGGTTATCCAAATTCCGTTCGCAGCCGGCGCGGACTACACGCTCGCGGTTTACAATTGTGCTGGCCATCTACTACTGGAGACGGCGCAAGATCAGCCGGGGCGTGACTACTTTAATAAGACCCGCGCTGATTTGGGGCTGAACCATTTCGCGGCGGGCGTCGTGGCATCGACCAGCGATCAGTCAACTTCGACTTCGCTTGCGACACCTGACGCGCTGCACCAGCTTACCATCGGCGACCTCGGTTTCATGCGGACGCTCTACGGCCGCGCTTACCTGTCTTATAACCAGGATTTCGGTGGAATATTCGGACTCTCGTAAGGGGCTCTTGCAACAATTAAGCAAAGGAATTAGGATCGGATCGCGGCTAGGGTAGCTCCCGAAAAGCAGACCATCCATCTGCCTGCCGCACATTCTAATGGATGACGAGAGGGAAACTCGATGGTTGCTAGACGCGCTTATGTAGAGCGGCATGAAGTGATATCAGACCTACTCGCGGCGACCGTGGGCGAAACACCGTGGGACAGTTCCCGGTTGGCCATCGCAGAGGAGTATGCGGTGTCCCATCAGTTTCCATGGATCGTGGGCTTCTCCGGTGGAAAGGACAGCACTCTCGTTGCCCATCTGGTTTTTGAACACCTCTTGTCTCTCCCGCGCAGCGCGCGACGTCGTCCGGTCCACATTGTGTCGAACGATACGCTTGTCGAGAGCCCGCTGGTCGTTGCGCATATCCGGTCGGTCCAGGAAGAAATGCGTAACGCCGCCGCCGCCTTCGACCTCCCGGTCACTGTGGCGATGACGGCGCCCGACCATAACCAGACCTTCTGGGTAAACCTGATCGGGCGCGGCTACCCGTCACCCAACCGTACCTTCCGGTGGTGTACGGATCGGATGAAAATCCAGCCTACGAGCCGGTATGTACGGGAACAGATGGACGCCGCTAATGAAGTAATCCTCCTTCTGGGCGTCCGGCGGGACGAAAGCGCCGCGCGCGCCGGGTCGGTCGCGCGCTACGACAACGGCGAACGGCTCAACCGGCACAACGACCTCCACGGCTGCTGGGTGTTCCGGCCTATCGTGGAACTTTCCACCGATGACGTCTGGGAGTTCCTCGGCAGCGAACGCCCGCCCTGGGGAGGTACGCATGCCCGCCTGGTCAAGCTGTACCGCGACGCGGGAGGCGGCGAATGCCCGGTTGTCACGGCCAAATCCGATGTCCCGTCCTGCGGCACGAGTTCGTCTCGGTTTGGGTGCTGGACCTGCACTGTTGTGGACAAGGACCGCAGCCTCGCGGGCTTCGTGGAAGCTGGCTTTGGCGAGTTCACGCCCTTGCTGGACTTCCGCGACTGGCTGGTGTCTATTAGAAACGATCCGGAGCGACGGCTCGCCCGTCGTAGGAATGGCCGCGTGACTATCGCGTCGAATGGCGTCCACGTGCCAGGCCCCTTCACGCTCGCAACGAGGGCGGAAATATTTGCTAAGCTCCTCGCGCTACAGGAGCAAGTCGGCGGGCAGTTGATTAGGCCCGCGGAGATCGAGCGTATCCACACGCTTTGGGCGGAAGACGCCCTAGTCGGTGTGGCGCGGTCGGTCTCGGGCGAACGGCCATGGGTACAAAGGGGGCTGAATGCTGCGTAACGTTGTAGCCTTGCTCAACAGCGAAGAGGGTAGGTCGCTGGTCAAGAATAAATGCCGTGCCGCAGGCGTGAAAATCGGCGTGCTTGAGAATCTGATTGAAGCCGAACTCGACCAGCAGGGAAAGAAGCGAAAAGCGGGGATTTGGGAAGAATTTGACCGCATCTTCGATGAGGCGACACCCGAGGAGCCTGGACGAAGCGTGTTCCGGAAGACAGTCATGGTAGGGGGTTGTCGTGTTCCTTCATCTTAGCGTTATAGACGTGCCTTACGCTGCGCTCCTTCCGGTAAAGGGCAAAAAGTTGCGTTCATCCGCTGCCGTCATCAAAAAATTTAAGAAGGTGATCACGCCGCCTAGTCCAGCAGCAGGCAAGACCACAGGTGACGTGGCGGAGTTTCTCGAAGCCAAGTATCACGTAATGCAGCACTTTTGGGATAAGTGCGGTTCCGAGGTCTGCGATGCGCTTACGCAGGACATGCTGGATGCGTTCGCCGATCGGGTATCCGGCCGGAACATCGCCGCGCCGGATTTCACGGCAGCAACGAGCAAGATGCACCAGATGTTTAACGAGTTCATCGACCGGCGCGAGATGGACGGGGCGCCAGGCCCGCGCGTACCGACGACGGCCGCGCGTCTGGGCATTAACCACCGCTTAAAGCATCCGTACGCCAAGGCCAATCCGGAGCGTCCGTCGTTCAAGGACACGGGCACGTATATGCAATCGTTCACGGCATGGGTTGAGATATGACAATGAAAACTTACAATTCACCTAAGGCGGTGCTTGCTCTGTGCGAGGCAATGGACCTTGATATTTCGCGGGTTACTTCGATTACCTTGGTCCTGAAAGCCGGCGCAGTTCCAGAGGTAACTGTTGGATATGCTGTAGATACAGCTCAAATTGAAGCAGTGGCCGATGAACTGAAGAGTTATCTGCTGGTGGCGAAAGACCCTGCATGACCTCCGTCGCCGAACTTGTCAACAACGCCTCGGACAGGGACCCGCTGCTTCAGGGCCTGTCGGTGCTGTCGCAGTATCGGGCAATCCCGTTCTCACAATACATCCGTTACGTGCTGCCGCTCGACGGATTTATCTTCTGGCTCCGTACCAAGATTACTGTCATCCAAGGTTCACTGCACGTATCCGCCGACAAGCAGCAGCGCGAGGATGAAACTATCGCGATTAACCGGGTGGTTTTCACAACCGGCGAGCTGGTGCAAGAGTTTAACGAGATTGGCCCGAACACGATCTGGATTGGCGAGTCGAATGGAGTTAAGTTTGCTTTTTCTCAGCAAATGCCTTTCTATCACGCCGCCGGGCTCTATCACTACTCGGGCAACGCCGTATATCCTGCCCTCCTGAGCCAGCTTGTCGATGTCGGCAATCAGCTCGATCCGACGACGCTGGTGGTCTCTAATAGTTTGCCGGCATGGCTGACGTTGCAAAGCTATACACCGATCTGGCTTGTCGTGCCCAATCCTGATATTCCGCTATTTCCCAGCTACGCGGTGCCCGACAACCTGCCTCCGATCTACGGGTCGGTGCATATCGAGCCTGATGCTACGCAGCCAATTGGCGCGTTCCCGGTCATCGGTAATCCCGGCGTCAACGGCTACCACGGCCAGCTCGCCTCGGATCAGGTCCGCGTCACGCTCTACGGCGCAACCAACGATCAGGCGCTCGCCTGGTTTGATCTGGTCAATCAGTTCAGCCGCGATACCGACACAATCGGCATGATGGAGCCTGCCATTATGCGGGACCAAAAGCGGGAGCAGGCGGAACTCGGCATTTTGGCCATGAAGAAGACGATCAACTTCAAGGTCAGCTACCTTCAACAAAGTATGCCCGATGTCGCGCGGGTGCTGATCAAGAAAGCGACTGCGGCGATGCTTCCCCAACCATACCTATTCTGAAAGGATACCCGATGTCTCAGAACATCGCCTTTTCCGCCTTTGGACAATCCCCGACCAAGAAGCAGGTCCTTATCCAGGTCAATGCCCAAGGCAACGTGCTTACGGCATCGTCTGGCGGCGCGGGCAACTCCTGGTTCGTCAATGAAACGACCGGCAGCGACAGTAACCCCGGCACCGCCGCGCTGCCTTTCGCCACGCTGACCAAGGCCCAGTCGTCGGCAGTCGCCAACAACGGCGACGTTGTTTATCTATATGGCACCAGCCATCAGACCGTGACGCTGACGTGGGCAAAGAACGGTGTATCGCTCGTTGGCATCCAGAACCCCAGCAACAACGATCGCTCACGCATTTCGACGGCCGATACGCTTACTCAGAGCCAGACGACGGCGTTGACGCCGCTCATTAACGTCACCGCGCAGGGCTGCTCGTTCACCAATATCGGTGCTTTCTCGGGCTTCAGCTTGACGCCACCGACCGCCCCGGTGTGCTGGGCCGAAGCTGGCGGTCGCAACACCTATACCAACTGCGGTTTCTTCGGTGGCGGCGATGCAGCATCGGCCGTGGAAGCTGGTATGCGCTCGCTGACTATTGGCGGTGCCGTTGGTGAGAACAAATTCGTTGGTTGTACGATCGGCCTTGACACGATCACGCGCGCTACCAACGCCAACGCCTCGCTTGAGTTCCTGGCCAACGCGGAAAGTCCGCGCAACGTTTTCTGTCAGTGTATTTTCCAGGCGCTTTCGACGTTCGCCGGCAATGTGCATGTGCTGGTCAGCGCGGCCGGCATCGACCGCTATGCTCTTTTTGCCGACTGCACTTTCATCAACGCCATCCAGACGGGCGGTTCGGCAATGAACGTTGCTTTCACTGTGACCGGCACTACTGGCCTTGTGCTGCTTCAGGAGTGCGCCTCTGTTGGCGCGACGGTCTACGCGACGGGTGGGCCGATCTATGTGCAAGGCAGCGTGCCCACCGGCGTCTCCAGCGGCCTGGCCGTGGCGGCGACTTGAGGTAATGGGGTCGGGTAGATAAGGAGACAAATGACATGCCCGCCATTGTGCGTGTAAACGTAAGTGTGCAGGAGGCACCTAGCCCTGACACTCTCCAGACCACGGGTGCAAGGTTGAGCCAGGGAGGAACTAATACCTCCCCTGGCACCAGGACGTTGCTAACGCAGTTGGCCAGTCTGACGCCGTATCTGGCCGTGCCCAAGGCCGTCACCTCGCTGGCACAGACTTCCGGGGTGGCAACTTGTACAACCACCGCAGCGCATGGATTCCCGATTGGCAGCACGCTCTGGCTGGTCATCGCTGGGGCGACCTACACCGCCTACAACGGCACTTTCCTGTGCCACGTCACCACGACCAGCGCCTTTACTTACGCGGTGCCGAGCGGCACGACCTCGCCCGATATCAGCACCGCGATTACCTATACGACGCGGAGCGCGGTCGAGATGACGCAGATGAATACGACCTTCTTCGCACAGGGTTCCAATACGGCGTGTTATGTGCTGGAACTTGGCCCCGGCAATACCGCTGATGGCTGCGCCTTCCTCAGTAACTGGATCGCGCAGAACCCCCCCGGCATTAATCAGGGCGACAACTTCTGGGGCTTCTACAGTTACCTGGTGCCGAGATATTGGGATGCCGATCCGGCGTATCTCAACCTGCTGGCCAGCTTTGAGAACACCACCGCACTGACCTACTTCTGGACCACAACCACGCTCTCGACCTACACCGCCTATACGGCGCAGATGAAATGCGTAAAGGCGCTGATCGAAGCACCCGCGTATGGGGTGTGGCCGGCAAACGTCTTGACCGCGATCTCCTATGCGGCGGCTTGGGGCGTGAATGTCTTGACCGCGATCTCCTGGGCAGCAACAAACGGCGGTATCGTCACTGCCGCCACTACGTCGGCACATGGCGTCCTCCCCGGCAACACATTCTCGATTTCGGGATGCACGCCGGCTGGCTACAACGGGACTTTCGTTGCCCTACCCGGCACCGGAGTTGAGGCGCTGATCTACGCGCTTGCTACCAATCCTGGAGCCGAGTCGGTTCTCGGCACGTTGGTTGCGAGTACCGGCGGCACTGTCACCGCGACGACCACGACCAATCACGGAGTATTGCCGGGGCAATGGTTCCAGATCGCGGGCTGCCTGCCGGTGGCATACAATGGCTGGTGGCAGGCAGGCACGGCGACCGCGACCAACTCGCTTGTCTTCGCAGTGCCGGCTGCGATCGGAACTGAAACGCTGCTCGGCACGCTGGTAATGAGTCAATATGCCTCGGCGGGCGTCGCAGCGACCGAGTTTAGTCGCGCCGCTGGGTGGTGGGTGACGCTTAACTACGCGCCGTCTTCGAGCAATCGCGTGACGCCATATAATTACTCTTTCATCTACGGCGTGACGCCATTTCCTGTGCAAGGCAACAACTCGCTGCTGACCACACTGCTCAACAATAACATTGAGGTCGTGGGCACAGGCGCCGAGGGCGGGCTAAGTAACACTATCGCCTATGGCGGCAATTTCCTTGACGGCAATGCTGTGAATTGGTGGTGGGGCATTGATTGGCTTAATATCAACGCCAACCTGAACCTGTCGAACTTCGTGATCAACGGCGACAACAATCCGCAGAACCCGCTCTTCTCTGACCAGGATGGCATTAATATTGGTCAGAGTGTCGTGGCTTCGACAATCATTTCCGGCATCACTTTCGGCATCATCTATGGCACGCTTGCGCAAACCGAACTTAGCGGCCCGGCATTCGCAACCAACAGCGGTAACGGTGTCTACAATGGACAGGCAGTCGTTAATGCGGTGCCTGCCGCAATATACTACGCAGCGAGCCCGAGTGATTACAAAATTGGGCTATACGCCGGCTACGCGGTCAGCTTCACGCCGTTGCGAGGGTTTGACAACATTACGATCGACCTTAACGCAACGCAGTATGTGGGATAATTAGACATGGCGATCATCCCCACCCCCCAGGGCACGCTGAACCGGATTCGGGCCAGCGTGATCTTCCCCGACTTCCCGATTCTCTCGGTCACCTCCTCGTTCCTCAGTAAGCGCGGTATCACGGCGACGTTCTCGGGCAAGACCACCGTTTTCCTTGACACTATGACGGGCCGCGTAACGTCGCCGGAGCCGTACCTGTCGGTGATGCTGACAGTTCACCTTATCAAATCTCAGTATCTGGCGAACCTCTACAAGAACCAGTGGGAACTTTTATCCCTGCTTGGTGATTGCGCGGTGCGGCCCGATGCGGCAACGTTGCAGCCTTACTACTTCACCAACTGTGCTATCGAGGGGCCGGGTAACTTGGACTTCAGCGGCGCCGATGCCGACTTCCCGGTCGAGATCGGTGGCACCTACCAAGTCAACAGCGCGTTGTTTAGCTAACCCGGCTGTTTACCCTTAAGAGATGGAAATGAAATAGGAACGTGGTATGAGAATATCGCCTGACATGAACTTTGTTGTGCCGCTCTATCACGGCGACGACATCTACGCCTACGTCCACGCTCGCCCGATTTCCACCGCCGCTTTCGAGATGAATTACCGGCTGCTTATCCGGACATACAATACGATGTTGGGCGAGGGACCGGTTGCGGTGCGAATGGGTCATCTGTTCCTGAAGGACGCCGCCGCCGCGCTCGCACCCGATGGCAATGGCTCGACGATCTCGGCTCCTCTGCTCAACGAGATCGGGCGGATGTCGAGCGTGATCCTGGCTACCAAAACTGGATGGCAGACAATCCCGCTACAGCAGGCGCTCGATAGTAAACTTCTTGACCCGGAGGACGCGGTAGAGGCGGCGAACGCCTCGCTGTTTTTTATTGTCGTCTGGCATGTGAGTCCGAAGCAGACGAGAGACGGACTGCTGAAGACCGCCACCGAACTCTGGGGTGCGGTAAGATCGCCGTTGCAGCCTACGGAGTGGATCGCTTCATTGCCGACATCGACCGCGACCGCCCCTTCTGGCGGGACGGTTGCACAGCCGGGGGCGACTATTCTGGTACAGGGAACGGCGCCCACCTGATTGCCTCGATATTTGACTGGCTTGCAGGGCCAGGCTTCCGAGAGCTTGCCGAAGACTGCGAGTGGGACTGGAACAGTGCGGCCGAATTTAGGCATCGTCATTTAGTTGCCGGGTTGGCAAACGCACTAATACCGAGGTGATGTGTCATTGCTATTCGGCCAATAGTTTCCATTGATATGGACACGGTGGCGTTCGACAAGTTCCGCGAATCCTTCACGGCATTCGAGGAGCAGGTCAAGGCCGTCCGCGCGGGCGCGAAAGAGGTCAGCAGTGGTTTTACGGGCGTATCGGCAGCAGTGGAACGGACGTGGGCCAGTGTTTCTAAGCACATCAAGACGATATCGGGGAACATCGTCAGTGCCACACGCTCGCTGCTGCGCTGGGTTGAGATTGGTGGTATTATCTCTGGATTGTTCGGAATCGGTAGCCTGTGGGGCCTCGACCGGCTCGCGAATGCTGCCGGCAACATGCGTCGTAGCGTGCTCGGTCAAAACATTACGCCAGGGGAGCAACGCGCATTTACAACAACTTACAGCAGATTGTTTTCCGATCCTGGACAGTTCCTGGGCGCGGTCAATGCCGCGATGCACGACAGGACGCAGCGTCTCGGCCTGTACGGCGCTGGACTGAGCGAGAGCGTCATGCGCGGCAAGGACACCGGCCAGGTTGCCGACTTGCTGATAACCGCGATCGGGAAGATCGCCGACGCCACGCCGGATGACATGATGGCGCAGGTTTTGAAGGCCATGCACATCGACCAGTTCGTGACGCTTGAGGATTTCGAGAGGATTAAGGCGACACCTCCCGCCGAGCGTGCTGAGTATCAGAAAGAATATCAGGATCGTCAGGAAAAACTGAAATTGTCTGACGAAGAACTGAAGGCGTGGCAAAAACTACAGAATCAGTTGCACTTCGTCGGTGTGGAGATCGAGCACTCGTTGATTCGCGCCTTAAAGCCGCTCGCGCCACATCTTGAGGCGCTCTCAAAGGCGTTTGTCGGCATGTTTACGACACTCTTGAAGAATCCGGCAGTCGCTCACTGGATTGACGAAGTAGCGGCGGCACTTAACACATTTGCTATCTATGTTGGGAAGCCCGAGTTCGAGCAAGACGTTAATAAGCTTGTTACTCATGTTGGCAGGATAGCCAAGTCGTTGGGTGACATGCTTCCAAGCTTTGAGACATTCTGCTATATCATCAAGACCATCTTTCGTGGTGTTTATAGGGTAACTGCGGCAAGTGATGCGATAGTTGGGGCGTTCGCTGCGCCATTCGTTACTGGTATGCCCCTTTCTCATGATGAGGCGCTGCGATGGAACAAAGATCACCCTGATATGCCCATTACAGTTCCGCCCAATTCAGTTCCGCTCGAGCTGCCGCTTCCGCCATTCTCCTGGTGGGACCCGGGTACATGGCTTTACCATTCGTCCGGCAATCTTGGTACGGGCAATAGCCAGCCTGGTGCGGGCAGTAGCCAGCTTCATCGACCAGTTCATGACGCTGGTCCGGGACGGCCCATGTCTCAGAGTGATTTGATGCAGTACTGGAACAGCACTCATCCTGATCATCCCGATGTTACTTCAGGGTTTCAACTCCAGTCCTACAGCCCGAGCCAGCTTCCTGGTCCGGGACGGCCCATGTCTCAGAGTGATTTGATGCAGTACTGGAACAGCACTCATCCTGATCATCCCGATGTCACTTCAGGGTTTCAACTCCAGTCCTACAGTCCGAATGCGGGCACCGGAAGGACAATCCGGTCCTGGGGCGATCTGCTGTATGCCGTTGAAGGCGCCGAGTCGTCGCACGGGCGGGACCCGACTATGTGGAGGCCTAATAGGGCGGGTGCTCTTGGATGGATGCAGAGCACCCCAGATGCCTGGCAGGATTTTGCAGAAGGTCGCCCCAGGACCGATGCTTTGGATCGCCTACAGTCTTGGCAAGTTGCTAAGAATGAATTGAGCCATTACATGAATGTATATGGGTTTGATTTACAAAAGATGCTTGCCGCATACAATTGGGGGCCTCGTCACGTCAATGAGGCAATGGCGTATGCACGTAAATACGGACGTAGCTGGCTTGATGACCCGCGCATGCCAAAAGAAACGCACGATTATCTAAAGAGGATCTTAGGAGCGGGCGGCGATACGGACGCTTACCAGCAGAGGTCCTCGGGACGCCCGCAGCCTAGTGGCGGACGCCCGCATCCCGAGGACCCCTACCAGCAGAAATTCCGCAACAGCCGCACTCGGATTGAAATTTGCAACAATACCGGCGGTAACGCGACCGTGACTGCCGCTCAGTTGGCAACGTGACATGAGCCCTGGAACAGCCGCTTGGATTTTGAGCTATCAATTAGCCCCGATTGTGTTTTGTGGCGGAATTGCCAATCAAATCCCCGGCGGTGTGATGCCGATTACGCAGATCACCGAATCGAGCAGTTTCCCCTCCGGATTGTTGTCGAGTGGGGGGCCGGTCAGCCTGGATGACTATTTCGCCAACTTTATTCCGCTTCCCGGAGCCACCCTCGGTGAGAACGTGATCGGCGAATACCCCTTCGCCAATCAGGCTGTAGCGGGTAATGCGGTCATTGCCAATCCGCTGGTTGTGTCCTGTCTGATGATGTGCCCGGTGCGCGAAGCAGGGGGGTACGCCACATCGACCGCGATCATGACCGCACTTGCCTCTTCGATGAACCGGCACGACTCGCTCGGTGGCACTTATACCTACGTTACGCCCAAGTTCATTTACACAAACTTGGTGCGTATTCGGATGGTCGATGTGTCGTCGTCGGAGAGCAGGCAGGCGCAGAATGCCTACCAGATTGACTTCCGCAAGCCGTTACTCACGTTACAAGACGCACAGGCAGCGCAAAATACACTGATGTCGAAATTGAGCAATGGGACGCAGATCGTTGGAAAGCCTAGTTACTCGGGCGCACCCGCTTCCGTTGGCCAGCCTCCTAGCTTGACCGGTGGCTCGATTCCATCTGGCAAATCGACGGCGGGCACCAACACAGCACCTGATTCCACTAATACAACACCCGATTCGTTGCCGTGGCCGTACCTTGGGGGCGGATCGGCAGCCAGCTCGCTCGGGTCGGCATGAGCACCGTTACATCATTTTCCCCTACAGCAACAGAGCCGTTCCAGTTTCAGGCGGTGCTAACCGACGCCGTTCTCGGGACGGCGACCTATAACTGCACTGTGTTGTGGAACACGTTCGGTCAGCGTTGGTATCTCCAGGTTGCCGATCAGAGCGGGAACTTGATCGTTAATACACCAATGGTTGTCTCGCCGCCCGGATACGCCATCTCGTTAGTGGCGGGCTACTTCTCGGGATCGACGCTGATATTCGCTGAAGACACACAGACCTTTACGGTGTCACCGTGAGGTATTACAAAATAGATATCACCAAGGCGGACGGCACCCCGTTCTTGTTCAAGTCGCTGGGCATCCCGCTTACGTCACTGTTGCAGACCGGGCCGCAGAACCCGATATCTGGCATCGCTAATCCGGGCGCGCTAAATGTTGAGTTCGAGATACCTTTCGCTAACTTGACTGATCCGAGCAGTAATTCGTCTTGGCTGCGCATCTGGGGGCTTGGACTTCAGGATATCGGTAACGCCGCGGACTTAAACGGCCTAAGTATCTCAATCTCAGCCGGCATGTCGAGAGGGTTGCCGCTCGCCAATCCAGCTCAGGCCGGATTGATCATGCAGGGCACGATCTTTCAAGCGTATGGTAACTGGATAAACACAGACCAAACCATCGACATTAACTTTTTTCCGGCTGCGACCCCGGTGAAGCCGGCTCCATCCTCGCCAACGTCTGCCCCACAGTCTACAGCGTCCGCCCCCAATCAGACATCCGCTCTTAGTGGCGCCCCTAACCAGAATGCCGGTGTTTCATTCTCGTGGAAAGCATCGCAGCCGCTTTCCTCCGCGATTAGCAACGTGCTTTCAATAGCGATGCCAGGTTATACACCAGTTATGGAGATTAGCGAAAAGCTGGTGCAGAACTTCGATGCTCCGGGGGTTTACCAGTCGCTAGGACAGTTTGCCGATCACATCAATAAACTGTCCAGGTCAATCATAGGGGGTTCTTACCGTGGCGTGACGATGGCGGTTAATGGCTCGACCGTTCGTGTTTTTGATGGCTCCGTTCCCACGCCAGCAGGTGGTGTAAAACAAATTGCATTTCAGGATATGATCGGCCAGCCAACCTGGCAGGATGACGCGACGATTTCGCTCAAGCTGGTCTTGCGGGCTGATATAAACATGGGAGACGTGATCTCGATTCCGCCAAACCAGTGGACCATCAGCAGTGGATCGGCGGCATTTGCTCAACAGAAGAATAAATCGCCAGATAATTCGTCCTCATTCAGCGGCAACTACAAAGTGACTAATGGTCAGTATCACGGAAACTTTCGACAGGGTGACGCAGCGAGTTGGAACACAACGCTTCAGCTATTCCCCGAGCTATTGGGCACCAATACAGCACCCTCTCCGTCGCCGATGCCGTACCTTGGGGGTGGATCGGCAGCTAGCTCGCTCGGGTCGGCATGAGCACCGTTACACCGTTTTCCCTTATAGCAACAGAGCCGTTCCAGTTTCAGGCGGTGTTAACTGATGGCTGACAATGCACAAAAAACGCCACTTGGCCTGAGTCTTAACCGTTTCGCACGGGCCAAGGCTGCGGATCAGATTGCACAGACCGGAAAATCGTTGCCGTGTCAGGTGGTTTCGGTTAAAGGCTCGATTGTGCAAGTGGCGTTTCAAGTCACCTCACCACCGGGATGGCCTCCCGTTTCTTTACCAAATGTGACGATTCCAGTGGCGGGGTCGGAATACATTCGCTATCCGATACAAGCTGGGTGTAAAGGCGTCGCCGTAGCGGCTGACGCTTACCTCGGCGGCATGAGCGGTATTGGGGGCGGTGTCGCCACGCTTACCCCTCCAAGCAACCTGACCGCGTTAGTTTTTCAGCCCATCGGCAATAATGGCTGGTTTGCTGTAGATGGGAACATTCTGACTCAGTACGGTCCCGGCGGCGTCACGCTGATGGACCAGGGCCAGACGACGTTTATCAAGTTGGTTCCTGGTAAGATTACGCTTAGCGCGGGGGGCCACGAGTTGGTCATATCTTCTGCGGGGATCGTCATGGATGGTATCGTTTTTGGCACGCACGTTCACGCTCAGGGCGTCGATGGTCATGGCGATGCTGAAGTTCCGACATTCGGGCCGGCGAACCCATGAGAACTTGGGTTCCCAATTTTGTTAGGGAGACAGACCGTGCGCACGTGGGGTAGGATCAATCAAGACTCAAACGGCAAGGGCGGGACCTGGGTCGAGGTCTCGACCGATGCTAACGGTTTCAACGATGGTGTTTACCTGACAACTCTTATCCAGGTGCTTAAGCTCAATTTGGGCGAGTCGCCCTTCTTCGCCAATTACGGTATCCCTGCGGAGCAGTCGGTTATCCAGCAAATCCAGCCTGATTACTACATTAACCGTGCCCAGCAACAGTTCGCGCCCTTCTTCGCTGCGTTGTTGGTTACTAAGCAAGCGCAGATTGCAAACCAACCTACCCCGACTTATGCTATCAACGTCACGACACAGAGCGGATACGCGCTGACAGGGTCAATACCGGTATGAGTGGAAGCATCCCGATTGTTCTTACCGCAGCCGGTCGCACTAATACGCCGCCGGCTACGATCAACGCTGAGATCATTGCCGGCGCCGCAGCCTTGTCGCCGGGGTACACGGTCCTGCCAGCCGGGCTGGTCGAGGATGTCGCATCTACCGATACTGCTGCGGTCGTGCTATGTGATCAGGCAGTTACCGAGACCATCGACAGCCTGACACCCTACGGCGCGAATGCGTGGCTTTTAACTCAGTTGGCCCAGATATACCTCGGCCAGGGCTCTACTATCGCGCCGGCCAACAACACGGCTGTATATGCCGTGTTCACGGGCTCCACGTCTGGCATCATCATTGCGCCAGGCTTCACAATATCAGATGGCACCAGCCAATACGTGACGCCGGATGGCGGGGTTACGCAAACCGGCAACAGTAGCGCGCCAATCTATTTCGTGGCGACGCAGCCTGGTTCATGGGCGGTTCCCGCGAACACCGTAACGCAGCTTATCACGTCGGTTCCGTCTGCTTATACGCTGACCGTCACAAATCCCCTTGCGGGCACGCCGGGCGGTGCGGCGCAGACCGAGGGGCAGTTCCGCGCTCAAGTGTTGCAAGCCGGCCTGGTGGCATCCACGGGGATGCCGGCCTACCTCCGCACGCTGTTACAGGCCGTATCGGGTGTGCAAGTGCAACTTATCTCGATCCGCACACCCGCTGCCGGTAAGTGGGAAATCATTGTTGGCGGCGGCGGCGACCCATACGCGATTGCCGCAGCGATCTTTCAGGCCATCCCGGACACTTCGACGTTGGTTGGCTCGACGCTGGGCGTCTACAGCTTTACTGCGGCCACTAATGGCGTAGTGACGACGACACTAAACCATGGCTACGTCACCGGTCAGGCTGTCGTCATCGCTGGCGCAACACCATCTGCCTACAATGGCGCCTATACGATCACGGTCTTGACCGATAATACTTTCGAGGTCAATGTCAACACCAGCGCCCTTGGCGCATATGTGAGCGGCGGTGTGGTTACGCCCAACTTCCGTAACACTAGCGTGACGATCAGCCAATACCCTGACTCTTATATCATCCCGATCGTGCTGCCGCCAGTTCAGACCGTGGCGATGACGGTAACGTGGCAGACATCCTCCTCCAACTTCGTTTCGCCTGCCGGCGTTGCGCAGCTTGCTCAACCGGTACTTGCTGCATACATTAACGCTCTTCCGGTTGGCGCGCCAATTAACGTGCTGGAACTAAACTCGGCTTTCATTGCCGCTGTCTCCGGTCTAGTGCCGCAGAATCTACTGACGGTTCTGATTTTCTCGGTGACGATCAACGGCATTGTGACTGCACCCGGCGTTGGAACCGAGACCATCTTCGGCGATCCGGAAAGCTACTTCTCTTGCCCCCTAGCCTCGATTACGGTCACGCGGGGCTAGAGTATGAGCACTTTCCCCCCCACTAGTCCAACGATGCTAACACAGATCATACCCGCCTTCGTTTATAAACAATTCGAGGATGATGACAACATCCAGGCGTTCAATTCGTCCTTTAATGCGCTTGCCCAGAATTACCTGAGCTGGTTCGTTGACATCAACCTGCCGATCTACACGGGGTTATCGGGGTTGCTGCTTGATTGGGTGGCGCAGGGGTTATACGGCATTAGTCGGCCCGCGCTGCCTTACGGCAGCACCACTGGCATTGGGCTGGTCAATACGTGGAAGGTCAATACGATCCTGGTTAACTCCTACACCATGTCGGGGGTGATCGACCTCTTCACGACTACTGACGACATTTTCAAGCGCATTATCACGTGGTTTTTCTTCAAGGGTGACGGGCAGGTCTATTCGATTACATGGCTGAAGCGCCGCATTATGCGCTTCCTGATCGGTATAAACGGGGTCTCGCCGAACATCGACAACACTTATCCGATCAGTGTTGTGTGCAGTGGGAACGGTGCGATCGCGATCACGATCACGTTGACTAACGCGGCTGGGATTACGTCTCTATCAGCCCAGATTTTTCAGGCTGCTGTGGCATCGGGCGCCATTTCGCTGCCTTTTCAGTATTCGTTTTCGGTGACGGTCATTAACAGCATTGCACCGACGTACTTGACCAACGTCGCGGGCATCCTGAATGTGGCCTCCGGGCAGGGCTATCCGACAAGCGCGACAGGGCTTGCAGATGGCGCGGTCTGGAGCAACAGCAATGTCGTTACGGTTGTTCCTGGTCTTACGCCGAATCCATTCGCCTCTCCAGTTTACTTCGGTCTGGTGACAGCCGCGCAGCTATTGCTGATCGGCGGGGGGAACCTGCCACTGGCAGATCCAATGATTGCCGGGCAGCTCTGGAATGACTCCAATATCGTCCACGTATCAGTAGGATAAGCACACATGACTATCCCCATTCTTCTGTCGAATAATGCCGGCACGGTGCTGGCGCTTCCGCTCGCTTTTGGCGACACATCAGCAACGCTGTATTCGGGTACAGGGGCAATATTTCCCTCCCCCGGAGCAGGTCAATATTTTCCGTTGACGCTGATTAGCGCGAGCAATCCGACGACGATCGAGATTGTCTATTGCACAGCCCGCAGTGGCGACGTGGTTACGATCACTCGCGCTCAAGAGAACACGACCGCGTTGTCCTGGAACGCAGGCGATCTCGTTAACAATCAGATCACCGCCGGCATCATTGAGGCCATCGAGCGTCTCTTCGTAGTGGCCCCGCCTTTTCAGGTACAATATCTGATCACGTCGAGTGTATCTCCCGTTACTGTGCCGGCGGGTTATACGCGGGCCAGGATCCAGCTAGTGGGTGGTGGCGGGGGTGGCGCAGGCACCGACGGTGCCCAGGCCGGGGGTGGTGGCGGTGCCGGTGGCTGGGCTGACGCTCTGATTTCTGCCCTCACGCCAGGCGCCATGATTCCGTTTGTCGTTGGCGCCGGCGGAGCAGGCGGCGCCTCCGGGCAAAGCGGATCGTCGGGCGGCACTACCAGTTTCGGGTCCAGTGGGTTGTTGCAGGCGACCGGCGGTTCGGGCGGCGTGTTCAACTCCGCGCCGGCGGGGGGCGCTGGCGGCATTGGCGGTGGCATCCTGGCATTTAATGCGGATTACGGAGGTTATGGCACCGACGGCTCGCCACAGGCGAATATTATGGGCGGTTCCGGTGGCGCCAGCTTCTACGGCGGCGGCGGCCGTGGCACTTCAGGCGGCGGCGCGCCGGCGAACGGCCAGGCCGCCGGCAGCGGCGGCGGTGGCAGTTACGGCCCGGCAATGGGGGGTGGCGCGGGCGCACCCGGCAAAATTCTTATCGAGTGGCAACCCTGAGCCTCCCCTTCAACATAAGGACAACTTGCTATGACAACGACAATCTATTGGGCCGGTGGCGAGGACTCCAGTTTTGTTGCTTTACAAGGATTAACGGTTACAACGAGCAGCGGCTATTTCCGTGCTGCATACGCGCGTTCGGCCGTAGGGATATATAACTCTGGAACGACTATTCCCCTTACTAATTACGCTCAGACACCAAAATTTGGTCCCACGTCTAATTTCTGGGTTCATGGTATGACTTACACCAATGCCGTAACAAATGGAGCTGCTACAATCCTTTTAGCTATAGCAGACAATTCCGGAGTTACTCGCCTGCTCGTGACGGAAACGGGAACGATAGGACAGTTACAGATTTGCACGTGCAACGCGGCGGGCACGATTACGTCACTGGTCACCTCTCTTCCGGATACCCTTCTTGCGGACCAGCTTTGTTCCATAGACTTATTCGTTAACTACGGAACATCAGGACAAGTTACGTTATATTACAATGGAATAAGTGTTGCGGACACCGGCGCATCCGTCAATGTGACGACTGATGGCGCAACAGCATTGGCCGAGGTTTATTACGGTGGTTTGTACGCCACTTCAATGTATTGGTCAGAGTGCATTATTGCCAACGGCAGTACGCTTGGGATGGCCGTGCAGACGTTGCCACCACTCGCCGCTGGCAACACGCAATCCTGGACCGGCACCGTCGCGGATATCGACGAAACTACAATCAACGATGCCAATTTCATCAACACGACCGCGATCGGCGCCCTGTCCGAGTGGACCGTTGGTACTTCGCTTCCGCCAGGCAATTGGGCGATTCTGGCCGTGGTACAAGAGGCGCGCGTGTCAGTCGGCGCGACCGGCCCGCAACATTTCGAGTGGGTGGTGCGGACCTCCGACGGTTCCGATCATGTCCAAGGCACAGTCGCGCCAAATACGTCTCTGAATTATTGCGGTCCCGCGATTTGGACGACAAATCCCCACACCGCCGCTGCCTGGAATGCTGGTGATCTAGTCAATGCCGGTATCGAGAGTCTGGCGTAGGCGTGACCATGCAACAAGCTTCAAAGCTCAATGCCTACAACGTGGTGCAGCCGGAGGATCAGCGCGCTTCGAAAGTCAACGCATACAACGTGGTGGAGCAGACCGATCAGCGCGCCTCGAAAGTCAACGCGTACAACGTGGTGAAGCAGACCGATCAGCGCGCCTCGAAATTGGCGACGTATCTGGTCCTGATTCCCGAGTACCGACAGCGCGCCTCGAAAGTCGTGACATATCTGGTTCTGATTCCAGAGTATCGACAGCGCGCCTCGAAATTGGCGACGTATCTGGTCCTGACCCCTGGTATCGTGCCTGCCCGCTATATGCCGCGCGCGGCTGTCGGCCCTCCCGGCAACAAGTGGTGGCCCCCTGAGCTGCCTGGTGCTAATCTCGACTACACCGATTTCCTCTACGCGGTCCAGGCTCAGGGCGATATTGTTGCATCAGCCTCGCTTGCCATTGAGCCGAGTGGGATGGGCGAGCGGACGGCGCTCGGTCTCAGCGTGGACGGGTATGTGCTGACCGTGTGGTTTACAGGAGGCGTGCCAGGCCGCGTCTATCGAAACCAGATCACTATTACTGGGGTGTCGGGACGTGTGTGGCAGTGGGTTATTTCGCAGAGGGTCAGTGCGAGGGCAGTCCTGCCGCCGCTCTACCCGCTACCACCGGCACCGACGCCCGGCTTCGGACCGCCCATCACCTGGTCATCGTAGGAGTTTATCATGGCCGCACTTCCACCACCTTTCGCAGTCCAAAGCACACCAGTTGTCGGCGCGGCCACCTCGATCGTGACCGGGGGAACCGCCGTCGTGGTGTTTCCGGCTGGAAGTATCGTAAACGTGGGTGATATCGCCAACCCGCCAAATGCGTCCGAGGTGCTGTATGTGGACATAACGACGATAGCGGCAGCGGGGTCAGCGTCTTCGATTCCCCTGATGCCTGGACAATCTTTCCATATTTGTGGTCCGCTTAAGACAGCGGTTTCGGCGGTTTCCGCCACAGGTGGTCATGCCTTCATAGCGGTGAGGTACTGAATCATGCGCGTACTTCTGATTGTGTTTGCTCTTTTTTTGTCCGGATCTGTTAGCGCACAGACCAACAACTGCGGCGGAGTTGGCCAGACCGCTTGTAACGTAGCGGTTACGAGCGGCGGTGGAGGACCCGTCACCCAGGGCACCTCGCCGTGGGTGACTTCAATCCCCGATGTACGTGCTCTTGATCAGACCATTAACAGCGCCACGCTCAGCGCCGCCTACACGGTACCGGTCAACGGGCAGGGCGAGGTTGGATTATCAATCTCGGGCCTGACCGCCTCCACTGCGGTGCTGACTCCGGAATGCACCAACAATATCGGCGCGGCATCGCCGGTCTGGGCCGGTTGCATGGCGATCAGCGGTAGCTTCCTGAACACCACCATCACGGCTGACGGAGCCTACCGGATTGAGAGTGGGGGCCGAACTGGCGTGCGGCTGCGGGTGACCACGACCGGGACCGGGACCATTACCGTTTCATCCACGGCAGCAGCCACGTCGAGCCTCTCGACGATGGCGCAAAGCCTCCCGGCTGGCTCAAACGTGATCGGTCATGTCGTCGCGGATACCGGATCGACAACGGCCGTAACATCTCTTCCCGGCTCGCCCATGCAGCAGACAGGCGGGACTGTAACGGTCAATCCAGGCCAACGCACGCTTGTTCCGCTCGATATTGCCTCTGTCACCACGGGCGGCTCTGCCGTAACCGCCCTTGCCGCCGGGCACGCAACGGCAGGTGGTTTTATCTACAATCCCACCGTTGCCACTGTCGCGCTTTGCATCAACCAGATCGGCGTCGCGAGTGGCGTGTCCAGCGCAGGGAATACAACGTGCATCCAACCTGGACAGCCTTACAATATCGTTCCCTCGGCAAATGCCGTGTCAGTGATTTCGTCCGACTCGACGCACGCCTTTAGCGGGATGGGGTTGCAGTAACATGAACAAGCTCTTTGCGCTCTCGGTTCTTCTGCTGTCTAGCGTGGCGTTTGCTCAGACTCCGAATTACGGTCCACAGTCTTTGAGTACAACGGCAGTAACGCAGCCCGCTGGCGATAACAGCACGAATGTGGCCACAACCGCGTTCGTAGCGGGCGGCTTCGCCCCGCTTGCCTCACCAACGTTCACTGGCACGGTGACGATACCCAGCGGCGCAAGCATCAGTGGCTTCGCCCCGCTTGCCTCACCAACGTTCACCGGGACGGTGTCTACTGGGCCAATTTCGCTTTCGGATCCTAGCACAAGTGCCACAAGCTCTTTGACCATATCGGCTACGTCCGATACAAGCGGTGCTAACCTCAAGCTAACTGGCAATGGCGGAACAACGCCGTCCAAGTATATACGCGCGCAAAGTGGAAACCTCAATGTATTAAACAACAACTACACCGCCAACATTTTGACTTTGGATGATGCCGGCGACCTCACCGTTACAGGTAGCATGACGGCGACCACGCCATCCGCTGGTGATAACAGCACGAAGGTGGCCACGACTGCGGCCGTCATGGCGAACTTATATTACGACGTGCAGACCTTCGCCGTTTCGGGCACGTGGACCAAGCCGACATTCTGCGGCTACACCGGCATCACCTGCATCTCACGCGCACGGCTGATCGGGGGCGGCGCGGGCGGAGGCGGCGGCGCTATGGAGACGCTGGGCACGGTCGGGACTGGTGGCGCCAGCGGTGGCGGCGCAGCATGCATCGACTGGACAGCGTTGACTGCGAACTACACTGGGACGGTCACGGTCACGATCGGGGCGGGCGGCGCGGGCGGCGCCGGAGCAACGTCGAATGGCCCGGGCACGGGCGGCACGGGCGGCAACAACTCTACGTTCGGCAGCTACAAAACGGCATACACCGGCAGTGGCGGCGGTGGCGGACAGACCGCTGGGGGCAGCACAGGTGGCGCGTCCGGTGGCACGGGGGGCATCGGAGGGTCAACAACAAGCCAGACCATTGGCGCAATTGCGGGTGGTGCTGGAAGTATCACCACTACCAATGCTACCGGCGCGCAGAATGCCGGCGGTTCAGGAAGCGCCGTTGTGGGTAGTAATTCTGGTGCTGCGGCAATCTGTGTAAGTGCGGGCGGTAGCGGGGGCACCCTGCTCGCTGCCAGCGCAAGCGCGGGGGGCGTCGGAGGGTCATCTATCGGTGTTCTTGTTGGTGCCGCCGGTGCCAATGCGTCGATCGGCACGGCGGGCAGTGGAGGAAACGCGGCCGGCAGCGGTGACTTGTTCCCCGCGACTGCGGGACCAGGCGGCGGTGGTGCTAACACAGGTGGCCTCGGCGGTGCCGGCGGTGGTGCTGCAACCGGTGCCTACGGCTGCGGCGGTGCGGGCGGAGGTGCCGGCACAACCGGCGGCGGGGCCGGCGGGGCAGGCTGCGGCGGTTATGCCGTCGTGACCACGCAAGGATATTCATCGGGATTGTAAGGAGACGATCATGGGCAACTACGTTTTGCTGTTGGCCGCGCCGACGGTGATGAGCGACGGCACTACACAACCTGCCGGGACGCCGGTTGAGCGAATAACTTGGGACGGGGTGAGCCCCTACTATCCGGCGGGATACACGGTGGTGCCCGACACCGGGCAGGTTTGTTACAGCCCGGTCGTAGCGCCATCTCCGCTGATGCCGCTGTCGCAATACATGACTTTGGTCCCTCAAGCGATCCGCCTTGGCATGTGGTCCAAAATGGTAAGCGACACGACGCTGGCGGACAATTACAATGCTTGGATGAATGTCGTGGTGGTGAATGGCGGCATAGTCGATGTGACGCAGCCGGCCCTCGCGACGCTGCTCAACTATTGCGTGTCGAAGTCATACATGACGCAGGCCCAGGTGAACGCGCTCCTTGCGGTGCCGCCGACCTGAGCCCCCTGTTGGAAGGATGCGCAATGACAGACAATTCCGAACACCTACCTCATGTTGAAATGGACCGGACCGAGACGCACATCCTCCAGATCGTTAAGTTGGAATGCACCAATCTGTCTAACCAGATCAGCGGCCTGAAGGAGTTGATGTTGTCGATTGCCAAGGCCGCCGACATGGCATCTACCAAAGCCGAGGCCGCGCAGGAACACATAAACAGCACGTCCAACGAATGGCACACGACGCTTCAGGATTTCACGGCGAGGGTAATGACGCGACAAGATGTCGAGCAGCGGTTTAACTCTATGGACAAACGGTTGACTGAGATTGCTAAACAGGTTGCGGAACGTGGCGGCACGCTGGAAGGCATGAGTCAATTCATCCCCTGGATGCTCATGGCCGCCGCTTTGGTTGTTGCGATAATGTCGTGGAACTCTGCTCGGCAGTCGGCGGGGTCTTCCGTCGTTGTGGATCACCCTGTCGCGACTCAGCGGAAATAGGAGACTGAAATGACAGAAGCGGTATCAAGTTTTGAAACATGGCTGACCTTCGCGGTAGGGTCTTCCGAGACTGAGCCCGGAGGCGAGGAGGGCGGCTATTATGACGATCCGAGCGGCGGCCCAACGTGGCGCGGCATCGAATTGTCAGAGTGGCGCGATCATCGTAACGATCAGACCCTCACCGGCGCCGACATGCGCAAGCTACTGCACCGTAGCGAAATTGGATTCATTGCCGCTGCGGGCTACTGGCTCCCCATGCGGTGCTGCGATATGCCGGATGGCGTGGATATCATGATGCAAGATCATGGATTTAACGCTGGACGGTTCGGTGCTGCTATATTGCTCCAGGAAATTTTGGGTGTGACCAGAGATGGCCGTATCGGGCCTTTGACGCTGCTGGCGCTCTCGGCGCGCGACCCCAAGGAGATTATCCTACAATTGCAGAAGAGCATGGAGACGGACTATCGAAGTAAGCGCGAGTTTGCGCAAGATGGTGCCGACTGGCTCGGGCGACTCGGTCGCTGCACATCGTTGGCGATCAAGTTGGCCGCAGCGGCTTCCATTGAGCCGATCGGCGATGTGTCTCAAACAACAGGAGATGACGCATGAGTTTCAAAACGTGGGTGCAACAGCCCTCTACTATCCTTGGTATCGGTCTGTTCGTCGGCACTGCCGCCGGCACTGCCGCCTATCTGGTAAGCGGTAACGCTACGCTGGCGGTGGGTATCGCAACAGGGGTCTGTGGCGTCCTTGCCATGGTGCTGCCGGAGGCGCCGACCACCCAAGCCGACGTTAACAAGTTGGCAAACGACATGATTGCTGCCGTGGCGGCGAAGAATTGGGCGGCCGCATCAAGCATCATCGCGGATATCGCGGCCGTCGCGCACGATGTTCAAGCTATCAAGGATACGCAGACGACTCAAGTCGCCCGCGATGCTCACGTCGATGCAGTATCGGCAGCAAACCATCAAAGTAACGCTGAAAGCCGCGGGTAATCTTATGAACATCTCTCGCCGCACCCTCGGGTGCATCTCTACCGCCGCGATCCTGGCCGCCGCTGGCGTGGCGGCGTGCAGCACCAGCACGACTACCGCTTCGCAGGTCGCAACCGACGTGAGCCTGATCGCATCAGGTCTGTCGTCCGCGATCACGGCGATCGCAGCAATTCCCGGTGTGCCGGCCACCATCGTCACACAACTCCAGGGTTATCTTGCCACAATCAAGACCGACGCTGAGCAGGTGGCTACGGCTACGGCTTCGGCTTCGGCCGACGCTAACATTGTGCAAGAGATCGCGTCCACCGTACAGACGGTGGCCGATATCGCGTTGCCGCTAATCCCCGGCGGATCGGCAATCGTGCTGATCATCAATGCGGCGATATCGTTGCTGCCGACGATTCTGGCCGTGGTCGGCGTTACCAGCGCCACGCGGACGCTGCCGGTTTATACGCCGGATCAAGCGCGACTAATCCTGCGTGCCGCGATGGTGAAGTAACGGGAGGCGCTCGATGGTCGATCATCGCAGTGTCAAGCTCGGCCGTCGGCCGCCTCACGTCGGCGTGATCGTGCCGAAGCTGGCGGACTTCCGGCGTCGTGCGCTGCCGCCTCCGCCACCGGTGTGCAAGCGCAGCGATATCGTCTCTGAATGGGGGATGCATCTCAACGATAAAGTCGGCGACTGCACCATTGCGGCAGCGGTGAACGCCATCCAGACCTGGACCGCAGCCAACGGCGCGCTCTGGCGTGTGTCCGATGAGGTGACGCTTGCCCGCTACAGCGCCGTGTCCGGCTACCAGCCGGGCAAGCCCGAGACGGACATGGGCGCTGTCGAGACCGACGTGCTCGGCATGTGGTCGCAGCACGGTTGGGACATCGGGCGGCAGGGCGAGGATGTGACCCTGTGGGCGGCGCTGCAACCGGGCAACGATGCCGACGTGCGCGAAGCGATCTACAACTTCGGGGGCATCTATATTGGCCTGAATCTTCCCGACAGCGCGCAAAATCAAGCCGTGTGGGACGTTGGCAGTGAGCCTGGCACCTGGGGCGGTCACGCTGTATGGGTGACTGATTACGACGCCGACAGCTTGGCCTGCATTACCTGGGACACGGTGCAGCGCATGACCAGGGCCTTTTGGCGGTGCTACTGTGAGGAAGCCTATGCGCTACTCAACCGGGATTGGTTGGACACTTCTTCGGTATCGCCCGAACATCTGGATCTCTACGGGCTGCACAGTGCGCTGGACGCGATTACGGCCTGATGCAACGGCGGGAATGCTGCGATAAGATCGTTTTTTTGCGCCTCGTGTTCCATCTTTGCCGCCTCCGCCGTTCCTACCGCCCATGCCGCCGCTCGCGCGATCTCCGCCGCCGCCTCCCCCGCCCACCACGCCGCGTACGCTGCCGCCGCCACCGACTCCGCCGCCCACCATGCCGCCTCCGCCGCCGACTCCGCCGCCCACCATGCCGCCTCCGCCGCCTCCCCCGCCCGATGCGCCTCCGTCCATGCCGCTCGTGCCGCTGCCGCCTTCGCACTTGCTTTTTGTCCTAGTGTGCGCAGATTAATATCGGCCCCAGCACACCACTCTGAAAGAAGTTCCACGATCTCGCATGGCGCCGATATACGACGCAGCGACGGAATCAGGACGGATATTAAAGCGCGCCGCACCTGGACATTTTCGTAGTGCAGCGCGCGAACGCACCACCAGGCGTCGCTCATGTCATTAGCAACCGCGATATCGCCAAGCGATATGCGTGTCTTCAAATCAATAGAGGCCTCGGTCTGTCCGAGATAGCGCAGCAAAGAGATCCACCCGGACCGACACGGACGCTGAGCACGGATGGCGTCGAGAGTCAGAGTGCAGTCAAGAGGGAGGGTCATTCTTTTCTCCATGTCGTCAATTAATAATTATGCTTGAGCACTGCTTGATCACTGCTACCAGGATTGCCACCGTAACTATGAGCCAGCACACATAGACGGTGCAGAGCAACCGCCAGGAAAACGACCACCACCGCTCTTCGGCGCGGTCATCGGCCGGCATTTGCGCCCGACGTTTAAGTTTCTGGCTCATTTGCGCCCGACGTTTAAGTTTCTGGCTCATTGGCGATCGGCGAGGTAGGCGCGCGCGTCTGCGCACAGGCTCCCCGCGCCATCTCAAGGGCGATGAAGTCACGGTCAAAAGCGTGCCAGATGGCGCGCAGTATCTCGGCGTTCTGGCCGCCGTTGATGCGTTCGTCTGCCAGCGCCAGCGCGGATTGCAGAAACGCATGCTCCGCGCGCTCCTTGCGCTCCGTAATGCTGGACCGATACCCGGAATTGTACTCGGACGGCGCTTCCATCACCTTGCAAACCGCGCCTGGCCCAGCGGCGACGAACAGTACCTGGCCGCCGTCCTTGGCGGAGATCAGCACCATGTCGCCCGCCGCCATCATGTGGCTGGCATCGTCGAAGAAACCGCGCGAGCAGCTTTCCGCCCCCGCCGCCTCCGCCTTGTAGTGCCACAGAGTGAAGTCGCGTGTGTACGTCAGCACAGACAGATTGTTAATATCAACGTTCATGACTTGATCCTCCTAAATCTTGGCGGCTGCACGTCGCACGGCAGCACGATAACTTTGCCGCCATCCTCGGCCGCATCGAGCAACCGCGTATCTTGGATGGCATCAGCCACCATTTCGTCAAGAGCGCGTTCTTGTCCGCGCCATTTGTATGCAGCATCAATCAGATCGCGTGCAAGACTAACAACTTCGCGAGCCGACAGACCGCGTCCTGCTGCCGCTAGTTGATCGGCGAGCGCACGCAGTTTGAGCGATGTGGTGATCATGGCGATGCCTTCAGGTCCTTCTGCAATTCGCGCCAGATAACTTTTTGTTGCCAATCGTCGGCAGTGATGAAGAACTTCTCGGGATGACGCAAAAACTCATTGAGCTCATTCGAAGAAAGTTCTGGAAGTCGGCACCCATCAATGAACGACAGCGCCTTTAGTGCGTTTAGAAATTCATTTTTGGTCACTTTTTCAACTCCCTGTTGTGTTCCATACTGGCACGTTCCGCATCCGATGCCGCCTCACTGCGAGCAGCGGATTTGATGTCGTTTATTATTGAGCGAAGTTGAGCGAATTCTCCTTTCCGATGAGGAAGGCTGTCCTCAGCTTCGCTGATGTGCCCTTCAACTTGCGTGATCCTGAAGAGCATTTGCTTGATTGCTCCAGCTTCTTCTCGTGTCAGATCGCGATCGTGCTCACTCATGGTTTCCATCCTAATTTTGCGATCAGCAGTGCGAGCGCCATGTCGGCGATATCTACGCGCCCCCCGCGCAGAACCCACTGGATCGCTAGAAGTTCGTCCGTGATAGACTGGACCAGTTGACGATCGGACATCACATGACGATCGGACATCACACAGCCTGCGCCGGGAATACGCATTTCACTCATGACTTTTTTTCCAAAGCTAACCATACCGCGCAAGATGCGCCGTCAGTAGCTCCCATATATGCTTTGTTCAATTTGTACAGGTGCTCGAAATCTCTCTGTGCCTGCGCCGAATTTCCTTTCGTCCAGGATTCAGGCATCGGTGGCAGTGTAGGCGTCGGAAATGTGCATTGATAAATATGTCCAATCCTCGCCACTCTGCGGCCGGCCTTGTCTAGAGGAACATCGAGATAACGACAGGTGCGACAGGATCGGGTCATGGCTCGGGCACCAATACTAGTTCGGATTTAGCTCTGGTGCAGATTACATACATGATGTTACTCTCCTGTATCTGTTCCCATTCTTGGCGCGAGCGTCGGCCACCAGTCCTTGGCAGTATCCAATATACCTTGGACCATTCACGGCCCTTAGCTTTGTGACCGGTGCAGAGTACAGCAACGCTTTTCACGTTGTCTGCAAAGAGCAAAGCGATCTCATCAAGCAGATCGAGCACGGTGTGTTTGCCTAACGCACGGCAGCGGTCGATGATGACAAACAGCGTCGCAATCTTGTCTTCGATTTCCTGCTCACGGCGCTCGCTGCCCGCTATGCGCGCCTTCTCGACCTCGTGCTTACGATGCTGCTCAAGCCGCTCGGCCAACTTGTCCAGCGTCTTGACCTTCCAGCGTTTGGCGAGGATGGCGAGCCCTTGGCCGATATCGCGTCCTTCGACGCGGCAAGCAACGCCCTCCTTGATCATACTGTAAGCAGTTTTGATCAGCGGAGCGGTATATCGGCATAAGATCGCGTCTGTGCTGGCGACAGCATCTTGTAAAAACCAAGGACGTTGGTCGGGCATATGATCAGGCGAGGCAGGTAATTTATCGAGCGTCACTTCCCGCACAATGCCCTCCGGCGCTGACTCATGCGCCTGGATGTGCTTCACCCACTGATGCGCATAATTGACGACCGCCTTCGGGCAGCGGTAGGACACGGTCAGCGGCAGACGGATACAGCTGAATTCCTCCACGATGCGGTCAATGCTATCTGCCCCGGCACCGGTGAAGCCGTACACAGCCTGCCGATCATCTCCTACACCCACGAAACGCCCGCCCGGCTTGAGCATGCGGCGCGCAGCCTCACGGCGAGCGGGATTGATGTCTTGTAATTCATCAAGTAAAACCCAATCATTCTGGAAGAACCGCGCGCCGAAAGCGAGCGGTGCGTAAATCATGTCGTCAAAGTCGATGATCTCGCGGCACTGCTCCTTGCTGCGCATCGAAATTGTAATCACCCATTCGAGCGCGGCGGGCAGATAGACGCTCTCCGGCAGGTCTTCGTCTGCCGAGAAGTGCTCGACCAACTCAAGCCATTTGTCGAGGCCACGGAAGCCGAACTTGCCTGGAACGCCGATCAGGTATTGTTTACCGAAGCTGACCATCTTGGCGATGAAGGGAAACGCCTGCTTGATCACGACGCCATCATTGCCGCCGATCTCCTCGGCATATCGCGTGATCAGATTGCCGACCTTACGATCATCGACCTCGACTTTCGGATACATCTGTCGCCACGCCGAGAAGCAGGCGGCGTGGACGGTCGCGATGTAGAACTTCTTGCCGAAGTCGGGATCGCGGCGCTTGCTGCGCTCCTGCTCAACACGGTCGCGTATCTCCTGCGCAGCCGATTTATTATAAGCTCCGAAAAATCCGCGCCCCTCCATCAAGCCGAGACCTTGCACAAGCGTGGTAGTTTTGCCGCTGCCGGCCACCGCGATCACGACCGCAGAGCCCTTGCCGCCCTCGATCCAGTCGAAATATGCCTGCTGTTGCGGGCTGGGCGCGAAGCCCTGCGCTCGCTTTTGATGTGCGAAGGCGGCCGGAGCTGCGAATGCGCCATTAAAGCCCGTTTTTCCGTCAATAGAATCGGGTGCGGCGCTTTCCGGCGGCTGCTGCATATCCGGGAGGATGGGAAGCGGCGTCAGCGCCGTTGTAAACAGCGCGGGATTGGGTGGTTTTTGAACGGCCATCGGGTGCTCCCTTGTGCTCGGGTTGTCAGCTCATATATACCGCGGATCGGTTATCGGTGCAAGTTAAACTTTTAATCCCGATCACGCAATAGCGAGCGGCTATGCATGATCACCGATAACATGTCCCGCCCTTCTTGCACATAGCCAAGGATTTTGCGTTCGACAGGTGAACAAACCAGGTCATCGAGCAGCAGCACCCGCTCGCCGCGCGCTAACGGCCGCGATTCTGCTTGCTGGCGTACCGTTGGCGAAATCGGGCTTTCGTAAAATAGCAGGTAATCGGCCATCGGCAGGTTAATCGAGGTGCCGCCCTTGGCCGTGTTCGCCACCAGGAACCGGACGCTGCCTTTCTGGAAAGACTCGATGACCAGTTTCGGATTCTTAGTGCTGCCGTGCAACCAAGTGTGCGCTATCTTGGCGCGCTTGAGCCGCTCACAGATCATCTGTCCGCTATGGATGAACTCGTGGAAAATTACGCACTGTGTGACGCCGTCATATTCTTCAAAGAAGGAAGAAAGCCACTCTAGCTTAGCATTGCTCTCGAAGTTGACAGTCCGCGTCTCGCCGTTGTTGTCGATGAAGGGCAGGAATCCGGATGCTATCTGACGTAGCCTCACAAATGCGTTACTGATCTCTTGCGTCTCACTATCCTTCATCTTGATTACTTTGTCAACCATATCGTTGTAGGCTTCGCGCTGATCGCCGCGCATCTTGAGATCGACTTGGCCGCGGAGCGTATTGAGCTTCCGCACCTCTGACAGTTCATAGCTCATTGCGCGGCCAGCCAGCCGTGACTTGAGCAGAGGCAGCTTTGTCTTGTCGAATACAACCTCTGACCGCTTCATGAAGGGATTACGCCGGGTTTTCCCGAACGCTGCTTCAAAGAAGTAGTAATTGCGTCCTAGAGTCTCACCGCTGTCGATCAGGAATGTCGATGCCCACAGTTTGAAAGCATCGCGACCAACTGGCGTGCCGGATAGTCCCAGCCGACAGTTACAGTTTTGCACAAGCGCCGAGGCGATATTGAAACGGTTAGTTGTGTGATTGCCAGCTAGATGGATTTCGTCGATCACGACGGAGGTAAAATACTCACCAGCGAGCCGGGCGGCATCCATCATCGGGTAAAGCTTAGATACGCCTTTGCGGCTCTTCCGCTTTTGCGTGAATAACTGCTGGAGCGTTGACCAGGCAACGATAACGATATCGGCTCCGCCCTCGCACGCTCCCAGGAATCTGTCGAGCGAGTCCGGGCCGGATACAACGGTCGCTGTGCATAGCGTGGAATGGATAGTAGTCTGCGCTTCCCAAACGTCAACGCCGACAGGCGAATGCGCTATCACAAGCCCCTTGCCCCGCGACCATCCTGCCGCTTTACAGCAGCGCAGCCAGTCTAATGCAATCTTGGTCTTGCCGAGCTGCATCCAGAAATACAAGAGCGCGCGGCGCTGCCATAACGCGAATACCAAGCCCTCGATCTGATGCTGACGCGGCTCGGGACCAAAGTGAACGTATGGCGCGTCGACTATCTTATAGATGATATCGTAAAGCTCGGCCGCTGACTTGCCCTTGAACTCCGGATGCTCGGGCGGCGTCCAGGCTAGAAACCGCTCAATCGCTTCGGGCGAGATTGCCACTTTTTAGAACAGCTTCTTTGGCATTCTGCTATCAAACGCGCCGGTTTGTTTTTGTATTATTTTAAGAGCTTCGCGAGCATGTTTCAGCCGATTAGAGAGTATATTTATCTGTCTGTTTTTGCGCGCGACAAAGGATTCCTCCGCTTCTTTCACGGTCGGCGTCGCCCACCGTTTTTTCGCAGAGCGTAACACAAACCTCCCATTTTCTAGCCGCGCCCCGCATGGAGTTAGTTTCCGAACTCGGTATCTGCGTAGCTTTACTTGAAGTATGGGGGTATCAAGTGGGAATTCAAACTCATCTACTCCGGACGAGTAAAGTCGGTCTTCGTAGCGGTACCAATATTCTTCTTGGTCCATAGATTAGTCCTCCTGTTTCCCGTTGCCGGTCAGCCGGTCTACCTCAGACTCTAAGAATTTGGAGAAGTAGCACGAGTCGAGACAGAACTGGCAAGTGGCGTAGGATTGAGATATCAGCACTATATACTTGTCGCGCGCATCACGCGCCGCGGCGACCAGCACCCGCGCCATTCCAAGCTCTTTTTCCTCCGGTGTCTGCGAGTAGGTGAGCACGGTGTCGGCGGTACCGATCTTACTCCAATCTTCCGCCACCATGCCCGTGGTCACGGTGCGCGTCGTCTCGGATGAGCGGTTGCCTTGCGTGACAGCGACCACCGCCATATTGCGCGCCACGCCAATGCCGCGAAGCTGCGCGAAGAGTTTGCCCAGGTTGACGCGCATATCGCGCACATCGCCGACCGCCATCAGGTCGGGATAGTCGATGATTAATAGATCAGGAACGAAGTTCTCCGCGCGCTCAAGCACATCCAAGTAAGCGTTAAGCTGCGCGATGGTCAGTGTGGAGGTCGGGAATTCTTTGATGAGCAGCTTGCCACGTAATGCTGAAAGCCGCTTGCCGAGCTGTTTACGTGCTTCCGGTCGCAGAACCTCCGGTGTCAGGACATCATGTTCGATTGACAGACAGCGGCCGAGCGAGTCGTGCTTAAATATAGGCACGCGTATGCTGGCATCGCGGCTGTCTGCCGACATAGCGAACAAAGCTTGAGTATATCGCTTGGCAGTAAGCTCCTCACTGTTCTCAAGCGTAATGTGCAAAGCTCTCTGATGATGCAGGATCGCGCGCTTGCCGACCCCCACTAGCCATATGCTCTTCCCTTTTTTGGGGGCGGCGATTAACAGGGTAAGCGTTTTGCGGCGGGGCCGCACGCCGAGATCATCGAGCACGTCGATGTCAGAGGAGAAGAAGTCTTCATCGCGCTGGTCAAGGAATGACAGCGCACGCTTGGGATCATTGAGCCAGATGCCGGGCGTTTGTTTTGGCGCTAAGTCCTGCTCGAACAGCGCCTCGCGTGCTTTGTCGATATCGCCCTCGTTGAGCGCATCGGCGGCCTGCTCGACCGCCATAGACAGCTTGCGCATAGCAATGAAATGCTGCAACTGCTCAAGCACGAACTCGGGCTGGAGAGTAGCCTGTAGTTCCTCCATTGTATCAAGCGTGCGCTTGAGCATGATGCCTTCGTCACCGCGCCGCAGCTTGTCTTCAAGCAGGTCGCGCAAATGGCCCTTGGGCGGGGTATTATATCGTTGTAGATGATCAATCGCTTTCTCGGCGATCTCGCGGTATGCGCGCGTCGAGAATAGTTCGGCAGGCACTTGCATTGACACGTTGGCGGCGTGCTGGTCGCTCCAGCATAGAACTGTAAGTGTGTTGTCTTCCAAAGAGTGAGTAAGAAGGGCTGCCATTTCTCTACCCTTCCCGACCTATCAGGAAATGCGCTGTACAGAAGAGCCAGTATTAGTCTTTGTGACCTGCCAGACTTCTGAGAACATCCCGGCATCGAGTGCCCGGTGATCGACAACCCAAACTGTCTTTCCGGTGATTTGTGCGCGCCGCGCCAGGCAGTCGAGCAAATCGGTGATGCCTTCCGGGCTTAACCATGCAGAGGGCTCATCCCAAATCTCAAACGTATAGAAAACGCCGGCCATTCGCTGGATTAGTGATGCCAGGCCGATAGCGACCGCGAGCCGGATGCGCTGCCCCTCGCCGCCTGACCAGGCTTCCCACACGCCTGTTGCCTGCGGCGATGTCACAACAATTTGCACGCCCTGTTTCATCGACCCGGACTTGGTCTCGACCTCAGTAACGAAGTCGATGGACCAGCCAATCAAGCCCAGTGATTGCGCGGCATTGGCGACCTCCAGCCGCAGCAGATCAAGTGACTGCTTGGTTTGAAATAGGCGCACCCGCTTGAACCCCTGCCGCCAGTAATCGAGGGAGGCGAGCTGTTCCTTCATGCTGCCAAGTTTAAGCCGTTGCGCCCCGATTTCACGCTGTAGCGCGCTGCGTTGGGCACGGACGGACTCGCGCCGGGCAGTGTGCGGATTGGTGACAGATGCTTCGCGTTCGGCCGCTTCGACTGCTAGATCGACCGTGCGCTGTTGACGCGTGATAGCAGTCTCGGCGGCTGATAATGCGCCTCTAGCCATCTCATAGTCAGCGTCCCGCTTCCGCTTCTTCGTTTCGGCTGCTGCCAAAACATCCTTGTCATACGCAACCGCGGCGTCGATCCGCTGCATGGTTACGACGATAGATGCCGCCTTTGTCTCATGTTTGTGTAATTCAGCGACAGCGAATGCGGCTGTAATTGGTTGCGAGCACGTGAGGCATTTGTCGGGCGCTTTGCGGAAGAACGCCGCCTCTCTGTTCTCGCGTCCAAGCTCAGCATCTAGTCCACCAAGCTCGCGACCTTGGGCAGAGAGAGAATCGTGTAGCGCGCGTATTTGTTTATCTAGCTCGTTGTCAGGGGCAACAAAGGCGAGCTGAACTAAGACAGCACAAGCAAGCTGATGTTTTTTCGCCTTGGATAGCTCGGCTTCCTCGATATCAACGCGGGCGATTGCTGCCTCGACTACAGCATCGTGCTTAGCATTCCAAGCGTCTTCACATGCGCGGATAATGTCTTCGCTTTCCAGCCCTTCCAGCTTGCCGCGCGAGAAGGCCAACGCTTTCTCGATCGTTTGCAACTCCGCGGTCAGCCCGCGGTAGCGCGCATTGGCGGTATCGGATGCGCGTAACCACAGACCGAGATCGAGCACTTCGTCCAGTAGCGCGCCGCGCTCGGGAACGGTCAGGTCGATGAACAGGCGTACCATCTGGCCAAACAAGACGCTGTGCATAAAGCGAGCGCGGGAGATTCCTAGCACTTCGCGCTCCAGCTTGTCTTGCTCGATCGGCTGCCTATTTAGCAATAGTCTATTAGGCGAGCCGAACCGCTCGATCATGAACGGCGCATCATTGATAGTCAAGTCAACGATCACATGTACGTCCTGCTTAGCTGCCGGGTTCTGTTTCCGCGACCAGTTCATCAGATCGGACGCACGTAAGTTACGCGCGGAAAACCCGAATAAACACCAGCAGAGCGCGTCCCATATCGTGCTCTTGCCGGCGCCGTTGCCGCCCAATCGCGGCTCGACTTCATTCTTGCCGAACAGCATATGCAGCCCGCCAGGCTTGCCAAACCCGATAGTCGTGCTGCCGGCGAAGGAGCGGAAGCCCTCAATGGTCAGGGCGCTGAGTTCCAATCGTTTCATGATGCCTGATTACCGATCGTTTCCTCAAGCAGTAACAGGCCCGCATCGAGGGCCGGCCCCTCGATACCTTCTGACGCTGCGAAGGCGCGCAAAACGTTGCCAGGCGTTTTATTAAGTACGTCTCCCTGCGCTGCGGCCCCGCGCCTGCGGATCGTGCTCACCTCGACATCAATTGAGGCGATTGTCACGTTATGCTCGGATGCCCAGGCGCGGATTGCTTCCTCTTCGACCGGCCATTGCTCAATGCGGGAGAACGGGATAGTCGCGCGGATACGAGCTTGATCGCCGTCCGATAGTTCCGCGCTGTCAAGATCGGCGGCACTGGTGATGGACACTATCGCCTTGCGGATTGCAGGCAGGAGCACCTCTGTTGCGGTACCACGAGCGTCGAGCAACAGAAACCGGCAGGGGTGCTCATCGCCAAAGCTGACATGATGCGGCGCTCCAATATAAGTGATCGGGCCGATGACTTGCGGTAGATGAATATCGCCCGAGTAAACTTTCACGCCGCGCGGGAATATACTGGTGTCGAGGCCGGTGACAGGATGGCCGTTCGCTGCAATAGCGCCATCAACGGGCTGGTGCATGAGGACAGTAAACTCTGGCCGGAAGTCGATGCTCTTCCATGCCTCGGTGGGATCGGGCGCGAATGGCAGAGAGATAATGTTACCGGATCGCTCGGGTTGCGTGATTACGCGGAACCCGGAATCAGCGCCGAAGGCATAGTTAAGTGCCGCCCAGAAGGGCTCACCAGTTAATGGCATGTCGTGGTTGCCAAGAATTAGCTCGATCCGGGCGCCGTTATCAATCAGCGCGCGCATCTCGCGCAGCATTCTATTAACAAGCGCGCCGCTGTGCCTGTCTTTTTTGTCTGTCAAATCGCCAACGATGTGCAGATGCGCGCACTTGTACGCGTCCAGTACCTTACGCACATGCTGGAATACCTTCCAGCGATAGTCCTCCGCCGCATTATCTGTTAAATGTAAATCGGCCGTGCATAGACGAAGCATGTTATTGCACCGAGGAAAGTGGGCGGCGTTTCACGGTTAACATGCCGGCAGCCTCGCTTACAAACGCGCGCGCCTGAATATAGAACATTAGGCAGGGCAGCGTCGTCATGAAGTAGCGATTATGTAGTCGGTGCGCGATGAACTTGCCTTTCGGGTAAGCTGCCGCCCATGCAAGCTCGCCCAATCGGTGCGACATGATCACTAGCGGCACAATCCGGTTCTGTTTGGCGATCACCAGGAAATGGACATTCGCCTGCGCCGCCTGGATTTGCGCGTGATGTAGAGTCTTTGCAAGGAATGATGTACCCTCTAAGTCGAGCAAAAAAGGCAGCATGCCTAGATCTGCGTAGTGTTTACACTCGATCAAAAAAGTCTGGAGGAAACTGTAGGCCAGCGGATGTTTAGCCATAATGTCGCCTGGTATCCCGGCCGCTTTGTCATCTGAGGCAACGCGACGGGTAAACGATCCGCCGGACAGCACGTTGCGTGTGAACAGGTCGGCGCGCTTGTCGTGAGTCAGCCAAAAGCTAAGCTGTCGGCCGACAACACGTTCAAACTCAGCGCCCTTTTCGTGTCCACGACCTGGTAACATCACGTCACCATTCTGAATGAAGTTTCTCAGTATTTTCTCACGGTCGGCGCCAGCTCGGATTCGATGTGCTGCCAATGCTTATATACCGCGGCGCGTAAACTTTCGCGCAGCTCAAAGAGTGCGTGCGGATCTTGAGCGTGACGCGCGTCGGAGAGGAGCTTCCTCGCGTCTTTGTCAGTGATACCAAGGAGGTCAATCGCTTTGTGCTTGACCAACCAGTTAATCATGCTGGCTTCATCGTCGAAGCCGTAGTTAAAAATCACAACGAGCTCGGCTTCGCGAAAAGGTATCCCCACCTTGTTCTTCTTAGTGCGGGCGAGTACAGAGGTGCCGATCACGCGATCGACGCCTAGTACCGTGCGCTTGATCTTGCTTGTCTCCGCCAGCCATAGCACTTGTGAAGCGTAGAAGTCGAGTGCTCGGCCACCGCTGCGCTTCTTTGTTTCACCGAATGTGACGCCGATATTGTCACGTATTTGCGAGATGATAACGAGTAGGCAGTCGGCATCACGGATGTCACCGATCAGCCGGCGGAACATCTCAGAGATCGCCTTTGGCTTGCCCACGCCCCAGGTGCTTTCGCCAAATGCGCGCCCATGCTCGGCGTCATCAGAAAGCGCGTCGAGCGAGTCAAGGATGTGCATACACGGACGCTTGGCGCCAACCCGATCCTTGAGGAACGCAACGACATCCTCGTAATATGCCTCAACGGTGTCAATACGCGCCTTACCCTCTTCGGTAAGTCGGACGCCTGGCGGGAAACCGACCGCCTCTGCCCAGGAGCGTAGGAAGGCGTTCTCCGGCTCGACGTAACGAATATCTACAGTGTTGTATTTGCGCGCAAAGTTGGCGCACGCCTCGATGGCGAGCAGCGTCTTGCCGGATGATTTGTCGCCGACGATATTGATCACCCGACCACGTGCCCAGCCGCCCCCAAGCACGCAATCAAGCAGGAACGACCCCGACGAAATGAAGCTGTCAGGGAAGTAACTGGCCGGTCGATCAACGATCGGTGCAACAACGACGTGGCGCTTGACCATGTTTAACGGCCCCGGAAGGCCGGGATACCGAGATCGGGCGCCCAGCAGTTCGCCGGCAGCCTGCCATATTGGCAGAAAACGTCGATGGGGATGCCGCCGCCCGGGTACCAGAAAGCGGCGACACGCAGATAAACCGGATCGAGCGCAAGTACAAGCCGATCACGGATCACCACCGTCGCTTCCTCGTGGAAAGTCCTGAAGGTACGGAATGAGCTCAAGAACAGCCTGTAGGACTTGGATTCGATCAGCCAGTTTCTCGGCACGTAATCAACGTAGATTGTCGCGAAATCCGGCTGGCCGGTCACTAGGCACAACGAGGTGAATTCCGTCGCACTTAACCGGATAACTGTTCCCAACATGCCTACGTCCGGGACTGCGATCTTTTCCAGGAATGCTTCATGTGGTGAGGCAGCAATCTCCGAGCGATGACCAAGCTGCGTTAGTTTGTCGGACATATCTTCTCCTTCGTATAGCTGCCCGAGATCGCCCGAGCGACTAGCGTAATCAAGTGGATCAGCGGCCGGTGAGTTTCTCGCGCAGCAACGCAGCGCGCGATTTGCCGGTGACTTCGCCGGATGGAACGGCAGCCGGCGCTGTCGGCCTTGGAGGGGGATCACGGGCAGGAGCCGGGTTTCCGACTTGCTGGTAAAAATCGCCATCATATAGCGGCTCTTCGTCGCCGAAACGTTTCTTGAAAAGTTCCGCGACATCTTCGGTCACGTTGACCACCTCCGGCGGTTCGGGAGGCGGCGGCTCTTCTGCCGCAGGGGGCGACGTTGCCGGACGTGCAGCAGCAACAGGTCGCCGAGCGGGCGATACCGGGGCAGCCGGCTTGTTGGCCACTGCTGTTTGCTCCATGCCGCTGCCGGCAAACAGATCATGCAGTTCTTGGTATTCACGCCAGCGCAGCACCATCGGCAGCGGCAGCGTCGAGATGTATTCGAGCGTTTCCTCGTTAACCGATGACGGCCGCCGGCTAAGCTGGATACCGGTATATTTGACCAGTAAGCCGTCGCCCTCGCGCTCGAAAGAAAGGTCGTAGCCCTCGTTCGGGTCGTCGATGGCATAGACCTGGCCGGTGCGCTTGTCGCGGCTGATCTTGCAGACATCCCGGTCAAGTGTCCAAGGCATCGACCAGACCTGCGGCCCCGCCGCTTCGTCCTTACGGTCGAGCATGTAAACCATGACGCGACGGCTGGGCTTAAGTTCATCGGCCAGGTCTTCGTCGCCGCTGCGTTCCGCCCGCGCACGCGCCTCGCAAAGCGGGCAGGGCATGTTCTTCATTTTCTGTAAACAGATCGCCGAGGCGCGATCCGGACCGATGCCGTAATGCACCCATACATCCAGGCCGTAGTGGTCAGCGCCCTCGAAAGTCGGCGGCAGGATGCGTACGAAGTTGTCACCCTTCTTGGGTGTATATACCTTGGCTTCATCGACGATGAAGCCCTGGTAGTCGCCGCCCTGTTGGGATGCGCGCTTCTCCCAGGCGCTTGGATCACGTTTCTTGTATTGGAAAGCCATGTTATTTCTCCTTGTGTTGAGATTGGTAAAAGTCCTGCTTACTGCGGAACCACGCTGTAAACACGAGTCGAGCGGCTGCGTAGAGGAACACAGCCGTCATCATTGTTAAGATGATCGCCAGTCCGATGAAACGAAGCGTGTCCATCAGGTCCCGCTTGTTACTGCCCGCCGCGTGATGCCCGCCTGGCGGACCTCGTTGATTTCCTTGCGCGCGTTAACCGAAAGCGAGGATGGCGTCATGAAGCCTGCGACCATCTGCTCGGATAGCGTGCGTAACGCCTCCTTCTTATGCCTCAGTGTCTCGACAAGGCTGCGGTAGATTGACGACTCCCGTTCCGCCTCGATTAATGCGGTGCGCGCATCCTGTACCTTGTCAACTAGCGGCAACTCAGAAGCAATGGCGGTCTCCGACCGCGCCTTGCCCTTGTCGTCAAGAACACCGCGAAGCCGGGATGCCGCCACGGCAGTCACGGTGTCGAGATCCATTTTCGCGGTATCACGTAATGCGGTCATTGTCGCCGAAAGCTCCGCCGCCTCCTGGACGAGCTGTGCGATCTCGATCAATTCTTGATCGAAGCGCAGCATATCGATCGCCAGCTTGGTCTTGAGCGCGGCGTATTGGGCTTCGTAAATAGCGGTCATCAGTTATTTCCCCAGCGGTTCATCGCATATAATCCCCTGTGAAAGAGGAAACGTATTCCATGTTCGCCCAGTCAGTGCCGATCGTGCAATCAACAGCGAGCGGGACGATTTGCCAGTCGAAGCGGCACTTGACCATGGTTTCTCCTATCAGCTTTATATACTGAGGCAAACGCCCATCGTCCGGTAACAAGAATGTTAGATCGTCGTGGATGTTAATTCGCGGATGAAGGAAAGGATCACGCTCTTTCAGTGCCATTTGTGACATTGCATTTTGTGCTTCAAGCACGGCCGCGGCAGCCGTTCCTTGGATAGGCGTATTGATAACTTCTTGCCCGGGTAGGATTTGATGGCGCGTTAGCCCGGTGAGCGTGCGCACGCTGCCGGTGTCGGCATATTCGCGGCGCTGCCCTTTGATCCATGCGCGCACGCCGGCAAACATGCTCCAGAACTCGTTAGAGACTTCCTGCATGATCGGAAAGGGCAGCCCGGTACGTTCAGCGCATGATCTGACTGTTGCACCATAAAAAGAGGCGAATACAAAATCGCTCTTAATCAGATCGCGCCCAACTTTGAGGATCTTTTCTTTCACAGACTCGCCAGACTTCTCTACTATTCGATTCCAATAGTCAGGATAAATATCAAGGATCTTGTCGCGCCAGATTGCATGGATGTCTTCACCGCGGATGATGCTGTTGCACAAAGCATTATCGCGCGCCGCACAGGCTTCAATTCGCACTTCAAGCTGCTTGAAGTCGAAGGAGACCAAAACCAAGCCAGGACCGGCGACAACCATTTCCCGAAGCTCGCGCCCCTCCTTGGTGCGCTTAGGGAAGTTTTGGATGTTCGGCGTTTCCGATGACAAGCGCAGCGTCGCCGTTAGCATTGTAGTATATCCGGGATGTATTAGTCCATCCGCATGTAATTTGGCTGCTGAAAGAATCGGGCTAATGTATGTTGAGCGCATCTTGGCAGCGTTACGAAATTCGAGCACAGCTTTGATCAGCGGATGGTCAGGCGACGCTTTGTGCAGTTCCTGGTCACCGGTCGAATAGTGTTTTCCGCCCTTGGTCTCCTTCAACTCAAGCCGGCCGTATTCTGCTAGCGCAGCGCCAACGTCATCGGGCGCGCTGATCCGCCATTCCGTTTGTCGGGCTTGCTCGAATGCGCGCACCTCATAAATTGTTTTGGCGGCTGCCTTGGCCTGGATTGCCTTGTCAGTCCATTTGATGTCGAGCAGCTTGGCCTTCTCAAGATCGATCGGCAAGCCCGCCAGTTCCATTTCGCTGGTGCTGACAACAGATTCGAGGATGCGATGGTAGGACTCTTTCTTGACCTTGCCGTTGAGCTTGCGGAAGATCAGCGCAGAGGCAAGCGCGTCAAGGCCGTTATAGGGTAACACATCCGTGAGCGGATAGGCCATGATCTGCTTGGCGCTAACGCCGGTCAGCCCTTTGATTGCAACGCCTAAATGGATGCGGCTGGCAGTGTTCAGATCGAGCAGTGTTTCCCGCTCGTGGTACAGACGGACCTGCGCCATTGTGTCATCGAAAGGCGCAGGCTCATAGTCGATGCCGCGCTGCCTCGCTGCTGCCACAAACCAGGAATATTCAAAAGCTGCGTTGTGCGCAATCCAACGGAACGCCGAGGTCGTGTACAAGAGCAGATCAAGACCCCAATCCGTTGTACACTCGGGATGCTCGATCGGCCAGGCGCATGTTAACTTGCCGTCGCTGATGGCCGCTGTAATGATCTTGGCGCCGACCAGATGCGGGCGCAGCGCGGATGTCTCGATATCAACGCCCAACGGCTCACGCATCCGCTCGATAATCGACAGAGCCTCACCAGCCGACTTAGGAAGCAGTACGTCGTCCTTACTGATCGCGGCGATAGATGGTTTCGGCCATTTATCTACTTGCTTAAAGAAGGATCGGATATCAGCGCGAAAGACAGGGTACGCAGTCGATCTGTCGCCGCCGCCGCGCAGTACAAATGACGGATGCAGGACGGGGTAATACCAAAGGGTTTGCTCACCGATCTGGACTGGGAACCTGGTGCCGTGGATGCGCGTAATGTTGCTGCCGTCGAAATAGCGTCGTAGCGGAACGCCTCCGACGCCGAGGACGGCCTTGATCTTGTGCTCAGCAATATCCTGCTCCAGGTACACGCTGCACGCATGCGCCTCGCGCGGTGATGGATCGCGATTCTCAGGTGGGCGGCAGCGCACGGTATTTTGCCAGACCAGCCGGTCAAATTCACGGCCCGGAATCACGCTGCGTAATAGTTTACCGGTATTCCCAATAAACTGTGTATTCTGTTGATCCTCGTTTTCGCCAGGCGCTTCTCCTAAAATTAGTATATCGCCGTTGCCGGTCGCGGGCATACGCGGTGAGGAAAGGCGATGCCACTTATTCTTGAGCGGGCAAGCATCGCAGCCGCGCGCGTTTGGCGAAAACAGATTAAGCTGCGTTTCGGCAGGAACAGCGCGATGTCGGCCGACTGCCGTTGCCGGCGCAGTTACAACATCGTTTTGAAAAAAGAAACCCACTAGCCGAGGAACCCCGACCCGGTCGTCTTAGCGGAAGTAACGGTCGTAGAAAGCGGTCTGCGCGCGATCGGCTGCGCAATAGCGGGAGCGGCTGGAGCCGTTTGTAAGGCCGTTACTATTGGCCTCTGCTTGGGTAGCGCGGCCTCCGCCGCTTCAAGCTGCGCTTGCCTCTCAGCGAGCGTGGGTAGCACGCCCCCTGCCTTGCTGACGGCCCGGATACCTTCATAAACCATCCGCACCGCTCCCTCGCTTATACGCATCTGCCGAGCGACGATGTCGGCGGGCGGCAGCATGGGCGCTCCCTGCGCGGCGAATAAACGGCGGAACACCTTTACGGCGTGGCCCATCTCTTTAGCCCAGAATACCGTGCTGTAGTCGTAAGCCAGTTTCTCGAAACGCCGCACGACTTCTGCCGCGTCATCCGCGTAAGCGGGCAGTGGCGTCGGGTCTATAGATGAATCGTTTTGGGCAGCCATGTCAGTCTGATCTCTTTGCACAGGTCCTCCTGCGGGTCTGCGTGCAAGCTATATACCGAGACAATCGGATGGGATTAGCGATCGGCGAGGTAGGCGCGCGCGAAGGCCATTGCCGAGAAGGCAGCATACGGGACATAGGCGGGGATCATGGTGGCAACATACGGGACGTAGGCCACTGTCGAGGCGACATTATACGGGAAGTGGGCGGGGATCATGGCGGCAACATACGGGAAGTAGGCCACTGCCGAGACGGCAGCATACGGGATGCGGGCGGAGGCCATGACGACAGCATACGGGACGCGGGCGGTGCAGACGGAGGCCATGGCAGCACGGTACACCTCGTAGGCGGAGGGCGAAAGTAGATGCTGCGACGCCCATTCAATGTCAAACTCCGGCCCGTATTGGCATGCAAGATCTTCGGTCACGCGGACCGATTCCCCGAAACGCTTCTTGAAAAGAACTACCTGGCTTTTGCAGGCGCCGGCTTTACGAAGTTGGGCCAACGTGATCTGAGCGGGCATATGGACAATTCCTTTTTACGAGCATAGCGGTCATGGTTACTCGAAAAGCCTGCCCTGGCGTTGAGCAGCGCAGTGCGGCGAAAACCATATACGCTCGCGGTGGCTATTATCGCGACCGCTGGTGTTGCCTTGATTACCAAAGCCGCCCTGTGTCTTCCACGACCATTCCGTCCAGTTATAGGGAAACGTGTGCTCGCCGTCGTATCCAGCAAACGCAATACGCATGAGCGGATTGCTTCCTTCCTCGATCGCCCATTTCCGCGCGACATGCGCTACGGTCAGGTCGTCGGTGGAATAAACGTTTTTACTGCGGTTTGCTGCGTCGGAATAGGGCGGGTCGAGAAAAACTCCGGTTAAACCGTGCCCATACGTGACGGACAGCCCGCAGACGCGCGACCAGTCGCCGCAACAGACCCGGACATTGCGCAGTCTACCTGCTAGAGCCTGTATCCATGATAGGAGCGCGTCGCTTTTCCCGGCAAATTTGACACGGTTGATGCCATGCCCCTTCCACAGGTGCGGGCGCTTGCAGTTAATGCCTCGCCCGGCGTCGCCCAAATGCGGGAGCTTGCGCTTGATGCCTTGCCCAGCGCTGCTCAAGTGCGGGCGCTGGCGGTTGATGCCCGGCCTGGCGTCGCTCGGGTGCGGGCGTTTGCCCCATTCATGTTCCTTGTTATCCCATACCCACGGGCCAGTACCCGAGCACCATCCCGAACCAATCCACGAACAAGCGCCCCAACACCACCAGCCCGCGACCTGCGCATCGAAAAAGTCCGGTTCCCCGTCGCACCGCGCAATCCGAGCAGCGCCTTCGTTAATCAGCCACAGATGCCGCGCTGTCAGATCACATTCGTTCACCGGCCAATCAAGCCAATGTGCTACCGCCTCCGGATCGTGTTGCGTCGCACGCCAGAAGTTTGCAATGAATCTGTCTTTGTCATTCACCGTTTCTATACGTCCTACTTTTGGACGCGAAAACAAAACTGCACCGGAGCCGAAAAATGGTTCTATATAATTCACCACATCGCCGATACGTGACCATATCTCTGCCGCAATGGGTGCCTTGCCGCCAAAATAAGGGAACGGCGC